>ERZ779645.79-NODE-79-length-57293-cov-9.227821_pt1 | contig 57293 bp, 52 predicted proteins | sample MGYA00511103_ERZ779645 | MGnify/ENA primary metagenome ERZ779645 (study PRJEB29588, sample SAMEA2158521) | human gut metagenome | biome: human gut; feature: human-associated habitat; material: faeces | place: Denmark | collected 2008/2010 ...
TACTAAATAATTAAGTAATTTAATAGGAAACTTATAAAAGTTATGATAATGGTACAAATCCGGAATTTTGGATTTATCGCACATGTTCAAGAACCTCATGTTTCAGACACGGCACACGAGGGTAGCGGGCATCGGCAACACCAAAGGCTCGCAAAGGGCGATGAATTTGCTTTTTGCCATCCGTGACATACAGCACCGTACAGGCCATGACCTCGGTGCGACATTCCTCTCCGGCACGGTGGTCGTCAATGCGCTTACCGAGCTGTATGTGATGTTCAAGTACCTGCGTCCTCATGAGTTGAGACGGCAGTCCATCAGTTGTTTTGATGCGTGGGCGGCGATATTCACGAAGAAAACCGCTGATTACGAGCTGAACGTGACAGGCTCAATCAAGCGCAAAGAGCGTTTCCGTACCTATATCAAGGTACCGGAACTGGCGATGTTCCTGCGTGAGATTACCGACTTCCGCACCGCCGACATGATTAACCTCGATGTGCCGCAAAAGAATGTGCGTTTCCTGTCATACGCCCCGACCATCGAGCAGGAGGAAATGATTGGGCGGCTGGTCTCCTTTGCGCATAGCGGACAATGGGAGGATTTGGGACTTGACATCCCCGAACCGGACAACCTCGACAAAGCGAAGATGCTCGTTGCTACCAATGTGGCACGCAAGATGGCTCTCGACATGAGACTGCTCGGAGACAAGTTCCATGACGATGCGGACAACAAGGCTTCTGTCTGTGCAAGGACGGTATATGACTATTATGTGCGTTCCAATGCCAACCGTGGTACGCAGTTCATATTCAGCGACCTTTCCACCTACAAGCCGAATGAGTGGAACATCTACACCGACATCAAGGACAAACTGGTGCGGCTCGGTATTCCGGCGGACGAGATACAGTTTATCCAGTGCGCCCAGACCGAGAGGGCGAGAAAGAAGCTCTTTGCGGACATGAACAGCGGCAGGGTGCGTGTGCTGTTCGGCTCGACTTCCATGCTCGGCACAGGTGTGAACGCCCAGCAACGGGCGGTAGCGGTGCATCATCTTGAGGTTCCCTGGAGGCCTGCTGACTTGGAACAGCGCAACGGCAGGGCGGTACGCAAGGGAAACACCGTCAAGCTCTGGGGCGGCAATGTGGTGGATATAGTCATCTACGGCACGGAGAAGACGTTGGATGCCTACAAGTTCAACCTCTTGCGTAACAAACAGATGTTCATCAATCAGATTAACAACGGCACGATTGCCGTGCGCCGCATTGACGAGGACAGCATAGACGAGGACAACGGCATGAACTTCGCAGAGTTCGTGGCCATCCTTTCCGGGAATACCGACCTGTTGAACAAGGCGAAACTCGACAACAGGATTATGCAGTTGGAAAAGGAACAGGCGATTTTCAAGAAAGAGCGCATCCGTGCCGAGCACAAGATTTCCGCCAACAGGCAGGACATCGAAAAGGCGGAACGGTTCATCGCCCAGGTCAATGCCGATAGGAAATACATCACGGCTTACACCGGAGAGCGGACGACCCTGCTGTTGAACCTGCCGCAAGCCACGGCAGAAGAAACCGGGCGTGAACTGCACCGCATGGCGAAAACATACCGCAGCGAGGCATACGCCACCATTGGCAGCTATATGGGGATGAACCTGCTGGTACGCAGCGAATACGACTTTTCCGGGACATTCGACCGCAACACGTTCTATGTCGAGGGCAGAAGCGGATTGAAATACCGTTGCGGCGTGTCGGGTGCGTTGCCGCTGGGGTTTGTCGAGTCGGCGCAATATCCCAAAACCACATTAGACAAACTGCCGGGCATCATCGACAATCAGCGCAAGAAAATCGAAAAACTGCAAAGCGAGCTTCCCACCTTGCAGGAAATCGTCAGCCGCAAGTGGAGCAAGTCGGACGAACTGGCAAGGCTCCGGCAGGAATGCAGGGACTTGCAGCGGCGGATAGACGAAGCCCTCAAGGAAGCGGAACAGAAACCGCATCCGGCACAGGAGGACATCGACAAAGCTGCCTGACCGTAATTCATATTTTAACCTTTACTCCCTGTCCGGTCGTGATGGCCGGGCAGGTTTTTCTGTATGGTATGCCCTGTGCGGCCCGCCCTGCCTTTATAGGCCGGCATCTGCCTTTTTTATCCTCCTTTTCCCTTTTTATCTGTAATAAGCACTGAAAATCATCAAATTGCAAGAGAATCACCCTGTTTTACATCCAAGAATGTTAAGTTGAGTGTTTTATTATTTCCACCGATTCTTAAAACCATCCTCTGCGTATGGCGGGCACATGGTAATATACTGTTTTTGAATCCATCATATGATTAACTCCATTTCTATGCAATTCCAAATCTCACCGAGGCAAGTGTAGCTTTCTGTCTCTTCTCTTTGAACTTGCTTGAGCCCTGCGGCTTCATAACAATGTATTGCAGATGGATTATTTTCAAATACACCAAGCGTTACTTTAGTTGCGCCTAATTCTTTGTGGGCATAATCAATAGCCATACCGACAAGCTTTTTGCCCAGACCGAGACCTCGCTTTTCATCATCAACTATTACGAATCCAAGTCGCCATTCTGAATTTTCAGGGGTTGGCTTTCTGAGTGTTATATAACCAATGACTTCCGCAGCATCAACCATAGTAAGAGCAATTGATGAATGTCCGTCTATGTATTTGTCATGATGTGAGTTAATATCATCTGCTGTGACAGGATAACGCGAATACCTGTCGGCACACCATTGACGCATTTGATACTCGCTTTTCAGCCATCCGGCAATAATATTTGCATCATCAGGATGGAATTTTCTTAATCGCAAAAGAATCTCGTTGCTCATATTCTATTGTTTATCTCGCTCCTCAGCCCAACAGAGCGGATTATTAAATGCAGAAGCGTGGACTGCAACGCAACACTTAGTTTGTAGGAAACCTTTGATACAAATGTGACAATAATAACCCACGCTATGTGCGTAATAGTCACTATTCTATTCTTGCATCAGTTTCTGAAATTCCTACGTTCACAAATTACAAGATGAGCATAACGCTTCTTTTTTCTTATGTCTTGGGAAGAGTTACCTCTATCCGAATACAAAATTAGTTATTATATTGATGTTTGAGTATTATATAGAACGGATTTATAACTTAAATTCTCTACTTTTGCTTGGCTCTTCTGTCGGTCTTCGTAAACTATGCCGTAATTTATCAAACTGTTCTTTGAACATGAGAAAACCATTTATGCGTTTTTTCAAATAAAGAGAGTTCAGCCAGGAAATTTCCCTGTCTTTGGCTTCAAGCTCTTGACTGTGTATTCTTAAAGATCGCGTATCTGTTTTCCGTGCTGTTTCTGCATTTGTTGCATCTTAACTTTTAATTCATCAATTTCTTTATCACGCTTGGCAACTTCCTGACGCAATTTTGCATTGACATTATCAATGATTAGAAATTTTATGATATTTCTTGAATGTATAGGTTTGAGAGCCTTTTTATCGTCTCCCTTTATATCTGTCTTTCAATCCTTTTATATCTTTGTCCTTGCAGTCCGTCCTGACCTTCCGGCTTATTGTTCCGCGAAAGTAACGGATAACAGCTGCACCTTGCAAATCCTCACGGCCTGCGGTGGCCGACGGAAATCTTCCTTCTCGGGGAGAAGCGTATTTCTGTCGCCAGATTTGTCCGGTTGCCGTTATCACTTTCGTGGTGCGGAAAAATAAATCCGGCGAAGGTCTTTAAGGACCGAACGCAGGGAAAATAAAAAAACGAAATTAAAAATTTGAAGTATGGAAAAAAACAGTGAGAAAAAAGTGGTCGTTGACGGTTTGACGTTAAAACTTCTGCGTAAGGATGAAAAATGGGTCTTCCCGTTTGTTACCTACTACCAGCACGGACTGGGCAGCCCAATCTGTCTGGAATTGCTTGAATATAAAGAAGACAGCAACGGTTTCGAGCCGGAAGCAGTCATAACCGTCAATCTTCCGGGCGTGGAGCGTAATGCCGGCTGCCAGTTCATCGACACGAACAACAACGGAGAAGCGGTGCTGGACTGGCTCGTGCTTTATGAGTTAGGTGTACCGACTGGCAGATACGCCGCTTCCGGCCATTGCATGTATCCCGAAGTGGACTTCTACCGGAGCGAGCGCTTCATGCGTCAGAAAGAATTTTGCGACAGGCATTTCAACTTCGTCGGCTGACAGGCAGGGGAGGGCAGTCATATTGGGCTGCCTTCATTGCCGGCAATTCCCTTTTTATGGCATACCGTCCCGGCATTTCATCCCTTTTCTACCCGGCTTTTCCCGCCCATGAAGCAAGGTAGGAGGTCTGTGCCACAGTCCGCTCTGCAATCCAAGGTACGGAAGGCTGTGCCGGAGCAACGGCAGTCCGCTTCATGCCGCTCCATGCCGGAGCTTCGACGGATGTCGAAACAACACGGTATTCCGCTATGCAAGGCTTCCTGCCGGATCTTGCTCTGGCACATTCCGCCTTTAATCCGTATCTTTTCTTTCCGGGCCGTCAGTGTCATGGGCAAACGGTGACACATCCCGCTTTGCGCCGGCCTCCATATATTCCGGCAGATCTCAAGGCGGAAAGAGTCCCCTTTCTGTTTGCCCGGCAGACCACTGCTCTCTACCCGCCCAAGCCGTTTCTCCCGTTATATCACCCTTTCCCTCTGCTTTTATCCCCGGCAGGGCCGTCCGTACAGTTATAATCGGTGCGACTTTATGCTTTCTCCGGATGCTTTCTGGCAGTCACCGGTCTGGTTTTACCGCTGCAAATATAGGCCGTCGCGCCTGTCCCTTACGTTTTGAAGTGCATTTCTTGCAAATTCTTCCTTGACAGCCGGGGCTGACAAGAGTAATTGGCAAAAAAAACGACGTGTGCGGCTTTGCCGACAGCCTTTGGTTGCAGCATAAAATCCCGACAGCGGTTCAGACAGAAAGGAACCGAAAAGAGGGAAAATAAAAAAAGGTAACGGCAGGACCAACCACCTTGCCACAAAACATTTTATATTATGTTACATGTACACACTATCGGACGCATCGGCAAAGACTGCCAGGTGATTGCAGGAGCCCACGGCTCATTCATGGCCATGAACATAGCCGTTGACGATTATGCAAAGGGACAGAACGTCACCACATGGGTAAAGGTAAGAAGCAACAAGGAGAACCACATCCGGTTGGCTGAATACCTCACCAAAGGACGGCTGGTGCTTGTTGAAGGCACGCTCTCATCTTCCCTGTGGACGGACAAAAACGGGGAGAGCCAGATTCAGCTTTCCATTACGGCGGAGAGCATCGCATTCATCAATACAGGCAAGAAGGACAGCTCGGCTGGCAGCCCGGACAACATGGCGGCCACAACGGACAGCACACCCGTACTCCCTGCCGATATGCCGCAGGACGACAAGGACGACCTGCCGTTCTGACAAAGGCATCACCGGTGACGGTATGGACTGGACTATGGTATATGCCGTATCCGGCAGTCAGGGGGATCGACCCGCTGCCGGTATGGTGTATGCCGGTTTCAGTTTACACCACAGACAGAAATAAGAACGACCCGAAATGATAGAGATATGAGTAATTACGATTTTATAAAGGCTGGAAGCAAGGTTTTCTGGCATGACCCGGACGGCGGTTTGTCGGACGGTGTGTATCAGGTGGTGGATGTCCCGGAGGAAATCGAAGAGGACAGTATCATTTTGATAGCCTCGGACTATTCGGAGGCGGAAGTATTCGCAGCGGAACTGTCGCCGCTGTGATTTTCTTCAGGTGGCATATCGGAGTTGCCCGATATGCTGCCTGTTCCGCCAATCCTTTTATACGATTTGTGGAAAATTTACCTTTTGTATTTGTCAAATATCACATTCTTTTATACCCATTTATAGCGTTCATCCACACCGTTTCCATCTCCGGCAAACCCGTTTCCCTTTTCTATACGGCCGGGCCTTTATCCTCTCCTGGTCATTCCTGCTGTCACCGGCCATTGGTTTTATCAGATGCAAAGGTCGGCAGTCGCGCTTGATCCGTCGGCTTGAAGTGCATTTCTTGCAAAATTCTTCCTTTCCGTGAAAGAGTAATTTGGCAAGAAAAGCCGCCGTATGAAGCTGTTCCGACGGCCGGAACCTGCATCCATAAAACCCCAAAGGCGGTTCGGCAGAAAAGAACCGACAAGAGGGAAAATAAAAAAACAAGTTATTAACAAATTAATTTTTTTGAATTATGGAAGCAACAAACATGAAGTCAGTAGAGAAGAACATCGCATCGGTAGCATTGGCAGACATTCAGCCGAGTAACTACAACCCTCGCAAGACCTTTGACGAGGCGAGCCTTGCCGAACTTGCCGAGAGCATACGGCAACAGGGTGTCTTGCAGCCCATAGGTGTACGCTCCATTGATGAAAACCGCTTCGAGGTTGTCTTTGGCGAACGCAGATACCGTGCATCGCTCATGGCAGGACTGGAAACCGTTCCGGCAGTCATATACGAAGTGTCGGACGAGGTAGCCGAGGAAATGGCGGTCACGGAGAACCTGCAGCGCAAGGACGTTACACCCATAGAGGAAGCAAACGCCTATCAGAAACTGATAGAGAGCGGACGGCACGATGTGCATTCATTGGCTGTTCAGTTCGGCAAGTCGGAAGACTATATTCGCACACGGCTCAAATTCACGACTTTGATTCCCGAAATCGCAGCCCTTTTGGAAACGGACGAAATCACAATCAGTGTGGCAAGTGAAATCTGCCGATATGGTGAGGACATACAGAGTGAGGTGTACGGCAGGCATCTGAAAGAGGGAGTCATATACGGCAGTTGGCGTGGCATGAAAGCCGTAGATGTGGCGAAACGCATAGAAAGTGATTATACGACTGACCTTGACCGCTATTCCTTTGACAAGACCCTCTGCAAGTCCTGCCCGCACAACACCAACAACATGATGTTGTTCTGTGAGGGCAGTTGCGGAAAGTGTGCCAACAGGAAATGCCTTGAGGACATGAATGCAGCCTATCTTGTGGAAAAGGCCATGCAGATGTTGGCAGACCATCCTACCGCTTCGCTTGCTTATTCTATCTTTTACACCTACAACGACACGACTGTCAAGCGGCTTGAGGAACTTGGCTACGAGGTGGAGAGATTATCATGCCGCCATGAGGACTATCCCGAACTGCCCGAAGCACCCGAAGCGGCAGATTACGAGACCACGGAAGAATACGAAGAAGCCCAAAGGGACTTCGAGCAGGAGCAGGAAGATTACAAGGCTGAATGCGAGGACATATTACGACGAAGTGAAGAGGGGGAAATATCGCTCTATGTTCTTATCGGTAACAAAGACCTCTTTCTCGGTTATGTGGAGAACTCCGCAACGAATACGGCAAACGGCACGTTATCGACAAAGGAGAAAGAACTTACTCCGCTTGAGAAACTGGAAAAGCAGGACAAGCGCAATAAGGAAATCGCCCTTGAAAAGACGGTTGCGGACACCAAGAAGCGGATATTAGAGGTGGACACCGCCGAAACCAAGTTCGGAGCTGACGAGGACAAGATGATTTATTACTTCCTCCTTTCATATCTCCGCAGGGAGCATTACGCAGCCGTAGGCATTGAGGACGAGAATGTGTACTACCTTTCCGACAAGGACAAGTTGCGCATCATTGAAAACCTGAATGGCAAGGCGAAAGCCGTTATCCGCAGGGACTTCTTGATTTCCGAGTTCCAAGACGCACCGGCCAGCGATGCCGCAGCCACCCTCTTGCTCCGATTTGCGGAGAAGCACATGCCCGAAACGCTTGCCGAAATCCGAAAGGGTTATGATGAAGTCTATGAGAAACGCCACCAGCGCATCGAGGAAAAGAAAGCAGTCCTCATGGTGCAGGACAAGGCCAGGCAGGAAGCGGAGCAGCAGGAAGAACCGCAACCCGATGAAACGCCACAAGCCGAAGATGTAGCGGCTTGACCTTTCCATAATTCAGTTCAGAAGCAGGGCGGAGAAATCCGTCCTGCATACTGTTGTGTTATGTGGTGCGTCGGTCATGCCTTTTTTAGTGAAAGCCACAAGGTGCGACGGCGGCACCATGCCGCTGCTATCCCTTTCTAACCGCCTGCCGACCTTTTCCAAAGCCTTGCCTCACAAGGCTCATTCCCTTTATACCGTTTGGGGGCTTCCCATGTTTCCGCCTCCATGCCGTCACCGCCGCAGGTTTTCTACGGTGCGAATGTAGGCTGCCGCGCCTGTCCCCTCCGTTTTGAAGTGCATTTCCTGCAAATTCTTCCTTGCCGGGGCAAGAGTAATTGGCAGGAAAAAACATCGGGAATGGCTTATCCGGCGGCCTCTCCCTGCACCGTAAAACCCGAAGCGGCTCCGGTTGCAGGATGCCGAACAGAGGGAAAAGAAAAAACTTAAATTCAAAAAGATGAAAACATTGGAAGAATTGTTACAAGAGCTTGGATGTGTCGGTGACGCATTCGACAGTACAGGAGAATTTACAGAAGCTGGAGACAAGGCATATCGCTTTCTGTTGGATTTGCTGTATGACATTGAAGGATTGACAGGAGAAAGTGTATCAAGCATAGTCAAGGAACTTGATGGGATATGTAATGAGAATTATTAAAAATCAAAACTATGGACAGAAATATTCAGGAATCGAAAGAGTACAGACTCGCAAAGGAGTGGGAGATGGCGGTGAACAGCTACAGTTTCGACCCCAGAAAATTCGCTGCGGCTATCCCGGGCATGCACCCGACAAATCAGCAGAGCCTTTACCGGCTTATCCGGGAGTGCATCAAGGTCATGGCAGACGACAGCCGCCGTTACGATGACCGCAACAGGGCATCGCATGAGGAGGCGAAGTGCATCATGGAATATCTCAATGAACACGGAAAGTATATACCATTAAAATAAATCGAATATGAGAACAAAAGAATTGGAATTTGACGGCAAGACATACATCTGCCGTATCGTCGATTCAATTGACGGAGAAGAATTGTTGATTGGTTCAACCGAACTGCTTGACGCCTTGCAGCCGGGCAGTTTCGAGGATGTGAACGAAGGTTTTGCCAGTAAGGAAGCGGAAGACCTATACGACGAGGTATTCTACTTTACAGAACCGCAGAATCTTCTTCTGCCGGACAAGGAACTGATTGAAGTCTTGAAGGAAAGCAACTCGGATTGGTTCGAATGAAAAGAGTATAAATCAATCAAAAATCAAGATGATGGACAAAAAATATGTGGTACAGGTCGCACAGACCGTTAGAGAACAACTGATAGCAACGACCCGCATGGAAATCCTCATGTCTTGGGGTATCGGACAATTCACGCCTGCCATATTCAAGGATTTGCCGGGTCTGAAATTCCATGTGAACGGAAGACTATTTCAGGGCGATGTGCTTATATGTCTGAACGGCTCGGACTATTACGAGGTGTATCTTCGGGACGGTACGGGGGTGGAGTGCATCAGTGATGAAGTCTGTTTCGATGAACTGGGAGAGCTAATTGACCGCCGCATCGAGAGCGGGACGGACAAGGAGGAATATGCCCGTTTCTGCGAACAGACGGCGATGTCGCTCAGATGGTACAAATAAAGACATAGGGGAAAAGGATAACCCCGGAGGTCAGGCAAAGACCTTCGGGGCTTATTCATGTTACAGGTTCAGAGCCGTTTTTGCCTGATTTCCGGCATTCTCCTTTACGGATTATTAATTTTGGATGCTTTTCATTATCGCATCTAAAATCAGGACATTTCCGGATATGCTGGATAATTCTTTTAATGCAGTCACTGCTTCCGGCGCGATTGTGTTTCCATGCCGGGAAACAATCCACTCCTTTATTTTCGGAAACACCGTGTCTTCCGTGAGGTCCCATTCGGGGACGAGACACCGTGTGAGGGTATCGAACACGAAATCACGGATACCGTTTTTAACCAGCTTTTCGCAAAACCGCTTCATATTTACCTTTTCATAGCCGAGAAGCACGCATCCGGAATATACGGACAGCAGATCTGAAAACCTGACGGAACCGTATTCGCTGCACTTTTCCGCTGCCTCTGTCAAAAGCGGGAGCAGGTTGGTTTTCAGATAACGCACGCTTCTGCCCATAGAATAACCGGCATGGAGGGCATTGACTGAATGGGTAAGGAATGATTCGCAGGATTGAGCCAGTGAAGTGGCATTATCCGGTTGGTCGTCCGAGGGCTTGCCCGCAGGATGGTTTCTTGCCATCAGCCTTACACGGTCTCTTTCCACGAGTGCGGCCTGCATATTTTCAGCCATGATGTCACGGTAGTGCTGCCATGTGTCTCTCCTGTCACGGCTGCCAGCGAATGTGATTTCCATATAGCCGCCGGATGCAGATGACGCTATTTCCAATTCTCCGCTGCATACAGTCATGTCGGATGCCCTGTCCCACTTGATGCCATCCACTATGAATTCACCGCCGTATATTCCGGTTGGTGCGGGAATGGCTGATACCGGCTCCTTGTTTTCTTTTACCTGTAAATAAATGGCCGAAATATTATAGGCATTCTCTTCGTTCCGGACAGCAGTCACTCCGGCATCGTCCCACACGAGGAAACTCCGTCTGTCGTATTGTATGGTCCTGCCTCTGTCATCCTGCATAGTCTTATGGGTGATCACAATTCTCTCCTTGCCAAAAATCTGCACCATAACCGTGTAGGATAAAGGCATGGACATCTGCCGGCCGTTTATTTTCAACCGGCCCTCTGTAATTTCTACTCCGTCTGTGGCTTGTGTCTCGGAGGCTTCTGCAGGTCCTGTTTTGACGCTTCTTGTCGGTTGCGGCTTTGCAACAGGAGAAATGGTTGGCTGAGATTCAACGAACGGAGGTGCAAACATCAGGGTCACGTCTTCCGACAAGGGAGGCAGCTCGTATTCCCTGTCCGGGTAAGGCTTCGGATAGTTGAGCCAGTATCCCAGTTTCTTCGCTCGGCTTGACGTGCGCAGGAAATTCCAGAAATCTTCCGCCCGGTACAATGCATCTCCTTTATTAAGGGTATTCACGATGACAGTTCCGTCAGGCATCGCATGGATGGATTTGAAGGATTCGTTGCCCAACACGCCGGGACGGAGGCGTAGCACTTCGTCCGTCTTCCGGTTCCAGAGACGGGCATAGTCGGTTCGGTTGCCGTTCGATTGGCTCTCCACCAGCACCCACTCCTTGTAGAACACACGCAAACGGAAAGAGCCGTCCCCTATGCGGAGCGGGGCGATGCGGCAATTCTGTGTCGCCATGTCCAGGTCGAGCAGACCCGGTTCTATCCATATCCCGCTGCAGTTTCTTGCCGTGTAGCTTCCCAACAGAAGGAGGCGGGATGTGTCCGGCACAGGAATACAGCCTTCATCGAATCTGTCATGTCCGGACATTTTGAACGGCATTCCGTAATATTTCCCGTTGCCGTCATAACGGATAACCGGAGAATTGCAAAACTCTCCCGGAATGATATACAGCGTTCCTTTGCCGTCTGTACCGAAACTGGGGGCATACATCAGGTTATCAGGCAGTATGAGCCGGCTTACATGTTTCACACCCCGTGGTGTCATGGTGTGTATGATGGCGCTATGGACATCGCCCAGACACAGATAACGCCCGCACCACCGGAACTCATACTTTTCGTCAACGGCCATATTGCACATGCGCGGCCATTTTTCCGCCTCCAACGGATTCTTGCCTCCTATGACCATTTCTCCCAAAGAGATCGGGTACAATGCCGCATAGAAATCCAGTTCTTCCGAGTATATGAAATGGTGGATTTTTTTCGTCTTCATCTTCACCGGCTGAAGCGGTGTGACACGTAGATCCGCAACGAATGTACCCTGCCATTTCTCAACATCCGCCTGTCGCCATTCCCCATAAGCGAAATAACCCGCAAAACCTCTTGTGATATATCTGTTCCCGTCATCAGGCCATGCCATCCTTTCACGGGGCATCTGCTTGCGCAGCTTTATGGTTTTTGCCTTCATTCCGAAATCATAACGGGGTTGTTTCAGCAGTTTGCAATACTGCCCGTACTTGCAACATTTCTCCTCAAAGGCCTGCATTTTCGCCTGCGGAACCAATGCCAGAAGATATATGTCATCCCCGTTCAGGTCATATAGTGCGTACCCGTATGAGGTAAGCTCCTGTCCCAGGGCAGTAATGCCCATTTCGTGCGAGAAGCAGGAATACTGCATCTCGATTTCATCGAAACGGTCCTCTTTCAATACCGGTATCTCTTCTCCCCATTTTTTCCTTATCTCGTTGAGTGTGTCGCCAACATCCCCCTCGTCCTTGCGTATGTCGAGGGCCTGATCCCGTACCTCCTCCATGCAGTCATGCTCGTATGCCTCCATCATCTCCCTTATCCATTCCTTCACGGCTTTGCCGGATATTCCCCTGGAAGCATACACGTCGGCAGGGACCTTTGAGAAACGGATACCTACCCCCGAAAGTTTGTGCATCAGTATGACAAGCTGTCTGGGAGTGTAGTGTTCATCTTTTATCAGGTATTCGTTATCACGCAGGAGATAGCCGTCCTTTTCATTCCAATGCCCGTGAACGGAGTTGTCCCCGTTGCGTACATGGATGTGGTAGCTCGTGAACCTCGTGTAGTCGCCGTATAAAGCCTGAGGGCCGAACAGTTCGACACTCAGCGTGAACCACGCTTTCCTTTCCGTTTCGTTCCCCGACAGGAGGACCGTTTCCCCGTTGGAAGTGAAACGGAACGATACGGACCACTCGAAAGTGTCTGGGTACGGGATGCCTGCCTCTGCAAGCCATTTCGCCGCTTCAAGATCCGGGATGATTTTCTGGTAATAGCCGGCCAGTTCCTCGGTCAGTCCCTGCAGGTATTCCCGCTCCGGCAGCAGAAGCAGGATGCGGTACAATATGCCAAGTTCTCCCGGTCCCTGCTCCATGAGGGTACGGGCAAGTCCCGACAGGCAGGCAACCGCACATTCGTCCGGGGACTGGGCGAGCAGGGCTACGCAGTACCAGAACCGGATGACATCATAGTTGTAGATTCCGGTTATGCGGTAATCCTCCTTTTCCTGCGGTGTGGAGGGTATGCAGGAATACCCCCGGATGACATCGGCCACGATACGGACAAGGGAGCTGTCCTCCGCATAAGGTTTCATCCGCTCCGTCTCTTTCCTGTTCGTGGGAGCATGGATGTATGAATCGAGGGCGGAGTTCAGCCGCTCTATCTTTCCGGACAATGCCGGGTCGCACCCGGGCGGCACAGGTATGTGGAGTGTGTTACGGTCGTTGACTGCATGGAAGGGTATGACCTCCTGCTGCGGGTTTTCATACATGGCGAGAGTCATGTCCAGGTACCAGTTCCAATACTCCCTACGTTTTTCCACGTCACCTTTCCAGTTATCGGAAAAGGGACTTCCACCGGAGCAGACCAGCGACACTATGAAATCGATGTCCATGCTCTCAGGGTCAAAACTGTCATCATCCTCTCCTTCGTAATCTTCCGGGTTCAGCATGGAGGCCGCATCACCGCAGACAAAATACCCGAGGCTGGCGATGGCCCAGCTCACGGTTGTGGTCGCCTCGTCAGGATTGTTCTGCACATGAAGCCACAGTTCGCCCGACTCCTTCTCGATGTCTTCCACCGAGTCCGGCTTTCTGTAAAGATGCTCGTTTATGCGGGAAAGCAGATGTACATTGTCCATAATCTGTCGCCCCGTGACAGAACAGGCTTTCTTGCAGCATTCGCACATGATTTTCTGCACGGTGAGTACATCGCCGACCTGTTTCATCAGTTCGATACGGCAGGACAGCGGCAGATGCCCCGTGTCACTTTGGGCGATAATGCCTTTCAGTTTCTCTATGGTTTCTTTTATCATTTTCTCTGTATTCTCTCTTTTTTTATGTTAATGAAAACTTGTCGATACATCTCTTTCAGTTCCTCCGGAGCTGCGTCCACCACTTTCTGACCACCCTTGGCGCTGTTTTTGCCCCATATTACATAGCAAACTGTTTCCCATGCGTATTGCAGCACTTCTTCCGGGCTGGCTTCTGTTTCCTGACTGGGGGTATCATCCTCGTCATCATCCTCGTCGGAGGAAAAACCGCTTGGGACGATTTCAGACAGACGGGATTTTGTCTCCAGCAGAGCACCCAGGCTTTCGGCGTTTGCCATCCATGCGGCATAGTCCTTGGAATATTTCATGTCCTGCATGGACAGCACCCCCCGGACAAAAACGGGGACTGTATCGGCGGTAAAGCCGAACTGTTTCACATACTCCCGGAGGAATTTTTCCTGTAAGCGGGAGTGCTCATCATCGCAGAGGTCAAGATAATCCCACACCAACTGCCGCCACTCTTGCCCCAGCATTCCCAAGGCAAACACGGCAAAACTGCCGGGAAGGGCACACAGCTCATCGCTGAGATTGGTGTATTGTTCATATTGCCGCATGGCAAGCCGGGCGTACCGTTCCATCAAGTGGTGGAGGCTGGGGTATTGCACGGCACAGGCAAAAAGTTGGTTTACTCCCTTTTGGGGCAGTCCTGTAATGGGCAGATACTTCTTTTCCGGTCCTTTGAACTCCACAGCATAGCTGCGGGGAAAATCATCCTGCTCCAGAAGCTCACACAGGTAGTTCAGCACTTCATGACAGCATTCCTCCGTATTATCCCTGGCAGTAATACGGATGACGGCAAAGGCATCGTTGGCCGATGCGGTGAAGTGCACTGTTTTTCTCTTTTGCAGGTTGAACGGCAACCTGCCGGTTCCGTTTTCCTTCAGCTTTTCCACTATATCCGGTCGGACTTTCCCGACCAATCCCAACAGGTAATTGGTGTCCAAATACTGGAAGCTCATGCCATATACCTTATAGTTTACCGCCACATAGCAGGCAAAGCGCAGCAGCGGCTCCGGAACTTGCTCTGCATGGATACCTGGTTTCAGGGAATACTCCCGATTCCAGAAGCGATCATCTTCATTGTCTGTTGCAACAAAATACTTTTCCTGCAGCTCCCGTTTGAGCATATCAAGTAGATGGTGGTCAATTTCACCCCACCGGCTCTGGCGGCGCAGGTTTTCGCTGAAGGCGATGGCCTGTTCCGCATCCAGGGTCTCGGCCCGCTGTATTTCGGTCCACGCCCTAAGCAGTTGCCACACCTCAAAGGGCGCACCTTGACTGCTGACCACTACCGGCGGCCAGAGAGAATCAAGCCGCGTGATTCTCCCGTCAATAGCATCCTGGATGCACTGGTCAAAGAGCGGCTGCAATTCCTCCTGTACCTCGGGCTTCATCCAGTAACAGCGCCCGTCCTGGCTATTAAACTTGGGTAAATTCGTTGTTTTTTTCATTGCTATATAAAATCAACTTGTATGTTAATGATTTCACAGAAACCAGCAGGCCTTTATCCCGCATTTCCGGATATTCATTTGCCGTGCAATGCTTCCAGTCCGCAGGGTACTGGCAAACAGAGCCTGTTTCCTTGGGAATATATGCCCTTGTTGGGGCGTGCAATGCCGGCAGGAACAGGATAGCCGACAGGTACAGGATAATTTTTTGAATGTTGCCTTCATAGATGCAATTATGTATGTTTCCAAAAATATATCGTACTTCATTCCCGTTAGAAACAGAATCTCAAAAAGTTATACCAGCATACCGATAGATAAAACAGATCTCCGGCAATCAAGACAGTAAGCCGCTGTTTGAATTTCAGGTCACACTTTTCCTCCTTCAGCCTTCGCAGTTCCCTGAACATATAACTGAAGTCAACGGGAGTCCGGCTTAGCAGGTGGACAGGCAGCAAAATGATAGAGCCTACAAAAGACCTCATTTCTCCGAACATGTAAAATGGGGCGAACAGGAACATCGGTATCAGTTCCCACCACCGGTAACTCACGTTCCTGTTCTTCTCTCTCTCCTTGTCAAGGCGTTCCTGCTCAGCACGGGCTGCGGCATCCAATCTTCTCATGAAGGTTTCCTCCTTTTCTTCCATGATGTCGGCTGTCAACTTGTAGTTTACACCGCGTCTGTACAGTTCCAGCTTGGCCTGTCTCACTTCCTTGTCCGTATATTCTCCGGTTACATTGTTGGCCATCATCAAAAGCTCATCGGTAGCGTATTCTTTTATTTTCATTGTGAGTTGGATGGTAATATTCTGACAGAACCGATTATATCACGGGCTTCGGATTCATGGGTCTCGGTCGCTGTCATTGAAACGATAATGAAACCGTCCAACGCCTTTTTATTCAGATAAAAAATTATACTCTGATTAAAGTTCATGCTGCCACCTCTTTCCAATGGATATTCCCTTCTGCCCGAAATCCATTCAAACGGTATTCCGTTAATATTTACACTTTCGGGAGCGGTCCCGCTCATAGACTTCAACAACAGATTGCGTGCATTGTCGATTTCCTCGGTCGAAGAGAACTTTTTGTAGTTGAAGACAATGGTATTGCCGGCATTGCCCATAAGCTGTAAAACACAGTTGTCATCTGATTTTACTACAGCATTCCATCCTGTGGGATATGTACACCTCAGTCCGCATGCTTTATTCACATACTCTCTCCTGCCGTCTCCTATGCTTTCATCGCTGCCGCTAAATGTTGCAGGATTATTCCCTTGGTTGGGTATATAATTGGTATGATCTGTTTCACTTTCCTGTATTCTGCCTTCAGATTCACTTTCCTGTGCGTATTTCTCTAATGTACCGTATTCCCACATGTTCCTTATTTCCCTAAAATCCGAAGGTACGGATTTTGTCTGTCCCGTAAAAAGGAATGCGAACATTATCAGAAATGTCATTTCAGCAATATATGCGATATATCGTGAGGCCCTTTTAGAGCTATACATGTCTGCCAAAAGATAAGTTATACCCAATATGACTCCTGAGACAAGGCCTCCTATATGTGCCGCATTATCTATTCCTTCTTCCTTAGTTCCAAGCAAAAGATTGTAGATTACAAAGAAACCTATGCTAAACAAAAGAGATTTTCGCTGGTGTTTTTCTATCTTGTGATTGAAGATCAGGTAAGAAAGGAAGATGCCGTAAAGTCCGAAAATAGAACCGGAAGCCCCTGCGCTTATCGTTTCGGGATGAGCAGTAAGGCTTGCCAATGCCGAGAATAATCCGGTCAGGAGATAGGCGGTCATCAACTTTCTGCTTCCGATAATCTGTTCCAAGAATATCCCGATGTATAATAGAGCATACATATTCATCAGCAAATGGATTATCCCGATATGGATAAAATTGCAGGTCACGGTTCTCCACCAATCACCGGTAAGTGTGAGCGGGCCAAAATCTGCACCCCATTTCATCAAAGAAATGCCTGTCGGTTCTATAAGGCTTACCCCACATATAGACATCACTATAAACAATGCCACATTTATATAAATAAGTAAGGGGGTTGCGATATTTCCTTTTCTTGGAGTTATTAGTGACCAGAATGACAGATCTTTGTTATCCTTTCCATTTGTCTCCTTATCGACAGGAAAGTTATATTCCTCAGAGCCTGCAGGGTTATTCTTTCTCTCTGTATCATCTGCATCAACAGTATGGACAGTTGATATGGTTTTTTCCTGATTATACCTGACCTTACCCCAATTAGCAGATTGCCCGGATGTGCATTCACACCCGGCAAAAAGATGCCCTTCTTGCCCGGCAGCACCGGCAAGTGCCTCCCTTATTCTTCGAATATTCCGTTTGTTATGTCCGAAAGAACATATCGAGGTACGCTTGTTCAGGTCGTTTACGCTATTGACCCATACCTGACCTTTGTCGAACACGACAAAAATCTGTTCTCCCCATGTCATACCCCAAAGGGAAGGATTGGTATGAGCCACGATGCAGTCCTCGCCGTAATGGTCCACGTCCCAGTCATAAGTTACCGACAACTTGTATATCTGGTCATAAATCGCCTGTTTGTCCAATGAGGTCGGTATGCTCTGGAAATCCAGCTTGCGCCGTTGGTGCCGGTAAAGTATAAAGGCAAGCAGTCCGGGAATGATACCGAGCCATAAAAGACCCTCTATATCAATATTGCTCGAATAATGCATCACTCCGCTTATGGAAATAAACATTGCGGCATAAAGCATCAACATATGCGATGCGCCGTAGTGGGTGTACGCCCAGCTGATAATCAGGGGAAGCGTCTTCTTTTCCAATACAAAGGCGGCAAGGGGAGCATTCTTTTCCTCACGGTAGCGAATCCGGTAGGCAAGCCACCATATCAGTTCGAACAATGCACCTATAATCAGGATTGCAACAATATAATCCGCTTCGTCCAGCTTGCTCTCCCTGGGTTTGATGAAATAAGGAACCCCGCCAAAGGTCAGTTCCTCGCAGGACACATCATAACCCTCGCTGGTAAAGTAATAAGTGTAAGTGTATTCCTCCTTGTTTTTGGAACTCGAATATGAGTTGCTGTTTGGCGGTACCGTTTTCCCGTTAATGGTCAACAAGGGGGGATTCTGGTCGGGACGGGCGTTGCAGGTCAGGATTGCACGGTACTTGACGTAATCGCTCTTCAGTTGCTCCACCTCCAGATGACATTCCAACTTGCTCATGTCCACTTCGGCAGGATGTACGGACACCCGGTATTCCGGCGTGGTATATGTCTTGCCATCGGCCGTCACGGATGCGACAGGGATTCTGGCTTCCCCACTGTTTTTGAACTGTACAAGATAATAGAAACCTGTTTCATAGCTATTGCTTTTCACACCGTTTATAATGGAACAGCTCTCTCTCTTATGCGGCTTCGGACCGTTCAACACTTTAATGCTGTCATTGAACACTGGGTAGGAAGCCGTGTCGAATCGGGAATTAACCAGTGCATACGTCAGCCGCAGTACCCGCCCGACACGGAGACCGCCAACCGTATCAAGCTCCGCATGAAAATATACGGAGTCTGCAGTCTCCGAAGCATGCGTATGGGCTACCGGCAAAAATGCAGATAGCAATAACAGGCAGACGAACATTCGGCTTCTGATGAAGCAGTATTTTGTTTTACTTGTTCTTTTTGTCATATATCGTTGTTGAATACCATATTAGCACTCCATTTTATAATATATTCCAGGTTATGTTTGGTGGATATGAGTTTGTACTGAACAGGTTGGGACACAGTGAATCCGTTTCCTGTGTCCCAACATCAAAGATTATCGGTCCTTGAACCTTGCCGGTTGTCAGTCGGCGTCGTTATCGCACATGTGCCGGATAAATGCCTCGTTCTTCTCGTATTCCACCCCGGTGAGGATGACAGGGTCTGCAAGCCCTACAATCTTGTACCCCTTGGTATATGTAACCAGGATGCAATAAAGCTCACGCCCTTTTTCATCCTTTTCCACTTGCAACTGCACCGGTTGGTCGTTGCCGCTGGGTAAATCGCACAGGTACTCGAAATCATGGCGGTTGAAGGCTGCTACTATGTCATCCTTGTCTGTCATGCTGCTGATGAACTTCTTGGTCTTGTAACGCTTCACCTCGCCGCCACTTGTACGGTTATAGATTTTAAGGCCTGCGGCCAACGCGGTAAGGACACAGAAAACCGCCCCGATAACACCGGCTGTCCGTACCAGCCATGAGGGGATGAATGGCAGCCACCCGGGAAAAATGACAAGCAGCACACATACTGCCGTCAGTCCCCAGTAAATCATCGGTTTTACTTTGTCTTTCCGTTTCTCGAATTTCTCCGGCATGGCATCATAGACCTCTCCGAAATGGCTGGGAAAATGTTTTCCCTCATCCATAATTTTTTCTTCTTCCAGTTTCATTTTTCTCTGTTTTTTTATCCTATATTGAAATTTGATTTTTTCCAGGGTGATTCGTCATCCTCCAGCAGCAGGCTTACTATCTCGTATGCCGTTTCACTGTCATCCGGGTCACCGTGCCATACGCCCCTGCCCATGACGAAACTCATTCCGTATTCCTCCCATGAAGAGAAATGCTCAAGTGCCGTATCTGCCGCCGCCTGCATGATTTGCCACATTTCACTCTCGCTCACATAACCGCAAAGGTATGCCCAGCGTCCGAGGTTTACCAGACGCACCAGATCCCATGCGATGACGCTGCCCGGCATCTTCCCTCCGGGACACCATCCGTTTTCTTCCATGCTCTCCGCTATCAGGCAGACATCTCCTATCTTGCTTTCCTCGTCGTCTCGCTCTTCCTGTGATATGTTTTCGATTCCCCGTTTCCGGACTTTTTCAAGGGCTTCGTCGGCCTCGGCATGATGCCCTTCTTCAAGCAGCCACTTCACAATCTCCAGTGTACTCTCGCGGTCAGTCACATTCCACCAGCTCTCAATCGTGCTCCTGATGCTTTCGACATCTTCCTCAGGACAGTCAATCGAATCCACATTCTCGTCATTATACACTAACATGGGCGCACCGAAAGCCAGCAGCCGGAGCTGTGCCGTATCCAGTTTGCCGTCGTCGGCTTTGTTAATGGTCCACCCATCACTACCGAAGGCGTCCATCATCTGTGCCATTGCATCGGATGAGGACAGTTCCTCTCCGAGTGTGCCGTCCATCATTCCCTGCATCATCTGCTGGGCGTATGCCATGTTCTGACGGCCTGCCTGCGCCACCGTCTCCGGGTCTATGCCCGCCGCTTTCAACATGGCTTCCTGCTGTGCCTGTGCTGCTGCCATGTCGGGCATTCCCGCGCCCATCTGTGCCATGAGTTGTTCCTCCATGCCGCCGGGCATCTGGAATCCCGGGATATTCCCGAACATGGACTGTGCCTGTTCCATTGCCGCCTTTACTGCGGCTTCCTGTGCCGCCTTTGCCATTTCCTCCGGACTTTGAGGATTTGCTTTTTCTTTTGTCATATCATCTTGATTATTAAAAATGTGATACTCTATCCTTCGGCTCCTGCCGTCAGCAGGATTTCCGTTATTTCGTTGTAACCCCGCTCACTGGCATAATACAATGCCGTATGCTGGAGATTGTCCGCAAGGTTCACGTTCGCCCCATGCTCCACAAGGAGTGAGACAAATTCGTTGTTCCCTTCTCTGGCGGCAAGGATTAGGGGCGTTTCCCCGTTCCCGTTCTGCGCATCTGCCTGTGCGTGGGCTGCTATCAGGTCGTTGCCGATAAACTTGTTCCCGGACCATGCGGCAAAATGTAGCGGGCTGTTTCCGTCCAATTGGGCCATGTTTACATCAGCTCCGGCACCGATCAGAAGCCTGGCGACAGTAAGGTTCCCTTTCATGCAGGCGATGATTAACGGGGTTTCCCCTACGTCGTTCGCCGTATCTATCATGTCGGGGTATGCAGAAAGTAGCGAGCGGACGATTTCCGACTGGCCGTTGAAAGCCGCCTGATGAAGCGGTGTGTTGCCATGTGTATCGGTCGTGCTTTCTACGGACAGACGTTCCACCACTGTACGCAATCCTTGTGCAGTGGCGTAGTCTATCGCCTTGTGCCCCGTGTTGTCGGCTATTTCCGTGTCCGCTCCCTGTTCTATCAAGAACAGGGCGGCGTCTGTACGCCTGTTGTCAAGCAGACGGATCAACGGGGTACGGCCATCGCTGTCCGTTGCATCAATGTCCGCTCCGTATTGTACCAGTTTCCCGATTATCTCCTTGTTCCCGCTCCGGGAAGCGGCGTGCAAGGGTGTTTCCGACAGGTTGTTGGCGATGGTCGCATCCGCCTCGCTGTCAAGCAGCAGGTTCACGATGTCCCTGTAACCTTTCAGACAAGCGTAATGCAGCGGCGTATTGCCCTCGGCGTCCCGCTTGTTCACGTCGATGCCGCCTTTCTTCAGGAATATCTGCACGATGCCTTTCTGTCCGTTCCGGCAGGCATTCAAAAAAGTCATATTGTTGTCCATACGGTTAGCTGTATTTTAGTAAAAACTTGACGAGTGCCTCGTCGTTCTTTTCCGTTGCAATGTCGAGAACCGTCTTTCCCTCGTTGTTCACGGCGTTCACGTTCGGGGTGCCGAAGTCCATCACGAGGGCGGCGGCTTCCTTCGAGCCTCTCATCGAGCTGGCTGCGATATAATGCAGCAGGGTATTGCCCCATTTGTCTCTGGCGTTGATGTCCGTTCCGGCTTCAAGCAGGATCTCAAGTGTCTCGGCATCCTGTTCCGTGCAGGAACGCCCGTCGTATGGATATGACCTCGGCAGGGCAGCAAAACGCGGGATGTTGCCGTTCCAGTACCGTCCACCGTAAAGATTCATCGCAGGGGTCTGACCTTGCATGTTGGCGGCGTTCACATCCGCCCCGTTTTCCACAAGATAACGTACAGCCCAGATACCCGTATCATATCCTGCCCCGCGGCAGGCGACGGACAGGGCCGTGTTCCCCTCTTTGTCGGCAGGGCTTTCCGGGTCCCATCCACATTCCGTCAGGCATTGAAGGAAATGCAGACATTCTTCCTTGTCCTCGTGCTCATGTCCTCTGTTGCACATCCATACGGCAAAGGCCGTCCGTTCTTCAGCATCCCCGAAATTCGGGTCGGCACCACCTCTGAGCAGCATTTCCGCTGCGGTGAAGTTCTCCCATGCAAGGGCGCAACCCAACGGGGATTTGCCCTTGAAGTCGGTCATGTTTTTATCCTCGCAGATGCTTTGGGTATCTACTCCGGAACGCAACAGGGCATCCAGGGCTGTCATGTCATTGTGCCATAATGCCTGGAAGATGTCCAGCCCTCCGGCGAGGGCGGCCAGACCGTCCGTTTCGGGGTCCTGTCCCGACAGCAATGCCCCGATTTTACGCGCACCGCTTTCCACGGCTATGTCAAAGGCGGTTTTCCCGATGCTGTCCTTTTCTTCAGGGTCTATCTGTCCGCTTTCCAGAATGAGCTTTGCGGTGTGGCAGCACTGGCTGTCCGATTCCCGCAGGTTTTCCAGTTCGGCATACGCTTCCTGCTTGGATTTGTCCGAGTACCACCGCTGGGAAAAATCTGCTATCCGTCCTTCCGTGCGCCTGATATCGTCCGCAATAAGTCCGGCAGACAAGCAGATGATGTGCAGCACGTTTCTGCCGCTCCTGTCTGTAGAATCAATGCGGTTCCCCGTCGTCAGAAGGGCATCGGCCATCTGGAAATTGCGGTTGCGCACGGCTTCGATGAGGGCGGTCGTGTCTTTGCCGGAACGGGGCACTCTCGCCCCTTTGGACAGGAACAGGCCGGCAATGTCGGCATCGTCCGGTCGGGGACCGCGCCGCGCCATGACGCACAGCGGCGTGTCGCCGTCGTCGTTTTTCACATTGGGGTCCGCGCCTCTTTCCAGCAAAATCCCCACGGCTGTCATGTCTCCGAAGTAGCAGGCCGTATGCAAAGGGGTATTGTTCTTTCGGCTTTCGTCCAGGCTGTCAAGCGGGACATCCCGGTAGGCTTCGTATAATTCGGAAGGTTCCGAATCGACGGAAGTGTGCAGCCCGTAGATTTCTTTATTGGTTATCATTGTCATTTTGAGTGTTGATTAATGTTTCAATATGCTTGTATTTCCTGCCCAGCCGGTTGGAAATGGCCTTGACTTCACTGTATAAGTGCAGTTTGAAAGCGGCTTCCGCCTTCAGGCGCAGGAGCCGGGTGTATGCCAGCGGTTCGGGAGTGCCTTGCGATATGGGGCAGAACGGTGATTCCTCGTCATGGAGGTAATGGATAAACGCTTCAGGAAGTCTTTCCGTGCCGTGGCCGGCATTCATGGGGACAAGGCGTTCGGCTTCACAAAGCAGCCTGTGGCACTCATCGTACCATTCCACCATGAAACAGCAGAGGGCTTTGTTGTACAGTAGCTTAAAATCCTTGGCCGGAATACGGTCAAAGCACACATAGGCGGAAGAAAAAGCCTTGTTGCTTAGGGATGAAACTCCAGCAGCGAACAGCTTGTCCGCATCTTCTTTAGGTATGCCTGGGGTATTTGCAAACTGTGTCATATCAGAAAGTTTATTGGAATTTATAAATGACTTTTATTAAGTAGCCATGCTGCCTGCCACATTTTGTTGATTTAATGATCTAAGATTAAATACTGTATTGTATTATTTTTCCATATAAAGCTGAAGCTATAATCCAAATCATATGTGGTGAAGGTGATTTCCCAGCTATTGTTGTATTTCTCGGATAATTTGATTTCTTCAGGATAGAATCTGTTTTGCCACGAGGCATATATTTCTTCCTTATGTGCCAACCGGCTTTCATCAGGCAAGCGGCTTCCCACTCGCTCATTCACTGATTTCCAGTTTTCCAGCAACACCTGTAAATCCAATATCTGCCTGGGTAATGGAGCCGAAGTGTCTCCATCCAGCCAAATCACTGTTTCAGCCGAATATGATGGCAACTGTAATGTACACCACCAGCCGCATCGCTCGTTCGGCCACCAATCGCAAACTTTGGAATGAAAAACTCCCAAGCCTTTTATCGCATATTCTCTTTTTCTTCCCAATAAAGCAATTGCCAGCTTCTTGATATGATTCATTGTTCTTGTTTTAAGTGTTATTTGAGAATGAGTTTTATGGTTTGAAAAAGAACACCGGTTGGGGCTACCTTTCCTTGCAGCCGATGAACTTGCTTTTGTATATGGCATACTCTACCGTATAAACAGCCAGTTTCACGCCTAAGAACATGCCAACAAGCAATATATATGCTACAAAACAAAAATGATTATACAGGAGGTCTGTCAAGAATATAGGTATCAGCAGGGCCGTGATTGTAGCGTTCTGAAACCATTTCTGTACTTTCAATAACAGGTCAATGTACAAGTGATTCTCTATGTAGCTGAACCCCCATCTGTAATTATGTCGTTTCAGGTAAGACAACGAGAACCATAGTCCTGTAAGTGAAGCGATAAGGGCTACATACCACCATGCATCCATGTATGGGAACATGCTTTTTAAGAATGTCAGCAGAACAATGCCAATGATGCTGCATTCATAGACTATTCTTACTTTTGTTGTATTATTCATATATATATATTGTTTGTAGAAACGCCATTGGGTTGAAGCACCTCCGCATACGAAGTATTTCTGTATCTTCCGGCGTGATTTTACGAAAATTTGATTTTCATGCCAGAGCCTCGATGTAGCTGTTCTTGACAGCAGCCATCATAAAAGGCATTTTGATATATCCGTTCGCACATACGATTCCTCCTGCAATCGGAATAGTGCCGGTACTTCGCTTTCGGGTCTTCCGGTATTCGACACATTCTGACCGACCTGCCCGGAACACACAGCAGGCCATTCCCGGATGCTCTATCCGGATGTAATACGCATCATGTTTTTCTTCCATGTACAGAAGGATGCTTCCTCTTTGTTTCTGAATCTTATCCATGTTGCCGAAACTAAATTCATATGCGCAAATATAGAGAAAGGATTGCAAAAACAAACCAGTTGGTCTGTTTTATTGTGTTAAAACACCTAATTTTAGATGATATGCGGGTGTGAGCGGGCGGAAAATCGGTTTCAGGCTTTCAACAAGGAGTAAATAAAATGCAGTTTCTTCCTCAGTTGCTTGATATTCAGACCTTGAAAAAATGATTGTTCAAAAGAGGTGCCGAAAAAGACTTGCCAGAACATTGAGGCCGTTTCTTCCACATCCAGGTCCTGACGCATTTCCCCGTTTTCTTTTGCCTTTTGGATGGCGGTCTCCCACAGCTGGAGATTCTGCTCGAATATGTTGGCCAGCTTTTTCTCTACATTCGGATAATATAATCGCACTTGCATCAGCAGATGGTAGTAGTAGAAATTGAAGCAGCACCCGTTGGGATTGTTGCCGTCGTTAAGCATGTGCACAAGGCGGTTCATGGTATTTTCCACACCCTCTACATATTGGTCGATAAACTCCGAAAACGAACCTCCCGTGAATTTGAACTTGTTTTCCAACTGCTGGGTGTTGAATACGTATTTGTCCACTACTGCAACAAACAGGTCAAGTTTGAGAGGGAAATAATAAATCAGTCCGGCTTTTGACAACCCACAGGCTTTGGCTATTTCCATTTGGCTTGCTTTTTCGTAATTCATTTTGGCGAATACCCGTAATGCATTTTCCAATACTTCTTCCTTGTTGGTAAACATACTTCTTCTGTTATTTTGCTTTCTGTAACAAAGATATGTATTTGAAACCATCTCACAATGGTTTTAATCTTTTTTTTGTATGGCTGATTATCGTTTTTTTTTGGAGTATGATTAAAAAAAAGTCTCGGCACACATCTTTGTATTTGCAAAACTCGAATCTGCCTTTCGATATGCGGAGTAATGATAGTTGGCCCGCTCATGACAGTTTTCCCATGATTCTGGAAAATAGAAACAAACTGGATGTGGACGGATATTGTTTCCCCCGATTTCCTTCCGGTTCAAAGATATGGAGGCTGCGGATATGATAAGAAAAGAGGGAACAGAATATTTGCACCTCCACAGGAAGAAAAAGATGGTAATCCCATCATGCTGTCCATCCATTGATGGATAGGCAAACATATTCTTCATGTTCACATTCTTTTGTATAGTAATGAATTAAACAGATATGGCGCATTTTGTATTGAATCAAACGTTTAAACGGTTAAAGTCAGCATACTTTTTTGTGGAATAATAATAAAGTAGTACCTTTGCATAAAATATACGATTATGGCCATAACGATTAAGAACATCCCGGTTTTGGAAGGTGCTACGGCAGAGGATTTTGTGCGTAGTGCTGACAAGAATGCTGTAAAGGCAACGCCCCGTTTGTCGGCTACAGCCAAGAAACGGTTACAGAAAGTATTAGAGAAATCCCGTTCATTCCGTTTCAATTAAGCATGGACGAGATTTCCTTGTATGATGATTGCGTCATGCTTGCCTGCAATAAAGAGGTGCGTGATAATTGTCTCCCTTTCAGTTGTGGCGTGGACGACCTTGATGATTTTTTCATCAATGATGCCGATTTGTATGCGGAAGAATTGTTGGGGAAGACTTATTGTTGGGTGACGACGGAAGCCCCGCACCGTATTGTGGCGTTGTTCACATTGTCGAATGACAGTATCAAGACCAAGCTGATGCCCTCCAATGACAAAAACCGCTTCCAACGCAACATCGTCAATCCCAAGAGAGGACGCAGCTACCCGGCCGTGTTGATTGGCAGATTGGGGGTTAATCGTGATTTTCAAAACTCACCGAGCCATGTCGGTCGACAGTTGATGTCTTTTATCAAGGACTGGTTCCGACATGAGGACAACAAGACCGGATGCCGCTTTATCGTGGTGGATGCCTACAATGAGGACAAGGTGCTTTGCTATTATGAAAAAAATGGCTTTGTCCCCCTGTACAAGACAGAGGAAATAGAAAAGCAATACTATGATATTCCGCAGGACGAGCATCTGAAAACCCGCTTGCTGTATTTTGATTTGAAAAAGAAATAGAGCACCTTGGCGGATATGGTTTCCGATGTCCTTACTGGAAAAAGGTTTCAGCGACACGCCTATTTCTCAAAAAGCAGCATATATTCCACCTTCCTTCTTTTCTCTATGCTCGGAATTACCCGGCCTTTGTAACACCGGAAAGAAATGTACTCCTTGTAAATGTCCCTGTTCCCAGCCTCCAGCTTTTGTATGAGCCTGCTTTTGGGCAGGTCTTTGCTGCCTAACAGACGGTAGGCTCCCACCTGGTAGGCGAGGCAGGAAAGCAGGGTCGAATCACGCCCGAACCGGCGGAACAGGCGGCACAGCTTCATCAGGTCGGCCCGCAGGATGGAATCGCCCTGCGCCCGGGTGATGTTGTTGGTAAGCCGCTCGCCGGGGAGCACATGGTGTCCCCAGCCCACATAGGGCCAGTGCTTCTTCTCGCCATGCCAGCCTTCATGGTATTTCGTGCATAGGATGGCCCTCTCCAGCGGAGGAAGCCGGTACAGGGACAGAGCGGCGGATGGTGTTCCTCCTCCGTGCTTTCCCTGCCCGTACAGGGCCGCCGCTGCGCACAGGAGCAGCACGACGGCCGTTGTCGTTCTTTCATGTCTCATTTCGCCCCCCGTTTGTTCAACACGTCCTTTATCATCTCCTTTACGTCCTGGCCTACCTGCACGAAGTTCTTGTACAGGATGCGCTCCCGTTCCTCCCTCGACGGGAAGGTGTAGAACTTCGGCAGGGGCACATACCCGGCTTCCTCTTTCTTTATCTCCCTCATGTCGAAGTCGGTCTTGCAGAAGAATTTCGTGGTCTTGAACTCCTCCGCTTCCTGTATGTTCATCGAGCCGCCTGCACCGGTCTTGGTCTTGGTGAAGTCCCTCGCCGTCTGGCCGCAGATCCAGCCGGTTGCCATGTCGGAGATTTTCGAGGCGGGAACCAGGCTGTCCATGTTCTCGTTGAGATTGATGGAGGTCTTGTCGCGGTCTATGGTTACGCCCTTCTTTATCTGTACCACCTTGCCGAAGATGTCGTTGCTCAGCCATTCCAGGGTCTCCTTGCTTCGGGCAGAACCGCTCACCACGTTGCCTACGGTGGTGATGATTTTCTCCATGCCCACCTTGCCGTAGTCGGCTTCCAGCTGCGGCAGTTCCTGAAAGCCCAATGCCACGCTCACCTTGTTGCTTCGGGCCGTTCCTATCAGGCGGTCTATCTTGTGGAAGTACAGGGTCGGAAGCTCGTCCACGATGATGCTCACGGGGATGTTCTTGCCTTGTCCGGTGTTCACACGGGTTACAAGGCGGTTCAGGATAAGGGCGTTCAGGGCGCCGATGATGCTCTCCATTTCCGGGTCGTTGGCGATGAGCAGGTAGCTCGGATTCTTCGGGTCGCTCACTTTCAGGTCGAAGTCGTCACCGTCCTTGTGGAATATCCAGTACGATTCCTTGGTCGCCAGGCGCGAGGTATAGACACGCAACGTTCCAATCATACCTTCCAACTGTTCCATCGCTTTGTTCTTGAAGGCGGTCTGGAACGGACCGAGCAGCGGTGCCACCTCGTTGTCGGTCTCCAATACTTCGAAGATGGTCTGGTAGCTCTCATTCAGGAACGACAGGATGTGCGGCATGTCGCTGTACTTGCCCAACCAGTAGGCGGGTTCCACAATGTTCCCGTCCTTGCGGTCGCGCACTACGCCCGTCGGCTTCCAGAACTTCGTCTCCGGGTCCTGCCGCTTCTCCGCATACAGCTTGTTTCCGTCCTTGTCGTAAGGCTCTTTCTCGTAGTTCACGAAGAAGTAGATACACGCAGCGAGGAAGTTCACCGCCGAAGTCTGGAAGAACTGGTCGCTGCCGCCGCCTCCCTCTTTCTTGCCTTTCTGCAGGGATTCCAGCAGGGTTTCCGCCGTCTCGCTCGCCGCTGCAAGGTTGTTGATGTACTTCGACTGGATGGGGTTCACCCTCCGGCTGTATTCCACATCCACGAAGTTGATGATGTTGAACTTGCAGCCTTGTGGCAGCTTGCCCAGCTTCTGGTTCTTCCTGTAATGATAGTACAGCTTGGTCGCCAAAGTGGGGAACTTATAGTCATACACGACCATCACGAAGCCCTTGGCGGAATGTTGCCTGATGAACGGATCGATGATGGAGAAGGTCTTTCCGCTTCCCGGCGTGCCGACCACCCATGTACCTCTGAAAGGGTTGCTGATGTTCACCCAACCCTTACGGAACTTGCCCTTGTAGTAATAGCGCATCGGAATGTTCACGCTGTAGTTGTTCTCCACTTTTTCCTCACATTGTTCGAAGCTCTCGTTCTCGAAGTTAAAGCGGTCTTTCATCAGCCCGTCCTTGATGTATTTCGAGATATTGTCAAGTGCCACATGAACCAGTATCACGCCTGCAAGGGAGGCTGCCATATAGAGGATGATGTGTACGGGCAGCGTGTACAGCTGCATCCCCATCGGATGGCCGAACAGCCATACGGAGAGGACGAGCAGTGCAAGGCCCGCCGTCAGGGGCAGGACGACCTGACGCTTGGCGTTGAACTCCAGATGTTTCTTGTTCCGCGTGCCGATACAGGTGATGCAGATCAGCAGGACGGTCGCCAGCTTGCTGTACACGAGATGCCCGTCGCTGTATATCGCCCACCGCTTGATACGTCCGTGCAGGTCGGCGAGGATGCCGCCCCAGTCCCCGAATACGGAGGGGTCGAAGGCATACTCGAAAAACTCCAGCAGCACGGACACATAGACCGCCGCGCGGAATATCCGGTAAAATCCCTGTAACTCCTTGCTTTCTTCCATAAGCCTGTCTGTCTTTTAGTCCGTTTTTCTGCGATACCAGCGGTTATCCACCCGGATAACGTCCATGTCAAGATATGCGCCGTTCTCGTTCAGTTTGGTCTTTATCCGCTCGACGGTTGCCGGGCCGATTCCCCATATTTCCATGAGGTACTGCTCGTCACGACGCACCAGGTCGCCTACATATCTTAACCCGTATGCGGCGAGGTGGTTCTGCGCCGATGGCTGGATGCCCAAGCTGAATAGCGGCTGCGAGAGGTAAGGTATTTCTTCCGCCGGTTTGTTCTCCACGGCAATCTCCAAGCCTTCCTTGATTCTTCTCAGGGTGTCGATGCGCTGCTCCAGCTCGACGACGGCCTGTCCGTCCTGCACTATGGCATTCCGCAGGCGGGCTGCCTTCTCCGTCAGGTCGGCATTGCTCCGCATCAGTTCGTCGTGGGTTCTCGCCAGGGACAGGTTCTCCCGGTCAAGCTCGTCCCGTCTGTATTCCAGCGAATCGACGGTATCCTGCAGTTGCCCTGCACGGTATTGCAGGGCGGAACATTTTTCATTGTCGGAGGCTATTTCACCCGACAGGGTTTCCAATCTCCTGACCTGAAGCTCAAGGCTGTCGTGGATAGAAAGAAGTGTATCCGCAAGTTCGTTCATCCGCTGGCGGCGGGATTTTCCCCGTGCGCATCGGTAAAGGATGACCAGTGCCGATACCATCAGCACCAGTCCGATAAGCATAGTAATATCCAATGTTTCCATATTGTTGTTATTTTTAGTTGTTCAAGGTAATGATGGGCCTTATCCGGTGTGCCTGTGTCTTCGGGGTCTCCTGCATGGCTCCGCTGCCTATCGAGTAGAGCCACGCTTTGGCGGTCTGTTGCCCCTCTACTTCCGTCGAGGTCCAGTACCAGCAGTCGCCTGTGCTGTCTGTGGGCAAGATGTCTCCGCCGCATTTTTCCAGTACGGGATTGACGACCTCCCGTGCCGCATACAGCAGGCGCATCTCCGCCACCGAGGGGATGTATGCGCTCTGTCCGTAGCACCACAGGTCGAATACCGCTTCCGCCATCGGCGAGGCGGTCTCCCGGGTGTCATATAGGGCAAAGGTGTTCGTGTTCCCGTCGAACGCTTCCGTGTCGGCGGATGTTCCTTGCTCCACGCCCAGAGTGTCCGCAAAGGCTTTGGGAGCGATGTCCCACAGATAGACGGCACGACCGTTCTCTTCTGTGTCGCCGTGCTTGCCGGTGTCGAATACGATGGCCACGGCCCGCTTGCCGGAAGTTTGGTACAACTCGTAGGAAAGGACCGTGCCGTCGTCGCAGAGGACATGTCCGGGCCGTACCGTCATGTCCGGAGTCTCGATGTGTGCGTCGCAGGCGGCCAGAGTTAAGACTGCCGCCACCGCAATGATGATATGTATCTTGTTTATTGTCATCTGTTCATATTTTTATTTTCCCTCATTTCATCAGTTATTTTACCGGCAGTTTCACGCCGAGCACGACACCTGCCCGCAGCAGGTCGGCTCCCTTTATCATCACGTCGCCCTTCGCCTGCCAGAAGAACACCCATCCCGACCGCAGCACATAGTTGTGTTCGTAGCCGAGGTGGATGCCGCCGAGGAATCTCTTCGTGTCACTGCCGCCCGATGCCCCGATGCGCAGGTTGCCGTAGTGGTTCCTGCCGCGTACCACGCAGGGCTTGTAGGCCACGCCGAAGCCGTAGGTGCGGTAGTTCCGCCAGAACGATTCCGGGCAGATATGCCCGCACGTCTCACAGTCTTTCCATTGCAGGTAGCCGTTAGCGAAGAACTCCCAGGCATTGTTGTAGTTCGTCTCATGTTCGTAGGCAAGGGTCAGATCCATGCCGTTCCGGTACAGCAGCCCGGCTCCGAGCGAGAGCCGTCCGGTGTTCCGCTGTGCCGAAGCTGTTACAGACAAGGTGAACACGGCCACCGCCAAGGCAAGCAGTCTGTTTCTTGTCCTTCCCTTATTTTTCAATGCTTCACTCATCATTTCCAATTCTTAATTCGTCACTCTTAATTCTTCATTGACATCATTCCTCCTCCAATAGCGATTGGTCAAACGAATCGGCGGCAAGCACGTCCTCGTAGTCGATGTGCAGGCTGATGTTGCGCCCGCTGATCTGTTTCTCCGTCATCTCGATGGTCAGCACCTTGTCGTTGGGGAAGGTCATCTTCTTGACGACTATCACATTGCGGTAGCCCCGCTTGAATGATTTTCCCGGTTCCAGCACCATTGCCGGAGTCAGCTCAATGACCTGCGAATTGGTTGCTTTCGACACCTTCTTGTCAGCGAGCTTCACACGGATTTCATCGATGTCAAACCGGATATGGGTCTTGTTCTCTATCGAGAAGTCGATGAAGAAGTAGTCGCCGGCCGCATAGATGTTGTTCAGCCGCATGGTCAGGCGGTGTGCCTTGCTCGCCACGTTCCGTATCTTGGCCGGGGAGTTCCAGATGCGTCTGGCCAGTCCGGTCATCTCCGCTGTGGACATGGAGACGGTGGGATTGTGGTAGGCTTCCCGTTCCGCAGGCAGTATCTCCTTGTCGGTCACGGCTTCCTTCAGCCGGGTAGTATAGAGTAGCGCGTACTGCGTGCGGTAGCGTTCCGTCACGATGGTGACGATGGCGAGCACTTCGCCGTCCTCGTGTCCGGCCTCCTTGGGCTTCAGGCGGATGATGTTTTCAAGTGGCTGGTCACCCGCCACCTTGTCGGTGGAGATGTCCACCAGTCGGACGGGTTCCGATGCCGTGATGACGGTCGTCACCTGCTCGTTCACGGTGAGCAGCTCCATTTCCTCGTAGGTTTTCTGGGCTTTTGCCTCGTATGCGGCGCACAGTCCGGCCGCAAGGAGAAACAGGCCCGTCATTCGATGTCTGTTCATGTCTATGCTTTTTTATTGTTTATTCCCGTTGTTCATTCTTTCCCTCTGTTCGCCTTCCTCCCGTATTCGCTGCTCGGCAATTTCGCAATAACTCTTGTCGATTTCGAAGCCGATGTAGTGCCGGCCTGTCCGCAGGGCGGCGATGGCGGTCGTCCCGGAGCCGATGCAGTTGTCCAACACGAGGTCGCCCTCGTCTGTGTAGGTCCGTATCAGGTATTCTATCAGGGCTACTGGCTTCTGTGTGGGATGGTAGAAGGCTCCCTTGCAGTGTTCCTTGGGTACGGATACTACCGATGTCGGGTATTTGTCATCGGCTATGCGCACTGGGGCGAGCTTCATGCCACCGTAGCAGCGGTTGGTGAAACCTTCCGTCTTGCGGCGGTCATGGTTCCGTTTTTCGGGCGGGCACGGGGTCATCTGTGGGTGGTACACCGGCAGTTTCCGGTAGAACACCACGATGTCCTCATGCTGGCGCATGGGCATCCGGTTGGCGTTCAGGTGGCCGCTCACCCTGTCCTTGTGCCAGACGAGGTTGTATCTCCACAGCTTGGGCTGTGACAATACCAGTTCCGCCGTGAACATGCCTTGTGCGAACAGGATGATGGGGCTGTCCGGCTTGGTGATTCTCAGGTACTGCTCCCATAAGGGTGCAAGCGGGATTTTTTGGTCCCACCGGGCAGCCCCGTTCTGCCGGTTCAGCACGCCGTAAGGCAGATCCGCAATCACGGCATCGACGCTTCGGTCGGCTATCTGCTTCATCCCTTCCAGGCAGTCCATGTGGTATATCTTGTCTTGCTCCATTTTCGTCTTGTCTATTGTTTCTGGTTTCCGTTTACTAAATACACGAAGGTGCCGTACTTCAGTTTGACCTTGTTCTTCTTGATGGCCTTGCTGATGGCGTTGCTCGTTTTCTGGTAGGCGTTCTGCACGGCCTGCATTCCCCATTGGGCGAGGTTGTTGCCATAGCCGCCGGTGTTCATGCTCAGGTTGCCCGACATGGCGCTGCTGGCCACGTCCTTGCTCGTCTCCCGGAACTGGCTTTCCGGCACATACAGTCCTTCCAGCCCGTCGGTGTCGTACAGCGAGAGGCTGACCTTGACCAGCTTGTCACCCACGAGGATGCTGCTGATGCTGCCTTTCACCCTTCCGGAGGAAAAGCCGCTGACCGTGGCATACAGGTAGGTGCCCTTTCGGAGGGTGCTTCCGTCTATCTCCACATCGTCCAGCAGGCGCAGCCGCACACGCGAGCCGTCCACGGCCTTGATGTCCTCGTCGATGATGGCCTGGATGAGCTTCGGCTCATCGCTGCTGCGGTCGAGCGTGTGGAAGTAGTCCGAGGATGCCTTGGCTTTCTTCACCACCTCGCTGGCCTTGTCATTCTCACCGGGAGTTTTCACGGCACGGCTGTCCTCGTCGATGCGGCCCTCTGCCTGCGGTTCCACTGGTGGTACCTCTGTTTGGGCCGTGTCCTCTTTTGCCGGCGGGGTCACTTCCTGCTGTCCGCGCAGCCTGGCTTCGGCAAGGGCTTTCTCCAGTTCCGCGAGGGCTTCTTCTTCCCGTTTCTTGGCGTCGGCAGCTTCCGCCGCCATACTCTTTTCCTGTTCGACTTCTCCGAGCAGGGCGATGTCGTCATCGGTGTATTTCGATTCATATTCTTCCTTGTTTTCATCGGGTTCGTCCCTTTCAATGTTGTCCACGGCGGTATAGTCCTGTATCCGGCCCCATGATTTTGTCATGTTCTCGTACTTGCTGCCTATGCCGTCCCCGTTCTTAAGGGTGGCTTCCGGAAGTTCCGGGTTCAGGAACTCGGTGGTCTGCAGCGTGGTGTCCTGCACTTCGGCCTTTTCGGTGCGGAACAGGTCGAAGATGAAGTACGACGCGCCGAGCAGCGGCAGGTAGAGGATGGCCGGAAGCATGTACTTCGGTTGCCTGAAATTGATTTTCTCCAATATGCTCATCGTCATTGTTCTTTTGGTGGTTGTACATACAGCTCGGATGACCGGTGCCTTTCCCGCAGGATGCTGTCCTGCATCTCGGTGGCTGTCCGCTTTACGGGTTGACGGTGGTACACGACGGTCAGCCGGTAGATGTTCCATGCCAGCCCTGCGGCGACGAAGGCAAATACGATGACAAGGAACAGGGTGCGGTGCACGTTGGCAAAGCCCTGCACCTTGGCGGCCGCCTTGTCTATCCGGGTCGCCTTGGCGAACCTGCGCCCGGCATTCACCTCCCGCTCGTAGCGTTCCTTGTATTTCGGGTCGTTCCTGTCCGGCATCTTCTCGCCGAGCAGCATGCGTCTGAATCCTTTGATGTTCATGGTCGTTCCTCCTTTAATAGTTGTTCTTTGTCTTCTGCTCGATGTCCTTGTTCAGCAGCGTGCGCCAGTTCACGATGAGCAGCCCGTGCGGGTTGTTCTCCGTGCGCGGCACCCGTTTGAGCTGTCCGGCTGTGACCAGTTCGCGCATCAGGATGTTGCTCCGGCGTTCGATGCGCTGCCGTCCGTAGTAGGTGAACTCCATTTTGGCTGCATCGAATCGGATGCTGTCGCAGAAGATGGAGAACACCGCGCTCGTTCCGAGAATGTTGCTGTAGAAACCTTTCTCTTTAAGCGTATTATATTGTGCCAGTCCGGTCTCGTCCACTAAGTACATGGCCTTCTCCATCGTGTAACGGATGTACTTGTCATCCGGCGCAAGGGTGAAAAAGTAATGGTGGAACATTTCGACATGGCTCTTGGCCTCGACATCGAGCGTTTCGTCCATCGTGGTCTGGCTGACTAATATCGGCACGTTGCCGTCCAGCACATAGACTTTCTTGTGCGCGTCCGCGACCATTGTCCGGGCGGTCCAGATGCTCGACACGCTGATGATGACGCATCCCACAAGGAAAGCCGTGCAGACGATGCCTGTCAGCCTGATTTTGTTCTCCAGATTCTTTATGACCATTGCCTGCCTCTTTTTTCGCTGTTCAACCTACGTACATATTCGTCATGCAGCATGGGGATGATGCAGTCCTGCAGCTCGTCCAGCAGAGGGTCGAAATGTTCGGAGAAGACATGGGTGTAATGCCCCTGCATGAACACATGCACGAACACCCACCAGATGCCGCGTCTGCGCTTGTGCGGGTTCCTGCAAAGCCTTGCCAGATGCAGGCGGTAGGCGAGGTATTCCACAAGGGGCGAGATGTACCGGTCGTCACACTCGAAACCTTCGTCGAGTTCCTCGTACTTCCGGTCAAGCGTATGGTTCTCCGGCACTTCCGTAATCTCTTCCTGCATCCGTTTCTCGGCATACCGGCGGAAATTCTCGTCCGCCAGCCATTTCTCGATTCTTTTCTTGGTTTTCATATCCTTTTTGTTTTATGATTGATGATAGTTCTTAATGGGTCAGAGTTTCCTTATCGCGTCATGGTTCCGATGGCGCCCGTGGCTGTCATCTTCGCCTGTTGTGCCACGCCCTCGCCGAAGTTTCGGGTCGAGAAGGCAGTATCGCCTTCCGGTATCATCCATGCGGCCAAATCCGGCACAAGGTTCAGGCATTTCAATGCCACGATGCTCGCCGCCATCAGGTAGCCGGCGGAGAAGAACGAGTTCTGCAGGTAGGCGGCCATCGTCTGCTCGCTCGCCGTTATCGCCGTCAGGTTCTCCACCTGGATGCACAGCACGATGTCGAACAGGAGCAATACGTAGAAGCCCACGAAGTAGAGCATCGCCCCGTAGAAGTGTACCGTCAGATACCTCGTGAGCCACTTCGCCCACGCTCCTTCCCATTTGGGCAGCAGCGAGAAAGCCCACTGTATTGGCCCGAATATCGTCAGCATCCCCAGCAGGATCTGCTGGCAGTATATCGTCGCCCACCACCCGATACGGAACACCACAAGGGCGATGAGCATGATGATTTTGTCGATGCCCACGACGATGCCGGAGGTCAGCGAGGTGAACCACAGCTTGGCCGCGTCTTTCTCCATACTGGTCACTTCGTCCACGCCGGTCTGTTCCATCGTGGCCTCTATCAGGTTCGGGTCGGATGTGCCGGTATGGGCCACGTCCGCCTGCGCCTGGAGGCTGGTGTACATCGTGTCGCGCACGAAGATGAGTTCCTGCGCTTCCTCGAACTTGTCGCTGATCTGCGCGGCTTCCGCCTGGTAGAGGTCGTGGGTGTACGAGCCGATGCAGTTGGGGATGTAGGACAGGAAGTCCAGGAAGCACCAGTTGCTGCCGCTGCCTGCCATGCCCGTGTCTGCCGGGGGATACCACCAGCAGAGGACCAATGACACGGCCAGCGGCCTGAACAGTTTCATCACGTCCAGAGGCTCGTGCTTGACCATCATCTTGTAGGCCATGCCCGCCGTCATGATGATGGCGAACAGGGCGGCGAGTGCCATGCACATCTGCAGGATCCACCAGTAACCACCAATTATTACAGATGGGTAAAAACATAGGAAACCCAATATAACAAAATAGGCTAAATCGCACTGATTTATAGTTGGTTATGAATAAAGTCCGATTTTTGATTAGACCGTTATATTTGCCTAAATTGAGATATTTTCGCGCGCTTTTTGTCCCGTTTTTGTCCCTTTTGGATTTATCTTTGCGAAGTGCATAAGTGACTGATAAACAATATAGTAACAAATCCAAGAATCGGATAATACAGAAAATAAAATGGGACGAAAGAAGAAAGAAATCAAAATGAAAGAGCCTGTCCGCATACGCGAGAAGAGGCTCAACGACGGCAATGTAAGTCTGTATCTCGACATGTATTACATGGGTGCAAGGAAAAAGGAGGGGCTGAAGCTCTACCTCATTCCGGAAGTGAACGCTGCCGCCAAATTACAGAACCGGAATACGCTCAAGCTTGCCGAGCAAATCAAGGCGGAGCGTATTCTCGACATTCAGCAACATGGACTTGTAAATTGGGAGAGCGTGAAAAAGGGGCGGATGACGCTTGCCGCATGGGTGGAGAAGTACACGAAAGATGAGAACGGCCTTACTCCTGCAAGCATGAGGTCGAAACGGAACGCGCAGGCAAGGGTGGAACAATACCTATTATATATAGGGAAGCCCAATCTTGCATTGAAAGAGGTGGACAAGGATTTCTGTAAGGGCTTCATCGCCTTCTTAAAGACCTGCACTTTCAATAACGGGAAAAAGACATTGGGCAGCACCACCTGCCGTATCTTCATGAATCGTTTAGCTGCCGCCTTGAACATGGCTGTCCGTGAGGGGCTGATTGACAACAACCCGTTCAAGCTGTTGGACGCAAAGGAGAAACCGCAAAAGAAAAGCGCCATGCGCGAGTTTCTGACCATAGAGGAACTGCGGACGCTGATTGCCACGCCGTGCCGCTATGAGATTGTAAAAAAGGCTTTCCTGTTTTCTTGTTTTACAGGCTTGCGGTACAGCGACATGATGGCATTGAAGTGGAACGAGATACACAAGGCGGCTGACGGTAAGACGCTCTACATCGAGCATGAGCAGGTAAAGACCAAGAACATGGTGACGATACCGCTTTCCAACGAGGCCTTGAAATGGATGCCAAGAAAGTCGAAAGGGGACGAAAGAGTGTTCCACCAACTCCGTATCACCTCTACCACGGTTGAAGTGGTGTTGGGCGAATGGATGCAGGAGGCCGGAATACAGAAGCACATCACCTATCATTGCTCACGGCATACGGCGGCAACCCTGTTGCTAACCCTCGGCGCAGACCTCTATACAGTGAGCAAGATTCTCGGACACCGGAGCATAAGGATGACGGAAGTCTATGCCAAGATAGTGGACAAAAAGAAAATCGAGACGATGAACCTCGTGAACAATATGTTTGTATAACTTAAAAATAGAAAGGAAGAATTTTATGAAAGTAGAAATCAAAGCAAGAATGTTGACAGCCGGAAACCGTAGCCTTTATTTGGAGTATTACGAAACCGGCTTCCGCAAGAGGGAGAACCTGCACCTGTACCTTATCCCCGATGACGCTCCCAATGCAAGAAAACTCAACGAACAAACCTTGCGAAAGGCACAGGAGATACAGGCACAGCGCATCCTTACACCTCCGTCTTTCGAGAAGAAGGAAAAGAGGGAAGAAAACGAACAGACCAAGACCATGACCATGACTTGGCTTGGGTGGTGCGATGACTATGTGCGTTGTGCCATGACAGATGGAAACTGTAAAAAAATGATACAACATAAGGATGTTGTGCGCAGGCGGATTGAAGCCTATTTGAAACGTGCAAAGAAAACGGATGTCTTGCTGAAAGATGTGGACAGGGATTTGGTAAGCGGCCTGTTCGGGTATATGCGAAGTTATCGTAACCGTAAGCAAATAAGGACGAATGGCGGCAGGCTGGCCGCTTATACCCTCGTGCTATTCGAAGAGACAGTAAAGGCCATTTTCAACAAGGCGGTGCGTGACGGTCTGATTGCGTACAACCCTATTCAAGACTTATCCAAAGAAGAACGCTTTCATGCGCCGGACAAGCACCGTGAATACCTGACGGCTGACGAACTGAAACGTTTTCTCTCGGTAGAACCGCAAACCTTTATGGAAGAAGTCGTGCAGAGGGCTTTCGGCTTTTCCTGCATGACGGGGCTTCGGCTCGGTGATATGCAACGGTTGCGCTGGAGCGACATCAAGGACGTAAACGGCGTGCTGATGGTTTCCCTTATCCAACACAAGACCAAGAGGCCTGTCGCCGTGCCGCTTAACGCTTTAGCCATCTCGCTACTTCCTCCAAGACCTGAGGATGGCAAGGATGGTATTATTTTCCCGTTGGTGAAGAAACCAGATAACGTGGCAAAGTACGTGCGCCGCATAAAGAACAAGGCAGGGATAGAAAAAGACTTCACTTACCACAGCAGCCGTCATTCGGCGGCAACACTGGCGATAACGGCAGGAGCAGAGCTATACTCTGTCAGCAAGATTTTGGGTCATGGCAGCATCGCATCCACGCAAGTTTACGCAAAGGTGAATATGGAGAAAAAGGTTGAAGCGATGAACCTGACAAACGGTGTGTTCTAACTTGAATGATAGTTCAAACAGGGGGTGTTGAAATGACATCCCCCTATGTTTGAAGTGGAAGTTGTTTAGGGGGCGCTAAATCAACGCCCCCCTATAATTATTCAAATTTATGGAGAAGAAAAACATTTTTGCAAAAACACAACTCGTTGGTTGTGCTTTCTTGAATATTTGTATTACCTTTGCATTCAGACAAGATAAGGTAATCTTTCAATGAATACAACGACAGATAAAATGCCTTGTATGGCTTTGGAAGCTGTAAGGCAGGAAACTGATGTGAAACAGGATAAAAAGGATTGGGCGGAATATTCGCAGTTGATTGCCACCGCCATGTCAAAACGGATGACGGAACTCGGTTTGACGCAACAGATGCTTGCCGAAAAGATGAACTGCACCCAGCAATACATATCCAAAGTGCTGAAAGGCAAAAAGAATATGTCGTTGGAAACCATCTGTAAGATAGAAAACGCATTGGGCATTGAGATTATCAGAAGTCTGAACGATAATAAGTAACACAAAAAGGCAGAACAGGAATATGTCTATACAAAGTGAAGCGGCATTGGAAGCCGGACTTATCGCCACGCTCCAGCAAATGGACTATGAATATGTCCAGATTGCCGAGGAAGAGAATCTTCAAGCCAATTTCAAGCGGCAGTTGGAGATACACAACCATAAGCGGTTGGCAGAGCATGGCCGTACCGAATTTACGGATGAGGAATTTGACAAGATACTCATCTACCTTGAAGGAGGCACCCGCTTTGAAAAAGCGAAGAAGCTCCGCGACCTTTATCCGCTTGACACGGCGGACGGTAAACGCATCTGGGTGGAGTTCCTTAACCGCCAACAGTGGTGTCAGAACGAATTTCAGGTTTCCAACCAAATTACGGTGGAAGGACGTAAGAAATGCCGTTATGATGTGACCATTCTTATAAACGGTCTGCCTTTGGTACAGATTGAATTGAAACGCCGGGGCGTAGAGTTAAGGGTAGCATACGACCAAATCCAACGTTATCACAAAACTTCTTATCATGGTTTGTTTGACTATATCCAACTGTTTGTTATTTCCAACGGTGTCAACACACGCTATTTCGCCAACAATCCCAACGGTGGTTATAAGTTCACGTTCAACTGGACGGATGCGGCCAATGTGCCGTTCAATGAATTGGATAAGTTCGCAGCCGCATTTTTAGAGAAATGTACGCTCGGCAAAATCATAGGCAAATACATTGTGCTGCATGAGGGTGACAAGTGCCTGATGGTGCTTCGTCCGTACCAATTCTATGCCGTGGAGAAAATTTTGGATAAGGTAAAGAACTCCAATGACAACGGTTATATATGGCATACTACCGGAGCAGGAAAGACCCTGACATCGTTCAAGGCCGCACAACTTGTTGCGGAGTTGGATGATGTGGATAAGGTGATGTTTGTGGTTGACCGCCACGACCTTGACACCCAAACCCAATCGGAATATGAAGCCTTTGAACCGGGTGCAGTGGATGGCACGGACAATACGGACGAATTGGTGAAACGCTTGCACAGCAACTCCAAGATAATTATCACCACCATACAAAAGCTCAATGCCGCAGTCAGCAAGACATGGTACAGCAACAAAATTGAAGCCATACGCCACTCACGTATCGTGATGATATTCGATGAGTGCCACAGAAGTCACTTCGGGGAAAGTCACAAGCGGATAATGAAGTTCTTTGACAACGCCCAAGTGTTCGGCTTCACTGGTACTCCCATCTTCACGGAAAATGCCGTTGACGGGCATACCACCAAAGAGATATTCGGTAACTGCCTACACCAATACCTTATCAAGGATGCCATAGCCGATGAAAATGTTTTGGGCTTCCTTGTGGAGTATTATCACGGAAGCGAAGAAGTGGAAAAGGGCAATGCCAACCGCATGGAGGAGATAGCCAAATTCATCCTTAATAATTTCAATAAGTCAACCTTTGACGGTGAATTTGATGCGTTGTTTGCCGTGCAGTCCGTACCGATGCTTATCCGTTATTATAAGATATTCAAGTCCTTGAAGCCGAAAATCCGTATCGGTGCAGTGTTTACATACGCTGCCAACAGCAGCCAGGACGATGAACAGACGGGGATGAATACGGGGCAGTATGTCAGCGAGAGCACAGGCGAGGCGGACGAATTGCAAGCTATCATGGATGACTACAATGAAATGTTCGGCACAGCGTTCACGACCGAGAATTTCCGTGCTTACTATGATGACATCAACCTGCGCATGAAAAAGAAGAAAGCGGACATGAAGCCGCTTGACCTCTGCCTTGTCGTGGGTATGTTCCTTACGGGTTTTGACAGCAAGAAACTCAACACGCTCTATGTGGATAAGAATTTGGAGTATCACGGATTGCTGCAAGCATTCAGCCGAACCAACCGTGTACTGAATGAGAAAAAACGTTTCGGGAAGATTATATGTTTCCGTGATTTGAAAAACAATGTAGATACGGCCATCAGGCTTTTCAGTAACTCCAACAATCCCGAAGAAATAGTACGACCTCCGTTTGAGGACGTGAAAAAGGAATACCAGCATTTGGCAACTGACTTCTTGCAGAAATACCCCGAGCCAAGCAGCATAGACCTGTTGCAGAGTGAAAAGGACAAGAAAGACTTTGTACTGGCTTTCCGCGACATCATCCGCAAGCACGCCGAGATTCAGATATACGAGGACTACAGCGATGATGCGGACGACCTCGGCATGACCGAACAGCAGTTCATGGACTTCCGAAGCAAGTACCTTGACATTCACGATACGTTTGTTCCATCGGATATACCTTCACCCTCTCCAAACGGCGGCGATGAAACGCCAAGCGATGAACGGTTGGAAGATGTGGATTTCTGCCTTGAACTCCTGCACAGCGACATTATCAATGTGGCGTATATCCTCGAACTGATTGCCAATCTTGACCCGTACAGCACGGACTATGCAGAGAGGCGCAAGAACATCATTGACACGATGATAAAGGATGCCGAAATGCGTAACAAGGCGAAACTCATTGACGGTTTCATTCAAAAGAACGTGGACGAGGATAAGGAGAACTTCATGATGCAGCGGCAAAAGGCGGACGGTACAAGTGAACTGGAAGAACGATTGAATAACTATATCACGACCGAGCGCGAAAAGGCCGTGAACTCTTTGGCACAGGACGAGGGACTTTCTTCTGATGTACTCGACCATTACTTGAAAGAATATGACTACCTGCAAAAAGAGCAGCCGGAAATCATACAAAAGGCTCTAAAAGAGAAGCACCTCGGACTGATTAAGACACGAAAGGCTTTGACAAGGATAATGGATAGGTTGCGCAGTATTATCAGAACTTTTAGTTGGGATTAAATTATGGACGAAAATGTTTTTCTTGTAAAGTGGTATGGCCCATTTGCTACTTCAGAGGAAGAAAGATTATGGGAAAAAGAACAATCATTCAAGTGCTCTTTATATTTACTACATGGCAAATTAAAATACGCAAAGTCACGTGAAGTCTATTATTGCGGGGAATCCACACGGAACGTATATAAAAGACTTTGTGATAAAGGGCACCATATCGCCGAGATAAAAGAGCGTTTGAACTCAATTTATGTAGGTCGTATATCCAACATCAAACATCCTACAAGAAGCCAAATAATGTTAGTAGAAAAGACTATTACAGCATATTTGGCTGAAGAGCTTGGAGAGCAGAATCTACTTAATGCAACAAATTTCTATTATTCAAGCCAAAATGTATATGTAATTAACGAGTGGTGGAAAATAGATGGTGTATCCATGTGGGCACGTCAACCCATAAATGCACCATCCCATATTGTGCCAGATGTAATATGCTCTCATTGTACGGAGAACAAAGATATAGAGCTGTATGGTTGTAAGAAAATGAAACGGTTGTAACCAATAAAATCTCAACAATGAAGTTAGGCAAATTAGAACAAGTAACAGACCTCCGCTCTGTTTGGAAGCACGAAGCTAAGGATTTCACTCCTTGGCTGGCCAAAGAAGAAAATTTAGAGATTCTTAGTGAAGCGGTGGGCATAGATATAGTTGTCGAAGAACAGGAATCCAATGTAGGCGATTTTAGTGTTGACCTGTACGCTACAGAGGAAGGGACAGGGCGGCGAATTATCATAGAGAACCAACTGGAAGAAACTAATCACGACCATTTGGGTAAGATTATTACGTATGCTTCGGGTAAAGATGCGGAGGTGATTATTTGGATTGTCAAGAAAGCACGTGACGAGCATAAACAAGCCATAGAATGGCTGAATCAACATACAGATGACAAATTTGAGTTTTTCCTAATAGAGATTGAATTATGGAAAATCAACGATTCTGAACCAGCTCCTAAGTTCAATATCGTAGAACGCCCCAATAATTGGGCAAAGGCTATGAAAAAGACTGCTGGACTTTCGGAAACTGAAAGTCTGCAACTCGCTTTTTGGGAACAATTCAACAATGAAGCTCCCAAATATTCTGCTTTTATGAAGAATTTCAAATTACGAAAGCCGCAAGCTCAACATTGGTATGACCTTGGGATGGGGTCATCCGCATATCATCTTTGCATGACATTGAATACTAAAAATAACAGTCTATCTGCAGGATTGTATGTTCACGAAGACAAAGAAATTATTGCAAAATTCAAGGCTAATGAAGAACTTGTCGCCAAGATTTTAGGTATATCAGACCAAAATGAAATCGAATGGCGTTTGAATGATAACAAAAAGTCAAGTCGTTTCTTAGTCCTTCATTCTATGGGAGATATGAATGACAAAGATAATTGGAATAGAGGCTGTGCATGGCTTTGTGACATGTGCATAAGAATAAAACAAGTAGTTAAAGAGATACTAAAATAGATATGAGCGAAGAATTACAACAAAAACTCCGCGACCAACTTTGGGAAGTAGCCAATAAGTTGCGCGGCAATATGTCGGCCAGTGATTTCATGTATTTCACTTTGGGCTTCATCTTCTACAAATACCTTTCGGAGAAGATAGAGGCATACGCCAACAATGCCTTGGTGGATGATGAAGTGTCATTCAAAGACTTGTGGAATATGGAGGGTGAAGATGCCGCCGAGTTACAAGAGGAACTGAAAAAGCAATGCTTGGAGGGTGTCGGCTACTTTATCGAACCGACTTACCTTTTCTCATCGGTGATAGACCGGATAAAGAAGAAAGAGAACATATTGCCCATCCTTGAACGCTCGTTGAAGCGGATTGAGGACAGCACATTGGGGCATGACAGTGAGGAAGATTTCGGTGGTCTGTTCTCTGATATAGACCTTGCTTCACCCAAGCTGGGCAAGACGGCTGATGACAAAAATACCCTCGTCAGCAATGTACTGTTGGCATTGGATGATATAAAGTTTGGCGTGGAAGCCTCGAATGAGATAGATATTCTTGGCGATGCCTACGAGTATATGATTGGCCAGTTCGCTGCTGGAGCCGGAAAGAAAGCCGGGGAGTTCTATACTCCGCAAGAGGTCAGTCAGATATTGGCAGAAATCGTGTCTATCGGTCATGCGCGGCTTCGCAATGTGTACGACCCGACTTGCGGTAGCGGCTCGTTGCTTCTTCGTGCGGCAAAGGTCGGTCACGCGGTGGATATTTACGGACAAGAGAAGAATCCGACCACTTACAACCTTGCCCGGATGAATATGCTGCTGCACGGCATCAAGTTCAGCAACTTCAAGATTGAGAACGGTGATACATTAGAATGGGATGCCTTTGGCGATACGCAGTTTGACGCGGTTGTGGCAAATCCTCCTTTCTCTGCAGAATGGAGTGCCGCAGACAAGTTCAATAACGATGACCGTTTTAGCAAGGCCGGACGGCTCGCGCCGAAAAAAACAGCCGACTACGCCTTTATCCTCCACATGATTTACCACTTGAATGAGGGTGGCACGATGGCTTGCGTAGCTCCGCATGGTGTATTGTTCCGTGGCAATGCAGAGGGTGTAATCCGCCGTTTCCTCATAGAGAAGAAGAACTATATAGATGCTATTATCGGTTTGCCAGCCAACATCTTCTATGGTACAAGCATACCAACCTGCATCCTTGTGATGAAGAAGTGCCGTAAGGAGGATGACAATATCCTGTTCATTGATGCCAGCAAGGAGTTTGAGAAAGTCAAAACCCAAAACAAGCTTCGTCCGCAACACATCCAAAAGATAGTCGAAACCTATCGTGACCGTAAGGAAATAGAAAAGTACAGTCACCTTGCCACGCTGCAAGAGATAGCCGACAACGATTATAACCTGAACATCCCTCGTTACGTTGATACGTTTGAGGAAGAAGAACCGATTGACATCAAGGCAGTAATGGCGGAAATCAAAGAATTAGAGGCTAAACGTGCCGAGTTGGATAAGGAGATTGACGTATATCTGAAAGAGTTGGGAATTGTATAATTCTGAATGTGTAATTTGAAGTCGCAAATTGCGACATCAAGGTTTATAAGCTATGGCGAAAGACAGGGAAAAGATAGAGGGTAAGGCAAGCGAACAGGTCGCAAATTGCGGCCAGTTACCAGAGGTTATTGACATAAAGCCGATGATTCGGGTAATCAGAGGCCAACAAGTCATAATTGACAGGGATTTGGCTCTGTTATACGGTGTGGAAACCAGAGTGTTGAACCAAGCTGTAAAACGAAACAGTGAGCGATTCCCAGATGACTTCATGTTTCAACTCAGCAAAGAGGACGTTGAAATCTTGAAATCACAAAATGTGACTTCAAGTTGGGGCGGCGACAGAAGATTGCCTTACGCATTTACAGAACAAGGTATTGCCATGCTTAGCTCTGTCTTGAAATCACAAACTGCCGTAGATGTGAATATCCGCATTATGCGAGCCTTTGTGTCCATGCGCCGTTTCATTGCCACTAATGCTCAACTGTTCCAGCGGCTTGAAACGATAGAATACCATCAACTGGAAATGAAACAGCATCAAGAGGTAACGGACAAGCGCATTGACGAGGTTTTCAAGCGACTTGACGCAAACATTCCACCCATACAAGGCATATTCTATGATGGACAAGTGTTTGACGCTTACCGTTTCGTGTCTGATTTGATGCGAAAGGCCAAACGTTCAATCGTGCTTATTGATAACTATGTGGATGACACCGTGCTTACCTTGCTTGACAAGAGGGAGAACGGAGTGACGGCAACCATCTACACACAACGTATCAGTAGCCAGTTTCAGTTGGATGTTGACCGTCACAATGCCCAATATCCACTCATAGAGATAAAGCTATTTAATAAAGCGCATGACCGCTTCTTGCTTGTGGACGATGAGGTTTACCACATAGGAGCATCCATCAAAGATTTGGGTAAAAAGTGGTTTGGCTTTACCCTAATGCGTGACATCACGGCAACCGAACTTATCAACAAAATTAAAGAGTAATGACTATGGCAGACAATAAAGATAAGAAAGTCCTTAATGTTCCGGCTTTGCGATTTCCGGAGTTTACGGATGAATGGAAAGAAGTACTTTTTGCAAGTAATCTTGAAAGATTGGAGAATGGAGCGACCTATAACACAAATGATAAAGATGGCGTTCCGATGTCCCGTATAGAAACAATATCAACAGGACGTATAGACTATACAAAAGTTGGTCATTGTTCTACTCCTCAAAAAATAGAACATTATATAATGCGATATGGTGACATTCTTTTTAGCCATATCAATAGCCTAAAGCATATAGGAAAGACCGCATATTATAGTGCAGAAGAACCTTTATATCATGGGATGAATTTGTTATTATTTCGTTGTAAGAACAATGTCGATTCTAAATTTTTCTTTTTCCTCATAAATAATACCCATTTCATACGTAAATGTCAAATTTTAGCAAAACAAGCCGTAAATCAAGCAAGTATTAGTACCTCCGATTTGAAGAAGATAAAAGTATATATCCCCGATATAAATGAACAATCAAAAATACAGAAATTCCTTTCTCTGATTGAAAAACGTATTGAGCTGCAAAACAAAATCATTGAGAAATACGAATCCTTAATTCAGGCGATTATTTATAAGGCAAAGATGGATGGGATAAGCAAGGGTACGTGGCGAAGAATAGACCTATGTAAGGTTTTGCAAGAGCGGAATGAGAAGAATGTTGATGGAAGAACCATTTGTTCTGTGTCTGTCAGCCAAGGGGTTGTAAATCAAATTGAATATCTTGGACGTTCTTTTGCAGCGAAACAGACAAGTCACTATAATATTGTCAAATACGGAGATATTGTTTATACGAAAAGTCCGACTGGTGATTTCCCGTATGGTATAATAAAGCGTAGCGATATTCGAGAAGATGTAGCTGTTTCACCTTTGTATGGAGTTTATATTCCTGCAAGTGATAGTGTAGGCGTAATTTTGCATTTCTATTTTATGCAACCAAGTAATGCTTTCAACTATCTTCATCCGCTCATACAAAAAGGTGCAAAGAACACTATAAACATAACCAATGGAAGATTTTTGGAAAATTCCGTTCCTCTTCCTATTTCAAAAAGTGAGGCCAACACTATAGCTGGAATCTTGAAAACTATCCAAGCAAAGATTGAGATAGAGAAAAATTTGTTACAATCATACACCAAAGAGAAAGAGTATCTGTTACGTCAGATGTTCATATAAACAACTGGCGTAACAGATAACACTTTTGATTACAAAGCAATCTCATTATCAGTTTTTCAACAATTAGTTTGTCGGAATAGATTTTGAGGATTGAGTATATTTTGTGTTGCTTTTCTATCACTGGAAAAGAAAACTTTTTCTTCATAAAGTCACTTTTCTGCAAATTAAAGCGTGTGCTGCCCTGTGCCAATGGATACACGGCTTTTCTAAATGATTGTGATGAAACATAATAAGCCAAAAATGGAGGATATATCTTGGATTCATCGGTTATATGAATACCAAAGCAGAAACTATTCAGATACAAAGGATAAGTTTCTCCCAAATACACTGCACCCATTCCAACTTCTTCCGGCGTTTCAGAAGATAACGTAAGAAGAATATCGCCATAACGAACAACAGACTGTTGTTCTGTTTCATTGATTTTTACAAGCCCCACATCTGTTAAATCAATGATTTGATTCTGATAGACATTCATGTATGTTATGAACGGATAACCTTCACCAAAATCATCTGCGCTTTTTCCTGATAACCCTGAATATGATTGCCCAAAGTCACTAAAAGATAATGTGACTTGCTGCGTTTCTTGTTCAATCAAGGTATCGCATATCGCCTGAATTAAGGATGATAATACGGCAATGTCAGCCATTGCAGAAACTCTATTCTGTACTCCCAAAGAATCAATGCCTGCTAAAAGGTTATCACCATACAGCAAGGAGTGGAAATTGGTTAAACTTTCTGATATATGCCAAAGGATTCAAACTAAAAATATAGGTAGACAATGCAGACAAGTTTTGACTATTGCGGCGCAATATGGACTTGTCAACCAAGAAGATTTCTTCAATAAGACTGTTGCAAGTGAAAATTTGGAAGGATATTATCTTTTACAGAAAGGGGATTTTGCCTATAATAAAAGTTATTCGGGTGATTACACATGGGGTGCAATAAAACGATTGGAACGGTATGATAAAGGCGTATTATCCCCTTTGTATATCTGTTTTCGACCTGATTCAAGCAAGGTAGATGCAGACTTTCTTGCACATTACTTTGAATCCAAGAAATGGTATAAAGGTGTTGCTGATATAGCAGGTGAAGGTGCAAGGAATCATGGATTACTTAACATTTCTGTGATTGATTTTTTTAATACAACTCACCGCATACCTAATATAGACGAGCAAAAACGTATAGCGAAAATTCTCAACTCGTTATCCTTAAAATTGTCTTGTGAACAACGCATTATGCAAAGTCTGGTGATGCAACGAAACTATTTATTACGCAATATGTTTATATAAACATCGTTTTCAGCAAGTATGTCCTTTGTCGAAACATATAATTATGTATCTGATTTTCATTGTGCAATTTGTTATCTATTGCATTTATGATTGCAAGAATGTGTGACTGTTCACGTTTTGTTGGAAGTGTTACCGTCATATCCAACCATTCTTCTACATTGATTGAACGTCCGTCACGAATACCGTATGTAACAAGTTTGAGTGACTTTATAAATGGTTTTGACGTAAAAAAATAGGAAAGATAACCATATACTACCATATCATGGGGGCGCAGGATTGTATATGCAGGACTGCATATTCCAGTTCTATCTGAAAAAGCAAAACCACCTTGAAATGAGCGAAGATGAACTACATAATCACCTCTGCGGACAATCTTATATTTACTGATGCTATCTTGCTCAAATTTAATGTCTATGTTTATATCGCTCCGTTCAATCATCCCCAATTCTTGACTGGCTGATAAAACATTGGAGTATGTAAGTTTCTTGTTCCTCTCATTAACCACATCAAAGAGCTGTCGAAAAGAATAAGTTTCGCCTTTCGTAGATGAATAGAGTTTATCTGCAAGGGCTGACTTTAATTTCTTCAAATCCTCAATGATTTTGTTCTGAGTTGAAATACGGTCATCTATTAACTGTAATAAAGTTGCAATTTTAATTTGCTCATCTTGCGCTGGTTTATATATTGGCATATCAAAAAACACGTCATCTTTAATGCTTACTCGGTCAAATCTAACCCCAGAATCACCATGAGAATATACATATGAATGCCAAGCAGAACTCTTAAAACGGTAATAAAGGAATTTGGGAAATATGTTATGTACAGAAAAACAGAGGTATAAGGGTGATATTATTCCAGCATCTTCCCCCTCATAGATATTAACAGGACCAAATGGAGCTGCGGTTGATTTTCTTGGATTATAAACAAAGTCACCATTACATATAACATAATACCCATCTGTATTTTCCGTATTTGCAATTTCTCTATCGAAGTAATTACCTTGCGGAACAAGACCTAAGTTTGCAGAATTACACAAAACATTCTTAACTATATTCCCTTTGTTTTTCTTCGTAATCTTTGTAGCGAAATCACTCAATCTCAATTTTTCCCATTCACCGCTAAACTCCGGGAATCGCAAAGCCGGAACATCGCACACTATATTTCTCTAATTATAAGAACCAATTATTTAGAAATCATGATTCATAAAACAGTTAGAGAAATTGCGGCGGCTTGGAAAGAATACAAGCGTCCTTATGTGAAGCAGTCCACAATGGCAGCTTATGTGTTAATCTTGGAGAACCACGTTCTTCCTTACTTCGGGGATGGTGATTCGCTCCACGAACAGGAGGTGCAGGCTTTCGTCTTGCAAAAGTTGGAACGTGGTTTGAGTGTCAAAACAGTCAAGGACATTCTGATTGTCCTTAAAATGGTGATGAAATTCGGGGTCAAAAATGAGTGGATGACCTATTATGAATGGGATATAAAGTATCCCACGACCTCCACCAACAAGGAACTGGAAGTGCTGTCTGTCGCCAATCATAGAAAGATACTAAACTACATCCAAAGCCACTTCACTTTTACCGGGCTTGGCATCTATATCAGTCTTAGTACCGGGCTGCGCATCGGAGAAATTTGCGCATTGAAATGGAGCGACATCAATGTAGCAGACGGCACAATAACAGTAAGTCGCACGATTGAGCGCATCTATATCATTGAGGGAGAGAAAAAGCATACAGAACTTATCATCAACACGCCTAAAACCAAAAACTCCTGCCGCGAAATTCCTATGAGCAAGGAATTGTTGGCTATGATTAAACCGTTGAAAAAGGTGGTCAATGAAGATTTCTATGTGCTTACCAACGATGAACGTCCCACAGAGCCACGCACGTATCGCAACTATTACAATGGCTTGATGGTAAAGCTCGACATCCCCAAACTGAAATATCACGGTCTGCGTCACAGCTTCGCCACCCGTTGTATTGAAGCCGGATGCGACTATAAAACTGTCAGTGTATTGTTAGGCCACTCCAATATTTCGACCACGCTCAACCTTTATGTTCATCCCAATATGGAACAGAAGAAGCGTTGCATTTCCAAAATGTTCAAATCATTGGGAAAGTAGAAGTTGTATTCATCTTCTGAATACAGCCCATAGAATTACGGCAAGATAGCTGATGAGCAAAACTATCACCACAAATATGAGCCAACGGTTGGAAAGCCAAATGCCTTCATTGCTTTGGAGGCGTTTGGCCATTTTATTGCTGTGCTTCTCCAACAGCTCTTCTTCGGCCTTGATGTGTTTGGCTGTGCATTGATGCACTTTCGCCAGTTCATCGGTGCCAATTTTGGCATGGATGACGGTGTGCTGTTCCGCCTTGACAATGGCACGGTTGATGCCGTCCACGATATTGTCCGCACTGTCCTTTGCCGCAAGCAAGGCATTGAAAGCCGTCCGTTCCCGTTGGACGGTATGCTTCAAGCTGCCGTGTATGCCGTGCAGTTCTTCCTTTAGCGCATTGATTTCTTTCAGCAAATTACGAAGTTCAATCAGTTGGCAGTTGACTTCCTGAAGCAGTCCGTCAAGTTCCCGTTTGTCCTGCTCCAGTTCATCTTCGGATGTATAATTGGCAAGCCTCTCACGTAGAGCCGCCGTATCGGGTTGTTTCATTGCGTTGCTGTTTTTAGGTTTGTCATTTCCGTTTTATTCCGCCTTTGGGATGTCTGCCGATTCTGTTTGAAGCGGCTTGCGCACATCTACGGGCAAATTCTATCTCATCCTCTTTTGGGTCGCGTCCCCATTTCAAGTCTGACTGCGAACCGCCGCCACCTCCGCCCGATGTCACATCATAGGGAGAAGTTATAAGAGTGAAGTAAGCCATCGCCAAGTTCTGCAAGTCCTGCCAGTTGGCCAGTTCCCGGTAGTCGAACTCGTCATTGAAAAAGTCAAGCACCTTGTCCGGGAGATAACGCTTGTAGGTCTTGCCGTCATGCTCAAACTCCGTAGGCTGACGATTCGGTTTATAAGTGGTATAGTTCTCGAATATCAGGTTACTTTGGTATATAACAGGCTGTGGCTTTTGTTGCGTACCAATGGGAATGGACGGCTTCGATGTCGCTACAACAGGCTGTTTGGTTGCCGGACGGACTTGTTGCGCCTTACCTTGATGCAGTTTTTCCCATGTTTGCCTGATACGGGATGCAGTCAGGTTGCGCCCCTTTCCAAGTTCCGATGCCTTGAACTTCGTGTTGCCTTTGAGAAGCACATAACCACGTATGACATCTTTCTTGTCCTTGCGCAGATACAAGTCGTAGCCTTTGGCGGCAAGCCTTTCTTGGTAGCCGTCCCAAGACCACTTGTCAAGCTCGCGCAAGACTTCCATGCAGTCGGCACTGACTTTCGGGATGTTGGTTTCATGGATGTGCTGCGCCGTAGTCCATCCCCTTTGTCGGGCTATCATTTCAGCCGCCCGTTGTGCGCGCAGGTGTATGGCGTGGTCGTTGTTGATGTTCCCGTCCTCGTCCACACGGCTGACGATGGCATGAAGATGGGGTATGCCGCTGTCGGATTCCTCATGCAACCATACAGACGATTTGCTGCCCGATATGTTCGTCCGTGCGGAAACTATCTTGCCGTCCTTGTTGCGGATTTCCTGCATGTCGAAAGCGGCGGCGAAGTCCTGCCACAGTTGCCGCCAATCCTTCAAAGTGAAGTTTTCGGTATTCTCCATCGCCGGGCTTATCTCCATGCGGATGACATTGTTCTTGATATTCGGATGGTTCATCGTGGCAAACTTCATTTCCGTAAAAATACCTGTCGCATCCATACCCTGCGGCATGAAGTTGTCGCAGATACGGGTAATCCTTTCTGGATGCTTCTTGTTCCTTGACTCACCCGACACATAGAGCATCGCCCTGATGCCGTGGGCTACGGCCTTTGCCTTGGCTATCATGCTCCGTCCTCCTTAGCATTTTCGTTTGTTGTTCCTGCCGGATAACTGTTGGCCGTCTGTGCGGACTGCAAGAAGTCGGTGACACGGTTTGTGACAAATGCCACTTTCTCGTACCAGTCAAGCATGATAGGCTGCTGGCGGAAAAGGCGTATCTTCTCGTTGTCGGTCAGTCCGTGCAGGGCGTTGGCGAAGTTCACCATGTCAGTCCTGCAAGCCGCAAGTTGCCGCAATCCGTCCAAATCCTTGTCGGAAAGCCTTTGCCGTGGCTTGTAGCCGAGTGCCCTCGCACGGATGAAATTGCTGCGTGTCATGCCGCACTGGTCAGCGGTACTTTTGATTTGTGCAAGCTCCTGTTCCGTGACTTTGGTGACCACCACCTTGTCACGCCTTACAACAGGCTTCTCCTGCCCGGATTGCTGTTTGGAAGTATCTTCTTCGTATGCCATAAACAAAGTTCTTAGAATGGTTGTAAAAACGGTTTCTATAAAAGGGATGGTGCGAGCCTGCGAGCGGCACGGACAACGGTCTGCCAAGCCGTTGCGAGGGCGTCGTGGTAATACCGTCCGAAGGCGGTAATACCTCGGCATATCTCGCAACTGAACGCTACCGCTCCATGCCAATCCAACCCTCCGCTTGCCACAGCCAGTACAGACTGGTGCCAGTAGGAGTGCCGGAGAATGGAACAACAGAAAGCGTTTGTTTGTACTATACCGTTGTCGGCTCGGCTTCTGACGGCTCTTATTCTTCTCTCTGTTCGTGGATGGATGGGGCGGCTATGCGGCCATTCTCCGCTATTTCCCATTGCAGTAGGCACGGAAAGCTCATCACGGACGCTACCCTTGAACGGCAGGTGTCGATAAGCCCCATGCCCGTAAGCGTGGCAAGCAGGTTGCGTATGCGTTTCCTGCCCATGTTCCATTGCGATGAAAGCTGTTCCTCGGAATACTGCGCCTGACCTGCGGAAAGCATGAGCGGTCTGTGGAAGCCATTGGCAACACCGTCCGTTAAAGCCATCCTCGCCAACAGGTCGCCGAACAATGCGAAGTTGCCTATTTCCCTGCCGTTGTCATCGGTCGTTGTTCCGCACAGCCATTGCATCGCATGGTCGGAAAAACTGAAAGAGAATGATGCAATTCCTGACGGGTACATGAACCTGTATGTTTCCTTGTCCATAAAATCTATGACTTTATAAATGTGATACTGTTTTTATTTGAATGGAATGAAGCCATGCAGGTATCTGTATAGAAATACCGACTTGCTTTTTGTTGTACCCTGCACGGCTTGAAATAGTTGAATTGCGTATAAGTAGAAAGGTATTTGGTGAAAGCCACGCATCAGCCGGTCAATAAGCCCTGTCCCGAAATAAGGGAAGAAAATAAACTGCATGGACAGACACCTAACATACTCCTTTCCAGCTTTAGCACACGGTCACTTGTTTGCTCCGTTGCTGTTAGCGTTGCCCGAAAACGGTTGTCCGGGTGCAGGCCGCTTGTCAAGGCTCGACACGGCACGGCTGATATCCGTCGCGTTCACCGCAATGGAAAGCAATGCCTTGTTGACAGTTACCAACTGCCGCTTGTCGCAAAACTCCGCCACACGCTCCAGCAATCCGAACGCACGGTTCAACCGATGTCCCTGTATGTTGTCCGCTGTCAACCTGTCGTTGTCCGTGCCGCTGTTTAGATAGCGGTTGAGCGCAAGGCGGTCATCCGCCGAAATGCTTTCTGCCGTTGCCTTGCCGTCAGCGATGACTATGCTCACGCGCAGTGCATCCGCTTCGTAGATACCAACACTCTCCAAGAATGTGCGGATTGCCTGTACGTCCTTGCCGCTAACTTCACGCTTACGGCTCTCGTTCTTCTTTACGGTCGGAACAGACGAAGCTGCTTCGGACTGTTCCATGTTCTTGTTCATTTCCATAATACAGTTTTAATGTGAATAAAAAGTTCATTGTCTTTCGTTCATTTCCTGAATCTTGGCAGCCGCTTCCTCCTTGATTTCGTCAACTGACTTTGATTTTGCGCCATGCACCCATTCAATCAGTTTCTTTTTCTCAAAGAAAATGAGTTTGCCCGCAGGCTTGAAGTACGGCAGTTGGTTCAAGTGCGTCATCTTATATAGGGTGCTTTTGGCAATGCCGAGAAAGTTAGCCGCTTCCTCTAAGTTCAGTACTTCCTTGGCCGCATAGCAAAGGTTTTCCAGTCGGTTCACCCGTTCCTGAAGCTCAGCAATCTTGCGCTCCTGTTCGAGATTCATTTTTGATGTCTTGTTTTCTGTCATGATGTTGTATTTTATGAGTTTGTTAATCAATTTCGACCACAAATGTATATGGTTTGATTTGTAGAATTGCAAGTCAAATGATTGATTTATAATCATTTATCATATTGAAAATCAGCATTTTCCGCTCATTGTACAACTCTGAATATGTCGCTTTGTCCGGCTATGTAGCCATGCGGTATTTTTTGCCAACTTACTGATTGGACACACATTCAGCATTGCTGATAATGGCAGGTGGGTTGTACATTTGTCCAAGACAGTGTGCAACGGCAGAAATGCCATAGTGTACAAATGACATAAAACAGATTTTAACAGACCTTTGGAATAAGCAACATAAGTCTGTGTGTGAGGCATTTGCTGTATCTTCCTGAAAATGCCCGTGTGATATAAATGGTTGATTGACAACATATTTATAAGAAATTGCTTGCTTTTCACGGGACAAAATCGTACCTTTGCAGAGGAAAGAGAAGTCCATGACAAGGGATGCCGGACTTGAAGCGTTCTTGATTTTATTTTCCTGTGGTTTTGTCCCGTTTTTGTCCCGTCCGGGATTTGTCTCACGGAATAATATCTTGCAAATAGTTGGTTTACAGAAGGTTGCAAGTGAAAGAAAGCGTAAAAATACGCTAACCACCAGAACGGTCCCTGCGAGCCGGTAAAAGTCGCATCAGTCAGGAACTCGTTCGTTTGAAAAATCACATCGTCAATTTCTTCTTCAAGAATATTAATACCGAAATCCGAGAGTATATTTCCGTCTGCCATACGTTTTTGTTTTTTCAGTTCCCTTTGTTTACTGTTTCATCTCCGTCGCCGTTGCCACCCGTGTTATTGCCTGATTGCGGGCCGCGCACGGCAAAGCGCGATTCGTGCCATCGGTTCACCGCATCGCGGACAATACTCTCCTTATCCAGAGTACGGTCAGCGGTAGCATTCAGTAGCGTACTTGTTATCGTAGTATTCTGCCGTTTGGCAAGGTAGCCGACAAGGATTTCGTTCTGTCGAGTTATATCCTCGTAGATGCGCAGATACTCTTTCTTCCGCTGTGCGTTGGGCATATAGGCATCTTTCGTTGCATCAATGGCGCACTGGTAGATATGGTAATATTCCGTCCATCTGTCTTTATCCTCCGGTGTCCCCCCGACAGGCAAGATGCGGTCTATGTTTCGTTTGAACCGTACCATCTGT
>ERZ779645.82-NODE-82-length-56503-cov-9.345008_pt1 | contig 56503 bp, 42 predicted proteins | sample MGYA00511103_ERZ779645 | MGnify/ENA primary metagenome ERZ779645 (study PRJEB29588, sample SAMEA2158521) | human gut metagenome | biome: human gut; feature: human-associated habitat; material: faeces | place: Denmark | collected 2008/2010 ...
TAACTTCATCTTGATTAACTCGTTTTTATGAGTCAACCTTTTTCAGTATAATACAAAGTTGTATTTTTGATGTGCTTGTCCGTGAAACCCTGCCTTTTTACGGACAAACTGTAGATTCCGGGGCAACCAATATCAGTAATAAGCGGATCCGCTCATTCTGCACACGGGACTTTATTCTTGTGCATTATCCTGATCCTGGTTGACCCTCGGTTGCGCGATTCATCCGTGGAACCCTGCCTTTTTACGGACAAACTGTGGATTCTGGGTCAACCAATATCAGTAATAAGCAGATCCGCTCATTCTGCACATGGGACCCGTCCGTCAATGCCAGGCATCACATGAGGTACTTGCTCATGTCTTCGCCACGGCTCTGGGCCTCGCGGATTTCGGTGGAGGAGATATCCACAATCGGCGCATCGAGAAGCTGGATGTGATAGATCTGCCGGTCGGCATCTTCCAGACTGAACCGTTCCGCTCCGGAATGCGACTCGTCCAGGACGTAGAAAGCGGGGAAGTGCTTGCACTCGTTCATGAGCGCTGCCCTTAAGGCTTTGATGTCGAAGCCTTTACGCGGATACACGGCTACACCGTATTCGGAAAGGATACGGGGAAAGTCACGCCATTTGTGTATGGAAGAGAGGTTGTCCGCGCCTATGACCAATGTGAAGTCATTCTCCGGCTCACGGCGCTTGAGCGCATCCAATGTGCGGATCGTGTAGTGCGGAGGCTCCATTTTCAGTTCAATGTCATCCACCCACACGTTCAGTTCAGGATGTCGGCGGACAGCCTGGACAGCGGCATTGTACCGGTCCTGCCCGGAACTTGCATCAATCGAGTCCTTAAGCGGATTTTTGGGCGATACCACCAGATAGACCCAATCGAATTCCTTCTTTACGGTAAGGTATTCCATTATGGCCTGATGTCCGATATGGAGCGGATTGAAAGAACCGGCGTAAACGGCAATGCGCATGATCAAAAATTATTGTAGGAAGTCGTCAACCACTTTTTCAGCTTCGGCATAAGCTTTCTGCAAATCATCATTGACAAGAATATAATCGAACTTGTCAGCGTAAGTCATTTCCTCTGAGGCCTTTGCGACGCGCTTTGCGATGGCTTCGGCGCTGTCGGTGCCTCTGGCGACGAGCCTCTTCCGAAGCTCTTCCACTGACGGAGCCTGGATGAATACTGACAATGCCTTGTCTCCGAAGTATTTCTTCAGGTTCACGCCGCCTTTCACATCCACGTCGAAGATGATGACATGGCCCTTGTCCCAGATTCTCTGGACCTCTGACTTGAGCGTGCCGTAGAACGAACCTGCATAGACCTCCTCGTACTCCACGAACTTGTCTTCCGCTATCATCTTGCGGAACTCGTCTGTCGTAAAGAAGTGATATTCAATGCCGTTGCGCTCCTGTCCGCGTGGCGCGCGGGAAGTCGCCGATACAGAGAACTCCATCTCGGGATGCAACTTGAGAATGTGGCTCACAATGGTGCTTTTCCCGGAACCTGACGGGGCTGAAAATATGATTACTTTATTGCTCATTCTGATAATTGTTGGATTCTGACGCAAAAGTAAGCATTTTTTGCTTAACTGCCCGTAAGTTGGTAACTTTACCGGACAAACCAGCTGAAAAAGTAGTTAACCATTCATCGGACACGAAAATTTATGAATTCAGACAAATACGTCATCGGCATTGACTTCGGCTCAGATTCGGCAAGAGCGGTCATTGTGAACTGCGCGGACGGCTCAATTGTCGGAGAAAGCGTCAGTTTCTACAAGAGATGGAAGCAGGGACTCTTCTGCGACCCGTTGAAATCACAGTTCAGACACCATCCGCAGGATTACATTGACGCGATAGAGTCGGCAGTGGGCTCGGTCACTTCCGCACATCCGCAGCAGGCTCGGAATATCGTGGCATTGTCAGTGGACACTACCGGAAGCACACCGTGTTTCGTGGATGAAAACCTCGTTCCGCTCTCCCTGAAGCCGGAATTTAGCGAAAATCCGGATGCGATGTTCATCCTGTGGAAGGACCATACGGGGACCGATGAGGCTGCCCGGATCGAGGCTGCCTGTCATGCCAATGTCCCTGACTACACCATGTTGTCAGGCTTTGCCTACTCTCCTGAGGCATATTGGTCCAAGGCCCTGCATGTGCTGAGAACTTCTCCGCAGGTGCGTGAGGCGTATTTTACGGCGATTGAGCTGTGTGACTGGATTCCGGCGCTTCTGACCGGATGTCACAACATTGACAATTTCTGTATCAGCCACAGCTGTGTGGGCGAAAAATCGTTCTGGTGCGAGAAGTGGGGCGGCTATCCTCCGGTGGAATTCTTCGAAAAGATAGATCCGGTGCTCGTGAAACTCAGGAAGAGTCTGTCTGATAATGACCGGACTCCTGATGTGCCGGTGGGCAATATCACTGACGAGTGGGCCGACAGGTTGGGCGTTCCTCACGGAATCGTAATCGGTGCTGGCAATATCGACTCGTTCTCGGGCTCGTTCGGCTCAGGCGTGGAAGAAGGCGTGCTCGTGATGAGCTTCGGCACTTCGGCTGCCTATACCACTGTTTTCAGGCCGGAGGCTCTGGACAATGTGATTGACGGCGTCATGGGACAGGTGGACGGACTGATTACTCCAAAGATGATAGGCATCGAGACAGGGCTCAGCGCTTACGGGGATGTTTACGCTTGGCTCAAGCGCCTGATAATGACTCCGGTAAACAATATTCTCGCGGACTGCGACGTGCTGCCGAAGGAAAATGTGGCAGCGATTGCGGACTACATTGACGATAAGATGATGCTGGAGCTGAACCGGTCTGCGGAGCGGGTAAGTCCGAACATCCACAATCCTTTCGCGACGGACTTCCTTAACGGCCGCAGGGCGCCGGCTTCGAATATGCGTCTGTGGGGCTCGCTGATGGGACTGAAGCTGTCCACGGATGCGGGGGCGATATTCCGTTCACTTGTCGAGGCGACTTCGTTTGCTTCCAAAGTGATAATGGACGGCGTGGAAAGTGCCGGGCTGAAGATCGACAAGGTGATTGCTACCGGCGGCATTGCCCAGAAATCGCCTTTGGCCGTGCAGATGGTGGCCGATGTGCTCAACAAGGAAATAGAAATCTGTTCGTGCAAGCAGTCGGGAGCGCTCGGGGCTGCCATTTTTGCTGCTGCCGCTGCCGGAGTCTATCCTGATTTCAGAACAGCGCAAAGGTCAATGATACACAAGAATTCCAAGGTCTATTATCCTGATACTGAGAGCCATAAGTTCTTGCTTGAACGTTTTGGACTCTATAGGAGGGCAGTGGATTATACTGAAAAAGTTCAGGAGGAATTCTTTAATTTTGATGAAATTGACTAATTTTGTGGAGTTTTGCTGAACCGTGCGGAGAAATTATATGACATTTTGTCGGTAAAGTAGCGAGGTGGCAGAATTATTGCAGAAAGACCTGCGGATTCAGTAAGCGTTTAGGGCTTACGTAATGTTCATTGAAATAATTTCTAATTTTTATAGAATATGGTTTCTTATAAAGAATTAGGCCTTGTAAACACAAGAGAAATGTTTGCAAAGGCTGTAAAAGGCGGATATGCTATTCCTGCCTTCAACTTCAACAATATGGAGCAGCTCCAGGCTATTATCCAGGCTTCAGCAGAGTTGAAGTCACCAGTCATTCTTCAGGTTTCTAAGGGTGCCCGCAACTATGCGAACCAGACTCTTCTCCGTTACATGGCAGAAGGTGCTGTACAGTATGCCAAGGAACTCGGTTGGGAACATCCTCAGATCGTTCTTCACCTCGACCACGGCGATTCTTTCGAACTCTGCAAGAGCTGCGTGGATATGGGCTTCTCTTCAGTTATGATCGATGGTTCTGCTCTTCCATACGAGGACAACATCGCTCTTACAAAGAAGGTTGTTGAGTACGCTCACAAATATGATGTTACCGTAGAGGCTGAGCTTGGTGTTCTCGCAGGTGTTGAGGATGAGGTTGCTGCTGAGGAATCTCACTATACAAAACCTGAGGAGGTTATCGACTTCGCTACCCGTACAGGTTGCGATTCACTCGCCATCTCCATCGGTACTTCACACGGTGCATACAAGTTCAAACCAGAGCAGTGCACACGTGACCCTAAGACAGGTCGTCTCGTTCCACCGCCGCTTGCATTCGACGTTCTCCACGAGATTGAGAAGAAGCTCCCTGGATTCCCTATCGTTCTCCACGGATCATCTTCAGTACCACAGGAGTATGTAGATATCATCAATACTCATGGCGGAAAACTTCCAGATGCAGTAGGTATTCCTGAGGAGCAGCTCCGCGAGGCTGCCAAGTCAGCTGTCTGCAAGATCAATATCGACTCAGACTCACGTCTTGCAATGACCGCTGCCATCCGCAAGGTATTCGTTGAGAAACCGGGCGAGTTCGATCCACGTAAATATCTTGGTCCTGCACGTGACGAGATGAAGAAACTCTACGAGCACAAGATCAAAGACGTTCTCGGTTCTGACGGCAAAGCTGAATAATCAGCCGACCCTATAACAACTAAGTCCAGATATCTGCACAGGTATCTGGACTTTTTTCGTTTATGACGGTTTATGGTGGCTGTCGGAGATGCCGAAATGGCGGCGGTACTCTTGGACTGAATTCTGGAGGTGCTTTTCCACGGCTCTGGTGGAGATTCCGAGAATCTCGGCTATCTCGCTGTGCGTCATGCCCTCAATGCGGCTCATATAGAAGATGTCCCTCGTACGCTCCGGCAGGAAATTCGAAAAATCCAGAACGTCCGTAATGTCAGGCAGCTGCTTAACTTTTTCACCATGAATATCGCTCTCATCTTCGAAATCAGCAGCTGCGATTATTTCCCTTGCCGACAATGGCAGTTCATCAAATCGTATTGCAGAATTTTCTTCCTTGTTCCGGCTGATGATATTGTAACATTTGTTTCTTACTGCCTTGAAAAGATATGCCGGAACCTTGTCTGAACTGATTTCAATCCGCTTGTCGAGAAATGCGCAAAGAACATCATAAAAAATGTCTTCGGCGTTGTTCGACGTAGAGCATTTTTGCCCGCCTCTAGATAGTAAACTGTTGATATACGGCACTATGCGCGGGTGGATCTTGAGGACGAGATCCCTCACTTCATCTTCTGAATATGTAAATAACCGCGTGTACATAGTTCAAATTTGTCGGCAAATATAAAAAAAATTGAAAAAACAGGTTCGGGATTTTCAAATGTCGTGTCTATTATGATGAGCCCGGAAAACTGAGGCCGGCCAATGAATAAGATGAATGAATATATTAAAATACTGATAAGCAAATATGTCAGCGGAACTTTGTCGGATGAAGAAGCCGTGAGACTTGCAAAATGGATAAAAATGTCCGGGGACAATGCGGAACTGTTCCGCAATGAAGTACGTGCCATGGAGAAAAACCGGACAACGACCTCCGATGCGGTCGAATTCTGGAATCGCCTCGCGAAAGACAAATTCTCTGGCAAGGATAGCACCAGAAAATCTTTCAGGAGAATGTGGACAAAATATGCCGGTGCATTTGCCGCTGCAGTAGCGGCCATCGTCAGTGTCTCAATCTTGATCATGAACATTGACAAGAAGGATATTCCGGAGCAGGACATTGTCGCTGAGCAAGTGCAGGCGCAGGAAAATACATTCCCGGCCCGTAAGGAATCGCTCATTTACACGGCAGCTGCCGGTGAAAAGAAAACCGTGATTCTCCCGGACAATACGAAGGTCATGCTCAATTCCGGAGCGAAATTGATGCTTTCGGATGATTTCAATGAAACCGAACGTCGCGTGGACCTGGACGGCGAAGCATTCTTCGATGTCGCGAGGAATCCCGAGAAACTGTTCATCGTATGCTGTCGTGACAATGAATATATCGTACGCGGTACATCATTCAATGTTTCCTCATATGTGAATGACAGATTCTCTATCGTGACACTGCATACCGGACGTCTTGAAGCCCGGGTTCATGACGATGTCATCATGCTGAAGCCTGGTGACGAGTTGAGAATTGACAGGAACATGAACCAGATTACCAAGCAGACGGTCGATATCTCCAATTCTGCGAAGTGGAGGGACAGTGGACAGTTGTCTTTCTCATCACTGCCGCTTAAATACGTCGCCAACCAGGTTTCACACAAGTACAATGTGAAAATCAATGTGCACAGCTCGATTGAGGACATTGTCTATGACGGATGTCTTGACCGTGAATCCCTGCAGGATGCTCTGAGGCTGATTTCAATGACTTCTCCTGTCGAACTCTCCGTCACGGAATTCAAGGGAGAATACTACATCTCCAAAAAATCAACAAGACAACAATTAAATCACTAGAATATGAAACCAAAAGTTAAAACACTAAAACCGAGTTATGAAGCACCGGTCATTACCGGCATCGACTTGTCGCTGGAAGCGGATATCTGTAATATCGTCAGCAGTTCCCAGACTCAAGAATTCAGAATTGACGACAGCTGGATCTGGGAAGAAGAATTTGATAACAAGTAGGCCTATGAAAAAGACAATATTGGCGGCATTTTGCCTGATGGGGGCAATTGCCTGCTCGAATGAGCTTGAATATCAGAATGATAGCCGTACTGTACTGACATTGGAATTGCCTGGAACCACCAAGACTGTTCTCGGTGATGCACAGGACGGAGTGCGTCCGGTCCTTTGGAGCAAAGGAGACAAGATTTCTGTCAATGGGGTCGCTTCCCAAGCCCTCGCGATTGAAGAAAATGTTCCGACAGCAAGTTTCGTGTTTGAAAAAGAACTGACAGCGCCGTATTCCATCATTTATCCTGCCACCATGGTCAAGAATGGCGACTCAGTCATCACCCTGCCCTCACAGCAGAAAGCTGCATCCGGTGACAATATCGTTTCCGGTTCAATGCCGATGGCAGGTTATTCCACCACGGAATCTGTCATGATGAAACAGGTTTGCGGGATACTGGGGATCAGGCTGAAAATGGGAACTGAGGCCAACCTTATCCGCTATGTCGAGGTTACGGCATTGGGAGGTGAACCCGTATGCGGTGATTTTACCGTTGATTACCAGAACGGTACGCTTTCATCTGAAGCGAAAGATGCTAATGTTATACGAATGGAAGTTCAGAAAGCCCTTTCAGCGGAGTCCGCAAGCGCATTCAATGTAATTCTTCCTGCCGGCGTGTATTCTGCCGGGTTCCAGGTAAAAGTCGTGGATGAAGATGGTCGGGCAATGGTCAGGAGCATCAAAGGAAACCGCGAACTCGAAGCCGGAAAGTTGATGCTCATGCCGGAATTGGAATTTGTTCCTAATTCGGAAGACAAGGGTGTGGAGATTGCCACGCCGGAGGACTGGAACTCTTTCGCGACGGCTTATAACGCCGGAAAATATCCGGATTCACAGATTGCAACCATCACTGCCGACTTGGATTTTACATCAGTCAGCGCCGATGAATTTGTCACATTGGGACTTCGTGACGGAGCGAAGCAGTCCCCTGATGGACAGGCTAAATATTTTGCCGGAACTCTCAACGGAAACGGGAAGAGAATAATGAATCTTAAGTCAGATGTTCCTTTCATTCAGGCTATTGGAACAGGTGCTTTGGTGAAGGATGTCAACATTGACAAGACTTGCAGTTTCACACCATGGTACGGTGGTGAAAAGCAGTTTGAATTCGGCTCACTCATAGGCTATTGCTCAGATGGCACGGTAAAGAACTGCACCAGCGAGGCGACTGTAACCGTTTCTCAGTGCAATGCCGTAGCGAACAAGTTTCCGCTTTATGTAGGAGGACTTATCGGAAGAAATAGGGCGGCTTCTATCAGCGGCTGTACAAGTTCAGCAACAATTGTGTCTGATGCAACTTATGTCACGGACGCCGCAGCCAAAACTGACTTGTATATTGGAGGATTCACAGGCTATTGCTCAAATCCTAACGGCGTACTTGAGAAATGTACCAATACCGGTAATATTTCCGTTGCATCGACGGCTCTAAACATCTATGTAGGCGGCATCTGCGCCCAAACATCTGCCGGAACAATTACCGGATGCAGTAATTCCGGAGCAATAACAGTTTCCACTGGAAGAACATCCGGAGACCCTTGCAAATTCATTTATCTCGGAGGTCTGTTTAGCGTTGTTGATGCATCAGGTGACGAACAATATCTAAAGGTCATAGAATGCTCAAATTCTGGAGATATAACCTCCAACTCCAATGTCAAACAGCTGATTGCAGGAGGAATTGCAGCTCAGTTAAGTACAAATAAGGCAGAATTTACTAACACCACCAACACCGGTAACATCACAACTACAGCGGCACTCAGGAACCTCTTTTGCGGAGGTCTGTTTGGACGCATCAGTGCCACGCAGACACTGAATCTTAGTGGAGAACCATTCACGGGAACTATCAACATCGGGACTACAGAGTCAAATAACTCTGCACAATTGTATTGCGGCGGTCTAATTGGTCAGACGACTGAGAATATTACCATTGGCGGTGATGTTACCTGCAAATCAAACATTACTTATGATATAAGTGCTGCGGCGAATATAGCTGCGGAGTCTTTCTTCGGAGGAATTATCGGTTGTGCATATGGCGCTCCTATAAACATCTCCGGTATGAATGCTTCAGGAATCATAACAATTCAATCTTCTTCGAAAAAAGCTATGCAGCACAAACTCTCGGGATTTGGTGGAATTATTGGAGGTGCTACGAAAGGAGCAAAAATATCGGATTGTTCAAGTTCAGTTTATGTGAAGATGACAGACAAAACTTCGAGGACGAATGGTTGCGCTGTACATTTCGGCGGAATTGCCGGCAGGCTTTATGGTGGAAATGTCGAAATAAAGCATTGCACGAATTCCGGACGCCAACAGAACAATCATTACAACAATAACATTTGGTCAAATAATTTTTCCGGCAATGTAACTGGTGGAATCGTTGGCAGTATTGGATGTTCAGCAGGCAACACCGAGTATTCTGCAATAATAGATGATTGTCATAACACCGGTTCCGTCTATGCTTACCGCGGCGCTGCTGGAGGAATTGCAGGTTATCTGTCAAACGCGACTGTCACAAATTGCAGTTCGACAGAAGATATCACTCGTTCAGCCCCTGGTGGCGGAATTGCCGGTGTCGTATCAAACTGCAAAGTATCATCTTGTTATGTAAAGTCCAACATTACAAGTGCAGATGGAGGAAGTGCATGTGCTGATGCTGGAGGAATTATCGGAGAAGCTGTCTCGTCTTCAGTTGACGGATGCCGTTATTATGGGACAATTATCGAGAATTCCCAAAAAATCACAGGTGAAAGAGTCTTCGGCGGCATCATAGGCAAGGCAGACGACGCAAGTTCTGCCGGCGTGACGACAGCCTGCGGATTCGGCGGAAAAGTCAATGGTACCACAGTCACCGAAACCGACCTCAGCACCTGCGCCATCGGCAGCACCACCGGCACACGCGGAAACTTCTATCTCTGGAATGGTGTGCTCCAATAGTGAGCATGAGTTTACCGAAAAACCATAAATCACGACAATATGAATAATTTTATGAAAAGATTGCTTGTCGCAATGTTTTCTGTGGGGTTGGCAGTATGCTTCGGGGCTTCCTCTTCCGTCAATGCGGCGGAAGTTCGGCAGGAACCGGTCATTAGCATATCTGTCAAGGACATGCCGCTGCGGGAATTTGTAGCGGAAGTCGAAAAGAAATGCAGTTATACCTTTTTTTACAGCGTTCAAGTACTTGAACAGGCGGGAAAGGTGACGGTCAATGCCGAAAACGAGCCCGTAAGCGAAGTACTTAAAAAAGCATTGGCAGGAACTGGATGCACGTTCGAAGTGATCGGGAACAAGATTGCCATCAAGACGGATACAAGTTTGAAGCCGGCCGATGCAAATATTGCGGCGAAATCGCAGACGGTGACGGAACAATCTGCCGGCACCCGGGAAACTCGCATTGTGTCTGGAGTCGTGAGAGATTCTGAAGGGAAACCTCTTCCGGGAGTCGGCGTGTTAATTGTCGGAACAACTACGGGTGTCATTACTGACAATGATGGTGCATATTCCATCAAAGTAGTCGCGGGGCAGGAATTGAGATTCAGTTCAATGGGCTACAAAGACGAAACTGTCAAGGTCGGCAGCAGGTCGGAAATCAGCGTGAGAATGATGGACGATGCGCAGGTGCTTGAATCTGTGGTCGTTACGGCGTTCGGTATGAAGAGGGATGAAAAATCGCTCGGATATGCTGCGACCAAGGTTGACGGCGGGAACTTTTCCAATGCCGCCACATCTTCCAACTGGGTAGGAGGACTGGCCGGCAAGGTTGCAGGTCTCGCCATTGACAGGACAAACTCCGGTCCGGGCGGATCAATGCGTGTGACATTGAGAGGCGAGTCGTCTGTAGATCTGGCCAACAACTCGGCATTGTTCGTTATCGACGGCGTGCCTATGTTCAATACATCCACATCATCTACCTCTGGCAGTGATGAGTCCTCCTTTGCCATCGACTATGGTGACGGAACAAGTGATGTCAATCCTGATGATATTGAGAATATTACGGTGCTGAAAGGACCTGCCGCCACGGCGCTCTATGGCTCGAATGCCGCCAATGGCGCGATCATCATCACTACCAAGTCCGGAGGAAACCAGGATGCTAAACTCAGCGTTTCATACAGCACGAATGTGATGTTCGAAACATTGACGACATCGCCGGAACTTCAGTATGAATATGGTCAGGGTACCAATTCCAACTATTACTACTATCTCAGAAGCGGTGACAATACCAAGGGATTGGGCTATCATCCTGTACCGGATTATACCAGTACCGTGAGTCTGGAGTCCTGGGGCCCGCGGATGGACGGTTCATTGCAATATCAGTATTACGATGACAGGCTTTCAATCGGAGGCGCAAAAAATGAAGATGGTGATTTCCAGAGAACTGCAACTCCGTTCGTCAGTCACGGCGACTGGTTCAAGGATTATTTCAGGACCGCTTACGTGGTCAGCAATTCACTGTCGGTTTCTGGAAAAATCAGCGGAAAGAACTCTATCCGCGCGACATTCAGCGATACCCGTGGAGACATGATGGTTCCCAATACCGATTACAGCAAACAGTATGTTTCGCTCAGGACAAGCAACAAATTGTCCAACTGGATGACTGCCGAAACTTCCATAACTTACAAGAGACAGCAGTGTGACAATATCCCTACGTCTTCCGGTTATGGTTCTACCTCCGTCATGTACAGCCTTTGGACTTATGCGCCTAACGTGGATATGTCGTGGGTGAAGAATTATTGGCTTCCGGGAATGGAAAACCTCAAGCAGGACAATAGCCTTTCGGGCGGAAAGAACAATGCCTACTTCGTTGCGAACGAGTGTGTCAACACGCAGCTGCGCAACAGGGTGTATGGAAATGCCAAGTTCGACATGACCCTCTGCAAAGGTCTTACCCTCATGCTCCGTGGCGGCCTCGACATGAACCTGGACTTCCGTACGCAGCAGCAGGCGACATCCACCCAGGCCAATCCTGACGGTTGGTACCGGGAACAGAACATTTCTTCGGTGCAGATTACGGGAGATTTTCTCCTGAAATATGACAGGGAACTCGGCGCGGATTTCCATTTTACCGGAAACTTCGGCGGAAATATCATCAATCAGAATTATCGACGTCAGGCACAGACTGCGGATAAACTCAAGCAGGCTGCTGTGTACTCTCTTGCCAATTCGCTTGGCGAAATCAAAGTGGACAATTACGGGTATAAGACCCAGACGAATTCACTCTACGCCCTTCTGCAGTTCTCCTGGAAAAATGCCATTTTTCTGGATTTGACAGGACGTAATGATTGGTCCAGTACGTTGCCGTCAGAGAACAGGTCATATTTCTATCCGTCCGTGTCCACCAGCGTTGCCCTTAATGACCTGCTGGATTTCGGCCGCACCAACGGCTTGGTCAACCTGATGAAAATCAGGGCGTCATGGGCACAGGTCGGTCATGATACATCGGCGTACCGGATCGAGGATTACCTTGCAAGTACCAAATTCCCGGGTGGGGTATCTCTTCCTACGGCGAAGTCAAACGGCCACCTGAAGCCGGAAATCGTCACTTCATGGGAAGTCGGCGCGGATATCAGGATGTTCAAGAACCGCCTGAGCCTGGATGTGGCGTACTATGACGGCAATTCGAAAAACCTCATCGCCAACATGCCTGTATCCTATGCTACCGGAGCGACCAGTGTTTACACCAATGCCGGTACTATCCGGAACTGGGGTGTGGAACTCACTGCCAACGGAACTCTGTGGAAAACCAGTTCAATGCAGCTGGATCTCGGTTTCAACTGGTCTCTCAACAGGAACAAGGTTCTGTCGCTTGGTGACGGCATCGACTCATGGATTGTCGCAAGATACTCTTCGCATGCGCTTATGACTGCTTATGAAGGCAGTTCTCTTACATCAATGTACGGTAAAGGTTACAAGCGTGCACCAGAAGGCTCATATGTGGTCAATGCTGACGGCACGATGCAGAATGTCTCCGGTATGGTGGTCCTCGACAAGCAGGGCAAGCCACAGACAAATGAGGACTTGCAGTACATCGGTGACTGCAGCCCTAAGTGGAGAGGCGGGTTCAATCTGTCGTTCCGCTGGAAAGATCTCAAGGCTTCCGTAAGCTTCGACGGCCAGTATGGCGGACATGTGTTCTCTTATACGAATTGGATGCTGAATTACAGGGGAAAAGGTGTCGGTACTCTTGCCGGTCGTGAAGGAGGAATGGTTGCAGAAGGCGTGGTCCTTCTGGATGACGGCAACTATAAGATCAATGATTATGCGATACCGCGCAATGATATCTCTGAATACTACCATTCTGCTTACAGCAATACCAATGCGGAGGCAAACTTCGTAAGTACCCAGTTCCTGAAACTGCGTGATGCAAGGATTGAATACGCATTGCCGAAGAAACTTCTCGCTAAGACGAAGGTGGTCCGCGGACTGTCCATAGCTGTCTATGGCAATAACCTTGTCTGCTGGAGCAAGTTTCCGGGATGGGATCCGGAAGGCGTCTCCATGAGAGGCAGCGCGATTATTCCGGGCTTTGAAATTCTTCAGATGCCATCGGGCTCGCAATATGGCGCAAGCCTGAAAATAACATTCTAATTGACTGTGAACATGAATAGAATTTTCAGATATGTAGCAGCGGCTGCAATACTTCTTACAGCTTGCTCCAAATTCGACGATATGAACAAGAATCCGTATGCGCTCTACGACGCCCCTGCGGAATCCTTTGTCCAACCTATCCTGTACAATACGGAATATACTCTGGTCTCCAGGTCATATGACCTCCTGTCGGAACTCATGCAATACAGCGTCAATTACAATACCGAGGTGACTTCCCAGATGAATTACAATTATTCCATTACGGAGTCCGTGGACGCCTCCATCTGGCTCGGACTTTATCCTCAGGCCGGCAATGCGGAATATATGTTGCACCAGGCGGAGAGGGAAGACAACCCGGCGATGAAGGGCGTTGCATTGATACTCAAGGCATTGGTGATGTACAATATCGTGGACTCCTACGGCAATGTCCCGTATTTCGATGCCCTCAAAATCGCTCTTCAGAAGGACACCCTGAACTATACGACCAGATATGATGACATGAAACTCATCTATGCCGACATGTTCTCCCTGCTGGAAGATGCCAATGCCGCATTTGTGAAGGCGGAAGAACTCAAGAATTCCGGTGAGATCCCGCAGACTGACTTCAGTGCGCTATGTGACTATATGTATGAAGGCAATGTGGAAAAATGGCGTCGTTTCGGCAATTCCCTCTACCTGCGTCTGCTTATGCGTGCGGCAATGAAAGTTGAGGAAGACGGCGGCGTGATGGACATGAGCGGAACGGAACATCCTGACTTCAGTATTGTCAACAAGATAGCTGAACTTTACGATTGCTTCAATTCCGGCAGTGGGGATTATCCTCTTATGCGTGACAGGAAAGATGCCGCCGTAGTAGGGTTCAGCAAGAACAACTCTGCACTCTATACGCCGTTCTATGCTGTCACATCAGGAAACTGGAACAGCGTAATCGCTTGTGAGACATTGGTCAACGAGATGTATAACGCTAAGAAAGGGCTTGCAGATCCTCGTTACTATTACTATTTCACGAAACCTCTTGGCGCTCCGACGCAGCTGTTCAAGAGCAATCTGGATGCTTTTCTGGCGAAGAATGTTTCTGCTGCCGGAAACTCCAAGGTCGGAAGATATCCGAACGGCAATTCTGGCCAGATAGGAAATCTCAAGAATGCTGACCGTTATGCACTTATGAATTATTCCGAGCTGCTGTTCATTTTCGCGGAAGCCGGTCAGAGAGGTTGGCTGAATATCAGTTATCCGGTCGTGAAGAAGCTCTACCTTGAAGCCGTTACCGAATCGGCCCTCGAATGGAACACGACGGAATCAGCAGGAAGCGAGGACATGACGAAATTTATAGGAATCCTGTCCGATGAAATCGAAGCGGACAATGCCCTGGAGAAGATTCTTACACAAAAGTGGGTTTCAATGTTCTGGGTAGGCATTGAGTCCTGGTGTGACTACAGGCGTACCGGATATCCTGTCCTCAAGACCAATGGTGAGGCTGCGGACAACAATTACATCCTGCCGACCCGCCTGAGATATCCTGCCGATGAGAAATACCGTAATCCTGTTACATATCAGGAGGCTCTGGACAACTGGCTTGGCGGTACCAACAACATGCGTACGGATGTCTGGTGGGCATCGACCGCTGAAAGCCGCAATACCAGGTTGCGTGGTAGAAAATAATTGAAAAACATGAGATTTATGAAACAATATATTAGACTGTTGCCGCTGCTGTTGTCGGTTTTCATTGCCGGTTGTTCTGAAGAACAGCCTGATGACACTGGCGCGGAGGTGAAGAGTATCGAAGTCAGCTACTCTTATGACGGCGCGGAAGTGAAAGCTCTTCCGTTCAATTCTTCAAGCCGCAGCGTGCGTGTAGATGTGAAGGTGAACAATCAGGACATTTGGTGGAATGTCGAATCTGACGCCAGCTGGTGCAAGGTGTTTGATGAGCAGCATCGCGGAGACGGCGGATTCACATTGAACATATTGGCAAACGATGACTATTCTGACCGTGAGCCGGCTACGCTTACGTTCGTTTCCGGTCAGTTCAGAGGATATACGATGCAGGTTTCACAGACGGGCAATGTGTTCATTGTAAACAAGTTGTTTGCAGTGGTCCCGCGCTCTGCCGGAACCGAAGAAGTAGAAGTCTCGGTGAAGGAAGGAGTCGAATGGGACATTGTCAACAGTGATTGGATTACTGCTGTCAAGGAAGGTTCTCCGGTATCGGAAGGCGGCGTGACCAAGACGCGCGTTTCCGTAAGGTGGAACGAAAACACCTCTGCAGCCCGTTTTGGTTCCATAGGATTCAAGAGGTCTTCTTTCAAGGATGCTGATTCCCAGTTCAGCGTGTTCCAGTTCGGAAATGAATTGACCTATGATGAATCGGGCGACATCATGCTTCCTGCGAAGGGATGTCCGGCTGTCGCCGTCAAGGTCCCGTCTTCCGGTGTCAATGGCGTGGTCCTGCCGGAATGGATAACTTATACTACCGAAGCCAATGCCGACAATACCATAACGTACAATCTTACATTTGAGGACAATCCTAGTGATACCAGGACCATCCGCAATTCAAATGTGTCTTTCGATATTGCGGACAAGGATTCGGATGTGGTCCTTCCTGTCATCAAGCAGGACTACTATACCGTGCATGGCATCACTACTGCAGACGGATTGAAATTGTTCGCCAAGACGGTGAACGAAGGCGGAGATGTCAGCGAGTGGCAGAAAGACGGAAAGACGATATTGCTGAACAACATTGACATGTCGGCATTGACGGGAGAATGGACTCCGATAGGAACTGCTGACAAGCCTTTTGCCGGTATTTTCGACGGCCGTTACAGGAAGATCTTGAATATGAAGTCTTCTTCGCCGTTGTTCGGAACTTGCGAGGGCGCGCAATTGTCCAACATCATCATCGACGAGTCTTCGGAATTCAATGTTCGGGGCGAATATCTGACGGAATGCGTGGCTGCCCCTCTGGCAGGAAAGCTTACGGATTGCAAAGTCTCCGAGTGTACCAACAATGCTTCCGTCCTTATGGAAGCGTCCACGCTCAATGAGGCGACTGTGGCTTATGTCTCAGGTCTAGTAGGCGTAACGGCTGGTAATACAACTGTCTATAAATCAGAGAATAATGGTAGCGTTACGGCATCTGGCAAATGCAAGACGGCCAAGGCCCATGGCAAATTCTTCGTCGGGGGTATAGTTGCCATGAACGGGGGAACCATTGACGGATGTACCAATAACGGTGCCGTATCGGATGCGGCTGTTTCTTACAATCATTCTCTTGCAGGAGTAGCTGCCGCCAATTCCGGAACTGTCCGGTCTTCCAAGAACAGCGGACGGATTTCCGTGGCTGCCGTGCGTGTCGTGGATTCGCAGAACGATGTTTCCCGTTATATCAACATGGGAGGTATCGCAGGATACAATATGGAAGGCGGAAAGATTGCAGGGTGTACCAACGATGCTGCCCTGGCTTCGGCTTCCGACGTGAAATTGCAGCGCATAGGCGGCGTGGCCGGATATCTTGAGAGTGCCCTGCTTTCCAAGAATATCAATACTGCCAATGGAAAATGTGACATAACTGGAACATCTACTGATTCCAGAGGTGCCCGTCAGCTTTCTCTCGGCGGTTTGTATGGTGAAATGACATGTGGTGCCACGCTCGATTTTTCCGGAGACGGGAAATGCTCCGCTGGACCGTTGACCGTTTCCAATTATGAAGCGTCCGCTGATCATGTCATCATCTATATCGGAGGCATGGTCGGACATGCGGGTCTGGCTGATGATATCTCAATCTCGCATCCTGAATGGAATGGAACCATTACGATGAACTTGAAAAACAACAAGTTCGCCGGCTATGTCCTCGGTGTGGGCGGCGTGCTCGGCGGTGCCGGAGTGTTTGAAAAAGAGAGAGTCACGGGAGGTCACCTTACGGTGGAAGATGCTTCCGTGAGTGGAATCGTAAACATCATGGCAAATAAGAATTATGCGATGAGCCATAAATTCGCAGGAATCGGCGGCGTGTCAGGTTTAGTTTCTACAGGCGGAGTTTCATTCCGGAGATGCACGAGTGAGACCAAGATTCTCCAGCCGGATTATTGCGGCAAATCCAACGGATGTGCCCAGCATGTGGGCGGTATTGCCGGTATCGTAATGGGCGGCGATTCGGAAATCACCGATTGCCACAATACCGGTGAAATCGACAACGAGCACTATAACAACAATCCGTGGACTGGAACTAATATGCAAAGCGGATCCACGGCAGGAATTATCGGAGCGTATGCGTATGACAATGATTATAAGGCATCAATCAAGATTTCCGGATGCACCAATTCAGCTTCCGTCAAGTCCTACAGGGGTATGGCCGGCGGTATCGCAGGATATCTTCGCAATGCCGAAGTGTCGGACTGCCGCAATACAGGTACGATGGCAAACGGTGCCCGCTCTTATGTCGGCGGTATCATAGGAATTGCGGACAACTCGTCCGTTTCCGGCTGTACAGCCATATGTAAGATCGGCGGATCTTCTGCCGGTTCTGAAATTTATAGCGGAGGCGGAATCGTGGGCATACTTTGGACAGGCTCAAGATGTGAGAATTGTGCGTATTTCGGTGACATTACCAGTCTTACGACAAAGGCTGGCGAGACTTCCGGAAGTGTCGCCGGTTCTACCGCTGCAGGCACGAAAATTACCGGGTGCAAGTTTGGAGGAACTGTTCTGGGCAGCACTGTTACAGAATCCAATTGTTCCTCATTTGTCGCCGGTGACGGCAATGCCGCTGTTTCTTCTTGCGTTTATTGGAATGGAAAATAATTGGCTATGAAAAACTGGATACTGATGCTCCTGCTGTTTGTGGGAGCTTGGTCTTGTTCTCCGTCATCATCTTCTCCTGACAATCCCGGAGAAGATGAGGGGGAGATAACCGTGACGGGAATAATTTATGACGACAGCGCGAAACCATTGGCTGATGTCCTCGTGTCGGATGGTTATATATTTGCGAAAACCGGAGCCGACGGCCGTTTCTCACTGGAGAGCGACCTTAACAAGGCCAAGTTCGTCTATATGGTCCAGCCTTCCGGGTATCAGGCTCCTGTCGAGTCGGGACAATCTATGTTCTGGAGGCGGTTGGGCAAAGGCGATGCGCAGAAAATCAATGGAGTATATCAGCTCAGGTTTACATTGAACAAGATCAAATCCGATGCGGACAAGTTCTCGATGGTCATTGCCGGAGACCCGCAGCCGCGTGCGCGTACTGCCGGTTATGACAAATTCGCCTATCATTCACTTGACTGCAATGAAGACATGTGGAAAGATATGAGTGAATATACTTCATCTTTGGGCAGTCGTCAGGTCTTCGGAATAATGCTGGGTGACCTCGTGCATGAGAACATGTCCTTATATCCGGATTATTGCAACGGGCTTGCACGGCTGAATTGCGCCGTGTACAGTGTCATCGGAAATCATGACAATGACCCGTCCGCCACCGATGACGAAGCCGGCGCTGCTTATTTCGAGAACTATCTGGGCCCGAGGAATTATTCCTTCAATGCCGGAAAGTTCCATATCGTCGTGGTGGATAACCTGATAATGCAGCTGAATTCGTCGAGACAGCTTAAGGATTATGACCAGGGGCTTACAGACGATATCTGGAAATGGCTGCAGAAAGACCTTTCGTATGTGGATTATTCGACACCTGTCATCATCTGCTCGCATTCCCCGATGTTCATGCTGTCGTCTGGCGGTGACAGGTCCCTGTCTGCGGCTACGCGTCACGGGGCAGACTATGCCCTGATGCTTTCCAAATACAAGAAGGTATATGCCTGGGCCGGGCACATGCATGCCGCGTTCAACTATGTGTATGGCCCGTCTTCGAAATATCCGGGGATAGAGGCACATACAGTGTCCAGGGTTACCGGCTCATTGTGGGTGAACGAGTGGCTGTGTGAAGACGGAACTCCGAGGGGATATGTCGTGGCGGACGTGGACGGCGAAAACTTGACATGGAAGTTCAAGCCGATTGCCTATCAGACCGCGAAAGCGGTCGGTGAGGTCCCGGCCTATACGCTGCGCGACTATACCTTGACCTCGGACGGCGTCGCCATGCGCAACGGAAGAAAATTGGACGAAACCTATCAGCTTCGCGCCTATCCGCGCGGGACTTATGGCGAAAACTATGTTTATGCCAATGTCTTCATGTATGATGAGGCATGGGGCGAGGTGAAATTCACTTCATCGAAGAGCGGCCCGGTGGTCATGACCAAGGTATCTGAAAAGACCAAGAAATATGATGCCGCCTACAAGGAAGTGTTTGATTTCTATAAATCGGCTGGTTCTGCGTTAAGTTCATCATCTGATTTCGTGCTTTTCAACAAGTCCGGTGAGGTGGCCAATCCTGTGCCGCACCTCTTCAGATGCTATTCTTCTGCGGAATCCGATTCCGGAACCGTCACGGTAACAGACCGTTTCGGTAATGAATATTCTACGACAGTGTCATGGTAATGGTGAATCATATGAAGAAGACAATATCTATCATCCTGTTGCTCCTTTGGGCGGTTGTGGCTTATGCCGAAGGCATCGGGACTTATAAGGAGCTTCTGGAGTTTGCTGCCGCAAGCAACTCCGGACAAAACATTGACAAATGGAAAGATGCCGACGGCGTCATTTGTCTTACGGCAGACATTGACATGTCGAAAGTGAAGAAGTTCGAAGGCGTGAAAACGTTTGGCGGGGTATTCGACGGATGTGGGTTCTCCATTTTGAATTGGAAAGCCCAGAGGGGACTGTTCGGACAGATAGCGGAAGGCGGCATTGTCAGAAATCTGAAGATTGACGCTTCCTGTTCAATGAAAGTTCCCAATGGAACTGTCGAATATCATGTCGGATTCATTGCAGATGAGAATGGAGGAATCCTGGAAAACTGCGAGAATCACGGCAGCATCAGCCATCGTTCCGGCTTTACGGAGAAAGACGTGTATGTCGGAGGTGTCGCCGGCATAAACAAAGCATCCATTCTTCGCTGCCGTAATTATGGAAACATCGATTCCCGAAGCGCATCAGTCAGCCAAAAGGGAGAAATATCCGCACATATCGGAGGAATTGCCGGTGGCGGATACCTGAAGACTTTCATGTGCCCGGTTTTTGCCTGGTGTGAAAACTATGGACAAATACGCTTTGAGGGGGATTTCCCGGCATGCAACATAGGTGGCATTGTGGGCAATGGCTTCAAGGTTCCCGTTAAATTCTGTGTCAACAAGGGGACTGTCACGGCGATAACTGTGCAAGGAGAGCCTGGGAATGATGCAATGATTCCTCAGATACGTGTCGGTGGTGTTGCCGGAATGACGAAAGGCGACATTATGGGATGTGATAATTTCGGAGAAGTCTCATCTTCGGGCACGCATTGGCCTGTAGTCGGCGGTATCTGCGGAATGCCTCACGCGGCCATCGTGATAGGGGATTGCGTGAATTATGGAATTGTCCGCATCACGAATGATTCTCCCGGCTGCGTAGGCGGCATTGCCGGTTCCATAAACAGACCGGTTCATGTAAGGGGGTGTGTGAATCGTGGAGATATAACTTTTGGAGGATTCAGTCCTGACAGACGTTCTGCCTGTGGAGGTATCGCCGGCTCAGTCACTGTCAAGCGCGATGCCAAAGAAGGTGCGTATGTCCGTAATTGCCTGAATTACGGCAATGTCGCCGCCGGATCCGGTTCGAACAAATATGAAAACAGCGACAATGCAATCCATACGGGAGGCATTACGGGATGGATATCAGGTTCCGATCTGGCTGTCGTGATGCTTAAGGATTGCACCAATTATGGAAAGGTGACATCTGACGGCGGCAGGTGCGGAAATATTTCCGGTGCATGTGTCAAGGTCCAGACAGGAGGACAATACCCGGACGATTGGGCGGAGGCGGCTGAACCGATGTCCGACGGCAGCAATGTGTTCGGACGTGTTACGGATGTGACAGGAAAGGCTGTCGCCGGTGTGGTGGTAAGCGATGGCTTCCAAAGTGTCCAGACAGACGGATATGGTTATTATTCCATGAAGAGCGTCTTGTCTGCTGTCAGATTCGTCCAAATCTCGTTCCCTGCAGAATATGAGATCAATGCCGTGGACGGAAAGCCTTGCGGATACAAGCGCGTGGCAAGATATCAGAAGGCCGTCATGGCGGACTTCGTGCTGACGCCTCGCAAGTCACCTGCGGACAAATATACGATGCTTATGATTGCCGACCCTCAGATGAGGCCGTTCGGCGTCGACAATTCGGCGGAGGCCTACAAGAATTCCGTCATTCCTGATGCAGAAGCGTTCCGGCAGCAGTGCGGTGACGAATGTTATTCAATAGAACTTGGCGACCTGGTTTATAATTTCATGACTGCTTATGACGATTATATGGATATCACTGCAGGACTGAAATGTCCGACATTCAATGTGATGGGCAACCATGACTATGACCAGACCACAATGTATGACTCTGAACTGGGAGCCGTTTATTTCGAAACGTATGTGGGCCCTCAGAATTATTCGTTCAATATCGGGAAGATCCATTACGTGGTTCTCAATGACATAGTTTACAGCAGGGCTTCAGCCAAGGATACCTACCGCTCCGGCTTGGAAGAACAAGCCTTGAAATGGCTGGAAGGCGACTTGGCTTTCGTGCCTCATGATACGCCTCTTGTGGTATGTGCACATTCGCAGATGTTCAAGAAGCGTTCGAGCCATTCTTCACACAACCTGAATTATGCAAGTTACAAGGAACTTATATGCCGTTATTCCAAGGTTTATTCATGGGCTGGTCACAATCACGAAAATTACTATTATGACTATGCCGGAAAGGAGTTGGGTCTGGACAACATATCATGCATCACGGTGTCACGTTCTACCGGGGCGCTCAGATTGAACAAGTACCTGAACAATGACGGTACGCCTCAGGGATATATGGTAATGGAGGTCGATGGCAATTCTTTCCGCTGGTACTATAAATCTGTCGGCAGGAATGGCAATTGGCAGATGAAAGTCTATCCGCCACGCCGCACCGACGGAGCGAGGATAGTTGCGAACATCTGGAATTACGGCGATGGCTGGAGCAATGTCGAGTGGTGGGAGAACGGCAAGAAGGTAGCCGACATGAGCCGGACCGAAATGGAAGACCCTGATTATGTGGATATCTTCGCCGAGGTCAAGAATCCTACGACACGGAAGTATTGCGCACCGCTCAAGAGCCACAACATGTTCGAGGTGATGCCGTCCGACAATGTCCGTTCAGGTGAAGTTCACGTCACGGACAATTTCGGCGTGACCTACGTCTCCGAAATCCAGTGGTAAACGATCTGCGTAAGCGTCTCCGCGGTTACGTGTTGACCGGTCTGCGGTAAGCATTTCCGCAGTTACGTATTGACGCGTTTTTAGCGGTTCCGTACTTTTGCCTATGGAAATGTCAGGCAGAGATACAGGGACACGGATGTTTTTTTCGAACAACCTGCATGTCGTGATTTGGTGTATATTCTTGAGTGTCAAGGAGATATAATGAACGACCAAATGCAGGTTATGTGAAAAAGTGGGTAACCTGGCTTTCGCTTTATCTACTAACTGGTTGTGAATAAATACTTTCGTCTGTTGCGCCAATTTCAGGTTGTTCGGTTTTTCTCTCTGATCATGCCACATTTCCCGATTTCATTTCGCTTCCATAAAAGTTTATTCTTTTTGTAAACTTTTTTCAGGACGATACATGAAGCGCATCGCCTAAATGATTATATATCAATAATATAGCCATTTTCAGAGTTGACAAAAATATAACTCTGAGAACAGCTAAATCTCTGATGTTCAGATGTTTATATGGTGCGCCGCGAGTGCCGGGTGGAGTGCCGGCTAGAAACTGGAGAAGGAGGACCAGATGTGGGCTTCGACTCGGCGGCGGATCCGAGGTCGTCGGGATGGTTTATGGGGAAATCAAAACGAGTCCGGGCTTCTGCCGGAGCTACTAGGGTGATGTAGTTCTGGTGGAAGCCCGGCGACTCTGTTATGGTGGTGCCGGCTCGAACCTGGAGATTGATTCCCGGAGATTCTGTTATGTGTGGTGCTGGCTCGAAACTGGACGTGGAAGGTCGGAGTCTTGTCGTGTGGAGTGCCGGCTAGCAATAGTCTGGTCAATACGTAATCGCGGAGACGCTTACCTAGAAACTGGAGAAGGAGGACCAGAAGGTGGCCTTCGACTCGGCGGCGGATTCGAGGTCGTCGGGGAGATTTACGAAGAAGTCGAAACCGGTCCAGGCTTCTACTTGGTCAACGCTGACTGTGTAGTTCTGGTAGCTGTCGGAGTAGGCCTTGTGGTCGAACCAGAAAGCTATGCAGGTCGCATCGGAGACTGTTCTGCCGGAATACTTCACCCGGAGCACCAGCTTGTAGAAGTAGTTCGGGATCGGAACTCTCTGGGAGCTGGATTTGGGACTCGTGTAATTTATGGTGCGAGTTTCGCCCTCCTTTTCGAAAGCCACGCCCGTCACCACGTAGATCTCCTCGTTGTGGCTCTTGGCAATGCCCTGGACGGCATTCTCCAGATTGCTCCAGATTCCGCTGTTGAAACTGTTCTGGATCTGCGGAACCTGATTCGTCACGTAGAAAGTCTGGGCCTGCATCGTGGAGTTTCCGTTGCGCGAACCGTTCGGACACATGTGACCTCGCGAATACGTGCTGTTCGAATAGCTGCCGTCAGTCACCCTGACCTGGTACTTCTCGTCGATATTCGGGTTGTAGCTCCAGCCCGATGGCCGGCTGAGAGATCCCATGTGGCTGCTGTCCAATGGATATGCGGTCCAGAGGGGAGTCGTCATCTGTGTGTCATAGAAGACGGTGTAGTTCCGCTCGCCGGCATAGGTGGTGCTTACCACATACTGCGAGCCTTCCTTAGCCGAGGCGAGTTCGAGCCAATCCTTGTTCACTGCAGGCTGGGCGCCTCCCGGCATCTTGAAGACGGTCGGTGTGCCGGCATAGAACACTTGCTCGTCGGACGAGTATGCGCCTGTGCCTGATACGCGCGCGAACGCCTGAAAGACGTAGGATTTTCCGGGAACGAGGTCCGAAAGGTGAGCCTCGAAAGTCCCGCTGTCCGTGCCTGTCGCCGTGACCGAACTGACGGTCAGTTTGTTTGTCAATGAATTTGAGGATGTGCCCCAATAAAAGCCAAGTTCGGCAGGTGAACTGCTGGTCCCTGTGTAAGAGCCCGACAGAGTCACCTCCGTCGAACTCAACACATTGGCCTCAATGTTTCTTACCTCCGCGTATGGCTTACGATCCGTGGGTTTTTGTTCTCGGTCGAGACTATGTTCTTGGTAGTGATCCTGATCTTGTGCTCGGTTTGTGCCTGGTAATCAGTCTTAGTCCTTAATCTGTGGAACCTGCGTCTTGTTTTTGGTTGTTCTTTCCTTTGCCCTTGTAGTAATACCATAGCAGGTGGTCGAAGCCGTTTCGGCTGACAGGATTCGATTCTTTGTATTCTTTGGCGGCGTTATCACGAAGATTATCAATAAAGGTCTGATAATTTCGGTACTTTTCCCAAAAATTCGGCAAATTCTGCCTAACAGCTTAAAATGAGCGATTTACGAGTGTTCCACCTCTATAGAGGTAATGATTTAGCAACGGTTCTAACTTCTGCATAATACATAAGTTTGCTTTGCTTGTCAAACAACTCTTTTCGAGGGCAAAGATACAAGTTTTATGTGGATAAACGGCAATCTCATTCATTTTTTAGATTTTATTTTCAGTTAGATGTTCTACGAGGTTTGCAAGTTTCTTATACGCAATTATCTATCGCCAAAATGTTAAAAAAGAGCTGTAGATTATATTTAAATGGTCATTGTTTCTTCTTTATGAAACAATATGCTTACCTTTGTACAAAAATGATAATGTATGGCACAAAATATCTTCAAACTTGTCTTGACAGACGAGGCACAGAACTTTATTGAGAGTTTACCCGAAGCGGTATCTTACAAGATTTACTACAACATCAAGCGTGTTGCAGGTGGAGAACGCAACAAAGAACTCTTCAAGAAGTTGGAAAACTCGGAGATATGGGAATTTCGTACATTGTATAACAAAACTGCTTATCGCTTGTTTGCTTTTGGGACAAGGATAAAGAAACATTGGTAATTGCCACCCACGGCATTATCAAGAAAACTCAGAAGACACCAAGCAAGGAGATAGCAAAAGCAGAAGCAATAAGAAGAGAATATTTCAAAAACAAGTGATTATGGCACAGATGAATCTTACCCCATTGGACGATGTGCTTGACAAGCATTTCGGTAAAGTAGGCACACCAAAACGTGATGCTTTTGAGAGTGATGTGGATGGAGCTTTACATGCCTATAGATTAGGCGAAGCCATCAAGAAAGCTCGTATAGAACAGAACTTGACACAAGAACAACTTGGTGAGCGTATTGGCGTGAAAAGAGCACAGATTTCTCGATTGGAAAGAGGTTATAGTATCACTATTCCAACCATGAGGAGAGTGTTCAAAGCACTGGGTGTAGTTACTGCAACGATAGACTTAGGTATAGCAGGTAAAGTTGCATTGTGGTAAAATCCAATTATCTATGGTATAAAAATGACAGAAAAGACAACAGACCTCATTATATCAAAGCTGCTCGATGCTTCAAGTATAGAGCACTATGCAGAGTCATGCCCTATTGAGGAAATCAACAAGGCTATGGTCTCTAAACGTGGTACAGGAAAGAAAGGCTTTCCTGAATACTTGGCAATATCGGGTGACTTTGTTATCGTAATAGAAGATAAGGCAAAGGTTGAGGACCAGGCAAAGTACTTGAAAGATAATGAAACTTTGCTGATGGATACTTCAAGCGTAACCAAGTATGCGGAGAATGGTGCGCTGCATTATGCGCTCAGTATCATTCAAAACACAAACTTCAAGAAAGTCATTGCCTTTGGTTGTTCGGGAACAGACGAGAAGCGCATTGTTATTCGTCCTATTTACGTTAGTCCTACAGGTTACAAAATTCTTCCAAAGGTCAAGGACTTCAGTCAATTCTCGACCGAAAATATAGAGCGTTACTACAATGAGATTATTTGCGGTAACGAAAGTATTGAACGTGTTGAACTGAAAACCATTCTTAGCCGTGCAAAGACTTTGCATGAGGATTTGCGCAACTATGGACAACTCGGAGATAGCGAGAAACCTTTGGTCGTATCTGCTATTCTTTTGGCATTAGAAGAAAAGGATTTCTCAACAGAGAATCTGACAGGGGATACTATCAAAACTGATGGTCAAAAGATATTTGATGCCATGTCCGCACACATGGAAAGAGTAAAGGTTGAGCCACAGGTGAAAAAGAAAAGGGTTATAGACCAATTTAACCTCATCATCAATAGACCTGTGTTGTCTGAAAAGGATGAGCGATTGGGCAAATCCCCTTTGCGCTACTTTGCGGAATACTTGCACTCAAATATTCTAACTGCCATTTGCAACAACTCACCAGAAGACGTACTTGGTCGTTTCTATGGAGAGTTCATCAGTTATAGTGGTGGCGATGGGCAAACACTTGGCGTAGTTCTTACTCCAAAGCACATAACCGAATTGTTTACAGAATTGGCTGAAATCAAGCCTACCGACAAGGTGCTTGACCCTTGCTGCGGAACAGGTGGCTTCTTGATAGCTGCCATGCACAGAATGCTGACACAGGCAAAAGAGGAAGACAAGGAAAACATCAGAAGAAACAATCTTCACGGTATAGAGTTGCGTGACGATATGTTTTCCATTGCCACAACCAACATGATTCTGCGTGGTGACGGAAAGAGCAATCTCATCTGTGCAGACTTCTTGAAGCAAAAATCAGAAGATATGTACAAGAAAGGCTTTACCGTTGGTTTGATGAACCCACCGTATTCACAAGGAAAGACAAAAAGCACGGCACACTTGACGGAGTTGAAATTCATCTGTCACTTGTTGGATTGCGTAGGTGATGGTGCTCGTTGTGTTGTCATAGTTCCCCAAAGCACAATGGTCGGCAAAACGAAAGAAGACAAAATCGACAAACAGTATATTCTCGATAACCATACGCTTGAGGGGGTTATAACGCTTAATACAGATACGTTCTATGGCGTAGGAACAAATCCTGTGATAGCCATATTTACAGCGCATCAACCACACCCAAAGGATAAGTTAGTGAAGTTTGTCGATTTCAAAGATGATGGTTATGAAGTCTTTGCCCATGTTGGATTGATGCCAACAGATAGAGCTGCCGAGAGAAAGAAATGCCTGCTTGATTGTTGGTTTCAAGGCAAGACTGCACCAAACTCTTTTATTGTGCGTAGCACCATTGAAGCAGATGACGAATGGCTGCACTCGTTTTACTATTTCAACGAAGAGATACCATCAGAGGAAGACTTTGAAAAGACAATGGCTGACTATCTGACATTTGAGTTTAACATGATTACTCATGGACGAGGTTACTTGTTTGAAGAAAAGGAGGTGGCGAATGGATAAGCTATCACTCAAAAATAAAGATTGGAAAGATTTCTATCTTTCAGATTTCTTTGACTTTGAAAAGGGAAACCAAAATAATATGGCATCTTTGACGACAGGAACTTTACCTTTGGTCTCTGCCAAAAAGACAGACAATGGTTATAAAGGCTTCGTATCAAAGGAACAAAAGAAAATCTTTCGAGGTGATATTCTGACATTGAATAACGATGGAGATGGTGGTGCAGGAATAGCTTACTACCAACCTACCTCTATGGCTTTGGATAGTCATGTTTCCGCATTGATACCCAAGAGTGATTTGAATAAATACCATTTGCTGTTTGTCTCAATGTGTATAACAAAGCAAAGGGAACGCTTTGGACATGGGTATTCAATAAACGGTAACAGATTAAGAGCCTTTAAAATTATGCTTCCTCTTGCTGCTGATTGCACAAATCCTGATTGGCAGTTCATGGAGGAATACATGCGTCGAAAAGAAACATTATTATTGAAACCAGCAGTAGAGAAATTATGCAAGCGACTGATACACAAAGAAATTTTAGGGGGGGGGGGTAAACTGCTCCGCTCTCAATGGAAACCTTTTAGTTTTACAGAAGTATTCACAGAAATACAGCGTGGCAAACGTCTCAAAAAGGCAGACCACACAGAAGGTACAGTTCCATACGTATCATCCACGGCACTCAACAATGGCGTGGATGGATTTGTCGGCAACGAGGGCAGCGTAAGAAAGTTCGAGGATTGCATAACCATTGCCAATAGTGGTAGTGTTGGTAGTGCATTCTTCCATCAATACGAGTTTGTGGCAAGTGACCATGTTACTCAGCTTAAACGTAAGGGATTGGATAAATATGCCTACCTCTTCATGGTGCCAATAATCAACCGTTTGTCGGAGAAGTACAGTTTCAACAGAGAAATAAATGACGAGCGTATAAAGCGAGAAAAGATATTACTCCCCATTAATGATAAGGGTGAAATAGATTTCGATTTCATGTCCTCGTTCATGCAAGAGGTAGAAGCTGATATACTCAAAACAACTCTAAAGGTTTTCAAGAAGCGCTTGAACGCCAATGAGAACAAAATGGGGGGGGGTAAAATGGAAAGCGTTCTTCCTTGAAGAAATTGCACAAATATCTTCGGGAAAAGACATCTACGAAAGAGAGCGTACAAGTGGGCAAACCCCTTATGTTACAGCGACAGCCAATAATAATGGCATCGGTTATTTCGTTGGCAATCAAAACGAAACATTGGAAAAGGGAAGCCTGTCTGTAAATCGAAACGGCTCTGTTGGGTATTGCTTTTATCATCCATACGATGCACTATATGGAAACGACACTCGCAAGCTGAAACCTATAAGAAACAACAAGTATGTTTCTCTTTTCATATCCATGTGCATAACAAATCAACGTGCCAAATATGGATATGGCTATAAAATGGGAACAGGACGTTTGAAACGCCAAAAGATTCTCTTACCTATAGATGGCAATAGCCAACCAAATTGGGACTATATGGAGGCATATATGCAGAATTTGGAGCAACAGCAAATATTAGAATATCTTAGGCACATTGAAAGATAAAACCGTAAGTACAAGATGAACATTGAAGAAGTTAGAAAGTATTGCTTATCATTGCCAGATACAGAAGAAGCTATGCCTTATGGTGAAGATTGGGTGGTATTCCGTGTAGGAGGAAAGATATTTCTGCATATTTGGTTGGAAGCACCGATACCAACTATTGCAGTAAAGCTGCTACCCGAACGTGGAGAGGAATTGAGGGAAGAGTACAATGCCTTTTCTCCTGCGTACCATTTGAATAAGAAACATTGGAACGACATTTTTATTGAGGGGTCTTTTCCTAATAGAATGATAGAGGATTGGATAAAAGAATCATATGAGTTAGTGAAAAGTAAATTGCCAAAATCAACAGAAATGGTTGCTCAATAAAAGATGGAACATAGCTTTGTTGCATCTGCTTAGTGGCATTAGCAAAGAAGTTGCTTCGCTGTTCATGGGTGTTTGTTACTTGACATACTGTTTACAGTTGGTACACTCACTTTCTGCGACCATCGGGAGCAAAATTTCTCCGACCTCATGGTGGAGTGAGGAGTTTTGGGGTTCCCAAAACATAACCTCGCTCCCTCCTCTAAGAACAAAAGACGAGATATTTGCCTTTCGGCTTTCCATGCCCAAGGTTGCAGACCTTAATTCTCTCAATTTGCGCCAAACATCAAAGCTGCCACATTGAAAGAACAAGGTCACAGACACAAGCTACTTTGTACATGGAGTTTGCAAAGGAAAAGGTGATATTTTCAGTGTGAAACTTGCCAAGTGTTTCAGTTGTGTGTTGTTGATTTCCTTTGTGAACTATGCCGAGTGTGTTATGTGTGCTGTGTGTCCTCGGTATAGTCTGCATAAATCTAATGCCATGCTAAAACACTGCGGAGGTTCGCCCAAGTGGCTGGAGGCGCAAAGCCTCCAAGGAACGTTGCTGCAACCATTTCGGAGAATAGAGCGGTTGCCAATTAATCCACAAGCACATTTTACAGCGTACCAAGTGAGGGCATGTAAAACGTTGAATTGTTGAAGATAGGCGTTATCTTTATGAGAACCAACCACTTATACCCTCAACAAACTCTCAACAAATAGCTCTACACAACAAATTACTGGGCAAAAAAGAAAGAAAGGAATGGTGTTCATGGTTTTCTCTTTTCAACATTATCTTTCTTTTGTTGAGAGATTTGTTGAGAATATGTTGAGCCGTAAATGCCTGATGTTCAATACTTCTTTCATCATATTCAACAATTCAACAAAAATAAGGGGTGTTTTGTCCGTCATTTTTATGAACAGAACTCATCCCCCTACAAGTAAGAATGTCATGCTTATGCTTCAGTACTTATTCACGACAGTACGACAGCGCCAAGCCAACAAACAAGCAAGAGGACATTCAACTAAAGGCGGTCGTTCTTCTATTGAGTTGTAGGATAATGACACTACTTTTCTCTTTTGCCCCGTACAATCTCTTGAAGATGGTGGCACGAAACCGAGCTGCCCCGTATGAGTTTATACGGAAGCAAAGGGCAACAATCATCGGAAAGCCATACAACGTTTGCCAAATGCCATTGGAAGTTTCCTGTTTCTGTTGGACTTCCGACACCGTCAATAAACCATCCTTGTATATTGACCTTATCACAGCATGGAGTTTCATGGCGGTGACATGAAGCATATCAACCAATTCACCCTCACTCATCCACAAGTCTTGCAAGTTGGACGGAATGGATAACATTCCATTTCCGTCCACGGTGATTACAGTCCTTTTCATGCCATTCCCCCCCATTGTCGGCATATGCCCCTTGATTCGACTTTCAAAAGCTGATATGTCATGCTCCAATTTAGTACTTGTCACCTTTGCGTAAATTTATGTTGTGGCGATGTCCGTATGTCCCAGTATCTTGCTTACACTCTCTATCGGCATACCGTAGTTTAAAGCCAAAACTGCGAACGAATGCCGACTTACATGAAATGAAATTCGCTTCTTGATGCCACACATTTTTGCCACTTTCTTTATACGCTTGTTTACCATGTCAAGTGAGCCAATATTAAACAAGTGCATATCTTTTCTCAATGGCTTGTAACGTTCAATTATCTGTATGGCTGCATCTATCAGTTTAATTTTGAATGGTACGCCTGTCTTTTGACGCTGAGAAACTATCCATGGAGACCCACTTATAATGGCAACATTGTCCTCTGTAAGATTCTTGATGTCAACGAAAGAGATACCTGTCCAACAACCAAACATAAACAAGTCTCTCGCAAAAGCAAAGTTGGGATTTTCCAACTCTATTCCTGCAAATATGTCCAATTCTTCCTCTGTCAAGAACTCACGCTCCTTGTGGTCTGGGTCAACGTGGTACATGGCAAACGGATTTCTCTGTATCTTGCCGTTGTAGTGTGCTGCCGTGACGATATGCTTCAATGGTATGGAGTATATCCAAATGGTAGATTGCGTGAGTCCAATGACATTCTTCAAATACAGACAAAAATCACGGATGAACTCCTCGGTAAGCTCATTCATGGACATATCGCTGCGCTTGTACTGAAATTTGATGAACTCGGCAACGTACTTTCTTACCGTCAGATACTTGCGGTAGGTTCGGACAGCTCGGTCTTTTCCCACGCGTTGGGCAAAGGCTGCGTTCTCCTTGTCAAAAGCTCTGAGTAATGTCTCATACTCCGTACCTATGCCTTGATATGCGTTTCTCACCATTTCAGCGGTAACGAACGCCTCACGGTCGGAAAGCCGTTGGTAATGCTTAGCGATTTGAGCCTTGATGTTATCAAGCGCAAAGTTCACCTCATTGGCTTCCTTGCTTCTGCCTTTGGCTCTGTTGCCCTTGGCATCCCATATCGCCTTGGTCACGCTCAGCTTGCAACTGAACTGTGCGATAGTTCCGTTGATTGTCACACGTCCCATGATAGGGACAATTCCGTTTCTCTCCTTGCTTCCGTTTACATAGAAGACTGTCTTGAATGTACTTCTCATAATTCCTTGCTTTTTGTTCTGTGCAAAATTAAATCATGAGAGTTGCATGGCAAATTCACAACCTGTGCAGAATTGAGAAGTAAAAACCGAAGCCGTTAAAAATGCTTATTAGAGCGTTTCTTTGAGGTAATGACTTGAAAGCGTTTCTACTTCTCAAATCCGCCATTTTCGCATTTCCTCACGAATGCCACAAAAAGCCAACGACTGCCACAACCACTTGAAACTCAAAACAAAAGCCCAAATCTGCTATTTTTTGCTTTTTTAGTCATTCTTTTTCCACAAAAAACTGCTCATCATCCGAATCGTTTTCACTAGGTTTTATATCCTTAAATCCGTAGTACGTTGTCAATGCGTTTGATACTATGTAGTCGTAGATTGAATAGGAATCCCGGTATTCGACATCCTTGTTTTCGAATATGTAGAAGCAAGCATAGTGACAGAATTTGGTCGCGAAGGAAAAATTCTTGCGTGCAGGGTTTGTATTTCCAGCCTCGTTCGGATTGGTCTTTTTGCTAAGTGTTTCGATTAGAGGGTAATTCTTTGTGTCTTTCAACAGCTCCAACAAATCGTCCTTATACTCGACAATCCTGTCTGTGATCTCTTTTCGTCCGACTTTGTCGGCGTTGATATGGGTGCTGTTCTCGGCATCGACGGCGCATACCGCATTGTAAATGAGGAAGCTGTAATACCAAGGGTAGTCTTTTACTGAGTCAAATCCATTAAATTCATTCCCGTAATTATAACCGTAGTATTCGCCAAGCCGATGCATCCAGAATGCGGATGATCCGCGATATCCATTAAAATTATATTCAAGAAGAGCAGGAGCGTTTTGTCCAAGAGGTTCGTGCGTTTCTGGTGTTTTGTCGAATTTGTCCTTAAACTCCTTTAACCATTTCTTGTCCGGAACTGAACGAGGGTCTCCAGTTCTGGTGTATTTCGAATCATAGGAAATCATCGCTTCGATTATCGCAACATTTTCAAAGGTGATTTTTACTAAAGTCGCCGATGATGTAGATTCTTCTTCAATGATTCCGCTAGAACGCATGGCTTCTCTTTCGATTTGGTCATCTATGGTTTTTACGCCATTGAGTGCTTTCAACACTCTCATTCCCAAATATCTTGTGTTCCAAGACGGTTCGTAACTGATGCCTCTGGCGTCGGCGATTTCGCGCAATCCGGCTTTTACGGATGGGAATATGGTGGGGTATATCTGGACGGAGTCGTCGTCGCGGCGGGTTATGGTTATTGTTTGGCCTTTCCATTCGAGGCTTGCTGTGGTGTACATGATTGTGTGTGGGGGGGGAGTTTAAAAAAAGTCGGAGGAAAACACTCGTTTCCCTCCGACAATAATAAGGTTATTCTGTGAATGAACTGGACGGAGCTTTTTCTGTCAAGTTCAATGAATTTGTCTTGATGTTCCCGGTCTCGGCGTGAGGATAATTATCCGTGGGTTCTTGCCCGCCGGTGTCTCCGCCAGAGGGGAGTCAGTTGGTAAGTTTATAAAGTTGAATATCATTCTGTCCTGAACTGAAATAACGGAAACGTTTTTGATCTTTAGAAGCGTTAAATTTCAAATTAAAGTTATTGCACTTTATAGTAATAACTTTAGTTTCCGCATTAAAGTCAAAACTGTTTTTATATGCCGTTGTTTTATTTGTGGACAATGTGTTTTTTTTGCCGGTGTGACCGACATAGTATCCACTAGCAGATTTCAGGGAACCCGCTTTTCCATCGATTACGAATACACTCTTCATCAATGCATCGGTAGCCTCTATCTTGTTGTTAGAAACTGTAACAGATACGGTGTTACTTACAGCATCTAAAGTTGTCAATGAACCATTAAAAGCAACATTGCCCGCCTCATAAACTATAAGATATGTTCCTGACCAATCAGTAGGAGCAGTAGTAACCTTAACGAAATAGCTCGTTGCGCCGCCTACAGTGTACTTCTTCGAAGCGACTGCGCTTGGTTTGTAGCCTTCTGCGAAGGCGATGGCCTTGATGGTCTGGCCGTCGGTGAGTGTAACTGCGCTGAATACTGCATCAGCCTCGGTAGGATTTGCAGGATTATCTCCTACTATTACTATGTAGTGGATAGTTGCCCCTACGGTTTCGCAATCGATAGATACTGCGCCATCCTCGGCGACAGTAATCACCGGAGTTGCACAAGTAGGAAGTGGTGCCTTGTAAGTCAACTCAGAGTAGTCAGCAGGACAAAGCTCCCAAGTCTCCTTTTGAGTTCTTTTATTCACATACAACATCCAATCGCAATTTGTCAATGTGCCGCTGATAGTTCCTCCGACTTTCCAGTCAGCTGGAGTATCATTACAATAAACCTCCACCTCTTGCGTTCCTACCATAAGGAATACACCACTAGTAGATTGGCCTACTTTATGCAGACCGGTAATCTCCTCATCCGTGAGAGTTACAGTAACCTTTGTGCGGGTCGTTGTAGGTTTTCCTGCAGCGACAAGCTCAGCCAAGGAAGCATATACCGGAATGGATGCGGCCTCTACAAATGAAGCAGAAACTGTCACATTAGCCGCAGGCATAGTAAATGTGCCGCTTGGATTAAAGGATTTCTCTGTTTCCCCATCCATATAGGTCACTGTCCACTTTTCAAGTGAATATCCCTCATTCGGAGTCGCCGTGAGTGTAAGCTTATCTCTAAACTGAGCAGTATTCACCTCTGCGTCGCCAAGCTTAACTGTGAACGAGCCATTTACTGCGGGCGCTTTTGTGATTGTGTATGAAATCTTTACGAATGTGCAGGAAACGGTCACGTCCTGTGCCGGCATTGTGAACTTATTGTCAACTACATCAATCGAAGTTCCGTCAGCAGCCACGACTGACCATTCGCCAAACTCATAACCATTTTGCGCTTTTGGCGTCAATACGACTTCTGAACCCTCTTCACACTTTCCCAAAGTTGAAAAAATCTCACCGCCCTCTATGTTTTTACTTACATTAACGTTGTATTTTGGTGGAAGAGGTGTTCCTATTACCGTTATAGATTTCACATAGATATATCCATCAGAATCCAATTTTATTGATTCTATAACACTGTTATACAGATTGAAAGACAATTCCGTGTAATCATCGCCAGGCTGCTGTTTTGTTGAACCATTAACACCGATTGATTGATTATTTCCTCCAGAATATTGTTTTGCGGAAAGGATAATCTTCGTTGCGTTGTATTGTCCAAGTTCGGACAGTGCCATAGTAATTGAACCGGATTTACTACTTGTGCCGAGTCTAAGCGGCGATCCATTTTCATCCCCTCCGTAATAAGCCTTAGTAATATTTGAGAATGGTTGTTCGTTCAAATACTCTGCACCTGCGACTACAAAAGTAGAGGCCTGTGTTGAAGCAGCTACTGTTTTAACTCCTTTATTGGTAGAATTAAACTCTATCTTGTATGAAGACTCCGTCGGAGTTTCGCCACCCTTCTTGACCCATTTTTCGAGTGGGATGGACTTGGAGACTTTGTAGAGTTTACCAGCTAAGTACTCATTTATGTTAGGAGCATTGCGGCTGATGGTCAAAGTCTGATTTGCGGTCTCTACCGTGAGGGTCATCTTGGTGTACTTCGTCGGGAGTACATTGAACCAGAGTTGGAAGTTGGATGCTTTCGGGGCCTTCTCCGGGAAGGTAATCGTGATTTCCGTCAAATCTTTCGTCGGAGCAAATGCAAAGTCTGAGATATAAGCATGCTGACTTGCGATGAAGCCACCTTCTACACTAAGAGTCGCCGAAACAAGATCTTCGTCAGCTGGGCCGTCGGTAAGATGGAAATACGCTACGGCTGTCTTTCGATCCATGTTGAAGACAATATCTCTTCCATCGTCATCTTTTCCGGCAGCAGAATTCTTGGTGCTCTTATTGCCAATCATAACATCGTAGATGCTATTATATGAATTGCCATTCTGAGTTCTATTTGCTCCGAAATCAATATGACTGTCCTTGGAATCAGGAACTGGATAACATGCGGCATAATCCCAAGCACCTGTTTCATTTGGAAGTCCTTCTGCTTTAAAACCAGAGCCGGTCCAAGTTCCTGTTACGGTTTTATTGTCTCCTGTTTCCGGACTAATATATTCCACGCTCAATTCATCCCCATTCTCCCAGGCGGAGGTGAATGTCAATTCATCCTCAGTCGTGAGGGTGGCTTTGGTGGCGCCTTCGATTCCGGCGGTGGCACCGAAGTGTACGGTTACGAGATTGTCCTTAGGGGTTTCTACTGGGGCAACTTCTTTAGCGCAAGATGCTAATCCCAATGCGGCGACTGTGGCTGCAAAGAATAGTTTTGAGAAATGTTTCATAAGGCAATCTGTTTAAATCCATTCATCAGACTCTTCTACGACATCATTGCCTGTGATGTTTGGAATGCCGTTGCTCGCGAATCCGGCTTCGGTTTCTACGTAAACGACCTGGACTTCAGGGCGTTCGTAATTGTTGGTTGATTTTTTCATGATTGTTGTTAATTATTTTTGTTTATCAGTTTCCATTATTTCAGTAACCATCAAGTGGTCAGATCAGTTACATCTTGCAAAGTTAGTCATTATATAGTATAAAAGAAAAAAATTATTCGAAGATGAAGTCGTCGAAAATCAGGTCGTGGTGGCCGCTGTCCGGATGGCCGCTGTCCGGGTCTATCTGGATGCGGATCTTGGCATTGACCTTGGCCCCTAAGTCGTAGGTGAAACTTTGCTTGGTCTTGCGGTCGCTGTAGCTCTTCAGGGCGATCTGCTGCGGATTTTTCCATTCGTCGGTGTCGAATTCGCAGTAGGAAATCGTTGCGGATACCCAGAACTCGGAGAACCAGTAGCTGAAGCTTACTTTCGAGAGATTCTCGATGAAGTATTCCATTTTCATGTGGCCGAACTGTGACTGGCCGTAATAGTCCGGGTCTTCCTTGTAGATGCGCAGCTGGGCGCTCTGCTTCCCTGTAATAGGATTCTGCCAGGAGAAAGAGCCGAACCAGGTGCTCCACTGAAGGTTTTCGCGTCCTGCGGTCAGGCCGTATTTGTCGTATGACGGCTTGCCTGTCGTCGGAAATCCGCTCTCAAAGCCTTCTTTCAGAGGCAGATCCACGCGCACGAGAGGTCCGTATTCCTTTTCAATGCCGGTCTGGAAGTCTTCCTCGATGAAGCCGCCACGGTAGCGGACTTTGATGCTGTTCATCTCCCATCTTTCGCTCTGTGTCGTGCCCATGCAGTAGAAGCAGACTTCGTCGTATTCGCCTTCGACCGTGTAGGCGCCGCCTGCGTCAATGTTCTTTGTCTCTGACTTTTTCGCATGTCCATCCACCGAGTGGGCGATTTTTGTCAATGTCGCAGATCCTACTGTTACGCTGAGCAATTTGGCTCCGTTGTGGGCGCGGACGCGGATGTATCCTCCGTTCTTCGATGCTGAGGTGCTCTGATAGAAGCGGATGCCTGAGTAGTCGTCGAGCACGCGTGGCCAATCCGTTCCCTTGCCCTGAGCGCAGACGTAGTCGATATTGCCGAAGTCGTCAAGGTAGTCCTGAAGGGGATTGTAGAACTCGTGGTATTCTTCGTTGTGGATGAGGTCCGGATGCTGCGGGGTGGGTTTGGTCTCCACCTTTGTCGCTCCGGGGTTCAGAACGGTCACGTTCACGGTCTCTTCTGTCGAGCCTTCGCCCGGATTCTCACCTTCGCCAGGTTTTCCGCCTTCTTCAGGTTTGTTCCCTTCTCCCGGTTTCTCTTCGCCGCCCGGATTTTCTTCTCCGGTTCCAGGTTTCCCCGGCTGTTCTGTTCCGTTTCCTTCATCGGGTTTTACTGTCGTTTCCGGTGAGCAGGCCCCGGCAATGGCAATGAAAGCTGCCAGAAAAAGTGTCGCTATATGTCTTGTATTCATATTGTTGAGTTATAATTCCGCGAAAAAATCAGTTCACGCCAGTCGCGGCGTTCTGCAAAATGTCGGACAATTTCACGAAGTTACGCATTATTATCGACAAATCGAAAAACGAACCAAATTGAAAATTCTGGGAGTGAGGTATTGAAAATCTTGGGAATATTGCATTGAAAATGTCCGGAATATAAATTTCATTGAAAAAATTCGTATATTTGCCAAAATATATTTGTTAGAAATGCAGTTCGTAAATTCAGCAATTCCGGAGGGTCTCACCTTCGATGATGTTCTACTCGTTCCTGCACGCTCCGAAGTCCTTCCGAGAGCTGTAGATGTTTCCACCAAATTCACAAGAGATATTTCTCTCTGCACTCCTATTGTTTCTTCTGCAATGGACACTGTTACTGAGGCTGATCTTGCTATCGCGATGGCTCGTGCCGGCGGTATCGGTGTGATTCACAAGAATATGACCATTGACCAGCAGTGCGAGCAGGTCCGCAGGGTCAAGAGAGCGGAGAACGGTATGATTTACGATCCGGTCACCATCAGTCCTGAGGCTACTGTGGGCGATGCATTGGCCCTTATGGCGAAGCATCATATCGGCGGCATTCCTGTAGTGGACTGCGCAGGCAGGCTCATCGGCATTGTCACGAACAGGGACCTGCGTTTCCAGGACAATAAGAAGATTCCGGTTTCGGACGTGATGACGAAGGATAATCTGATCACGGCGAAGAAGGGAATCAGTCTTCAGGATGCCACCGGCATTCTCCGCAGCAGCAAGGTGGAGAAGCTTCCGGTAGTGGACGAGGACAACAAACTTGTAGGTCTTATCACCTATAAGGACCTTATGAAGATAAAGGACAATCCTATCGCTTCCAAGGATTCGAAGGGACGTCTTCTCGTGGCTGCTGCAGTCGGCGTGAAGTCTGACACTCTCGACAGGATCGAGATGCTCGTGAGCGCAGGTGCTGACGCGGTCGTCATTGACACTGCTCATGGCCACTCCGTGGGTGTGCTCGAGGTGATTTCCAAGGCTTGCGAGGCGTTCAAGAGCAGAGATATACAGATTGTTGCGGGCAATGTTGCCACGGGCGAGGGTGCCAAGGCATTGGCAGATGCAGGTGTGAGTGCGGTGAAGGTCGGTATCGGACCTGGTTCTATCTGTACGACACGTATCATTGCCGGTGTCGGAATGCCTCAGCTGACGGCCGTGATGCTTGCTTCCAAGGCATTGGAGGGAACGGGCGTGCCTGTGATTGCTGACGGCGGTATCCGTTATTCGGGTGATATAGTGAAGGCATTGGCGGCAGGTGCAAGCACCATTATGGCCGGCTCATTGTTTGCCGGAACTGAGGAGTCTCCAGGTGAGACCATCATCCTGAACGGAAGGAAGTTCAAGGCGTACAGGGGAATGGGTTCGCTCGAGGCTATGGAGCATGGTTCCAAGGACAGGTATTTCCAGGATATGGAAGAGGATGTGAAGAAGCTTGTTCCGGAAGGAATCGTGGCTCAGGTGCCGTTCAAGGGTACTGTGGCTGAGGTTGTTTACCAGCTTGTGGGCGGTCTGCGTGCAGGTATGGGCTATGTGGGAGCGAAGGATATCGCTTCTCTGCGCGGCGCCCAGTTCGTGCGTATCACCAATGCGGGTTACCTCGAGAGCCATCCGCATGATGTGACTATCACCAAGGAATCACCTAATTATTCGAGATAGATTTGAGTACTCGCAGAGTCCTGAATATTATAGGCGTATGCTTTTTCGTAATCGTCCTGCCGATGTTGAATTCGTGCAAGACGATTATGTCGTTTGTCCGTGACGGCAAGGTCGTGGCTGAGGTGGGGTCTGAAAAGCTGTATGATACGGATTTGGCGACGTTCATTCCGGACGGCATTTCGGCTGAGGACAGCACGCGTCTGGCGCTCCAGTACATAAATTCATGGGCTACCGATATGGTGTTCAATGATGTGGTGGACAGGGAGTTGTCCAAGTCGGAGAAGAATGTCACCAAGGAACTGGAGGACTATCGCCGTTCGCTGCTGAAGTACCGCTATGAGCAGAAGTACATAAACCAGAGGCTTGATACGGCTGTGACTGACGGGCAGATAGAGAAGTACTATGAGGACCATATTGAGAATTTCCGTCTGGCTCTGCCGATTGCCAAGGCGAAGTTCCTCTGTATCTCTGCCGATTCGCCGAACTTGAACATCATCAAGAAGAAGCTGCTTTCGTCTGATGCGGATGATATAATGGAAGGTGACAGCCTGACGTATTCATCTGCATTGAGATATAACTTCTTCGGTGGGGGCTGGGTGAATATGGTGAGGCTGTCGCGGGAGTTCGGGACGGATTACGGGTCGTTGCTGGCGGTGATGAAGGACGGGATGGTGGAGATTCCGGACGGCAGCGGCAATCTGAACATTGCCTTTGTCAGCGAAATGATGAGGGCGGGGCAGACCGGACCGGTGGAATATTATAGGGAACAAATAAAAGATATTCTCCTGAGTACCAGAAAACAGGCTTTGATTTCAGGTTTGGAACGGGACTTGTTAGAGAATGCGCGCGCTCAAGGCGCTTTCGTTATAAAATGATGATTTATTGATTATGAAGAATATACTGAAACTTGCAGCAGCTGTGGTTGCGGTGTTGGCTTCGGCGCAGATGCCACTCAATGCCCAGAAATATGGTAATGGTCTCATTGATAAGACAATAGCTGTCGTGGGCAATGAGATGATTTCATTGTCGGAACTGGAGCAGGAGATTCTGTATATGCGTATGCAGGGGATGTATTCCGACAGGAATATGCGTTGCGAGCAGCTGGAGCGTATGCTTGAGTCGAAGCTTTTCCTGATGCAGGCGCGTGTGGATTCTCTCACGGTGAACCAGGAGATGGTGTCAAGCACTCTGGCGCAGCGTATCGACCAGATGCGTACTCAGCTCGGGGGTGATGACAATGTGGAGAAGGCCTACGGCAAGCCGATGTATAAACTTCGTCAGGAATGGAAGCAGCAGCTTGAGGATATGTCGCTTACCCAGCAGATGCAGTCTCAGATCGCTTCGGCGGTGCCTGAGCTGACTCCGCACGATGTGAAGGAGTATGTTTCCAAGACGGATGCCGCGGACCTGCCTATGGTTCCGGTGAAGTATCAGCTGAGCCAGATCTGTATCTATCCGGACCGTGAAGCTGCGAATCTTGCGGTGAAGGAGAGGCTGCTGAGCATACGTGAGCGAATTATCAATGGTGAGAAATTCTCTACATTGGCCCGTATCTATTCTGAGGACCCGGGCAGCGCGAGGAAGGGCGGCGAACTGGGGCTTGCGTCGAAGTCGATTTTCTGGCCGGCATTTTCTGATGCGGCGATGTCGCTCAAGCCTGGTGTGATTTCCCAGATTGTGGAGACGCCGGACGGCTTCCATATTATCGAGGTGCTCGAGAAGAAGGGGGATATGTTCAATGCCCGCCATATTCTCATGAAACCGGTCTATACGGATACTGACAGGCAGAAGGCGTTCAAGACGCTCGACTCGCTCAAGACTGAAATCCAGAACAAGGCTGTCACTTTCGAGCTTGCGGCGAAGTTCTATTCTCAGGACAATCAGACTCGTACCAATGGTGGCCAGATGGCTGACCCGAATACCGGTTCCGCGTATTTTGAGATTGACCAGCTGAAGCCTCAGGACTATGCTGCCATCAAGAATCTGAAGGAAGGGGAGATCTCTGAGCCTGTGGAATCGCTTGACAATGAGGGCCGTAGCGGTAATACTGTGTATAAGATAATCCGCGTGGACAAGATCATTCCGTCCCACACGGCTTCGTTCGAGAATGACTACAGCGAGCTGCTGGACGAGGCGAAGGTCAAGAAGCAGAATGAGGCTATCGACGAGTTCATTGACAGCAAGATAAAGACGACATATATCACTATCGACCCGCTGTTCAAGGACTGCAATTTCTCTCGCGAGGGCTGGAACAAGATAGTGGCTCAGTGCGCGTCCGAGGCTGCTGAAAAGTAAGATATTGAGTGTCAATGAATTTCCGTAAGCTTTTCATATCTGTCGTTACGGTTCTCTCGACATTGACAAGTCTGTCTGCACAGGAAAATGGCAGTCAGAAGGACTCGCTCGTTCGTCTTCTGAGCGCGCAGTCCATGGAGCTTATCGAGAAGGACGGCGTCGATTACCGAAAAGTGACGGGCCCGGCGAGGTTTCTGCACAATGATACTTATCTCATCTGTGATACGGCGCTCTGGAATATGAGTTCCAATGAAATCTACGCCATCAGCAATGTGAAGATTCTCCAGGACCAGACGGTGCTGACGGGAGACAGGCTGACTTATTACATTGACAGGGACCTGGCTGAGTTCAGGGGTACATTGGTGCAGCTCGAGGACAAGGACCGGAATGTGCTGCGTACCGAGCATCTGGACTACAACACGAAGGACAGTGTGGCGGTTTTCTTCAACGGCGGTTCGATGAAGGATGCCGAGGGGCAGATAATCGAAAGCCGCACAGGTACTTACGATTCCAAGATAAGGACGTTCACGTTCAATGACAGGGTGAATATGTTCACGGATTCGGTGTTCGTGAAGTCCACTACCATCGTCTATGATGCCAGGACCAATGTGGCGACGTTCGGGTTCGACACGGATACCTGGCAGGATGACAATATGCTTTCGGCCAATGGCGGCTGGTATGACCGCGGACGTGAGATTTTCCTGTTCCGGAACAATGTCCATGGCATGAGTGATACTCAGGAAGGCTGGGCGGACTCCTTATATTATTATAGGTCATCTAAGAATATCGAGCTGCTCGGCAATGCGCAGGTGACTGACACTACGCGTGATGTTTCGGCTCTGGCCGGGCGGATTTTCTATACGGATTCGTTGTCCGAGGTGAAGCTGACGAGAGATCCGGCGGTGATCGGCGTGATGAAAAATGCTGAGGATCAGCCGGATACGGTCTATTTCGGGGCTGACACCATTTTCGCCCGTACCTATATGATGTTTCAGGTCAATGAATCTGAGATAAAGAATTCCAAGTCCCGCATGGAGGATCTGGCGGTGGATGCTGTCCAGGCGTATCGTCAGAAGGCAGCCAAGGAGGCGGCTGAAGCTGCGGCCAAGGCGATGGAGAATGACCCGAACCGTCCTAAGCCGAAAAAGAAGCAGACTGGGGAGACCGGGGCTGTGGCTGCTGCAGGAGGGGCTGCGGAGACTTCGGAGGCGGCTGATGCTTCCGAGAGTGATGCATCTGAGTCTTCGGATGTTTCGGAGGCGGATGAGGCTTCTGAGAAGGAAGGTGATGTGTCGGAGGCTTCTGAGTCAGAGGCTTCCGGGGAGAATGGTGATGAGGCGGCTGAAGTGGCCGAGGGCGCTCCGGCAGACTCATTGATAGCCAAGACATTGACCTCGGCTAAGGATTCGACCGCGATGGCGGCTGGTGCACAGGCCTCTGAGGCGGATTCTGTCTCTCATGCTATAGCATCGCTCGGCCCGGCGGCTGGTGCACTTCAGAAACCGGCCGGCCGGCTCGCTCATGCGTCCGATTCCCTTTCGCACATTGCTGACACGCTCTCGCATTCGGCAGATTCGCTCGCGAATGCAGCAGATTCATTGACAGTAGCCGCGGACTCGCTTTCCGCACCGAAGGACTCCACGAAACTGAATTTCATCACGGCCATCAAGAACGTGAAGATGTTCCGCAAAGATATACAGCTCGCTTGTGATTCATTGGTTTACAATGACTTGGATTCATTGGTCAGAATGTATGAGAAGCCGTTTGTCTGGAATGAGGGCAACAGGCAGTACTCGGCCGACAGCATCTATGCGGTGATCAAGGACAGGGCCATGCAGAAGGCCAGCCTGATGTCCAACGCCTTCATCATCGTGAAAGAAGACTCGTTGTGCTTCGACCAGATCAGGGCCACGGAAATGCTCGCCTACTTCGACACTACCGGGGCATTGACACGATTCGATGCGCTCGGCGAGGCGAATGCCGTTTTCTATCTGCAGGAGGACAGCGTCTATGCGACCGTGAACAAAAGTGCGGCGAAAATGCTCTCCGCGCGGTTCCTGAACGGGGAACTGGACAAGGTCTATTACTTCGATGCTGCGAAAAACGATGGCTATCCGGTGGCTCAGATGACGCGTGATGAACGTGTGCTGAAGGGCTTTGACTGGCAGATAGATGCGTGCCCGCGAGGCAAACAGGACATTACCACGCTCTCTCTGCGTGCATCGGAGCGCAGTTCATATTCGGCCCGTCCGCGTGCAACTTTCGAATACACAGACAGATACTATCCTGGTTACATCCCGGGCATAATGAAGCAGATCCGCGAGGGCAAGGTGGCCAAGGCCAATGCAGAGGCTCGCAGGAAGGCTGCCGCACAGGCTAAGGCCGCTGCCGCAGATTCATTGACGGTGGCTGGCGACTCGCTGTCCGTAGCGCAGGATTCATTGTCACTCTCTCCTGCGGACTCGCTCGGAACGTCCCTCCCGTCTGTCGCGGATTCGACAAAGTCCGGTTCGGATTCTTTGTCCGTGTCTGCGGATTCGTCTTCTGTCAATGCTCCTGTGCTGGATCCGTCCGCGTTGAAGAAGGCACAGCGTGATTCCATCCGTGCGGCGAGGATAGCTGCCCGTGAAGCCAAATGGGCACGTCTCGACAGTCTGGATGCAGCTAAAGCCAAGGCAGCAGCGGATAAGAAAGCTGCCAAACTTCGTGCGAAGAAGCTGAAACAGCTCAAGGCCCTGAAAGCCAGGGAGGAGAAGGAAAATGCCCGTCTCGAGAAATACAAGGCCGCATACCTGAAACAAAAGGAGCGCGACGACCTCAAGGCCGCCGCTAAGGCCGCCCGTGAGGCGGAGAAAGCAGCCCGTGAGACAGTGAAAACCGCCCGGAAAGCCGATGACGACGCAGGTGCGCCAGAAAAGACAGAGCCGGCAGGTGGAGCGGAGAAAGCCACGACTTCAGAGGCGATTGCTCCCGCTCAGAAAGGCTGAGGTGCTGACTGAAAAGTATCCTATCGGCGGAATTATGGTACCAATGAGCATAATGCTAATGCTGTAATGGTAGTTGTAATGCATTGATGCGTAGGCGGTTATGAGCATTTGAGCTAATGCGCAAAGATGCTCACTCCCCTAAAAAAATAGGGTGATGAGCATCTTTATGTTTCGCTTTTAGGGTATGTAAGTGGTTGTATGTTAATTTGTTACATCTGATTTTGCCAACTTGCAGGTATGCTCATTGGTTCAGTAATTACCTATGGTGGCACGCTGAGTCGTGTTGCTGCGTCTAATTTCCGTATCCCTATTCCGCGAACAGCTTGACGATGTTCAGGACTATTTCGGAGGCCTTCTCGATGTTCTCGAGAGGTCCGATGCCAAATCGTTTGTCCTCAGCGCAGTAAGTCCGCCCTTGCCGCCACAGAGGTACGTCAGCCCGGTCTTTCCGCGATGATTCAAGTCGCTCAGCAACAGAGGTTCATCTATTACGAACAGCATTACTGATGCGGTGTCTCCCACATCGAGATGAGACCAGACTGACTCGGTCACTTCGAAACGGCAGCCTCCCAGATGCTTGAAACTCACCCGTCTGTTTGGTGCCCACTCTACGGACACGGTGTCTCCCTCAGCAAGTTCAGAGGCATTGACAACTCCTTTCGTGACGATGTTCGAATTCTGCTCCGACGAAATTTTCCGTTCCGCCAGATAATTGTCCCAACTCTTGAATCCTGCAAATCGGGACAGGATCTCCAGTGTCGAATAGCGGATTTGCTTCACCCCATCCAAATAGCCCCAGGTCCTTTTCAATGTTGTGGGGCTGATGTATTCCCGAATCCGTTCCCATATCGCGCCGCTCAGAAAATCGAAGTCTGCGGGCGTGTGCATAACCCGTTCCACAGATTCTTCAATCTTCTTTTTCAGTTCAATGATTTCTGCAGATTCGTTGTTCATAGTGTCGTCTCCAAATTGATCCGATGTAAAATTATTCCCATTCTCCCATATTTCCAAATCAAGGACTAACAAGGACTAAAAAATGCTTTCATGAAAATGGACTAATTTGGAACTTTGCAACAGCATTGACGGGAACGCAATTGACTCCGGACAATGCTGACTGAAATTCATTGACACATTGATTGAATTGTTGAAACTATTTTATATATTTGTGGCATCTCCCTCCCCACAGGGAGTGCAAATAAAGACATAGAGCGTTTCAACGTTTCCGCCTTCTTATCAAACTTAGACACTTTGATCCTTATCGGCGGGCAGTGACAACGCTTGTGTCCCGTATCGTGTGTGTATATAATCATATACCCGATATCTGGACATGAGCATTGTTGCTTGTTCATAAGGAAGGTAGTCTAAGACCTGATAAGAGGACAAGAACAATAATGTTCGTGTCCTTTTTTGCGTATGCTAAAACTACTGATAAAGCAAAATGAGGAAGATTGTTTTGGTTTCTTGTGTGTCCAAGAAGAATCGAGGAACACACAAGGCAAAGGATTTATATGCAAGTCCTTTGTTTAGAATTGCTTATGAATATGCTGAGTCTTTGAACCCTGATAAGATATTCATCCTTTCTGCAAAGTATCATCTTCTTGACCCTGAGGCGATTGTGGAAGATTATAATAAGACGTTGAACACTTTTTCCTCAGTAGAGAGAAAAGAGTGGGCGAATGTGGTCTTGGAACAAATGAGTAAGGTTGGAATTAATTTGGAACAAGATGAGATTATTTTCTTGGCAGGTAAGAATTATTGGCAGGAGATAATCGCTTCCGGAAAGGTGAAAAAATATGAACGTCCATATTTGGACAACAACCTGAAAGGCATTGGATATATACTGAAATTTTTAAATGATGCACTAAAATGATAGAGTCTGTTAAAAAACTGAGAAGTCGTATCAATGCTGCTGATTCTCCTGTTTTGTACAAGTGGTGGTTTAAATACGACAAAAGAATATGGGACAAATTCGTGTCCAATGGCATTGACACAGCAAGGCTTGAAGTCAGGAATATAGATGGGGAAGATTACTATGCCTTGTACGTGGGAATAGGCACTTCTTGTATTTCCCGTTTCCGCTGGCATATAATACCATCTGTGCATCATACTCCGTCGGCGGTGAAGTCCGGAGTGATTTCGACTCTTCGCAAAACGCTTTGCGCATTGTTGGATTTGAACCTTCTTGGCGCTGAACAACTTGTAAATCAATATATGGATGACCATTGCTTTCTCGAGTGGGAAATCTTCCATAATGGGATAAGTAAACCAGGGTTGGAGGACATCGAGTCCGATAGAATCAACACCGGCTATTATCCGTTGAATATCCAATCAAACGGAGCGGTGCCTAAAGAATGGCTGCGTTATCTCAAGGAAATGCGCTCTCGTTTTGTCAGCAAGTAATGATGAAAATTCTATGTTTAACTATATAATTGAAAATTCTATGTTTAACTATATAATTAATGTATTATGGGAGCACCAACATCAAAAGCATCGTGTCTTAGTGAGATCGATTCTCTTACACGTCAGTATCAGCAATGTATGAAAAATATTGAGTGTTATAACATGAATATGATCAATTCAAGTCCAAGTCAGAAGAGTTTTTATAAAACGCAAATCCAAAAAGAACGGGCAATAGCATCATCGATTAAGGCGAAAATTGCCAATGTGAAAATACAAATGAAAGGGCTAAAATAGTGCCGGTTAAATTATTGCCATTTGATGATTTTGTCTTTTGGGATAATTTTTCACCAAAAGACAAAGTCTTCTCTTGGTTTTCGTTGGAGGATTGGCATAAGATTGTTCATGACCTAGATGGTGATCAACCTTGGGCGTCTTTTCTAGAAAGGTACCCAAGGTACTATCGTTGTTATGTGTTAAGACGAAAACAGGATAACGAATCGCTTGGATTTGTATTCATTATCAACGAAGATTTAGAATGGAAAACTGTTTCTATTCATGGAGGAGCAGCATTCGGTAGTTCTGTGTTTGAGAGGTATCGAGGATTTATCCTTATGATTTCTTCTCTGCTTGGAGCCGGGATAAAGGTTAGGACAGCATATAGTAGTGATAATGTTAATGCTATGAAATTTAATAAGAGCATTGGCTTTGTGAAGTATCGCGAAATTGATAATGTTATTTTTGCTTGGATAAACAGAAATAGGCTTATTTCTATGCCGATATATATGCGACTATATGGTATATTTGAAAAGTAGTTGAAGTGGAAGACTCTGAACAACCTGGCTTTCGCCTAATTGCGGAAGGAATTAATTTATTGAGAATTAGCAAATAATGCGAAATCCAGGTTATCTGTTTTTTCGGATAACCTGGATTTCTGGCTCTTGCATAACTTATTGATTATTAGTGTATTCTTTGAAATACTCAAGTGCTGGTTGTTCGAAATTATGGCGAGAGAGGCTTCTGAAATTCAGACTCCCGGCAAGATCAGGGTGAATCAAATATGATCTTTTGAGAAAATGCTCTAAAGGGCATTGTTCCGAAAAATCCACGCAGAATGGCGGTTTGCAAAACTATTGCGGATACAATTAAGGCTCACATTGAACCGGAAAAAGAAAACGAATCGCTTCCTGAACTAAAGATTAAAGGTTTGGGGGTAAGCGATTATAAGTTTTAATTGCTAATTATGTCTGCATTATTTAAAAACGGGATCATTGCCGACAATGTTGGTGACAGTCTGTCGGACTATGATGCCTTTATTTCTGCAATCGAAGGGCTGAAAGAGAAAAGTAGTGTGCAAAAGCATGAGGCTCAGCTCGTTGAGTCAGAATTGAATGCGCTGCAAATGGAGTATTCCAAGTTGGGAGTGTTCCAGGTTTCGGCAAAGAAGGAATTGAAGGCGGCTATTGATGCCAAGATGAAGTCGCTTCAGGAAATCAAATTGAAGTTAGATGGTGTCGAGAAGAAGTTGAACGAGTTGAACAATATCTTTCCTGACGCAGAGATGAAGAAAAAAGAGATTGCGGAGTATGATGAATCATTGAGTCGGATAGAGTCAATGTTTGAAAACAGATGAAAAATTATGGTTGAGGGTGTTCCACTATGGTTTGTGATCATTTTTGTAATAGGCTTGATCCTGTATTTGCTGAAGAGTGTGTTTAGCGGATTCTTGGGTGATGTGGTGTCTGTCCTGCGTGGCAAGATGTCGTTATTCGGATGTCTGATCGGTACCATAGTTTCGATATTGGCGGTTGTGCTCGTTGTCTGGTGTATTTTCTCCGAACTCTTCTAGTGTCTGTCCAGTGATATTATGAGTGTGATATTTTCAGAACAACCTGACTTTCGCCTAATCGTGGAAAGTATTGATTTATAGAGAATTAGTAAATGATGTGAAAGCCAGGTTACCTGTTTTTTCGGGTAACCTGGCTTTCTGGTTCTTGTGTAACTTATTGATTATCAGTGCGTTCTTCGAAATGCGCAAGTGCAGGTTGTTCCACATCATTCAGATAGCACGTGCGCGCTGAACTTTCGGCAGAGTCATATCCATCGACCAAGCCGCTCAATGCGGATCCGATGAGGTCAATGTTGAGCGCTGTTTCGATACGTGATATCGTTTCCAATGTCATGTTAGAACTCCCCTTGAGCAGATTGGAAACATATTGTTGACTACATCCCATCCGCTTGGCAAGTATGGACTGAGTGACAGACTGCTTATCCATAGCTTGCATTGTTTTCATCGTTATGACTCTGGCATATTTCAGCCATTTCTCATTCTTTCTTCTCCATTCAGCCGCTTCCCTCCACTTTGAAGGTGTTGCAGATTGGTGATTGTTCAAAAATTCAGTTGCCTTGCTCATGGTTTATATAATCATTTAAGCCTTCTTTGTCAAAAACGCCATTGTCAATGAAATAATTTCTAGCCATCTCCATTTTAGCCAGTTCCGCGAGAGTGTGTGTTCTTTCAGACATCGTAGCCGTCAGTTTTATTGCTCCTCCGGTTACTACGTAGATGCCGTCTTCAATCTTGATTGCATATATTCTTAACCAAGAGGAATGTTTGTGGACGCTTTTTCCTCTCGCTTTCTCTTTTCCTAATGTCATTTCTGAGAATCTATTGTTTTCAAGATGTCTGAAAAGTGTATTTAGGTTTGCGTCCGGACTTATGTCCAGCATCAGGCATTCCAAAGTGGATGCATCCTCTATTGTTTCCATTATTGCCTTATATACATCTGTGATGTGGAAGTAGGCGCTTAAATCCGAAAGATTATCTGTGAAGAATGACTTCAGCCACTGCATGTCATACCACCGGTCAAACAATTCATCGAAGCAGTTTTGTTCTTTTTCATCGTACCGTACTGCCCAGAGCCTTCCGTCATCCAATATTTTATCAAAAGTCATTTTGTAGTTCTTTTTCACAAAGATAGATACAATATTTACATTGTACAATATATAAGATGTTTTTCTTGTGTTTGACTATTATTTGTCAGATGCGTCTTCAATATCATTTACATTGTCAAAAAGAAATAAAATCTATGAGTCAGCTCTTTTGTTTCCTTTCTTCTTGAATATGCTGAAATAAGCAAAGAGTTATACCCGATATGCGCGAGTGTTGTTCTATAGGAAAATGCTGCTAATAGTCACCCAGCGGCGGAATTATTGTACCAATGAGCATAATACTAATGCTTTAATGGTAGTTGTAATGCATTGATGAGTAGGCTGTTATGAGCATTTGAGCTAATGCGCAAAGATGCTCACTCCCCTAAAAAAATAGGGTGATGAGCATCTTTATGTTTCGCTTTTAGGGTATGTAAGTGGTTGTATGTTAATTTGTTACATCTGATTTTGCCAACTTGCAGGTATGCTCATTGGTTCAGTAATTACCTATGGTGGCACGCTGAGTCGTGTTGCTGCGTCTAATTTCCGTATCCCTATTCCGCGAACAGCTTGACGATGTTCAGGACTACTTCGGAGGCCTTCTCGATGTTCTCGAGAGGGGCGAACTCCATCTTGCCGTGGAAGTTCAGGCCGCCGGCGAAGATGTTCGGGCATGGGAGGCCTTTGAAGGAAAGGTTCGCTCCGTCAGTGCCGCCGCGGATAGGCTGAATCTTCGGTTTGATACCTGCCATCTCCATGGCCTTGACAGCCTTTTCGACAATGAAATAGTATGGTTCCACCTGCTCACGCATGTTGTAGTACTGGTCCTTGACCTCCAGAGTGGCAGTGCCTTCACCGTATTTGACATTGATGAAATTGACACATTGACCTATAAGCTCCTTCTTTTCCTCGAACTTCTTGCGGTCGTGGTCGCGGATGATGTAGCTGAAATCAGCCTCCTCTACCGAGCCCTTGAAACTGATGATGTGGAAGAATCCGTCGTAGCCCTCGGTGATCTCAGGACGTTGGCCGATAGGAAGCAAGTCATTGAACTCCATACCGATAAGGATGGCATTCTTCATCTTGTCCTTCGCGTAACCCGGATGGACATTGCGCCCCTGGATGTGGATCTTGGCGGAAGCGGCATTGAAATTCTCGAACTCCAGTTCACCGATTTCGCCGCCGTCCATCGTGTAGGCATAGTCGGCACCGAAGCGCTTCACGTCGAACTTCACGACGCCGCGGCCGATTTCCTCATCCGGAGTGAAACCGATCTTGATGTCGCCATGCTTGAACTCAGGGTGCTCCATGATGTATTGCACCGCGTTCATGATCTCCGCTACACCGGCCTTGTCGTCAGCTCCGAGCAGCGTGGTGCCGTCAGTGGTGATGATGGTCTCGCCCTTGTGCGACAGCAGTTCAGGGAACTCGGACGGCCTCAGGAACAGGCCCGGCACACCTTTCAATGCGATGTCTCCACCGTCGTAGTCCTTGATGATCTGCGGCTTGACATCCTTTCCTGAAGCGTCAGGAGACGTATCCACATGCGCGATGAAGCCTATGGCAGGAACTTTCTTGTCAATGTTGGACGGGATGGAGCCCATGACGTATCCGTACTCGTCCAGGGTAGCCTCCACGCCCATATCGTTCAGCTCCTTGCAGAGCAACTTCAGCAAATCCAGTTCCTTGGCAGCGCTTGGCTGCGACTCCGAATTTTCATCAGACTGAGTGTCGATGGCGACGTATCTCAGAAATCTGTCCAATATCTTTTCCATATCTCGTTATTGTAATTGTTTTTTCTCATTGACCTTCATCGCGACCCCGATAATGAACGCGATAATACCTATATAAGGAAGAAGCGCAACAGCTTCACCGTACTCTGCGTGCCACGAAGTCAGGAACAGATCCACATTCGCGAACTTGAGGATGGCGCTGACAACACCCATCAGGGCGCCGCCTGCAATAAATCCTGAAGCGATAAGCGTACCCTTTTCGTGTCTCTCTGCATTGACCTGGGCATCTTTGCTGCGGGAAGCGACGAACCACGAGATGGCGCCGCCGATGAGCAGAGGCAGGTTCAGGTCGATAGGAATGAACATTCCGAGTGCGAAAGCGAGAGCCGGTATCCTGCACATTGTCAGGACAATAGCGATGAGCGCACCGATTCCGTAGAGAATCCACGGAGCACCGCCGCCGTTCATCAGCGGCTGGATAACGGCTGCCATTGCATTGGCCTGAGGCGCGACGAGAGCATTGTCCCCGGTGAATCCGAAGGTCTTGTTCAGCACGAGCATCACTCCGCAGACAGTGGCAGCAGCGACGGCGACGCCCGCGAACTTCCAGATTTCCTGCTTCTTAGGCGTGGTGCCGAGCCAATATCCGATTTTCAGGTCAGTCACGAACGAGCCCGCCACAGACAGCGCCGTGCACACGACTCCGCCGATCACCAGCGCCGCCGCCATACCGGCATTGCCCTTCAGCCCGACCGCCACGAGGATCAATGATGCTATGATCAATGTCATAAGTGTCATGCCGCTGACTGGGTTCGAGCCAACGATGGCGATAGCGTTGGCCGCCACGGTCGTGAACAGGAAGGAGATGATGCCCACAATCAGCACGCCGACCAATGCCTGCCAGATGTTTTCCACGACTCCGCCCAATGCGAAGAATGCAAAAATCGCCAGCAGGGCTATGACAATGCCGAAAACAATCGTCTTCATCGGCATGTCTTCGTCTGTGCGCTCGGTGGCTTCGGCTTTTGTGCCCGGCTTTTTCGTGAACTCGCTTGCGGCAAGTCCTACGGCCGATTTGATGACTCCGAAAGACTTGATGATGCCGATGATGCCGGCTGTGGCAATGCCGCCGATGCCGATGTGACGCGCGTATTCCTTGAAGATCTGGTCAGCGGACATGTCTCCGATGGTCTGCGTGATGCCGCTGTTCATAAGGTCAATGACTTGGCCGCCCCAGATGAGATTCATCAGCGGGATGATTACCAGCCACACCAGGAAGCTGCCGCAGCAGATTATGAACGCGTACTTGAGACCGACAATGTAGCCGAGTCCGAGTACTGCAGCGCCGGTGTTCAGCTTCAGCACGACTTTAGCTTTGTCTGCGATGTGCTGACCGATGGTGGTGACTGTGGTGGATACCGTTTCGCTCCATGCGCCGAAAGTGGCGATGATGAAATCGTAGAGTCCGCCCACGAGACCGCTGAGTATCAATGTCTTGGCATTGTTTCCTCCGCCTTCGCCGCTAATCAGGACCTGTGTTGTGGCTGTGGCTTCAGGGAAAGGATACTTGCCGTGCATCTCCTTTACGAAGTATTTTCTGAACGGAATCAGGAAGAGGATGCCGAGAATGCCGCCGAGAAGGGAGGACAGGAACATCTGCATAAAGTTCACCTCTACACCTAATATATATATGGCAGGGAGAGTGAAGATGGCGCCGGCCACCACTGAGCCGGAGCATCCGCCGATGGACTGGATGATGACATTCTGTCCGAGGCCGCCTTTCTTGCCCAATGCGCTTGTAAGGCCTACGGCAATGATGGCGATAGGAATGGCCGCTTCGAATACCTGGCCGACCTTCAGTCCGAGGTATGCGGCAGCGGCTGAGAAGATGATGACCATGATCAGGCCGACGCATACTGAATAAGGTGTGACTTCAGGATAGTTTTTCTGAGGGCTCAGAAGCGGTTCGTACTTTTCGCCCGGTTTAAGTTCTCTCTGCGCGTTCTCAGGCAGAGTCGTTCTTTTTTCTTCCATTTGCTTATCTGTCTATGTGTTTTAGCAATCCTTAAAAAACAACCTGCATCTTAAGTTGTTTTGTCAGCGCGACTCTTCCGGCCGCGTCATACAAACTTAAGCAAAATCCATTTATTTCGACAGGTTTTGAGGGTGAAAATGGTGTATAAAATGTTTTTTATGAAAAAAATGATAAAAAAAGTCGGAAAAAATTTGGAGGTAATGAAAAAGTGCGTATCTTTGCAGTCCGTTTGAGAAACAACGATGCTGAAAAGCTTCAGAAACACGTTCAAACGGCCAAGTTCATTGACAACATTGAGAGAGAATAAGAGGTAAAGATAGAAAAGAAAATCAGTTTGTAATTTGTAGATAATTCGAGAGTTTTTTCGAGTTGCGAATTAGGGACTGCAATTTCATAGGCAAAAACGAGACAAGAAGAGAGTCGCTGAATATGGTGAGTAACCATATTGAGGGACTGTAATTCACGAGAGAAAGAGGAGAAGGGCGAACGGGGGATGCCTAGGCTATCCGGAGGCGAGGAAGGACGCGGTAAGCTGCGAAAATTCACGGGGATTCGCAAACAGGAAGTGATCCGTGAGTGTCCGAATGGGGCAACCCGGCAGGCTGAAGGCCTGTCACCATCATATGATGGGGCGAACGGGGGGAACTGAAACATCTCAGTACCCCCAGGAGAAGAAAGAAACATCGATGACCTGAGTAGAGGCGATCGAAAGGGTCGGAGCCTAAACCGTGCAGCTCGAGGGCTGTGCGGGGTCGTAGGAGCTCCCAAGGGATGACGTCAAGGAACTGGAAGCGCATGGAAAGGCGCCGCGCAGAGTGTGACACGCACGTACAGGCAACGGGGACGTTACAGGGGAGCCACCTGAGTAGGGCGGGGCACGAGGAATCCTGTCCGAATCCGCGGGGACCATCCCGCAAGGCTAAATACATCCGGAAGACCGATAGTGAACCAGTACCGTGAGGGAAAGGTGGGAAGAACCCCGAACAGGGGAGTGAAAGAGAACCTGAAACCGTTCGTCTACAAGCGGTCGGAGCTCGCGAGAGCGACGGCGTGCCTTTTGCATAATGAGCCTACGAGTTGCTTCACGCCGGCGAGGCTAAGCCATTGAGTGGCGGAGCCGGAGCGAGAGCGAGTCTGAACAGGGCGTTCAGTCGGCGTGAGCAGACGCGAAACCTAGTGATCTACCCTTGTCCAGGGTGAAGTCGCCGTAACAGGCGATGGAGGCCCGAACCAGTTTCCGTTGAAAAGGGCTTGGATGAGATGAGGGTAGGAGTGAAAGGCCAATCAAACTGGGAGATAGCTCGTACTCCCCGAAATGTCTTTAGGGACAGCCTCGACGGTGTGTATGTGAGGTAGAGATACTGATAGGAAGAGAGGGCTTCGCCGCCTGTCAATTCCTGCCAAACTCCGAATGCGCATACATTAGACGTCGGGAGTGAGTCGGCGGGTGCTAATATCCGTCGGCGAGAGGGTAAGAGCCCAGACCTCCGGCCAAGGCCCCAAAGCGCAGTTTAAGTTGAGAGAGAACAAGGTGACACCGCAGAGACAGCTAGGATGTTAGCTTGGAAGCAGCTATTCATTCAAAGAGTGCGTAACAGCTCACTAGTCGAGCGGTGACGCGTGGATGATGACCGGGCATCAAGACTGCCGCCGAAGCCGAGGGCGCGAAGAGATTCGCGCGGTAGGGGAGCATTGTGTACAGCGGAGAAGGCCGACCGGCGAGGTCGACTGGAGCGTACAGAAAAGAAAATGTAGGCATGAGTAACGATAAGGGGAATGGAAATTCCCCCGCCGACAACCCAAGGGTTCCTGAACAACGTTAAACGGATCAGGGTAAGCCGGGAGCTAAGCCGAAGCCGAGAGGCGCAGGTGATGCACAAGCGGTAAAGATTCCGCTGCCCGCGTTACAGTCGGAGATGGGACCTGGGAGTGGTCCGGCCGCCGTCTGACGGAATAGACGGTTGAAGCGGGGTAGGCGCAAGCCGAGCCGCGACAGTACGGCGAGTCTTCGGACGAGCCGACAGCGCCGGAGAAACAGGCCAGCGAGAAAACCATCGACGAGTCAAGAGTAATGCGGCCCGTACCGTAAACCGACACAGGTGGGTGAGGAGAGAATCCTAAGGCGCTCGAGTGAATCACAGCTAAGGAACTAGGCAAATTGACCCCGTAACTTCGGGAGAAGGGGACCCACAGCGATGTGGGCGCAGAGAAATGGCCCAGGCGACTGTTTACCAAAAACACATGGCTATGCGAAATCGTTAAGATGACGAATATGGCCTGACACCTGCCCGGTGCCGGAAGGTTAAGAGGGGGAGTCACCGCAAGGGAAGCTCTGAATCGAAGCCCCGGTAAACGGCGGCCGTAACTATAACGGT
>ERZ779645.83-NODE-83-length-56199-cov-4.320747_pt1 | contig 56199 bp, 80 predicted proteins | sample MGYA00511103_ERZ779645 | MGnify/ENA primary metagenome ERZ779645 (study PRJEB29588, sample SAMEA2158521) | human gut metagenome | biome: human gut; feature: human-associated habitat; material: faeces | place: Denmark | collected 2008/2010 ...
TTACACCGGTGGCGACACGGTGTACAACAACCTGAGCAACGGTGCCCGCGTAATCGAGATGACTGAAGGATCAACCAATTTCAGAACCTGGATTCGCCTAAAAGACGGGGAGGTGATCAACACGGTAAACTATCCTTCGGATTTCATCAAAAAGAAAGACTAAATCAGGACATAATCCGATCGTTTTCAAAACACCTATGTTTTGAAAACGAATCATGCATGTTTCTTCCTCAAAACACCTATGTTTTGAAACCAAGACGAAGGTGTGTAGAAATACAATAGATATAACTTAGGCATGGATTACATGAAAAAAATAAATTTATCTATGTAATCCGTGCCTAAAAGATCATGACAAAGGAGTTTTAACACATTTACGTTCTCTTTATTTATCATTTTACTTTTCTGGTTTCAACACCACTCCCAAACTCTTCTTGCCGTCCATCTTGATTACGACCGGTTTATCGAAACGGACATGGCGAAGGTATTCGGTTTCCTCCACCGCTGGTAAGGAATTCAGATATCCCTCATCAAACCAGCCATCACCCTTAAACGGGTTGATCGTAAAGTAACCGACACCAAACGAAGTCAGATTTTGGAAAAAATGCGTTCCCTGGCTCGGATCGACACGATAATTCTCCAGCCCACATTCCACTATAACACGTGCATTGCTGATATGAGGCCATTTCACCGGAATGCCCAGCCAGGAGTCACTACTTCCCCAACGACCAGGACCAACCAAAACATAATTCTTTTCTTCTCCTGTGAACTGGCGGTTCATCTTCTCGATATCATAGGCTATCGACTGGTTGTTGGAGGAACAGAAAGCACCGGTCTTTACATATATAATATCCTGCACATCCGTCACAATGCCATGTCCCAAAACGCTTGTCGATGTAAGTATTGTATCCTCTTGTTCCACAAGCGTCAGGTCTTCTTCCATTACCTCCTTGTTATCCACGATCGGGCGAACTTGCAACAGATAGAATGTAGCGAAACCGGGATTCTGCGGATCTATATTTACCGCAAACTCAATCTCGATAGGCCGCCCCATCTCATCCTGTCCGACATGCAGTATCTGATCGAGCGTATCGGCCAACGGAAAAACCTCATGTTGAAGAACATTCACAAAAGACAATATCTTACGCCCGCCAGGATAGTAACCGTCACGAATAACCTGATCATAAGGATCGTATGTCGAAACAATAAACTTCAGAGAACCGTCCGCATCCGCGTCTTTCAGATTTAGACGAAGCAAATTAAACGAATCATCCACAGAAAACTGATCTGCCAGATTCTTCAAGTCAAGTGCATAAAAACGAGTTTGAGTCTCACGGAGCGCAAAGTCCATCGTACTCATCTGCAAAATATTGTGCGGATGACGAGGAGAGAAACGTAAAGTCTGCCCTCCGTCTACGATATATTTTCCAAGCCCCAAAGCAATATTGGCAATTCCGTCTTCCGCCTTTTCATTTCCAATCGGGTAGAAATTCAACGAACGTGCGACACCAGAGATAGTAGGATAGAAACGGTCATTATACCGGTTCCCTACTACTTCCTGTAGAACGATCGCCATCTTTTCCTGGTCGATAAGGTTCGATGTCGCCGTCATATATGCCTTGCTGTCACGATAAAAGACAGAAGCGTAGACTGCTTTGATCGCGTCGCTTAACGTACGGAGCATATCATATTTATCTTCCAGCTTGGGTACCATGTAAGTAGAATAAATCCCAGCGAACGGTTGATAATGGGAATCTTCCAGAAGACTAGACGAACGGACGGCAATCGGACTTTTGACAACATCGAAAAACGCCATCAGGTCTTCAATCAGACGGGCGGGAAGGCTGGCACGCAGGAAATATTTCAGGATCGTTTCGTCATCCACATCACTCAGTGCGACTGGATACAGTTCGTTTGTCTCCATAAATTCGTCGAAGATGTCTGTACAGATCACGACCGTCTTCGGAATGGTCACAGCAAAGTGATCGTGTTCCAACTTGGGATAACGCTTTACCATCGCCCCAATAAACGCCAGGCCCCTGCCCTTTCCTCCCAGCGAACCGTCGCCTATACGGGCAAAGTTACTATATTCGTCGAAGCGCTCCTTCTGATAGACTGCAACAACACCGGAATTCTTCATCCGACGGTACTGCACGATCAAGTCGAAAATCAACTTGCGCGCCTCATCCATATCCTTGTAGTCGCTCACATCCACACGCTTCAACACCTCTGCCGGCGGAAACATGGCACGGGAATAGAAGAAGCGGGAAAAATGGTTACGACTCAGATGATAAACCAGCGAATCGTCCGGTATCTGAAAGACCTTCTTTTGCAAATCCTTCAAGTCCTTGATGCGCATGATCTCCTCCTTCGTCTGTGGATTCAGGATGACGAAATCGCCGAAACCAAAACGCTGCATGATCTTCTTCCTCAGATCCTGCGGGTAACTCTTGGAATTTTTGTCGATAAAGGAAGCTCCCAGTTCTTTCGCATACACTTTGTTGCTTGCCTCCGACGATTCCAAGACAAAAGGGATGATCAGGCCGGTCTTCCGCACATACTGCCCGAACTTGTATCCAGCGTAAGGATCTTTCACTCCGTCGTGCATGAAGCTCATGTCCGAGATGATCCCCAGCATATTATCGCGGTACTGGTTGAAGATGCGGACAGCCTCCTCATAGGTACGCGCCAACTTGATCTTGGGACGCCCACGCATACGAAGTGTACGCTGATGGTCGTTCAACGCCTCTTTAGCAAACATCTGGCTCTGTTCCAATACAAATTTATACAGATGCGGCAAAGCCGAAGAATAGAAACGGACGGAATCTTCCACCAACAAGATAATCTGCACACCGACACTGGCCGTATCGTCCGGCGCATTCATCTTGTCCTCGATCAGCTTGATTATGGCGAGCAACAGCTCCGCATTTCCCAACCAGCTGAACACATAGTCGATCGCACTCAAATCTTCATTGGCAATCCGCTTGGATACCTCTTTCGAGAATGGGGTGAGGACTACGATCGGTATATTGGGGTAATGAATCTTGATCTCCGTCGCCGCCGCAAAGATATCGCGGTTATCCATATTCGGCATGCAGATGATCAGTTCGAAGTTACGGTCTTTCAACTCAGCCAGTGCCTCCTCCTCTGTCGTCACCTGTGTGAAACGAGGCGGGTAACGAAGGCTTAGTGACGTATATTCGTTGAATATCTGCTCGTCCACCCGCCCATCGTCCTCCAGCATGAAGGCATCGTATTTAGTAGCGATAAGCAATACATTATATATACGCTTATTCATTAGATTGGCGAATGATGTGTCTTTAAACACAAGGTTCTTAAAGTCCGGTATTCCGCTCATAATGATTCGATAGAATTAACGGCCTCAAATGTAAGGAAAAAAACAATCAACCGAAAGCATGTGACAAGATTTGAGCAAGTGGCACATCCGTTCCCTCAGCATGGCACAGACGTTTCCTTAGCATGGCACAAGCATTTCACCTATATGGCACAAACGTTTCACAGCAAGGAAACGGCTGTGCCAACAGCACCACACATTTCCTGGCACAAAGGGGAACCGGAATCCCATCCGTAGGATTCCGGATTTTCACTTAAAGAACATTGTTCAAAAACATAAAAAGAACTATCAAAAAGTAAGCAAAACATTTTGTCAACCCAGGCTATTCCCTATATTTGCAAACAGAATGTTATCTTAAAAAGAAATTATATACTATGAAGACAGAAGTAATCTTATCAGCACTGGAAGCAAAACATCCGGGCGAAAAGGAGTATTTGCAAGCAGTAAAAGAAGTTCTTCTTTCAATTGAAGAAGTGTACAACCAGCATCCCGAATTCGAGAAAGCTAAAATCATCGAACGATTGGTTGAACCGGAACGTATTTTCACCTTCCGTGTGCCTTGGGTAGACGACAAAGGGGAAATACAAGTCAACTTGGGATATCGTGTGCAATTCAACAACGCGATCGGCCCGTACAAGGGCGGTATCCGCTTCCATCCTTCTGTCAACCTGTCCATCCTGAAGTTCTTAGGATTCGAACAGACTTTCAAAAACGCTTTGACAACATTGCCGATGGGCGGTGGTAAAGGGGGATCCGACTTTGCTCCTCGCGGAAAAAGTGATGCGGAGATCATGCGTTTCTGCCAGGCATTCATCCTCGAATTATGGCGTAACCTCGGACCGGACCGCGATGTTCCGGCGGGTGACATCGGCGTAGGAGGACGTGAAGTCGGTTATATGTATGGTATGTATAAGAAACTGGCTCGCGAAAACACCGGTACGTTCACAGGTAAAGGTATGGAATTCGGCGGCTCTATCCTCCGTCCCGAAGCAACCGGTTTCGGTGCCCTCTACTTCGTTCACCAAATGTTGGAAACTCATGGTATAGATATTAAAGGTAAGACTGTTGCTATCTCCGGTTTCGGAAACGTCGCTTGGGGAGCTGCCACAAAGGCTACCGAACTGGGTGCAAAAGTCGTCACGATCTCCGGCCCGGACGGCTATATCTATGATCCGGACGGCATTTCCGGAAAAAAGATCGATTATATGCTGGAACTGCGTAACTCAGGTAATGATATTGTAGCTCCTTACGCCGAAGAATTCCCCGGTTCGACCTTCTATCCCGGCAAGAAACCCTGGGAACAGAAAGTGGATATCGCACTGCCTTGTGCCACCCAGAACGAACTGGACGCAGACGATGCACGCAAGCTGATCGAGAACAAGACATCATGCGTAGCCGAAGTATCCAACATGGGATGTACAGCTGAAGCTGTCGACCTGTTCATCGAGCATAAACAACTTTTTGCACCGGGCAAGGCTGTCAAACGCGGCGTCGCCACTTCCGGCCTGGAAATGACTCAGAACGCCATGCATATTTCGTGGACAGCTGCCGAAGTCGATGACAAACTGCATCAGATCATGAGCGCTATCCACCAACAATGTGTCGAACATGGAAAAGAGGATCAATATATCAACTATGTGAAAGGTGCGAACATTGCAGGCTTCATGAAAGTGGCCAAAGCTATGATGGCACAAGGAATCGTATAGATCACTGTGTATTCAACATACATAGAGAAGTGTGTCTATGAGAAGGGGATGCCTGTAATTGCAGGCATCCTTTTTTGTTTCAACGGACTTTGCCCGGATTCTTTGCAATAAAGTCCTTCCATCCAGTATATTTCTTTTCCTGTACCGGATTATTCGTCTGGAAATAATGGCAAACGGCAGCTGCCAATCCATCTGTCGCATCCAATTGCGGCAACATGGATGCTTCCGGAATATGCAGGTAGCGCTGTAGCATCCCGGCCACTTGTTCTTTTGCAGCATTCCCATTTCCGGTAATGGACATCTTGATCTTTAGCGGGGCATATTCAAATATCGGGATATCCCGTTCGAGTGCGGCAGCCATAGCGACTCCCTGTGCACGCCCCAATTTCAACATACTCTGTACGTTCTTCCCGAAAAACGGAGCTTCAATGGCCAGTTCGTCCGGATGATACTGATCGATAAGTCCCAAGACCCGCTCAAAAATCTTACGGAGCCGCAAATAATGATCCTCGTATTTATTCAATTGGAGTATCCCCATAGCTTCCAGTTTGGGTTTGTTTCCTTCAATCGTCAGCACTCCGTAACCCATCACAATCGTCCCAGGATCAATGCCCAATATGACACGGTCTTTCGTCATTTCTCCCAATCTATCTCTTCCAGTAAAGTACTAAAGCCGGCAATTTTATGACCGAAACGAGCAACCAATGCGCGGTGAAGGTTATTTCCTTCATTCTGCAACCAGAAATTCAACGTATCGACATTCTTAACATGAAACTGGACGGAGAAACTGATGCCTTCTCCTTCTTCAGCCTGCATCACACGTCGCAGGCATGGCCGCTGTAGGAAACCGCTCTCCACGGCTTTCGGGATATACTGTTTTTTCAGATAATCCAAACTTTCATCCAGAATATCTTTTTCTATATGGAACGTTGTATTATAAACAATCATCTTATTTTTTATAAAAAATCTATGGCAAAGATAGTGGTTATATCAGGAAAAGCCCTATATTTGCGCTTGAAAATAAGTCATACGGGGCATTAGCTCATCTGGCTAGAGCGTCAGACTGGCAGTCTGAAGGTGATCGGTTCGAGTCCGATATGCTCCACAACTTATAAATCAAGCGGTTACAAAAAAGTAGCCGCTTTTTTTTATTGATAAAAAACGTTTTATTTTGGCGTTTTGCGGCGTTTTATTACATTTGGTGACGCAAATTTGACGCAAATAATAACGCAAAAATAAAACGATATGGCTAACGAAAAGATTATACTGGACAAGCGAAGCAAGAAAAAGGACGGTACGTACCCTATCAAGATATACCTTAGGCATAATCGGGAAATACTTATAGCCACGGGGTACTCATGCGAGGAGTCTGAGTTTGCGAATGGGCTATTATCTAAACGCCACGATAACTACAAGGTGAAAAACGCGAAATTGAAATCGATGCTATCAATGGTGGAAATGGAGATGATCAGCATGTCAGCGTCCGGCAAGCTTGAAGACATGACGGACAAGGAATTGAAATCACATCTACAAGACAAGTTTTGCGGGAAAGTCTCCGACTCTTAAAAAGAGAAAAAAAAGGGGTTTACCGACTTTTTGAACGAGTTCTTGGAGACCAAGACTAACGCCGGTACGATAAGGACGTACATAACCACAAGATACAATATAGAGGCATACGATCCTAATTGCACGTTTGATACCATGGATAAGAATTGGCTGATGTCGTTCGATAAATGGATGGCGTCAAGGGATCTGAGCGTCAATTACCGCGCGTTCAACTTCAGGAATATCCGATCTGTATTCAATTACGCCATAGATAATGACTACACGACGCTATATCCTTTCCGTAAATTCAAGATAAAGCAAGAGGAGACCTATAAAAGGAGCATGAATATTGACCAGCTTCGCAAGCTGATGAATTACGAATGCGAGGAGTACCAAAAGAAATACCGTGATTTGTTTATGCTGATGTTTTATCTGATCGGCATCAACGCAGGGGATCTCCTTACGCTAAAGCATGAGAACCTGTATAATGGCCGGATAGAATACCACAGGATGAAGACCAACAAATACTATTCGATAAAGGTAGAGCCGGAGGCCATGGAGATCATAGAGAGGTACAAGGGAGAGGAATACCTGCTGTTTTTCATGGACGGGAACAAGACATACAAGGATATACTGAAACAAATGAACAACCAATTAAAACTCATAGGAAAGGTAGAACGCAAGGGACTTGGAGGCAAAAAGACACGCGAGCCGGAGTTCCCGGAGATATCATCTTATTGGAGCAGGCATACGTGGGCTACCATAGCCGCCGATCTGGACATACCGGTAGAGACCATATCCATGGCTTTAGGACACAAGGCCGGCTACAAAATAACGAACGTGTATATAAAGTTTAACCATAAAAAGATAGACGAAGCTAACAGGAAGGTGATAGATCATGTGTTTAAACACGACCCCAAAGCAAAATAACAATGCGAGCATTAAAAAAGTACAGTGATTTATTATGAGGCTTTCAGCATGTCTCTGAACTCCGGAAGGCCTCTTTTGCTCCAAAGCATTACTTTGGCATTTTTTGATTTTAAGGCTTCTATTAGTTCCGGTTTAGGCTCATTTATGCTATCATTAATTACTGCTAATCCCAATAACTCTTTTTTGGAAGCTATTTGTCTTGCATCTTTAATATCTGTCCAGCTGAACAAAAACCTCTCAACCATACCCTGAGTCAAAGAGTTGAATGGTTTTATTACCAACTCTGTTTTTTTCCCGGCAATGAGATAATCAAAACAGAACTCAAGACCAGTACTTCCTTTAATGATAAATTGGGGGGTATAAATGATATCCTGCTCATCCAAAAAAGACCCGACGTCTTCTTTAAACATGGAAGCAATTGTATGTTTTGCCATGTATTCCATATCTGATATCTCTGATATGGCAGATATCAACCCATGCTTTGTCTGTGAAAAACCAGCATCTGTAGTTTCAGCGTACAGTTCTTCTTCTTTTATTGATATTCCATAATTTCTAAGAACGACATCGATAATTTCTTTTCTTTTGGGTGATCTTGAGATGTCCACGCCAAGCATTTTTAAATTAGACATGGTAACTCCATCGTCAGAAAGAATAATTGTGTCTTTTTCTCTTTTTGCAAATATTTCGATGTTATCATTGAATAAGCCTTGAAACGGGGTGGAAATAGCATACCATCCCGTGTCTGAATCCTGTTTGATAAATGTGTTATCCATCATCCAGTCGTAATATTCTTTTATCTTTTCGTCTATCCAGCTCATAACATCATTTTGTAGTGTCCTGACAATTTTATCTTTGATTGTAGATTTATCGTCTTAGAAAAACACGAAACCACTTTTGCAAAAGTAGCATTAAAATCTTCATATGAAACTATTTTAGCCTCAAAATCATCTTTTTCTAAAGGGATAGCCCATGCGGCAGTTGGATATCCTTCCACGTGATAATGTATGTGATCACAATTCAATATCATGCCAGCAAACGGTCTAAATTTTTCAGGAACAGTCTTTTCGATTATTACCGGATTAAGGTGACTGGCTCCATTGTAATCTACTCGCAACAGACAAAACCTGGTTTCATCATCCTGATGGTGCAAGGTTATTTTTAATGAATTTTTAAGGCTTCTATGAATCCGAAAAAGAAATGTGCTTTCCTTGTCTTCGGATGACAAGTTTAATTTTACATCAAAATCTTTTTCTATATCAATCGTATATGTCTTTACAAATTCACCAGCTTCAATGATATATTTAGCTTTATTCAATAATAAATCAGCATCAGTTTGTGATAAGTCCATGATACTTAATTTAATCTTACATTCCCACCCTCCCTATGCCCTAAAACATAGTTTAGATGTTGTTTTTCTTACTATCTTTATTTTCCGGGAAAAGGTAGACTATGCACTTGGTCTTTCCTCTGAAGGTTCATACTTGCGGCGTAGTTCCGCGTTCTCACTCTCTAACCTTTGGATTTTTTCGGTCAATGCTTTTATGACCACATCTTTTGAATCCATATTAATATCTATTTTTATGTTATCCTCCGAAACTATTTCGGAAGATTGTTTTTTCATTTCACCTTCTCCGCGCAAAAGCCATTCGGCAGAGACATCTTTAAAAGTATCCAGCACAGACAGTACAAGGTCAATTGACAATCCTCTTTTACCTATAAGCTGATTATTTACAGTTGTTTGTTCCATACCTATAGCCTCTGCAAATTTCTTTTTGCTCAAAAATACACTTTCAGAAAAATCAATAATTCGTTGTAAAACAGTATTTTTCATATCTACATTATTTAGACTGACTCTAAATAAGACAAATGACCTAAATTTCATGTCGAAATATTTTGATGTTAGGTCAAATGACCTTGTATTTGCACTGTAAAGTTAAACCAACCTGTTGCACAAGTCAACAAAACAGAGCAACGGACAAATATAATAAAAAATATGACGAAAACACCTATTAAAACGAGAGTTTGCATCAAGGACACACTGCTAAGTATCCCTATAGGCGAAACAATTGTGATAGCACGTAAGGACATTACAGACCGAAGCGTAGTCTATTCGGCAACTCGCCTAAACAAGAAAGGCTATAAATTCAAAACATCTGTAGCAGGCCGAATAGACAGCATAGCGGTAACCAGATTAAAATGAAAGAGTATGGCACGAGGACTAACAATAAGCAAGGTAGAGTCTGTCGAGAAACTCGTCATGAGCGAAGATGAGGCGATCAAGTACCTCGGTTGCTCTAAGAGGTTTATGAGGACGCTCCGTGAGAAAGCGGAGATCTCGTTCTCGAAATACGGAAAAACGTTTTTCTACGAGGTGAAAAGCATAAACCGGTTCTTGAATAGGCACAAAGTCGTTTAACGATTCAGGGCATAAGCTGAAAGCGTTCGGCTGGTGAAGGAAAGCGTTCCTGACCGGGTTCGAATCCCGGATGCCCACAAAAGCGTTCTTTGACATGGTTACAATGAAAGTCCTTGACCCTATCATAGGTTACACGTAAGAGGTATCGGGATAGCGACAAGGCAGTATAAGGCAAAATGGAGGGAGGAAAGATATTTCCGGCTCACGATGAAGTTTAATCGTTCTTTTCATTAAGTCTTATGCGACAATGCGAAAGTATTATAAAGCTGGAACATCCTTTAGGTGTTACGAGTCAAACGTTGGTTAACCTATCCAGTTTTCAAGATATAACCCGGCTTTGAAGGCGAGATGCTGTCGATCGGATCGGCTGCCGGGTGCAAGTAACTAATTGTATTAAAACATGAACATTTTCAAAGTAATCAAATTAAAAATAAGACAATGGTATATTAGAAAATTATTCTTCCGAATATACTTTGGTTTCCTAAAGCGGAGTAATGAAAATTACCCTTTTGAGAGAGCAGCTTGTGATCTGGGCAATATCATTGACTTTCTTAAACAGGCTTCAAATTCACACCAAATTTCGCATTTTGAACATGATAAGGAGGAAGGACAACTGGAATAGAGAATCTAACCTTCGAAACATTTTCGTCTTTGGTTGTATTTCCACTGCCTATACTTCCTGCTACAATAGCAGACAGGACAGTGATCTTTCCTGCTATCTCATTAGATGAACCGACAGAAACTGATACCTCAAAATCAATATCTGAAACAGTTAATGCACTTAGTTCTTTTGATTGTATATGATTTTTATTATTCCAATTACCTGTAGGAGCAATTATAGCACCATTATTCAGTTCTTGTTGACACTCCTTGACAGCATTGGTTATATCAAAAATTACCCCTTTGATAAAATCTTTTAATTCCATATTTCTTAATATTTATGTTTAGCACCGTAAAGTTAAGAAAACCCTCCGAAAAAGCGTGAAGCTGCTGATCGAATTAGCCGGAGGGATCATAAACGGAGGTTCACAGGTGGTAACGAATATGTCTGTAGCCGTTTTCATATTCGTTATGCTGTTCAATACAGCATCCTCCACTTTGTATTTTGCAATTAAATTTTTGGTTTTGGTTTATGCCTCTCTCGTCCGTGAGGATATAGCGAGGTGTCTTTTGGTATAAATAAAGAATTATATATGTTACCGGAGCTTTCTGGGAAGACCGCTCCGGCTCTTTATCTGAAATTAAAAAAATCAACGATATATGAAAGCAATTCAACTGTTCATGTTCAGCCTATCTGCGCTGGTGACATTCACGCTGTTTATCGGCGCGTTCTTCAATCCGTCATATTGGCTATTCGTGCCGGGTATGGCGTATTTATCATACCTGTTTTTCAAAGAAAAGCGATGGTAAGGGATATCTACATTATAGATCCGGACGGGGAGCAAGACTTCGACGGGTTTGAAGATACGGAAGATCCCGAAGATGTATATCAGAGGGAATGGGAAAATACAACTATGTATTGGTAAGATTAATATTCAAATCTAAATTATATAGAAAATGACTAAAAATGAAATTTTAAACAGCGACTGTGATGTCCGCCGTAGCGCTGCCTGGAACCCTAACACACCGGTAGAAGTGTTAACTGAACTGGCTAAGGATAGCAACTGGGATGTCCGCCGTAACGCTGCCGGGAACCCTAACACACCGGGTTATAAAGAAACAACCTACGATTTCGTAGTCACTAAAAACTATGTGGCGGTAAAAGGGACTAATCATATGTGGTATAAACACAATTACCCCAAAATTGCTCCTTTTTATACTTGTGGATGTTTCTGCGGTTCAAGAGAACAGCTTCTCGCTAGAATCTATTCGATTGATAATATAAGTTGTGATCCGACAATAAGGGTTAGAATACTTAATGCTTTAGACAACAAATTCAAAGAGGTGTTCGGTCGGTAGAAGAAAAACAGAATCAGAGGGAATGGGGGAGTATCAACATTAAACAGGAATCACCAATATGAGTACAATTAATTTAAACGAACTCCGCGACCGGGCATACAAAATTGCACGAGATCATGGTTTTCACGATGCCGACTGGAGCAATGAGCATCTCCTTTGTCTTGTTATCAGCGAACTGATGGAAGCGGTTGAAGCAGATAGAAATGATAGCAGAGCCAATATGATAGGCTTCGAAACCTGCATAAAAAATGCCTATCAAGGCATTGTTCGGGACGATTGGTTTCTGAAAGCTTACAGAGCCGATATTAAAGGAAGTGTTGAAGAGGAACTTTCCGATGTGACCATATGTTTACTTGATCTCGCGGGACTTCGCAAGATTGATTTATCCGAATTACAAGGACCGCTATTCGATAAATTCAATATTACCCCTGAATTTATCAGTTGGAAATCTCAGATTGAAGAGATGAGCTTCACTGAAAGAATATTCTGCCTATGTTCTCTTTTAACAAGCAGAGAAAGTATTGAAGATGTTGTCAGATCATCTATAGTGACAATATTCTTACATGCTGATATATTGGGTATTGATCTTCTTTGGCATATTGACCAGAAGATAAAATACAACACACTCAGACCTGTAATGCACGGAAAGAAGTATTGATTAACAATAAAAAGTATGGAAAAAGTTTTTATAACTAAATATGCCTTAACAAAAGGCATATTGGAAAAAGAAGCGGAAATACGCGATTATGGATATGAATATGAAATAGCATACGTGAAAGGGGAATTTTCAAGTTATTCTTTAGGTAAAGAAGCTTTTAGGACAAGAGAACAAGCTATGGAAAGAGCCGAGAAGATGAGATTAAAAAAGATCGCTTCTTTGAAAAAACAGATAGAAGCATTGGAAAAGATGAAATTTTAAAAACAAGTGAATCATGATATACAAAAGTCACAATCACGCCTATTATAAAATAGAAGATGGATTGCTTTATGAAGCATACACCACTATACGCGGTCCGAGATTTAGAACTATTGGACGGTTAAAGTATCCTGACAGGAAAAGGGTACCACCTGAAGAGATAAGTTTGGTTGAGCAGGCTTTACGAGAATGGGGTAATGTTTAACGTATATATTAAAAAATTATGAACAGCAACGCACATGAATATAAGGTCAATGCCACCAAAGTAGCATTGCATCTGCTACGAGAGCCCGACATATTCGAAACGAATATGAAATTGTTTTGCGCTAAAGATCTTGAAGATGCTTTTATAGCTGGTGCAGAGTGGCAATCAAGGCAAATGGCATGGATAAGTGTGAACGATAAACTGCCCGAATACGGACATATCATTGACGATCTCACTATTTATTCTCACACAAAAAATGTGATTGTGCTTTATAAAAATGGATGTATTGGAAAAGGGAAACGCATTTATGTGAATGAGATAAATAAGAAAGGCTGGCAATGGTCTTGCTTAAAAGGTGAAGATATTACCCATTGGATGTATTTCCCGGATTAACGAACAATTAAATAAAGAATAATATAATGAACCTAAAACAATTCAAATATTGGCTAAGGATAAACGGTTTTCGTCCGGAGCAGTTCGGAACCGGCACAAAGTGGAATCCGATTAAGTTAACAACTAAAAAGAAATGAAGATAGTAACAATCATGTGCCTGCTGGCCATGCTCGCCGGATGCACACCGCAGAAAGTGGTAATTACAAGTAAGCCAAACCGGTTTGTAAAACAGTTTCAACAAGCGGATTCCGCATTTAACAAGCAATACGGAAAGGAGGAAGGTTATGGGAAATTATTATGATAAAGATAGTGTATATCATATAGTGCCAAATGAAGAGGCTTTAGATAGAGGTCCTTATGCCTGGAAAGGCTCATCTACTAAAGAGGGAAATAACCGAAAAGCTATTGCCAAGCGGAGAAAGAAAAACAAGAATAAGAAAACTCATAGATAAATAGAACTGAGTCGGAATAGCTCAAATCACGAAAGGAATAAGCATCCGAGGTGTAAACCTCGCCTCAGATCGGCAACCGCAAATCTTGAAAGTGGTAGACCTTGACATTTGCAATGGTCCGGTAGGCAGGAGCACGGTAGGGTGAGTATTAATAATCAATGTTTAATTAATCAACTCCGCTGTTAAAGGACAGTGTCCGGTGAGAGACCGGTTATTTTGTTTCTATTTATTATTTCAAACAACATCCCGGTGTACTTTGATAGGTTATCCGGGAACAATTACCGCCAGGAGGCAGGCAACAGGGCGCATAGCTTAATGGTAAAGCGTCCCCGACCGGGGAAGAAAGGGGTTCGATTCCCTAGCATCCACAAACACTTTAAATAATAAAAGACATGGGACAAGAAAATCAAACAACAGAACTGCAAATATCCCAAGCTAAGCAAGCAGCCGAATTTGCACTTACTCCGGTCGGACAGATGGTGAAACAGTTCGAGGTCATGCAACGCATGGCAAAGATGTACACGGAAAGCACAATCGTACCAGAAGCCTATAAAGGCAATGTTGGCAACTGTGTGATTGCGATTGATATGGCAACACGTATGGGCGTGAATTCGCTGATGGTCATGCAAAACCTTTACATTGTCAAGGGCAACCCCTCATGGTCGAGCAAATTCCTTATTGCTACCATCAACATGAGTGGTAAATATTCATCCCTACGATACCGAAAACGAAGTCTCGGTAAGGTCGGAAAGATCAAATATAACGAAACGGTTTGGGATAATGTTGCTAAGCGTAATACCATAGTGGTAAAAGAGTTTGACGGTACAGATGTTGACAACATTGAATGTATTGCCTACGCAACTGAACTTTCTACAGGGGAGACACTTGAATCCGATCCTATAACGATTGAAACGGCAATTAAGGAAGGATGGTATACAAAAACCGGTAGCAAGTGGGTTACAATGCCAAGCCTTATGCTTACTTATCGTGCTGCTGCATTCTGGCAACGTATGTACTGTCCTGAAATCAGCATGGGATTCTTGACTAAAGAAGAAGCTGACGACATACAGGATGTCGAATATGAAGAAATCAAGCCAAAAAACAAGCTGGCCGATCTGGCAAGCATAGCAGCCGTCCCAAAAAAAATGGAAGAACAGCAACCATACCCAGTTGAAAAAGCAGAGACGGATAGTAAACAACCCTCACAAAAAACCCTGTTATGATTGATAATGCAGCACAGCATACGATAGCTTGGTTCCGCGCCCGTCATGGGAATATCACAGGCAGCAATGTCGGCTTACTAATGAAAAGCGGGCGCACGGACATCTTTTCTGAAACAGGGAAAAGCTACATATATCAAATAGCATCAGAAAGGGCAATGAATCCGGCTATCGTTAATGACGATAGCCAGTTTGCCGAATATCTCAAGCAAACGGAAGTGACCAGCAAGGCGATACGATGGGGCAACGAACAAGAGACGGATGCTCGCAACCTGTATGCCGAAATATCCGGTCTGCATATTGTGGAGGTCGGTTCGTGCAAACATCCTACCATTCCACATTTTGCCAGCAGTCCAGACGGTTTTTACTACGACGAGAACACCGGCATAAAGTCCTGTCTGGAAATAAAATGTCCCAACCAGGCAACATTCATGCGCTACAAGAACGAGATTTATGACAACGCATCCCTATTAAGCGTAAAATATGAATACTTCTACCAGTGCATGGCACACATGATGTGTACAGGGGCGAAAGAGGTATATTTCATTGCCTATAATCCATATCAATCCGATCCGATACACATCGTCCGTATCCTGCCGGATGAAAAAATATTCGCGGAGATGGAGAGGCGTATACGCCTTGCTAACGATATGATAGATAAAATAATTAATTGAAATGGAAACTAACTATCAGAAAAATACACCTGACAATTTTGGGCAAATAAGATGGCTTGACAAATACATGGAAGGTCATAAAGGATTCATTGCCGGAGGATGTTTTAAGAATATCCTTTCCGGAGAAAGAGTAAAAGACATTGATATTTTCTTTGAAAGTGAAAGCGATTTTCAGGAAGCTGTTAATTTGTTCAATGAAGGAAGACATCAGAAAGAAGGATGGAAATTTAAGTATAGGAATGAGAAGGTATGCGCATTCCAGAAAGAGGGAGAAAAGGTATGGGTAGAGTTCATAGAGTCAGAGTTCGGAAAGCCAGAAGAGATTCTCAGGAGCTTCGACTTTACTGTGGCAAAAATGGCTTACTATAAGGAGCCTAAATACGAAGAAAAGGAAGATGATTATTTTCCATTCTCATCTGCAAGTATAGTAGCATACGAGTACAAACTACTCTATCATGAGAAATTCTTCGAACATCTTCATATGAAGAGGCTGGTCATTGACGAAAATATTCCTTTCCCAATCAGCACATGGGAGCGTACATACCGGTACAAAGGCTATGGTTATGACATGTGTCGGGAAACCAAGAAAAAACTTTTAGAAGCTATTCAGAAAACGGATTTAGATTCTGCCGATTTATCCATGTATAATAATGGTGGATGGGACTAATAAAAAATATAGAGAAATGAACACACAATTAGCAATCAAAGAAAGCGATCTTGAACTGGTCGTTAGTGAAAAAACATTAGGTAGCCTTACTACTAATGCGATCCAAATCAGAGACATGGTAAAATCAACTCTTCCCATGTACGATATATCTAACTATAACGATGACAATATCGACCAAGCGAAGAGAGATAAAGCTGCTCTCAACAAGGCGGCCAAACTTCTCAACTCAAAACGTCTTGAAATCGAAAAGGAATTTATGAAACCTTTCGGAGAGTTCAAGGAAGTTGTGGCTGAAACCGTAAAATTGATTGGCGAATGCTCTGCCAAGATTGACACGGTAGTCAAGCAGAACGAGCAGCAGTATAAAGACAAGAAACTTGCCGTTATCCGTTCCTATTTCGACGATGGAAATACGAATCTGATCGACTTTCGGAAAATCTTCAAGCTGGAATGGCTTAACAAGTCCACAAGCATGAAAGCGGTACAAGCAGACATTGAAACGGTTTTCGCTAAGGTTGACGAAGATCTTGAAACGCTTAAAGGCTTTGGCGGTGATGATTTTGACGTACTTCGCACATACTATATGGACACGATGAACATTGGCAATACCATCCAGTATGCTAATCGTCTGAAGGAACAACGCGAACGTGCCCAAGCAGCAGAAGAAGCACGTATCAAAGCTGAACAGGAACGAAAAGAACAGGAAGAAGCACGTAAGAAAGTAGAAGCAGAACAACCCAAAGTTAGCCAACCCAATCCTTTTAATACGGCTAATCAAAGGATGAATGGGCAACCTTCTTTTATGGATCAGCCTAAAGAACAGCCTGTGCTGGCACAGCCGGAACTTCTAACTCGTGCCTTCAAGGTCACAACAACCCGTGAAAATATTATCGCTCTCGGCAACTTCATGAACGAACACGGCATTGACTTCGACAAGATAGAGGTTCCATGACTTGAGGATGAAGACAGGATAAGTAAAACAGACGTTAAAACAATCATAGGTCTGCTCAGTCGGTCGCAAGTACTAATAGACGCCAACTGCTCTAAGCCGGTCGATCTGGATGTAGCCCGCAGATGCAGGAAGATGGCCCGTAAATTAGAAAGGAGCTTGAAATGAATGATTACGAATACATTCCGGATTGGAAAGTCTGGGAATAGTCGAATAGTATGTTTTGCATGGTATTAGTTTAGGTTAGTTTCCCCTTGCCGTCCGTGAGGATATGCAGAGGGGAGTTTTGGGACGAAAGGGAGTGGTCACATAAGCCATGCGTCAGAGCGGTTCGATTCCGCTCCGTCCCACAAATAGGTTGAACGAATTAAAAGAAATAGAGTATGATGCACAATTGGTTTGAATGTAAAGTCTCCTATGAAAAGATAATGGAGGACGGAAAGCAAAAGAAAGTGACGGAGCCCTATTTGGTCGATGCCTTGTCGTTTACAGAAGCAGAGGCACGTATCATTGAAGAATTAACCCCTTTTATCAGCGGTGAGTTTGTGATAAAAGACATCAAGCGGGCAAAGTTGTCCGAGATATTCTTCAATGAAAATGGCGACCGCTTCTATAAGATCAAAGTCTACTTTATTACGCTCGACGAGAAAAGCGGAGCTGAAAAGAAAACAGCTGCACAGATGCTGACACAAGCCTCCAATTTGAAAGAAGCTATCGAAGTGCTGGAAAAAGGAATGAAGGATACTTTGGCCGATTACGAAATCGCTTCTGTTACCGAAACCGCACTCGTGGATATATTCCCGTATGATGCCGAAGATGACAAAAATACGGATAAAACAGCCGACGCCAACAATCCATCCGTCCGTAAATTCTTCCAGTCCCTACCTGAAGGATGTAAGACGGAAATCACCGTATCGGGAAAGAAGATCATCGTAGACAAGACCGGACGTGACACGGTTGTAACACCGATGGATGAAGGATGAGAAAGGAAACAGTTCGATGGATTTTGGATACGACATACCGGACTATGAACCGGATGAATACGATAATTACGATTACGAATGAGACATATAGAAGATCAATTACAAAAGTCAATAGTCAGATGGTTCGATTTGCAATATGCGAACCTCAGACACTTGCTGATACACGTTCCTAACGGAGGCTATCGCAATGCAGTCGAGGCAGCGAAGTTTAAACAAATGGGTGTCAGAGCCGGGGTCCCGGACCTCATTTTGCTATATCCAAATAAAGAACACCCGTTTATGGGGATCGAGTTGAAGGCCGGAAAAAACAGGCAATCCGTACACCAGAAGGAATACGAAGCTGAGTTTGGTCGGATCGGCGCCAAATATGTCGTTGTCCGTTCGATCGGCGAATTCATGAAAGTTATGAATGAGTACTTAAACAACGTATGACGATGGAGAAAGAGATAAAAGAAATAAGCGATTATCTAAACACCACCTGTTCGAACAATCCGGCGGAAATACAAGAGCGCATATCCGTCATCATGGTCTACATGATGCGTACCGGCGAAATGCTCGCAGAGGCAAAAAAAATACTCCGGAAGAAAAAGTCTGACGAGATACAGAACATGATCATCCGGATAGCGAAAGAAAATTGCCTGTCGGCCAAAGTGCAGAATGCCTTGCTGGACAGTATCGCGGAAGACGAATGCTATCTGGTCGACCGACTGGATAGACTCAATGCTTCTTGCACGCATCAACTGGATTCGCTTCGAAGCCTGCTTAGTTACGAGAAGGAATCGCTTAGATTAAATAAGACTGGGTATTGATTATGAATAGATAACTAAAGTTTAAAAATTTAATTCACAATTATTTAAACCATAAACTAACTATATTAATGAGTATCTTTATATCATTAACAACAAACTGGATAACAATGGATAAATCAAGATATGGCTAAAGCGAAAACAGGATTATCTTTCTATTCTATGGATTCCGACAGGTTCCAGGACATCCGGATAAAGCGATTGAAAAAAGATTGCGGATGCGATGGTTTTGCCGTTTACGAATATATACTCAATGAGATCTACCGGGTAAGAGGCTGTGTCCTCGTGTGGGACGAAAGTACTGCCTTTGATGTAGCCGAATACTGGGGATTGAAGGAAACAAAGGTGAATGAGATAGTACGCTACTGTTGTGCTGTGGGTCTTTTCAGCAAGGAACTGCTCTCTAATGGGAGTGTACTTACTTCACCATCCATTCAATCAAGATACATTGATATGTGTATCCGGGCGAAGCGGAAAGGCATAATAATTCCGGAAGAATACGACATTATTCCGGAAGAATCGCGAAAAATACTGGAAGAATATCGAAAAACTCAGGAAGATTGCCGTAAAGTAAAGAATAGTAAAGTAAAAGAAACTCTCTCTATCGAGAGAGAAAAGAAAAGCGAGCCTTCCGGCTCTTTCTCCCACCCGGACTATCCGGGATTTCACCCTGAAAAAGTGGACAAACCACTGGATGAATGCAAAGCGTTCGTATGCGCTGATTCCGCATGGCTTGAAATAATCCACAGGCAGCAATATATCGGCATGAACGAGATTCACGCCTATCTGGAAGAGTTTTTCCGTGAGCTGTCATGCCGGAACGTGAGAATGAAATCGCCGGAAGATGCGGAAATCCATTTCGCATCATGGCTAAGTATCAAACTTGAAAACCTAAGAAAAAATGCAGGGAATAGGAGGAATCATACATCCGCCGGTCCAAAACGCTACGGGGAGCCTTAAGATCGATCTCGATCCGTACAAACGGTGGTTCCTGCATGTAGCCGAGCAGGTGACAAAGGGAACATTCCGCATAGATGAGCGCAACAGGGACTTAGTAAACAACCTGTTCCTGTACTTCCACCTCCAGGAAGGGCGGCTTGACAGGAGAAAGGGCATCTGGCTGGAAGGCCCTGTAGGTACAGGCAAAAGCACATTGATGCAAGTGTTCAGCCAATATTTCAAGAGCCTTAGGATGGGGTTCAGGGTCTATATATGCAGCCAAGTGACAACGGATTACTCGCTAACAGGTGATCTTAGCCGGTATCTGGATAACGCAGGATGGTCATCATCCGGACCAGTGCCAATGTGTTTTGACGAACTTGGCAGAGAGCCGATTCCGACCAAGTATTATGGCACGGAACTGAACGTCATGCAGCATATCCTGCACATCCGATACAGCTATTGGCAGACTACTGGATTAAAAACTTTTGTCACAACCAATGCTGACGGGGATGAAATAGAACGCTTGTATGGCGATTTTATCCGTGACAGGAGGAAGGAAATGTTTAACATCATTCCTGTAACAGGGGATAGTCGAAGGTAATAGAATTATGAAAATCAATGTATTCAGGACCCAATGCAAGATCGGATCAAAAGTCTTGTACAAAGGAAAAGTAAGAATTATTGCGGACATAGACCGGAGCACGAACAGCATCTCGTTTTCCGGCTACAGATGGATAAGATGCACAGAAGCGAAGCTACTGCCATGAAACAATACAACAGTTGGGATGAAATAGACAAGGACACCGGCGGTCTTGTTACGAGTCTGACATATATCGTCCTATTCGTCAACGACCAAGTGTATAATTTCGAAATGCAGCTTTCCGATCACATCAAGGGATGCGGACTTTATCGCCAAAAGGTCAAAATGCTGATCAACAGCATGGACCGCCAAATGGCCGCATACAACAGACAAATATGCCGGATCGCAGGTGTAAACGCGGAAGCCATGGCCCTCATTACGCAGAGCATGGAGGACGATATCAAGCCTCATATAGATCGCTATGGATTTACCGTCAGCCAGGCATTGCATAATGCCGGATGCCATGAAGATTTGAATAAAGCTCTTTCCATTTGCTCTACGGTGGACATGTTATGCCAGACATCCCAAATTACCATCCGGGATTTCTTTACCGCCATAAGCAAATATGCCCCACTGGCTTACAATCCCCTTCGGTATCTCACCATGGATAAGATGCTGCACTTTGCAAGGGAGCTTACAGAGGTACTTACCCCCAAAGAGATACATGTGAATTTGAATGAGTTGCCAGAAATTGCAAACGCTTTTCAGGCCATAGCAAACAATATGCTTAGGGCGGAAGTATTTGAAAAAGCGTTTGAATCATGCGAAAAATGACAAAAAAAGATGAAATATGAAAGATTGGATAGAAGAAGAAATAAAGCGCCTCGAAAAGGAGCGCGACAGGAATTTGGCAATACACTGTGACTATGTGGCCGCTAAATATCAAAGGATGATTGATAAGATTAAGATCAAGAAAGAAGATAAAAATTAAAAAGAATATGAATATGAACGAATTTATGACTATACCAGGAACAACTTATATTGTCACTCCTGATTTAAAAATAATCAACTCAAAAACAAATAAGGAAAACCGTTGTACTAATATATCTGTATTAATGGATGATGGCCTTAGGCACGGTTTTAGACGTGAACGCCTAATCTATGCGGCCAAAAACAATATTAACCCGTTGCATATACCTAAATATATTATTGTCAATAAAAACGGAGATGGGATGGAGAGGTATGATTTTTATAAAAAGCACAAAAGAGGGAGTGTAAAGTGTAGATATCCGTTTGATGTTAATGAGTATGAAAAACTAATTGATTGCCTGAAAAAAAAGGAACGTCCTTTATTTATTATGAATTACATTAAAGATATAGAAAATTATTGCAAGTTTCATTTGGAGGTATCGAATGAAGAAGCGTACGAATTAGCAATAAGCGCGATTATGGCAACAATTGATAATGTGGAAAATGGCGTCTTTCCGCAATCTATAATAGGATATATACTAGGAACCTCTAAGAAAATGCTTTCCGCAAGAATAAAATATAATAAAACATTTCTTAACAAGCTCGATAAACGATATGAATAAGGACGACTTATTTAAGGTGTTTTTAATAAATGACCTGATGGATTTGCCTAATGCCGTTACTAAAATTTTAGATATGGATTTAGAAGATAGGAATAAAATATACCGAGAGTTGATTAGACTGAACGATAACGATTTGTCTTATGACTGGTTTCAAGAAGTTTACGAAAGTGATTTATCTGAAAGAAAGCAAAAAAAACAGGACTTCACACCAAATTCTCTGGGAGTATTATGTTCATTACTAACATCTCAAACCGGAAGTATACATGAACCTACTGCCGGAAATGGATCTATGATCATTGCGGATTGGTGGCAACGTTGTACGAAATTATTACCCTGGGAACATTTCCCATCTCAGAATATTGTATCATGTTGGGAATTATCTGATAGATCAATTCCTATACTTCTTTTAAACTTATCGATTAGAGGAATTATGGGGTATGTTTATCACGGGGATGTATTAACAAAAGAAGTTAAGCAGAAGTATATCCTTCTTAATCGCAAAGATGATACACTTTCCTTTTCGGAAATAATAAAAGCAGATACTAATGCCAAAATAGTACAAGAATTATGAAATTAAATGATGTATATAATAAATGGTTGTCTGTCAAGAGAAGACAAGTTAAGGAATCAACACTAAGCTGTTATCAGCTCATATATATAAAGATACTGGCTCCTAGATTTGGATCTACAGATGTGGAGACCATGAATAAGAAGGTTGTTACAACATTTCTTTATGAACTTCTTGATTCAGGCACTAAGTCAAAGAAATACTGCTCAGATATCCTTATAGTCATAAAGATGCTTATTCGCTACGCTGGTGACGAATTGGACATCAATGTTCCCGATACAGCTTGGAAGGTTATTTGGCCAACCAATAATAAGGTTGGCGTTTCAAAATTAGAACGTTACACGCAAGAAGAATATCGTAAAATTGTTGAGTATGTTATGGATAATCCATCACCTCGCAATTTAGGCATTTTATTAACAATATGCACAGGCATGAGGATTGGCGAAATTTGTGCGTTACAGTGGCGGGATATAGATATTGTTGGCAATACAATTCATGTCAATAAAACAATGGAGCGCATATATCTTCCTGGAAATATCGGTACCGACAGGAAAAAGACGGTGGTTGAGATAGGAGCTCCTAAAACTAGTTCATCAGATAGGCACATACCTATTCTTAAAAATATTTTACCCATTGTGAAAAAGTTCTATGCCGTATGTAAGCCAGATTATTATGTTTGCACCTGCTCTGAGGATTTTATCGAACCTCGAACTTTACGTACATATTATCGAATTTTTATTCTTGAAAAAGTAAAGTTAAATCATTGCATTAAATTTCATGGATTGCGACATACTTTTGCAAGTACCTTGATTGAAAATAAAGTCGATGTTAAAACTGTATCCACAATTCTAGGACATTCGGATATAAGTACAACCCTCAATGTATACGTACACCCATCAAATGAAGCCAAAATATGCGCTGTTAATGGAGGCTTAAAAGGAATATTCAGATAGTTTGGATACGGAATAATAAGAAAGAAGATAATAATTATAAAATAACGAATCATAGAAACAATTGGTCAAGCGAGGCTTTTGGCTTCAAACAAAGTAGTTGATCGTATTAAGGAAGATTTGATAAAATATTTATCTGATTCATAACAAATAAACAGACAATGTTACAGGACAAAATAAACTACTCCATTGCACTGCTGCGTAAGTGCGAGAAGATGGCGCTTGATTATGATCCGGAGAATGGCTTTTATTTGGCCTTTTCCGGTGGAAAAGATAGTCAAGCACTTTATCACATCGCAAAGATGGCTGGTGTAAAGTTTAAGGCTCACATGAATCTTACATCTGTTGACCCTCCGGAAGTCATTCGGTTTGTGAAACAGAACTATCCGGATGTAGAGCTGATAAAGCCAACGATGTCGGTTTATGATATGGCTCTAAAGAAGCACTTTATTCCAACAAGGACGTTTCGCTGGTGTTGCGTTGAATTTAAAGAAATGTTCGGTGCAGGGAAAGTTACCTTGATCGGCATTCGTAAAACTGAAAGTGTGCAGCGTTCCAAACGTGAAGAAATTGAGATTAGCGGCCGTAAATTCAGCGGGAACTTCGACCAATTTTCTGAGCATAAAGAAAAGATGGTTACTTGTGTTAAAGGTAAGGACAAGATTCTTGTTTCTCCGATTATCCATTGGACAGACAGAGATGTGTGGGGCTTTCTGAATGGAAATGGAATAGAACACTGTTCTTTGTACGATGAAGGATATAAGCGAATAGGTTGTATTCTTTGCCCGATGGCAAACCGAAAACAAAAGCTGAAAGATATAAAGCGGTTTCCTCATGTTCGTAGGAAATGGGTACAAACAATTCAAAAACTCATTGATGCCGGATATATCAATCACAATTTTACCGATGCGGAATTTGGCTTCAATTGGTGGATAAGCGACAAGAGTTTCGATCAGTTTTATGCAGACGAAGTTCTACAACAGAAAATTCAATTTTAAAAATTATTGAACTCTTTCAAAATAGATAGGCTTCTGATTTGGATTCAGTTTTACAAGATAACCATCATAAACTAATTGCGATATTGCAAGTCCGACTTCGAGTCCGTCTTTTATAGAAGGTTCCAATGCTTGAGCCCATAACAAAAGCATGTGCTTGGTTATACCAGTTTGTCCAACTGTTGTATTGTTCAATAATCCCTGTAGAATTGCATCCTGAGTGTTCATAATTATATGTGTTTTAACAATAAATTGCAAAGATAATTAATAAAATGATAATTGCATGGTTTTCTTGCGGAGCAATCAGAGCAACCGATACATACTATCCAAAGCGATAAGTATAGTTGTGTGGCCGATATACTTTGGAAAGACTGGATTAACAGTGTGCATTGTGCGGCTTGTAGTTGGTATAAAGAATGTGAATTAAAAGAGCTAAGTATGATAATAGATAAGCAATAAGGGTATGTCATTTTTGGGCATACCCTCATAAATAAATTAAATAAAAACTTGAAATGTGAGTTGACTTACGTAGTTCCCATTAGAATTACTTCCTGTACTTAAATCAGTTGTTACATGATTAGTTTTAACCTCACATTTGTTATCCATGAAAGAGTTCATATAACTACAAATAGAGTTTTCTAAATCATTTGGATTACCATAGTAAAGTTTTTCGCAAATAACCTTTACTAAAGTGTTTCCACACCCTTCAAAAAGTCTTGGACTAATTGTTTGATTGTGTTCTTTTCCTGTCGCTGTTAATTTAATTGTTAGCATAATTGTGAAATTTGATGTTGAAAAATGATATTGCTGAAGTAAATATCGGAAATTAAAAATTACCAACCAAATAAAATTCAAAATGTATGACCATAAAAGTATCAGATTTGATTCAAATCACGAAAGATATTAATTTAACAAAAGAAAAAATGAGAAGAGATGATATTGAAAAAGCAGCAACCCAACATGCTAATATGATAGGTTGGGATCATGATCCGGAGGAAACAAGAGGACTGTTTGCCTATTCATTCGAGAAAGGTGCAGAATGGCGCATCAACTCGGTGTGGCACAATGCAATAACAGATATACCTGAAGCATATTTCCCAGTACTTGTGGAAGATGACTTGGAGGATTTTGAAGTTAGTATGCTAGCATTAGTAGAAGAATGTCCCAAAAATTGGAGGCGCTGGGCATACATCGAAGACTTACTACCTAATACGGAGGAATGAATATGAATAAAATAGAAAAACTTATAGAGAAAAAGAGCGTCCTGGAAGAGAGATTGCATAAAGAAGAGCGCAGAGAAATTGAAATGTTGAATAGAAGAGGTTTTGGATATGCGATGCGACATGTCAAAATTGGTTTCTCTACACGAAAATCAGATGCTCTCAAAGAACGCATTAGAATTATCAGTGAACAAATTAACGAATTAAAGAAGTTAAATGAAAGCGATAACAATTAAACAGCCGTGGGCAAGCCTTATCGTGTCCGGGCTGAAAGATATAGAAAACAGGACTTGGAGCTGCCCTAAGAAATACTTAGGTAAGAGAGTGCTGATTCATGCAGCAAAGACCTCAGTTAAGGAGGGATGGAGCGCACTTAACGGAATGCAAATAAAGAAAGTTTCCAAACACAAGGACAAACTTTACGGAGATAATGAAGATTTGCCAAAAGGCGCAATCATCGGCAGCGTCGAGATAGTGGATTGCGTTCAGAATCACCCCTCGCTGTGGGCCGAAAATGGCGTGTGGAACTGGGTGCTGGCTAACCCTATTTTATTCCCCGAACCAATACCGGCTAAAGGCAAGTTATCTTTCTGGGAATATGATAAGATTTTAGAACCTGTGTCTGATGGCGATCATAAAATTTGCATGTGCCGTATATGCGTGGATGAAAAAGTTCAGGTGATGAGTATGGGGAATTATTTTGTATGTAAATATTGCGGTGGACGCTGGTATAAGTAAATCTATAACAAAATGGAATTGAACATTATGGATAAAACGAAATGTATCACTTTCGATCCGGTAGCACAAGAAGCATTGCCGGATCATATTAAGGCTAAAATGAAAGCTGCTCGAGATAAAGCCAAATTAGAGGCATATCATAAGCAATGCCCTTGCTGGAACAGTCACAACGATAGTTGCTATGATGATAATTGCCCTTGTGATAGAGATTGTGAGTATATGAAAAGTTTCAATTTAAATATAAAAGATTTGAACGAAAGTGAAAGAAAAAGAAATCAAACAGAGACTTCTTGATGAGATATCCGGATGGTTTTGCGAATCTTATTGTTTGTATTACGGCAACAAAGACTATTGCGACACTTGTCCTATCAAGGAAGAAAAGTACTGGCTTGTACGTCCCAAACCTACCGCGGCAGAGAAACGGATAAAAGAAATCCAGTTCTGTGATAACTGCGTGCATTTCTGCCCGATAGAAGAAGGAGAGAAAAACAAACCCAACGAGGAACTATGCGAGTTTAAACGTCCGTTGCGCTTTCGTCTTGGAATAGATGACTATACCGGTGATGACACCGGATTCTTTTGTCCGGGATGTAAAAACTTCAAAAAAAAAGAAATTTAGCATATGATACCCTACAAAACCAGCCGGGAGTAATCCCGGCTAAAACAACTACTTGATGAAGGAATGGGAATCGTGTGCTTTGTGGATTATATAACAGCATGGAGAGCGCCGGACGATCCCCCCCCTATACGTGACGTCTACAAGGCAATGAAAACAGGTGAAGGTGATTATGAACTTTTCTCTCGAGGAGTTGGATATGCTTCCTATTGGAGCAAATATCACAAATTTACATTTGAGAAACTGATGAAGGAATGTAATGTCGAATTTATTGAACCGGATAAACAGATTTGATAAATCCTTGTTAATATACGAATTTACAGTAGGCACATCAGCCTCCTTAGCCGGCACACCTTCTCATTGAAGTTGACCGGCTCAAAGTCAAGGGAGTCAACCAGGCGGTCAATCTCGAGTCTGGCTGACTCCCTTTTTAATTTTCTTATTTCTTTTTTATTCGCTTTACGCATAGCTTTTCCCGTTTATGTTTGCGGCAATCGCATATAAACAACTGCACATCCTCGTACAACATCCTACCTAAATAACCGGCCAAATACGCCACTTCTTCACCTCCTATAGGCATTTTAAATGCCGTAGCTATATGATCCTCCAAATGGCGGCATTCGTGCTTTAGGGAGTTTAAAAACTCTTCCGGGGACGAAGTCTTGCTTATGACCATTACAGATTTCCGTAGCTTGTAATTGGAGTACGTGACACCGGTATCAAGTTTGCATGACACCAAATTATTGTAAGCCTCTCTTGCCTTGTCTTTCGGACAATCTATTGATTTCAACAAACCTATGACCTCTTCCGTATAATAGCAGGTGACACGATAAAATATATGCACCTGCCAATCGTACTTCTTTATGTATAGGTCTCTTCTTATCATATTTACATCATTTCATCCCAAATAATAGGCGTTCCAGAACCGATGCAATCAGCGTAGAAACGAGTAAATACAATACCATCGTAAGCATCCGGATCGTCGCAAACGTTCTTCACGTATAAAGCAGCATATTGATCATGGGGAATGGAGGAGCCAAGAAAATCAGCCTTGCACATATTGGCAACATACACATAGTCATAGCCGCCTTTCTTCTTTACATCGACGTTATATTTTTTAAGCATTTCGTCGATCTGCTCTTTTGTCCAGGGCTGTACCTTTATTTTCTTGCCAGTTCCATCTTCTTTTTCCATCATGGAAATAGCCCAATCACACATAGCCTTAGAAAAATGCCAGCCATATGCGCTTAAATAAGCTTTCATCCCCGAAGGAAAATCATCGTACATATCTAATCTCATATCTTTACTTTTTAAGAAGGGGCACAATGTCCCCTTCTGATTTAACGTCTGCGTCTGCGGTATTCCCCGGCATACCGTCCGGTTCCTCTCACGCCGCGCCTTTCACCGAAACCTTCTCCACCGCGTCTCCACATATCGCGGAATTCATCGTCGTCGTCATCGTCATCGTCTCGGAATCCCATACCGCCTTCCATTGCTTTTCTCTTGCCTTCCTTGCAACCAAGTTTATAGGCTTCTTCTATCGCTTCCATCAAGTCTTCGTCTTCATAAGCATCGAACTCTCTGAAAAGCTCTTCTAGTTTTCTATTTGATCCCATAATTATTACTTTTTAGTTGTTTCCTTAACTCCAAGCTGTTGCATCAATTGCTTGTTTAGCTCCATAAGTTCAGACATGTTCTTGCTCATATCAGACATCTGGGCCTTAAGGGTGTTGATTTCCTGTTCTTGACGTTGCTTTTCTGCAAATTCAGGATTGATCATTGTCAACATCTCATCGCAGGATGCTATCACGCTGAGATCATAGTCCCGACTGTTAACCCTATCCAATCTTTTTTGTTTTATCATGGATATTTCATTGTTCATCGCATCGCGGGAACATGAGACAACAAGATTCCCGTTTTGCCCAAAGTCGGCTATATCACTACCGGAGGGAAGATTCTGAAACGTCGTGTTCTGACCATTAATATTAGCCACGACATCTACGACCATCTCCATCTGAGGTATCTGCCCCATAGGAGCGGGCATAGGATATTTAGGCTTGGGTGCAGAAACGCTTACCACAGAACCAATCTCTATGAAATGTTTGGCTTCCTTATGAAGAATATACAACTGATTATTTACTCGAAGATTCTGAAACATGATTGTTTGATTTTAAAGGAGTGTGGTTATTGCAATTTTTACAACAACCACAGAGCTCCATGTTAATTACTACTTGCTTCGCAAAGAAGCCGTTTCTGCTGTAGGAGCCGGAGTAGTTGTCGGTCTATATCCACCATTAACAAGATACAATTCGTTCGTGTATTTGTTGTAATGGATCTCATAGATACCCGGACCGGCAAGGTTCTCTACTCGCACAGGCACATCGCCGTAAGCCATCAACGGTCTCGTGTCTCCGTTCGTCCCTATCAGAATGGGCAGTGTTGCTGTTGTTCCAGCCGGGATAGCTTGACGGAGATTGACATAGAAACCGCCTACATAATCCCGGTTACGAAACGCATGGTTCGGAAGCTCTAATGTCACGTTCTCCGTCCCTACCGTCACAGCCACCGTTGGCAAGGTGTTAAAGTTTGCCCTGCCAAGTGAAGGGAACGGAAAAGGAAATCCTGTAAAAAAGTTAGGCCACATAATTACCTCCTTTCTTACCCGGATCAACCCCAGTAGTTATTGCAACCACATCCGTAACCGCCGCGTCCATAAGCCGCGTCACCGGCATAAGCACCGAAAGCGGCCGCACGATAGGTTTCCGGGTTATACACCTGCAACTGTGGATAAGGAACGGATACCGTTGGAGGCATCTTGCACTTGATACCGTCTACATCACTTTGCAATGCCTGCAAGCCGGCTACCAACGGCGCGATCTGCTGACCGAAGTTGCTCAAGATTGTCGCATTCTGATTACGCTGAGAGATTTCCCCCTCCAAAACTGCAATTCTTGCATCCCTTGCAGCAAGGGCTTCCTGCTGACGGCGTGCCTCTGCGGCATCCATCTTGGCTACAATAGCCTGGAATCCTTCACGGTAAGCGTCCGACAAAGAACGAGTATTCCCTTCCATTGTACGTGTAAGCGTATTCATGTTTTCGCAACTCGCTAAGCGACTTTCATACCCCTGTCGTTCAATCGCAGTCTGCGTTTTGCAGCAACAATCGGCTAATTGAGCAGAGATAGATTGATTGCCCTGCATAATTGCAGTAATGATACTGTTGGTATTCTGTCCCATCTGATTGCCTAGACCGCATATAGCCTGAGATACAGAGTTAATACCAGCAAGGATTTGGTCTGAAGATAAATTCAACGCCTGGGCAAGTGATGCGATGTCCACACCGTTGCGATTAAGCATTTGCATAATCATGTCTCTTCCTTCATTGGCACCCTGATTGTTGTTTCCTCCAAAACCGAAGTTGCCGTTGCCAAAGATGGCAGCAATCACAATCAACGCAATAATGTCCTGAAAACCGCCGTTGTTCCCGAAGAAACCACCGTTACCGCCTCCACCGTTCATTAATCCCATGAGGTAACCTGTGTCAATACCTCTGTTCTGCAAAGACGGAAGGATTGATGCAAGTAAGCCGTTACTCGCTCCACCTGCCCCGTCTTGATTAAATACATAAGTTTTTTCCATTGTATTTTAAATCTTAGTTACGGTCAATATCAACCGCATCGCAAATGTCGCAAAACAGTAATTGTATTGAATGGTAGAATGTTGTAGGCTTGTTGTAAAGTTGTTGTTAAACTGTCTGATTTTTTACTTGTTCCCTTTACCGATTAAAAAATTTACGGATCATTTGATAATTTCGGCGGGAAAAGCTTGATGCGCCGGGAATCATATCCTATTCAAAAAAATACGCTGCCAATTTCTTGACAGCGTACAAATTCTAAGGGAAGCTATAATGATATTGAAAGGAGCTCTTCACCTAACTTGTGTAATGCCTTTTCTAATTTCAAATTTTGCTCTGGCTTAGGGTTTCTATTACCAGACGCATAATGCCACAATTGCTTTTGATTGATACCAGTAATACGCTCTAATCCGGCTTTTGTAAATATGCCAGAATAAAAATCCAAGAGGGATTTTACATCCATTTTGAAAATTAATTCATAATCCCCTTTGAGTTCTTCCGGTATATCGCAACCAAGTTCTTTGCATTCAACGATAAAAGCTTCTATGGCTTCTATCATATTCATTTTTATTTCATCCACGGTCTTTCCGGTGGCAACTATGCCTCCAAGGCCTTCAATAAAAGCAGAATAATTATTTTCTGCTCTTTCAATAATAATTTTCAATGATTTATTTTCCATATTGTGCCACATAAAACTTAATAATGCCTTCTTATTAAAAGAGGTACGGAAACAGCAGGACTATTTAAGCCCTGCTTCCCTTAAAATGGAATTTAATGTCCCGTCTTTCAGATCATTGCTTAGGTTGCCCGGTATAACTATAGGCCTTCTGGCTCCTTTCTTATAAAATATCCGGTGATCCCCACACATTCGGATGAATTCCCATCCATTATCTTCAAGCATGGAAATTACTTCCTTCACTTTCATTACCACGTGTACCTCCTTTTTTAATTTAAAAGTACCCTTCTTACAACGAAGAATCGACAGCACAAAGATAACTATTTTTCTACTATTAGCAAATAAAATGATAACTATTTTTCTACAAAAGCAAAATAATTACACAAGTTCTATCTATAGGCATATTTCACCGCTTTTTCTTTGCAGTTTCAGAAAAAAGGCGTATGTTTGCGGTGTCTAAATTTTCAAAGCGGTACGTTACCGCTGGCTTATGTCAGCGTTTTTTGTGCCCATACATATACGATATTGTTATATAATAATATAACTGCGCCGTGTCGTGGAGTAGAAATACCCACGGAGTTTTGCTTTGAAGACTTAGACAACACGTAGCGCAGTTTTTTTTATGTCTAAAAAATATTCTTCAATATTTTGCCATATCACTATTTTTTCTTTCCTTTGCAATGCTAAACAATTATAAGAGTGGGCAACTCTTATGTAATCCGTAAGGGTTATTTTTATGCCCAATACATATTAGATATATTGTTATATATAAGATATAGCACACGAACGGTGGGGTAACAGAAATGTCCCCAAAATTAATCTTATGATTGTTTAGCAGCCGTGAACGTGTGCTTTTTTTATTTTTATGCTAAACAATCAAATTTTATCCAAAGAGAGTAGCGAAAGCGAAATCAAAGCGTATTTTAACGCAGTATTAAAGTTGTCACAATCAGCCAACGAGTTCCCCGTAAATCTTGATGAGGTGTGGCCTCTTGTTTATTCTGAAAAGAGCAAGGCTGTCCGCGCATTAAGAGATAATTTTATTGAGGATGTTGATTTTATCACCATAGCCCAAAATGGCGAAGGTGGTAGATTTGCTTCAACAGACTATTATCTTACCTTATCTTGCATGGAGTTTTTCATCGCCCGAAAAGTGCGTTCTGTTTTCGAGGTCTACCGTCAAGTTTTCCACAAAACAGCTAACAAATCTTTGCCAACTTCCCGTAAACGTTCCACCGGACTTACAACAAAAGTAAAGGCTTCACTTATGTGGATAGAGGGCGTAAGTCGGTATCTAAATCTGAACGACGCTTCAAAACTCGGATTATTAAAGCAGGTAGCCGAACCGTTAGGCCTCCCTACTCCCGACTACACTCCATCGAAAGGAATCCTCAAATCGGCCAGTGCTTTATTGAAAGAAAACGGTTCATCTATGAGTGCACAGCAGTTCAATGCGAAACTAATAGAGAAAGGATATCTTAAGGAGATAACCCGGCTATCCTCAAAGGGTGGAACAAAGAAATTTAAATCCATTACAGATAAAGGAACTTCATTTGGAGAGAACCAGGTGAACCCAAACAATCCGAAAGAGACACAACCTTTATATTACGAGGACAAATTTGCAGAACTTCTTCAAATTATTAAGATAGCATAATAGCATTATAACTTAGACATTTAGAGGTACGGCGTAAGGACGTACAGCCAATATTATACCAATTAATAAACCAAAAAAATAATTACAAAATCATGGAATTTAAAGATTTAGCAACAAAGTTCGAAGGTCTTACAGCAGATCAAGTAGGGGTATTAGCAGAGTTCGGCAAAGATATTTTAGATGATGCAGGCATATTCGGTTTACCTTCCTGTCTGCTGGGATTAATTCAAGATATACTCAATATAGACGAATTTGATATTGAAGAAAATAGGTTTACAATAAGATCACTCTTACATATTGTAAAATTAGTCAATGATTTAAATATGCAATGTTGGTTTGAACATAAAACCCCGTTCGGACTTACAGGCATTAGAAATGACAACCAATATGTCGGATTAGATAACGAGACTAAAATAATAGCATCATGATTGCTACATAAATAACATAGACCCGCATGTTGGGGCTTCGTACCCGGCGTATCACGTTTGGAGGGCTGTTTAACACACAAAGTTATTCGGCCCTTCGTTATATCTATTATGATCAGATAAAAATAGGGGATTCCTGTACATCCCCTTAAAACAGCATTACGCCAATTTCTTGTCATCTATCAAGAAAGAAAAGAAACGAGAATTTTTAGGATAAATCCTCTTCCCATTTTTCACAATATATCGACAGAAAATACGGATTTTGCCGTCTTTTTGCGTTTGATCTTTCACATTAACACCTCCTTTCCGATTTGTCCACCGACCTGTATCGGCAAACTATATTAGTTACACCCTGTCAAGCATAACTAAAAAAGCCCAAAGCTACAGGACTATGGGCTTATGTCTTTTTCTCTGAAGGGAGATAGGACGGAGGTGGCGAATGACAGTTCGCCGGATTGGAGGTGTTAATGTTCCAATCAAACGCAATTGCAAATATATAAGTTGAAACTATAATAACGATATACGGTTAGCAATATTTAAGTATAATTTACAAACTCCTTAATGGCATACCAAGCGACTCACGTATATTCCTAACTATAACCTTTAGCAGATAATTTCTGCGTATTCTGTCAGGGTAGATATTTTTCAACTTGTTGATCGATTGCTGCGTAAATCCGGTAAATGACGATATTTGAGATTCACTGAATTTATATTCAGATAGTATAACAACCATGATACCGCGTGAATCAACAATATCACTTCGTTTACACTTTGACAGTATCAGGTCTTCTGATACTTCTGTCTCTTTAGAGACAATTCTTAATATTTTGGCAAAGATTTCAGATTTACACATAATGTTTGAATTTTAGTTATATCTTTGCCTTCGCTACATAAAACTTATCGCACATAATGCAACAAAAGCATAGACATTCATGTTGAAGATATTAAGTCCCCAACGTGCGAGTGTCTATGCTTGTGTATCAGTTTTATGTAGCAGTTAAACGTGATACGTTGGGGGCTTTTATTTTACTTCCCAGCCCCATAGGAAGAGACTATGAACAAAAGTCTACTGCTTCAGTTTGTAAACCATCCGGCCAACAACGATCAGTATTATGACAATGACAGCCGCCATCGCCCAGCCGCCTACTTCTATCTTCATCCGTTGCCAGACTGTCAGCCTCTTTTCGATTTCAACCGGGTATGGTACTCGGATAGTATCTGTTCGGTTTATATATAGCGTGTCTACCCTGTCCTTGTACTTATAGATGTACCTGTACCGATATTCGGCAACGGTATCGCCTCTTTGAATTACAGAGACCGAATCATGTATAAGCACGCTATCGATCCGGGCCGAGTTAAAGAACACGCTATCAATTCTGACCGTTTCAACCGGGACATAACGGACTTGCGTACGGCAAGATGTAAGCATACAGATCAGTGCTATTATCAATAACCCGATCAAACCACCTAATAATTCGTCTTTGTCTCTTTCGTCCATCATAACAAGCTCCATCCGTCAATCACATCTGGCATATCAGCCTCTACCCCATTCTCCACACGGCTCATACCTGCCACAATACGGATCATCTGCTCACGGTCATTTACATTGATCGGATCGTCGGCCGGGATTCCGGCATAATCTGATACGGCCTTTACATAAGCTTCTGTATGGTTTTCTTTCGGTGGCGCCCACCGGGTAATCATCTTGCGGATAGTGTCGAGTTTGTAATTTTTGAAGTAGTTAGATAATATTTTAAACATCGCCCGGTAGCCGTAGGCCATTGTTGTAAACTGTTTAAAAGATTTATCCTCACTGGGCCTTACTTCTCCTTGGAACAAGTCGTTATTAATCCGAATATTACCAGGATTGTTATTTCTAAGTCCTCTTGCTGTCATAATATATTACTCCATTATCTAAATTAAACTTGTCTAAAACTCACTGGGTGGCTCTCGATCTGGACATCCATGTTTATTACATTTCCGAAAATCAAGAGCACTATTCCTAATTATCAATTCCGTATTCTTTTCAGTTAGCTCACGGATACACTGACGCAATTCTTCTATTTTTGCATACAAAGTATCTATTTTAGTATCCAGCTCGCCCACTCTTTTTTCCTTTTTCTCGTATAATTCTTTCCATTCATCAGCATACTGAGTAATGTTATCCGCTTCTGCTTTTTTAGCTTCTGCGGCAGCCTTACGTTTTCGAGATTCATAAAACATGAATGCTCCAATTAACGGCAGGCCCGCTGTGCTGATAAATGATCCTATCAACTGGACTATTTCTTGCATTTCCATCATTTAAAGTAAAAATAATATGCCTAAATAAGTGGATAATAAGGCAGCTATCTCAATCCAGAACATCGGCTTGCTCTGGTAGAACTTATACCAAAATGTGCCCTCTTTTTCTTTGGCAATGCTTAATGCGGTATACCCTACATAGGCAAGCCATACTAACAACATTGGCCAGAGGTTCAATGCCACCCAAAGTTGCGATCCGGCAATACAGATGATTGCTCCAGCAGAATGCATCTTGCTCTCATAATCATCTTTGAAATTGGGAGCTGAACCAACAAAGAACATGCCAGCACAGGACAGAAATGCAACCCATTCCGTGTTTGGTTTACTTACCTCCAATATTGCAGGCATCAATAAACCGGCAGTCAGCCACATTGTTGCCATAAACCACAATTTATGCTCCAGGTAGTAATAGGTTGCACTTATGGAATAAGGTACACCCTTAGTCTTTACACACACGGCAGCCGTGTAGGCCGCAATAACAAGCATTGAAATAATCGTCAAAATAGTTATCATACCAATCTTACATTTATGTTAATCAATTCTTTCAAATGGGCATATACCGGATTAATCGTACCATAAAAGCAGTAATATTTCTTCCTTACGCCGTCTTCCATTTCCGTATAATACTTTCCCTGTTCAAGCGTCATGCCTGGCGCATAGAGTTTGGGATCGTATTCCGTGCCTTTGTGATTTTCGTCCATGCGCTCATAAAGGGCAGCCGTATCTACCGAAGGAGGATATATTTCGAGAACCGGATTTATCGGTTGCCGGACTTTCCATAACCAGTCATCGTTAATTACCCGGTTGCCGGTTTCCAACTTCCCGTTAATAAATTCTTTCCATTCCGCATGTGCGTATTTGGCACCAATCGCTTCATCATTCGTCAGTGACATTGCAGACACAGATTTACGGGTGATACGGGATAGTTGCTTCTCTGAATCGTGCGTTTCCGTGTATTTTACGGCTTCCTGTAATTCGGCTGTTGTTCTATGGATTACATCGGGGTAGCCCGTCACCTCAATCGCTTCTACATCTTCCACTGTCTCGGCAGCTTCAATATCAGAGAGTAACTTTTCTGATAGACCTATACAGATATCATTATAGTCTGCCATCTCATTGAGAGCTTCCAATAACAGAGATGATTTATACGAATTCCCGTTTACTTCAACCGTATCTTTTCGGGCACACTGGTCTTTTAGAGACAAACGGTCGTATGTATATACATCGTTGTCCTCTATGTAATAGTGCCGGTAGTCGGTGTTGTAGACTTCCTGACGCTTCAAGTCTTTTGCAGTTTGAAGTTTTTCTTCCGGTGTCGGTTCGGGAATGGGTGTCAATTGCATATTGAACACTTCTTCTACGGATGCACCTTCGTTTGCCTCTTTAAAGGCAATCTGTTCCTCTGTCAGCAAAACGTACTTTCCTGCAACATAATCCTCCCATGTTGTGCCGATATCGTTGTCTGCTGTATCGAGCTTTTCCGGCATTGCGACATAGATATTCGCTGCGTCTTTCTGTATGTATAAATAGTTTATTTCCATTTTGATTTATTTGTATTTATTATATCGTAATACGATAATCCCCGAACCGCCAGAACCGGATGAAATCCCTCCTGATACATTGGAACCACTTATATAAAAAGAACCTCCTCCTGATCCTGTATTGGGTTTTCCATTAGTAGGGTTGCCTAACGATCCTCCCCCTATACCTATTCCTCCTCCTCCTTGTGACGATCCGGAGCTATATTCTCCACCACCTCCACCCCCACCGGCATACAATTTATTATTGAATGGACATCTTGTAGTGGTTCCTTGCCCTATCCCAGGCATATCGCCAACTCCATTAGATCCATCACTACCTCCGATATATCCTGCCGTATTTCCTGAAGACATTCCACTTCCTCCTCCTGAACCTCCATCTCCTCCCTTGCCAGAATATTGTCCACCATTTCCCCCATTGGCATAGTATATAGCTGAGTCCCTAAACCAAGAATTCTGGCCTTTTAGTCCATCTTTCGCATCATTATAAGACGATGTTGATCTTACACTATTGCCTCCGTTTCCTATTACATAATTAATAGATTCTCCCGGTGTAACAGATATACCTAAATATAATTCAGTGCAACCGGAACCGCCCCCACCACCACCTCTTTCAGGGCCTGACGATGCACCAGAGCCACCACCTCCAACAATAAAAACGTCAACTGATTTACATCCTGCTGGGACCGTCCATTTGCCAGAAGATTTTAGCTCTTCTACAACTTGTACTGTCTCTCTTTTCCCCGTCGACATTGTCCTTCTTCTCAACATATCAATCCTTCTCTTTAACGGTTATTGAATACATGACACCACTCGTATCGATCTTCAAAATGGACATCTCGAAAGGCACGCCGGAAGTAGTGGTAATAGAACTACCGGACATTGATCTAAAACTGCCAGTAGTGGGGATAGGCTGCGTAAAAGAAGCGGTAGGATTACAATCAAGATATATCTCTTCGCCTACATTCAGTGCCCTTGCAGACTCATTTATCGACAGGTTTGAAGCGGAGGATAGGGTAGCCTTAATTAACCTCTTGTTTGTTGGTATATTCGCAAGAGTTGTGACAGCATTACTCCCTGTGCTGAAGTTTACTATATCATCCACCTTCTTCTTGTCCTCAGCCGACATATACCCCGCTATGGCGGAGGTGGCGGTAGGGGGAGTGAGGTATTGACCGTTGTCGGAGAGGTATTTTGTACCATCACCGTTATTAACAAGATTCATGGAATTCCAGGCACAGACATATGTTTTATCGTCTGTATAAACGGAAATCCTCTTTACATTTACTACTAAATTTGCATTTAACTCAAAGCTATTAAGTCCAGACATATTGATAGTCAACCCATATGACTCTTCATCCTTTGTCATACTAAAAGGGAAATACACAGTGTTAACACGTGCTAAAGACACTCTATTTTCATAAGCATCAACTACCTTTTGATAATTTTCATCTGATAATGTACCACTTTCATTTGGGAATAAAGTTGTCAAGTCAAGACACTGATTGCTCGCCACTATCTCCGACCACGCCCCATTGTTACGCCCGTAGGTTTTTCCGTCCTTTGGAGCATCTACCGTAATAGCCGCATCTTCTCCTGCTGGGCCTTGCGGACCTTCTGGACCTCGATCTCCTTTATCGCCTTTCGGGCCCTGTTCTCCCGTAGGACCTTGAGGGCCAGGATCGCCTTGAATACCCTGCAAACCTTGAGGACCTATATCACCTCTTTCACCTTGAGGTCCTTGAGGACCGGTATCACCTTTGTCACCTTTTGGACCCTGAGCACCTTGAAGCGGACCATTGTTTTTCCACACAGAATTGATTGCATCATAAATATAAATGTCGTACGGAGCACCTGTACCAACTCCATAAGCATCACCAGCTTGTGGGGAAACTATTGTAGACCCTAATTCTTCCTGCGTGCTAAAATATCCAAGTACCTTAAAACCACTTCCCGTATCTCCTTTATCGCCTTTTACTCCCTGCTCGCCTTTAGGCCCAACAGGGCCTTGTGGACCAGTTTCGCCAATAGGTCCCTGCGGGCCTGTTTCTCCTTGAATCCCTTGTTCTCCTCTAAGACCTTGCGGACCAATATCACCCTTTTCACCCTTCAATTCTGCCTTATCTTCTTCCGTCAAATCAGAAAAATGCAATTTCAACTCGTCTTTCTGTTCCGGCGTTAGATCGGAAAACTTCAACTTCAAATCATCGTAAGGGACAAGTACACGATAAGCTGTATCTTCTTCACTGGTGTACTTCCATTCAATGCCTGTGCTACCGGTACGGAAAACAGGAGTATCACCGGCAGTACCTTTCAGATCGGACAAAGCGACAAGATTCTGCCAATTACCGTCCGTATAACGCCATTGGATATAGGTTTTATCCTGATTTACCTGCAAGAATACTTCACGTCCATCTACACCCTTCAAGACAGACAGAGCAACACGTACAAGCTTATATGTGCTACCCAATACCTGAAAGGCGGGAAGAGAGGACACACCGGTAAGTGAACTTACCTCTTCGTACTGCCCCGGATCTTTCGCCGTAGACGCAATCAAATCCTCCACCGCTGCCGCAATCTTCTGCAAGTCTTCCGGCGCGATCGTTGTCCCGTCTGGTAATATGGTATCTCCTGCTGCCATAGGTGTTAATCTATTTTATTCCTCTGTTCAAAAATTGATTTTGCATCCGCCAATGCCGCTGTATATATAGCCTCGCTATCGGCATCCGGTATAGACTTGTCAAATGATATATTCTTGGTCCCGTCTGCATTGATGATTATGTAGCCGAAACGAACATCTGCCTTCTTGACTGTACCCGTTACCGACTTAACGTTTTCCCCTTCATCCTGTGTGATATTGTACTGTACTTCGTAACCTGCCACATTGTTCAGGTATGTGCTCTTGACCACTGATGATACTTGTTCGAGTGCCATAACTTATTCCTCCTTATCTTTAGTTTCTGTTTCGACTTCTGTTGCTGAACGCACAATGCTGTCTAATACAAATCTTTTGAAGCCCGGCTTGATGAGTTTCATCATTTCATCAAATTCTTCATCAGGGATTTTGATATCCCCTTCTGAATAATAAATATTGCGTGCCAATTCGCTCATTGGGACACTCTCCGATGCACGGTGCAGAGCGTTCCCAATCTCCTTTCGAAGATCATGATTTTGGTACTGATCAATTCCAACTTCTACATTTAACTCTTTGAAATTTACTTGTTTCATATTAATTTATTTTTTATGAGTTTCTATTTATTATATACCAATTCTTATTGAAATACATCAAAATAGCGGAATCACCTTTACCCATCCAGAAACCAGTATTGCTTCCAGACGCTTCATTTATAGTATCTCCATTTTCATTTATGATATTATTATTTGTTCCTCCTTTAGCTGCGACATATATTCTCCCTGTAGCCCATTTTGTCACCAATAAAATGATAATAATGGCAGAGTTATCAACAACTGCATGTCCTGAATTAAAATAGCCAAATTCAGATTTTATTGCGCTATCACTCGGCAGATTGACTGTTATATCTGATGTAGGTTGATATATATAAGTCCTTTGATTTCGCAAATTCTTAGCCGATGAAAAACTGCTATCGCTTGGAGCAATATTAGGTCCAGTAAACACATCCTCTATGATCCCGAAATTTCCTTTGACACGAAGTCCTCCGTCACAATCTACAGCAATAGGCTTAACATCTGTGCTAGCATCCCCAGAAGCAGATACCGAAAGCCCATATGTCGTTCCACCAGAACTGGCCTTATTATGGTTCTTTATAATAGCCGTGCAAGTAAACGAACCTCCAGTCGACAAAGGAGCTAAATTGCGCCCAAAAGCAATACGAGTATTCTCCCCTATCATATCTATATATCCAACATCTTTTCCCGGACTTGCATTGCATTTAAACCAGCCATATTCAGTTATGGTAAACGATCCAATTTGAGTTGCACCTTTAAGATTTATCTTGGATGCTTCAAGTGTAATACTTTCAGGAGATTGATTTATAGATGATATAATATTATCTTTCCTGGCATATAAATTATTACCATAAGCGGTCGTCATTATTCCGGATTCTTCCGTAGGATTACCGTCGGCATCAAAATTAGCAACGACAACCCGCCATTTATCTTTATTTTGCAAGACAAAAGATGCAGCCGATACAGCATTGTCGTTAACCGTTTCCCATGACTGCGTTCCGTTTACACCGATATACCGCTTTGTTATTTTTGTCGACGGATTATACCACAATGCTCCTACGTGTTTAAATTCCTGACCTGATGGCCAAGATTGCCAAGGATCATTTGTTTGGGAATATTGTTCCTGTGAATACAAACCGCATTCAAAAGCTTTATTTGCTAAATCTGCTGCATCTTTTATGCCTTGAGTATTTGTTCCTACGGCCGAAGATATCTGATCATACTCCACGGACAGGTTTGCAACCGATGTTTCAAGTGTTTTTAAATCATTTTTCGATGCAAACAGAGAAACAGCATCCGCCTGCGTGATCCACCCGGCACTTTCTATCGTATTGTTGATATTATCCACCTTCGTAGATATACCGGACATCTGTTCTGCGGTAATCTGCAACTGACTGTCAAAGTGGACATAGATTTCTCCCGTCTCACTATCTACATAATCTTTTGTCGCCAACAGTTTGATGTATTCGTCTGTCTGGTCGATCTGTGTCTGCAACTTGACAATAGCATCCGCAATCTCATCAGAAAACAGCCCTACACCATAAATAAGTATCTCACCAGTGAATCTCAGTTCAAAATCACCTTTCCCGTTCCATTTCCCGACCTTAGACAGCTTTTGATAGCTGTCGCTTTCCGATAGCTGCTCTTCATGATACAACTCGGTTCCCGGGATACCGAAACCGCAAGAACCGGGACGGAGCACCTTATAGAACAAAGAGAAAGAATACGTCTTTTCTTCTTCTTCCGTGTGATCCGGGATATTCATTATAGCATTCTGCTGAAGGATATACGTGTTCCTTATTCGCAGAACGTTTTGACCGTTGTCATTATAGATATCGGCAACTTGACCCTTTTCTACATAGAAGCTACCGTCCAGCCAAAGATATTCTCCACCTACGTTGATAAAATGAACGTTATTTGCGGCTGTCCAATAGTTTGTATTCTGGCTGAAAGAAGAGTTTACAAGGATGTTACCACCTTCTGCGGATATGTCGTTACGGATGCTATCAATAAGGCTTTCAAACTTGCCGTTCATGGCAATAAAGGTCTGCTCAATGGTATCTCCGTTTTGAAGAATGAATGTCGAGTTTTCAACGTATATCCCGTTCAAATAAGCCCCATAACCAGACAACTGATCGCCTCTCTGTGTCCTGATTCCTGTCAGATGTCCAATACGGGCTTTCAACTTGCCTTCGGTGCTGGCATCAGTAATACCATCGTACACATCGATAAATGGCGCACCGCTATCGGCCGTTGTCAGATATATCAATCCCTGCCGGTCCGTATCTTCATTGTTACCCCAACGAAGGGCAAAATCTCCGGCTTCCGGTTGTCCTGTCCCTTCTATCAGAGGAATAGCTATATCAAAATAGTCACTGTCTACACCGATACAACGTCCGAAAAGATACTTGATACTGGTCGTTCCCGTCCGTGTCTGTATTCTGACACCGTCACCCTTACGCAGGTTCATAAGCATAAGACCATCCATATCGTCCATATAACAGCGATAACGGTCAGACATCACTTCTACTCTGGCTATTTTGTTGATGTCAGAAACAATCTGGCTACCTCCTAAACCGTAAATCTGGGAATAAACAATCTCGTAAGCAGTGAATGTCTTTCGAATAAAGAGGTTGTCCATCTCCCCAGTGGCCGTCGGTGTGTCTATCTGCCATCCCCAACCGGTAAAACCGGATGCAAAAGTTGGCGATCCGGTATTGCCCCCTATATAGATATCACTCCTCACACGAAGCGAATCCAATATGGCGGCGCCCGTACTCTGGATATCCCAGCCTTTACCATCCCAGCCGTCTATGAAAATGGACGATCCTATCTTCTTGTCAAAAAGTATATTCCCGTGGGCGGTATCGTCGATATCCTTGCGAAGATACATATCACTTATGTCTACATAAGCCTTGTTTATCTCATATAGTGTACGCAGTGCTGAAAATACATTCTCATCAGAAGCGGCAGGAGCCTCATCCCTTTTCACGATATAAACACCAAAGCCGCCACCTTGATTCACATAAGTATTCCCTTTAAACTGAATATTATCTAACTTTTGTTCCAGTTCCCCTAATCGGGAATAGGCTGCACTTTCCCCGATTGTGTATACAGGGGAATCGTAGGGGATATCCAACTTCTTCTCAAAGCCGATTACACGAGAGATACGACCGTTCTCAAAATACGCCTTATTTATAAGGTTTACTTTCTGCCCCGGCAACAGATTGATTTCTTTTTCTGGATTTAACAACCCATTGTTTTCATCATAACCGGAAGCCCGGTAAGAATTAAGACTGCATGTATATGTCGAAGGATCAGAAACGACCTTGTCCTTATATGCAATCGTTCTTTCCAAAAGTTCCTGTTCAGCCTGTGGAATTAGAGCGTCATTTACATAACGGGTATCAAAATTGTACAAGATATATTTATTCCCTATACCTGGAATAAGTGGGCTTTCTGGCAAAGTCTGTCCATAAGTATCATTGCGTACTATTTCAAACACTTGCGCTTCCGGGTTGTCTTCCGGCAATCTTTCCGGGTTGAATTCCAAAGCAAAATCCATTCCCGAAAGGGGACCGGTCTGAAATATGACGTGCAAGTCCTGTCCGGGAAGAATATATTCTTTTTTAAATGTCAAATTCGCATCCTTGAACCGATATACAGTGAATGTGATAGGATCGCCAGAATCATCCTCATCCGTGATTTCCTTAGGAATTACTTCAGTTATCGTTCCGGTCACACGAGGATAGATGTCCTCAAAGATAATGACCGCTTCAACAACCTGCTCTTCCTCCAAGCCTTCGATAACATCCACATACGGAGTCCCAGCAGGAAGCATCAGTCTTTTTTGGACTACACCCTCTACGACTGCCCCCGTTTCTCCCTTCCGATAGTCAGAAGGGAGATTTCGAGACGATCCAAAAGCATATAATCTTGTTGCAAAAATATCCTGACTCTGGCTCCTTGACATTGAAGATATTTCCTTCCCTATTTCCAAGTTTACAGGTTCCCCATGTTCCAAATGTCCAAGATATATTTTATCCCCATCAACCCACCATTCACATTCCCATGCCTCCGCTATTTTTGTCAGAGCATCTATGATGTTCGTGTTGTTATACTGCACCAATTTAGCTACAGGATCAACAGTGCTATCCACTATAGCTTGATATTCCTTGCCTTTAAAAGTAAATCCTATTGCACGGAGATTGGAAACGACAATGCTCAAATGGGCTTCCGGGGAACGGGTAAGGCTCCAAGATGCTTCTTTATTTCCTTGTCGATCATAAAAAAGTATATGATTCTTCCATCGATAATAATGTGATTCCAGCCTGAGTGTATAATCATATCCACCGTTAGAAGTATTAAATGTTGGGTATACTTTATCTGTTATATAATAAAGCGAGCCTTCATAATCAACATTGTCTCCTATCTCCAATCGTACCGGAGTTTCTAAAGAGAATACAATACTAATATAATCCTCTTTCATCAGTTCAAATCGATGTAATGAACTCGATCCTATTGATACTGACAACTTGATTCTGCCTGATATGTCCCTTATATCAATCATATGTTCAAAGTTCAGGGATAAAAAAAGGAAGTCCAATTTTCTGAACTTCCTAAATACGACAATCATTTTATTGTCGTGAATTAATCTCTATCATCTGGATTAGGCTCTTCAAACTTAACAGATAACCGGCTGTTCATACGCGACCTGTCAAGAGCAAAACTCGTAGATTTTTTATGAACAAGAATAAAGGACATGCCAATAGCTGGAACCCGAACTATAACTTTTCCCTTCTGGAGTTCCGAAACGAACTTTGCATAATTGGATAAATATTCTTCGGGAGTATCGCCGTGAATATTAAATGTCAATGTCACATCACGACTTGAAATTTTAGGATTGTTATATATTACCATCTTCCCGTTTTCAAGGCGGCTTTCGCTTTCTATAAAATCCTTATTGCCGGCAGGAGTAAGAAGGTTCTGAATAAAGCTTTCCCCCATAGCAACCCTATATGTTCCCCAAGCATCATTACTGTTTATAAATAAGTCTCCCAACATAATCTATAATATTTTTGCAGTTCCGTCATTTATAATATCGACCTCACATCCTCCGATATTTACAACTAATATCACGGAATAGTTAGTTGCTTCTATTTTAGCCTTTCCCCCGTGCATAAGCATTACCTTATGAACCTTTGTATTATCATCATAAGACAAGCTCGCAATGGTATTTCCTACTACTGCAACATTCGGTTTATTGCAGAGTTCAATATATCCACAATCCACATAAACCCCAAACGGTTTCACATTCTTGGCCATCCCCCTAAATGATTCTAGGGGTGGATAGTTGTTATGTTCGCAAAACTCCCGGCCTTGTGGGGAAAAGAAAAGCCAACACAAACTTTTCCAGTCTGTAGCTTTTCCTGACTCACAACAAGCACCTAAAGAGATTGCTTTCTGCATTATATCATGAACTTTCATACTATAAATTATTTATATTGTTTTCTATCTTTGTCAACTTGGAAACTACTTCTTTTAATTGCTTTACCGTATCTCCGGTATTATCACTAATTTGCTGCAATTCTATATATATATTAGCCATCATCACGCGAGTTTCATCTGCAATATCATACAATGACGCAATTCTTATATTTATCGAATCAATACTTGCACTTATATACAGCAGATTTGCAATCTGGTTAGAACTCTGCAAATACAAAAGAATTTCTTCCCCAATCATTTGCAAAGCCGTAAATCGCCCATTCAATTCATTCGCTGAATCTTGAGACATTACTTCAAATCCTCCGCTTGTTGCCTGTTGCTCATATTTGCTTTCATCCTTTAGCCATTTGCCAGAATTTTCAAATATTTCTTGTGCCTCCTTGTCCATCTTTTCCTTCAACTTATTCAATTCGGCTTCTTCCCATGGCGACACGATACCATCGGACATATAGTCGGCCAACTGCTTCATGAAATCTTGAACCGAAGGAGACAGCTTCTTTTTTAAAAACTCTATGATAGCGGTTTTAATGAGTGTTTGAACAGCTTTAGCGGATGATTCTGCGGCATTTTCTCCTGTAGCCCATGCGTCGGCATAGGCCTTAGCAAACTCATCAATAGCGGACATAACATCTGTCCCAGTGATGGCCTCTATCGCTTTTTCTTTATTCTCTTCAAGTTGAGCATTAATATCGTATAATTGCTTCTGCCACTCTTTTATACGATTGTCATCTGATTTTTTCTTGTCTTGTTCTTCTTTGATTTGTTGCTGAATAAGAAGTTTTTGTTGCTCAAGAAGTTTATTTTGCTGATCTATTAGTTGAGAAGCATCAGTCGAATAGGCTTTTTCTATAGACCTTCCCAGCTTTTCATATGACGCATCAAGTACATCAATCTGATCCTGTAATTTCTGGATGCGCTTTTCATTTTTTTTATCATGAATTTTAGCGATAGCGGAAGCCAAAGAAGAAACGACGCCAATAGCTGCTCCGGCTGCGGCTCCAATGGGGCCAAACATTGCTCCGGCTTGCGCTCCTTGCATTGTCGAATTAACAGCATCCATTGCGATATTCAAACCTTCAGCTATACCACTAAATACCCCACCAAACGAGTCGCCCAGCTTGCCAAATGTATTAGACAAAAATTGGACCGAAGAAGTAACCTCATTTACACCTTCATTTATAAGCTGCAATGATTCTGTTAATTTCTTAGGATCATTCCCTGCGGCGAAAAAACGTTTTAAGCCTTGTGTTACTTTATCAAATGCAGGCTGTAAAGTCTCTGCTTGATCTTTTACTTCCCTTAGCGATTCACTGGCCTGCCGTATAGCTTCCGGTGCTTCTTGCCAGCGTCTAAATTCATCTTCTGTTATACCGAGTTTTGAGCCAACAGTTGCGTCCCATTTACCATTTTTGATAAAATCAAGTGCTTCCTGACCTTTTGAAGCAAGTTCTTGCAGCTCCTTCAAAGATTTATCGCGCATATCACCAAAAAGAGCAATAATAGCATTTGAAGAATTTTTGGTCTTAATTTCAAGATCAAGCAATTCTTTATCCCATTGCTTACCAAGCATCAATTTTTCACCTTCCGTTTCAGCATCAGCGATCTTTTGACCATATTCGACTGCAAGAGCCATTTTCTTCTCCTGATAAGAACCATATTCTTTCAAATAATCATTCATTGCCTTACGCTGGGCTTCAACCTGCTCATATTCCACTTCTTGAGTAGAACGCATACGGGTAGTTTTTGCCTGCGTAACGGCCGTTTTTATTTCAACAGTCTGCTCTTGCGTCAGTTTTCCTCCTTGTGCTTCTCTCCATTCTTTCTCCTTTTTACGGATAGCCTCTATTTCACGATCGTAATCATATTCTATTTGGGCAATGCGCTTATCGGAACCTTCCTCCATCAGATCAATCCGGGATTGCTCGTTACGATGTTGAAGTTCTAACAGTTCGTTATTTATTCTTTCCTGAACCTGTTTTTGTTTCTCTGCTTCTTTTTTCTGCTTTTCAGTTTGTTCTTTACCGATAGAGGCCTTATTAAACGCAACATATTCATCTCGCATTTTCTCCAGTGCAGATCCTCCTATATTTGCGGCATCAGCGGCAGCAATCAATTCTCCTTTAGCTTCATTTATTCTTCTATTATATTCTTCTTGCGTTATTTCGCTAAGCGATAAACTCCTATTTAATTGGTCTATTGTTTCTTTATAAACCTGATATTCTTTCATATCTCGGAACAAAACATCAAGTTGCTCTATATTTGATGATTTTCCAAGTATATTAGCATATTGATCACTCCATTTCTTAATATCATCCAATATAGTCTTCTGCGCTTTTTGTGCTGAATTACGGGAATTGATTAAATTCTTAATATAGTTACCATAATTACGGCTAAATGCAAAAGCGTTTTTTACCAATTCCTCTTCGTTGCCAGCTTTATTTTCTTTCATTAGAGCGTTGATCTTCGATTGTAAATCCATTTCCTTTTTTTTAGCCTCTGTTAAAGCCTCTGCGGATTTTGCTCTTTGATCTTCGATTAATTTTAATGAAGCAATATTCTGTATGTTTTCAACAAGCAATTTATACGCTTCGTTTGCTTTTCCTGCCAAAATAGCTTCCTCTGAAAGATTTTGTAAATAATCAGGGTACATTTGCTGAAGTTTCTCTACTGCTTTTTTTCGTACATTGATAGATAAAGCAATGTTCTGAGATATGCCATATAACAAATTCAATTTAGAAATCTCTTCTAATGTTTTTTCAGATGCATTACTTTGTAAGTTATTAAATTCTTTCAATGACTCATTCAACCTCTTTTGCGCTGTATCAGCTCCAAACAAATTCTTCGTCCATTCGATAATATCCTTCCCATAGACAGACAGCATTGTTATTGCAACAACAAGTGCTGTTTGCCAACTGAAAATAGACGAAATTAACTGTTTCCATACTGGCGCAACTTTAGCTACATCATTGTTCCCGGCCGCAACAGCCGCTTTAAAAGCCTTGTATTCTGCCGACGCTTTCTTTAACTCGTCTGCAAGCATAGGGAGGTTGTTTGATATGGCCAAAAAGAAAGTATTCCATCCTATAGCTAAAGATGGCAATTCTCTCGCTACTTGTTGTACCGACATTCCCAAACCATTCCAGGCAGAAGCGTAGTTTCCTACATTTCTTTGATATCGGCCGGTAGCCTGTTCTGCCGCACTAATCTCGGTATTCAACGACTGTATCTGCTTTTGCAAATCGGTTCCGATCGCAGCCTTTCTATCCGAAGCGGAAAGACGATCATATTCTGCATTAAGTAATGACAACTGTTTTCTCAGGGAAACAAGAGAATCCGCTGCCACCCCTTCTATTTTTATATTGTCGGAATATTCTTTTCTGAGTTTTTTTAGAGCCTCATTTTCTATTGTATATTGGTGAGTTATTTCCTTTAATTCAGTCAAGATATTTGATCCCTTTTGCCCCCTCTTGTCTATATCAGACAATGCCAAATAAGACTTATTTAGTTTCTTGACATCTTCATTTAAGGCTTTGACTTTCAGCTGTTGTTCAACAAATACATCCGTAGCATTATTAAGCTCCGATGCCATCTGTCGTGCGCCTTCCATTACTCCATTAGATACATTAAGCTGATCTATAATACGTTGATAATTTTGAACCTGCTGCTCATATTCTTTCAGTTTTTGTGTCGATTCCTGATATTTCTTATTTAACTCTTCGAAACCCTTCATGTCACCAGCAACATTAAAGTCTTTAAGAGCCGTTTTCAGAGCTTCTACCTCTTCTCTGAGTTTTTGCACTTCTTGCCATTTGGCAGAAACATCAAAACTAAGTTTTGCCATAAATTACCCCTCTTTCTTTGTCCGGTTCAATAAATAACGTCCGTCTCGCTCGATAATCAGATCACCTGTGACTTGGTGTAGAATATCCTTTTGCATTAATAATAGATTTCTATATGGAATACGATACACTATCTCATTATAAGTTAGCTTTAAAGTTTCCATGAATGTGGCAATTTGCCCTATCATTGTTTCATTGCCTATCACTTTGGTATCGCCGCCATTCTTGCCACGCTCTCGGCTAAGGCGGCACAGACGAAAAAATCCTCTGCGGAGATTAGATTTATAACCGTTTCAAGTGCTTCTTTCAATTCCTTCATTGTCGCATCTTGAATCTCCGTATATTTATCCGGATCGTCAAAAATGAAAACAGACAATCCCTTTAGCAGATTCTCCAAATCTTCTTTTGCTTTACTCAGTTCTTCTTTACCTGTTGTGGTACGATCTATACAAGACAGATATTTTATTGATTTACATATAACAGCTATTGTAGGAGACTGAATGGTATATGCTTTACTTCCCAAAATGACGACTTTGAGGTCATCGCCTAAAATAGCGTTAGCGACTAAATTTGCTGCTTTGTTCATTGGATATTCATATTAAGCAAGAAAGGGACGGGCAGAATGTATCCGCCTGCCCCTTTCTGTTGTGATTCATTAATGGTACTTTAAATTCCCTTTAAAGTCTTGCCTTCAACATCAAACTGATATTCGGATGCAATGGTAGTTGAAACCTTCAAAGGAATGGCTGAAATAGCTAAACCAACGGCTCCATCGGTAGACGCTCCGCGCCCGATAACATTTGCTTTAGGGAAAATAATCGCTACATTATCATTAGATACAGCAACAACGCATTTATAACGCTGTTCCCCTGAGTTTCCTCTTTCCCAGCCTTTACTATCATCTAAAGGTTTACCACCCATCAATTCCGCCTTAGTGTCAAAGTCATAGGCGCCAATCGTCCAGTTTAGACTTACTGATCCTGCTTCAAAAGATGATCGGTATGTCTGTCCGGTCAATTCGTCCTTATACTCTGTTGTTGTACCGTCCTCTTCGGTAAACTCATATGTACCTTGATGTACATTGGGAACTTCTTTGAAAGAAGTAAACAATGATTCAAGTGTTGCATAAGTTGGAGCTGCTTCTAATGGCTCTCCATAAAGAATTTGCTTTACTCCAATCACGGATACTGTTCTTCCTGCCATATTCTTATTCTTTTACATTTAATACTTGAAATAATATTCTCACATTTACATAGAAACATTTTAAATCCCTGTTTTCTTCTATCCTTGTCGTATCGACCTCGTATGTATAAGATGTACCGTCGTAAGTAGAAGTGGAATGTAATTCCTTGACAGCCAACCTTTCTAAAGCATTAAGTCTTGTAAGAGGAGCTGTTCCTTTACGATCAAGATAAGGAATACAGATATTCACATGAACAAATCCTGCTTTCCAATAGGTGCCCGGCTCTACCGAATTAACGATAATAACAACCCGCTCGGACTTCACGTCTCCTTCGGGAACCGCTCCGTCTTTATACACCTTCTTGATTCCCAGTTTTTGGGCATCTTTATAAAGTATAGTCTGTATGTCTGTTGTAACTATCATTGCAGCATTGTCCTTACTGTTATCTCTGCATCATCAATCACACGTAATCCCTTGCTATTGACAAAACTTGCATAATCCATACCGGCAACGACAATAAGTGTGAAACCTTTCGATTTACAGGCAAGGCTTCTCGCATATTCAAGACCTTGTCGGCTTCCATCACTACCATCGCCGGACTTACCTCGCGCCCAAAACTGGACTGTTTTCTGCGCTTTGGTGGTGAAATATACCTTTTCGTAGTTTTCTCCACGTCCCTGAACCTGCTTAAATCCTCCCTCTTTGATTATCTTTCCATCCTGAGCCACCACATAGCCTAGCGAACTGCGTAGATTTCCCGTAATATTGTTATATTTTCCTTCTCTAACAGCCGTTTCATAAGCCCTTTCCCCCATCTCTACAAGATGAGCGAATACTTCGCTAAAAACTTCTTCAAAGAAGTTATCAACATCTGAAAAATCATATTTAGCAGTAATTATTCCAGCCATATTTGCCCATAGTTTAGATAATCCGTTGTCATAGGATTGATTACTATCCCCTCACCACGAAGAGAACCGTCAGCATTCAAAACACGAACGACATCTCCGGCATTAATTTTTACCTTTTCTGTCACAACACGATATTTGTAAGGGTAAGTAACACCATTAACTGTATAGGCACGGTCAGCACTCTGATCGTAACATTTACACTTACAAACTCGCTCCCAACTATCTCCGTCTGTACCCGGAATAGGATTGCCGTCTTCATCGTATTCGTATTCTTTTACGACTTTTTTTTCTAATATGTGAGGTGCATAATACATTACCAATACATTGAAGCGTCAGAGATTCTACTTGATAAAACATCCTCTATGCCTAATTGCTTACATAACAATGAATAATACACTTTGATACCGTCCTTATCCCAAGAAACAGAAAACCCACTCTCATTAACAGATGTAGGACGAGCCAGCAATGATGGAATAAATTCGGCAATAGCCTTATTTACTTCATTTATATTATCTTGAGCAATCTCACTTTCAAGTGATATAGAACTATTCAAAGTTATATCCACAAGATCGGCCTCCGACAATTCAATGCCGAAGGAACCGATCTTTTGTGTTATGTAATCAGCGACTTTCATTATCAATCAGGTTCTGTGTTCAACGACGCAATACCATTGATCTCCGTGATCACAGGCAAAGCAAATGTTTCAGCCTTTACAAACTCAACACCATTCGAGTTCTGAGTTTCACCTACTCCCCATTGAGCTACACGAATGCGACCATAGTTGGAATAAGTAACGCCGGGTTCAGGCCTTAATTCGTTATTGACATAGGCATTTTTGATTGTCCCCAAACTGCCGGAAGGAATAAAGACAAGGTTCTTTGCATTCCACGGATTGTAAGGGGTGAATGTACCATTGTTCTGAATCAAACACTGACGTCTAACCGGTTCCAAGACCGGCAATTCATTAGATCTCATAAATTCGTTGAGATCATTCAGCAGCAATGGGCTATTCTGCTTATCTGTTCCGAAAATTACCTGCTTAATCTTCTTGTTTCTAAGAATATAAGAAATTTTAGAAGGAGCAAGCAAGATGCGATCAAATACAACCTTATCAGAGAAAGCATCTACGATGGCCTGAATATCTGCGAATACGTCTACATTAGCAATGTTATCATCATTCCATTTCAGAGTAACCTTACCTTTATTTTCGGCAGGCATGTTATAATCGATAGTCGTTTTAACACCACCCTCAGGGTTATTCGTTTCATCCAATGTGGCAATACCTTCATTAGATAACGCCCCCATAGCGATGATATCCAGTTTTGCCTGTACGCCTTGTACCGGAGTTCTAACATTGCCCCACATCAGATCAATAAGCTGTCTTTTTGCGACTTCTTCCGGAATTGATTTGCTGTCCAGAATTTCCAGAATCTTTCTGTAATCATCAATGGTCAAAGGCTGCGTAATTGCATGGTGAAGCACCTTTTGAGCAATAGTTTCAAGTCCATGAGTGCCCAATACCGGTTCTTTCGACTTATCGTCAATTGTTGCAGCCGCGATAGTGACATTATACTTGCCCTTAATTTCTTCAAAGTTTAATCCAATGGAAGGATAGTCCCAATTGAAAAATCTCTCATAGAATACGTTATCAAACAGCATTTTATGCTGTCTTGATACTGCATCAAAACGCAATTGAGTTTGCCTTGTGAGCTCTCCAAAAAGAGAACTATACTTTAATCTTTCTGCCATAGTATTACTGTTTTACGTAAATAATATTAGGGTTGTTTTTCATACAGATACCCTGCATCCATGAAGCGGGTAATTGCACTGTATATCCCAAAAGGACAACTGCGTCATACGCAGCCGAAACAGTGTCTTGATCACCGCCGGACAAAGGTTCAGTGTCTTCACCAACAACCGCGTTTGGTTCATACTTGGCCACAGAACTACTTGTAGCCGTCGCTTCAATAAGAACATCGTCTGCCGCAAGCCCCGAAATAGCAGACGACAATGTCAATACATCATAATCTGCATTTGACGTATCAATGGAAGATACCGTAACACCGGTTGTTTCCCCCTCCTTCATTACGATATCATTAATCTGAAATAAAGTTCCTTTAGGGACTCTCGGTTTTGTGGTTGTTCCGCCAGATACGACTTTTGCATATTTGGATACAGCCGCAGTAAGGGTTCCGATAACAATATGTAATGGCGTCCCTTTGGGAATTACTGTCCCTTTTGGGAAAGTCTGCAACAGTTTATATCCTCCAGGGAGGATTTTGGCTTCTCCACGCCAAAATACCGGCATGTTGCCAGCATAAGATTTACCTTCGAATTTAACTCCCATTTGTTTCTATTTTTTAATGGTTAATTTGCATCTGGAAGACCTTTTGCCCATTCTTCAGCCATTTCTTTAGATTTTTCCTCTGAAGTAGACAGAACGCCAGATGCGTTACTACTCTCAAGCCCTGCGGTAACAATGTTTTGCTTTACGCCTGCCAAGTAAGAGTTAATTGCAGCCTCATCCATTTCCGGGGTGATGGCAAATCCCTCTTTGGCTCTCCATTCCGGTATACCTAGTTCTTTCGCCTTAGAAGCGATCATATTAGCCCTTACAGCCTGCTGTTCCTTTGCTTTATAAGCATTGAGTTCTTCCTGTATAGGAGATAGTTTTGCCGCAAGCGCTTCTTCAATCATCTTCTGTAAGTCAGGTTCGTTTTTTTTCTGCTCGCCCCCACCAGCAGATTCTTCTTTCTTTTCCCCTTTCGCTTTATTGACAGCATCAGTTACCCGCTTATCAATACCACTCTGAAGAGAAGACAAGAATGTTTTTTGACCATCAACAACGGCCTGTAGATTTTCATCAGTTACAAAGCCTGTATTAGCAAGAGCTTCGGCCTGTCCCTTCAAGATTTCATCGCTTAACCCAAGATTTGAATAATTCTGTTTTAAGGAGTTGAAAATTTTATCTTTCATGTTTGATCGTTTTTAATTCAGCATAAAAGTATTAAGTAGCTAATTGGGAGAGAAATATTTAACTTAATGAAATACGACAATAGATTCATTGTCGTAAAATTGTGCCACTTTATAACAAAAAACAATACCATATAAATAATAATCCCTGTAAGAAGAATAGGATTGTGTCTTCTTGCAGGGATTATTATACTCCAACCGACTGTTGCTTGTCACTGCTTGATCGGCTGCGCATGCGCCGGCACATCCTTTAAATCGTACGGTCCCGGTGTCATAGCCTGTATGCAGAGGTACAATACTCCGTCCTGCGTGTAGTACTTGTTAAATTCAAGTGCCATATTTTGCTTATATGGAATAGGATCTTCTATCGTGCCGGAATGTTCTTCTGCGTCTACTATTTTCCACAGGCTTAGGGTAGCTGTGCTAGGCTTCCAGTTATCTTGTGTGAGATGGTCTTTAACACATTCCCAAAGGACATCTTCAACTCGGTATCGTTCGCCGGTTTTGACGTTTATTCCGGTTTCCCATTCGGGGTATTGATCTTTGACCTGTAAGGCTTCCGACGGGGAAAGGTCATATGTATTTATCTCTTCTGTAGCCTCCTTATCCAGTTCGTCCAAAGCCAATAATCTGCTGAACTGCCTATTGATTATGGGTTGTTCTCCTTCTGGATAAGTCCATTCTTCACTATTCAGTAGTTCGACAAAAGACGGATCGCTAAAACTATAGCGAGGAAAATCTTCATCATCGAAGGGTGCAAGGTATTCCTCATGAAGGATCACCTTACTCTGGTCTACACTTGTCCTCATTTCCGGGAGGACTTCTATTCCGTGGGACTTGCACCACACGATGTCTACAATTGCGTATTTCATATCCAATTATTTTTAATGTTACTTTGCTTTTAGGGTTTGGAGGTAGTTGTAGGCTTTGATACAGTCGTCTTTGGAGAGGTTTTTACCATCGTAGATAGCTAGGTTTT
>ERZ779645.87-NODE-87-length-54521-cov-13.322972_pt1 | contig 54521 bp, 45 predicted proteins | sample MGYA00511103_ERZ779645 | MGnify/ENA primary metagenome ERZ779645 (study PRJEB29588, sample SAMEA2158521) | human gut metagenome | biome: human gut; feature: human-associated habitat; material: faeces | place: Denmark | collected 2008/2010 ...
ATACATCAAGCCAAGAAAAACTTTTTGGAGAAATTCAAAACAGCTTCTAAGTTAGTTTTTGGTGGCGTGGTTTTGGCTGGTATTATGAAACTGGACGTAAATCGTGCGTTGTTGTTCGGATTGGGAACAGTTGTTGTCTTATTGACGGTAGCTGCGGGTCTTATATGTATATTATTGGCAAATTCTAATAAAGAAAAATGAGTTATGGAATTGATTTTGTTTTTGTCTTTTTTCGGATTGATAGCTTTAGGGATTATTATGTGGGGAGTGAATCAGTTGCGGAAACAGCAATCTCATAAAATCTCATAAAAGCATTGGATGAATGCGTGTAGTAAGCAAGATTTGAGGGCTATACGGATTCTTTTGCTTATCTTTGCAGAAACCAAAAGAATAAAACTATGGAACAGACTTTGAAACAACCGGCGGAACAGGCTGCTTTTACCCGCGAGGAACTGATGCGCAGGCTGGAGGAACACCGGAGGAAGAAAAAAGAACTTATTGAAACCATACAGAAAGAAATGCACGACCGTATTAAGGAACGTACGGGAGAGGATGTGACATCTTTTAATGTGTGGTGATATGATGACATTGGATTTGCAACGGGTCAATGCGTGTAGCCCGTATGTTTTGCAAGAGTCAAGCAGGCCCCTGCTTTATGAATTTATAACGGATTATGGCATTGATTACACGATAGGTTTTGCATTGAGCGACCTTTTGCCGGGAGTTGAATGTTACGAATTTGTAATTATCAATTCGAATAATCGCAAGTCTCTTCGTGACTATAAATTGCGGGAGACGGTTTATGCGCTCATTTACGAGTTTTTCAGCCAGCCCGATGCTGTGATGATATACCTTTGCGATACAAGCGACGGGAAGCAGGAAGTGCGCCAACGCTTGTTCGCGTCTTGGTTCTATTCTGCCGACCGTAAATACTCATTTAATTATTTAAGCTCGACGATAACGGACGATGAAGGCGTGGAGAACATTGTTGCCCTCTTGTTCCGCATCGACCATCCGCGGGCGGTGCAAATCAGTGGGGAGTTTGCGCGTGCGGTGCAGCTCTTTCACGAGAAGCCCGAATGAAAACGGGGCGATTTGTTCCTGATTCGCATAAATTAATAAACTTGTGCTTCTTTTTTATGGATAAATCCGTATCTTTGTGCGCATTTATGAGTTTCGGAATTAATAATTTAAAGATAAAGAAAAATGGCACAAGAAGACGTTTTCAAGAAATTGGTTTCGCATTGTAAGGAATATGGCTTTGTGTTTCCGTCGAGTGAAATTTACGACGGGCTGGGAGCCGTTTACGACTATGGACAGAACGGTGTGGAACTGAAAAACAACATCAAGCAATACTGGTGGCAGAGCATGGTGCTCTTGCACGAAAATATCGTGGGAATCGATTCGGCAATCTTCATGCACCCCACTATCTGGAAGGCTTCGGGGCACGTAGACGCATTTAACGACCCGCTTATCGACAACCGCGACTCGAAAAAGCGTTATCGTGCCGATGTGCTGATTGAAGACCAGATTGCGAAATACGACGAAAAGATAAACAAGGAGGTGGCAAAGGCCGCCAAGAAATACGGCGATGCTTTCGACGAGCAGGAATTCCGTTCGACCAATGCACGCGTGCTGGAGCATCAGGCGAAGCGTGACGCCCTGCACGAACGCTATACACAGGCGATGAATGCCGGACCGGACCTGAACGAGCTGCGCCAGATTATCCTGGACGAAGAAATCGTGTGTCCCATCTCGGGCACGAAGAACTGGACCGAGGTGCGCCAGTTCAACCTGATGTTCTCTACCGAAATGGGCTCTACTGCCGATGGCTCGATGAAAGTCTACCTTCGTCCGGAAACCGCACAAGGTATTTTCGTGAACTATCTGAACGTGCAGAAGACGGGGCGCATGAAAATCCCCTTCGGCATCGCCCAGATAGGCAAGGCGTTCCGCAATGAAATCGTGGCACGCCAGTTCATCTTCCGCATGCGCGAGTTCGAACAGATGGAAATGCAGTTCTTCGTTAAGCCGGGCACCGAGCTGGAATGGTTTAAGAAGTGGAAGGAAACCCGCCTGAAATGGCACAAGGCGCTGGGCTTCGGTGATGACCATTACCGTTATCACGACCACGAGAAGCTGGCGCATTACGCCAATGCAGCTACCGACATCGAGTTCCTGATGCCGTTCGGGTTCAAGGAAGTGGAAGGCATCCACTCGCGCACCAACTTCGACCTGAGCCAGCACGAGAAGTTCTCGGGCAAGAGCATCAAGTATTTCGACCCCGAAATCAACGAATCTTATACTCCGTATGTCATCGAGACTTCTATCGGCGTAGACCGTATGTTCCTGAGCGTGATGAGCGCTTCGTACACGGAAGAGAAGCTGGAAAACGGCGAGACACGCGTGGTGTTGAAGCTCCCTGCCGCCCTGGCTCCGGTGAAGCTTGCCGTGATGCCGTTGGTGAAGAAAGACGGGCTGCCCGAAAAGGCGCGCGAGATTATGGACGACCTGAAGTTCCATTTCCATTGCCAGTACGACGAGAAGGACTCTATCGGCAAGCGTTACCGCCGTCAGGATGCCATCGGTACGCCGTATTGCGTAACGGTAGACCATCAGACGTTGGAAGACAACTGCGTGACGTTGCGTAACCGCGATACGATGGAGCAGGAGCGTGTGGCTATTGCCGACCTGAACAATATTATCGCCGACAAGGTGAGCATCACCAGTCTGCTGAAAACCTTGCAATAATGAAAAGGTCGATGAAGACATATTGTGTCAGGCTATGGATACTCGGTATGGTAATGTGTGTCTTTGCTTCGTGTAGCGACGATACACCTACCGCCGACCCATACGCCGATTGGGAAGCGCGCAACGTAGCTTATATAGACTCCATTGCTGATGTTGTAGCCAATCCGCCTGCTGGAGAAACATGGTACCGTTATGCGAACTATAAAATCCAGAACGATGGAATGGGTACAGATTTAACCCTGACCAACTCAGATTATGTGTACGTAAAGGATTTGACGGAAGCGGATGCTGAATTAGGTGAAACACCGTTTGCAACCGATACGGTAGCGGTACATTATCGCGGATGGTTGATAAACGGAGAAGTGTTCGACCAAAGTTATTCCGGAGATTGGAATGCGGAGGTACATGTGCCGGTTTCGTTTGCGGCAAGCGAGGTGAGAACCGGTTGGACTACTGCCTTGCTTCATATGCAGGAAGGCGAGCATTGGGAGGTTTATATCCCGTATCAGATGGGATATGGAACATCGGGAAATGGTACTATTCGTGGGTATTCCACATTGATATTCGACATTCGTCTGGAGGAAGTGATTCATCCTAAAGGTCCGGACGACCGGAGCCGGAAAGCAATTTCTCTGGCAACGGAAAATCAGGTATCCGTTGACGAATAATCCGTGGTATAACATCACTGCATTGCATGATAAAAGAACAAATATCGGAGATAAGGCTGGTTATAAAGCTTTATCTCCGATGTTGTTTTTATACTATATGCGGTATAGAGTATCACAGAGGAAAAAATTAAAGGACTCTGTGTACCTGTGGTGAGAAAATTCCAGTCCGGATTTGCCTTGAGACATAAGGGCATAAAAAAAGGAGTACCGCTGTACTCCAACCTTTTGTTAACCTTAAATCTAATACTATGAAAAACACATTGCAAATGTACGGACTTTTATTGAATCTGCAAATAATCCAGAGGAAAATATCTGTTTTATAACATTGTTTAAGATATCGGCGCCGGATATTAGGGATATTGAAAGGCTTTTTAGTTATCTTTGCCGATGTAAAAGTATAAAAAGAAGATAACAAGACTATGGCATTTAACGCGACAAAGAAAGAATGGAGTGAACTCTATGCGTTTTTCCGTTTGCTGGCAGACGGACAGGTGTATGCCGGTACGCCGGATGTGAAACAGAATGAAGCTGTGTGCCTGCCGGTGGCTATGGTGCAACGTGAAGAACACGATGGGACACGCCGGTACGTAATCGGGAAGAATGAAGTGAGGATATGTGGAGAACAAATGGATAAGCGCGTTCCGAGGGAAGATTTTGCTACGGTATCGGAACTGGTATTACAGGCTTTGCGTGAATCGGAAACCGATGATGTTGCCTCGCCCGAAGGAGTGGAAGGCTTCTTGGACGAAGTGGCGATATACAATCTGGAAGCCAAAACCGATGACCGTACCGATTTTAAGGTAGCGTTCTATCGTGAAGACGCGCCCTTGACGGGCTTCTGTGTGCGTTCGAGGCTGGGAGCATTATATCCCTTGCTGGACGGTGGGAGGGCTGCAAACTTCAAGTTCGAGCAGACTGGCATCAAGTTTCCGGTACCTGCTGTGGCAAAAATCAATGCCTTTGGTGAGGAAGAAGATGTATTGGGGCGTATGCTGATGATAGAACGTATGGGAGGAAACTTGAAGTATAATGATGTGGCTGACAAGATTTTCCGCAGCAACCTCTCGATGATAGACCTGCACATGGGACGCTTGTTGGGTGAAATGACCCGCCTGATGTGGCTGGAGGGCAAGACTAAGGTATCCGATCTGACAGAGGCCGTCAGGCAGCTTAACCCGCTGAAGATTAAGGATGAATTGATTGTCAAGCACGGTTTCTACGATTATAAGATAAAAGAATTCCTGCTTGCTGTTGCTACCGGTATGCGTCCGGCAAAGATATACAACGGCATCGATTCGGCTATCGACGGATGCTTGTTGGTGACGGGAAATGGAGATGTGCTTTGTTACCAGCGGGCTTTCCGCCAGGTATTTGCCGACTTCCTTTTCTACAATACGCGTCTGGAAAAAGGTTCTACCTCTAAAGACAAGTATGGCTATCTGGAGCGTGAGAACGGTGTGTATTATTTTAAGCTGAATCTGAAAGTAGGACTGACGAAACGGTGATGAAATCTTTCCGCTACAGGTTATACGGATTTTATTTTTGAATACAGACAACACACAAGTGTAGTACATTAGTAAATAAAAAATACGACTATGGAACAAGAAGGGAAAATGATTATTTATCAGGTATTCACCCGTTTGTTCGGAAACAGAGGGCTCCGCAATAAGATAAATGGAACCTTAAGTGAAAACGGGTGTGGAAAAATGGATGATTTTACCAACAAGGCCTTGCACGAGATCAAGAAGCTGGGCGCTACTCATATCTGGTACACGGGTATCCTCGCCCATGCTTCGCAGACCGATTATTCGGCTTACGGCATTCCGCGCAACCATCCGGCAGTAGTGAAGGGAAAAGCGGGCTCGCCATATGCTATCCGTGATTATTACGATGTAGACCCGGACTTGGCTGTTCATGTAGACCGCCGCATGGAAGAGTTTGAGGCTTTGGTGCAACGCTCGCACACAAACGGGTTGAAGGTGATTATCGATTTTGTCCCCAATCATGTGGCGCGTCAGTACCATTCGATAGCTAAGCCCGAAGGTGTGAAAGATCTGGGTGAGGATGATGACCCGTCGAAGGCATTTGCTCCGGATAATAATTTTTATTATATTCCCGGTGCCCATCTTGGCGGTGAGATAGATTTCTATGATGAAGAGCAGGGATTGTATGATGAGATGCCTGCCAAGGCTACTGGCAACAACCGTTTTGATGCTTACCCCAACAAGACCGATTGGTATGAAACGGTAAAACTGAACTATGGTGTAGACTACATAGGCAATACGGGCAATCATTTCGATCCCGAGCCGGACACGTGGCACAAGATGTTGGATATCCTGTTGTTTTGGGCTTCGAAAGGCATCGACGGTTTCCGGTGCGACATGGCAGAGATGGTGCCTTGCGAGTTTTGGGGCTGGGTCATCCCGAAAGTGAAGGCGCATTATCCGGCATTGGTCTTTATTGCCGAGGTATACAATCCGGATGAATACCGTAATTACATCTATAAAGGGCATTTCGATTATCTGTATGATAAGGTGGGGCTGTATGATACCTTGCGTGCATTGGTGTGCGGATATACATCGGCAACCGCCATTACCGGGTGTTGGCAGTGTGTGAATGACATCCAGCCGCACATGTTGAACTTCCTGGAGAATCATGACGAACAGCGTATCGCTTCCGATTTCTTTGCGGGCGATGCACGCAAGGGGCTTCCGGCATTGCTGGTTTCGGCTTGCATGAACACCAATCCGATGATGATTTATTTCGGGCAGGAATTGGGTGAGGAAGGAATGGATTCGGAAGGCTTTAGCGGACGTGACGGGCGCACCACGATATTCGACTATTGGAGCATCCCCAGCATCCGCCGTTGGAGCAATCACGGGCGTTACAACCTGCATTTGCTGAACGCTAAAGAAAAGGAAATCCGTCGCTATTACCAACATGTGCTCAATCTGTGTCAAACAGAAGCTGCACTTTCCAAGGGGAGTTTCTTCGATCTGATGTATGTCAATCAGGGCGGCTGGCTGATGAACGAGCACCGCCAGTATGCATTCTTGCGCAAGTATGGCAAGGAAGTGATTCTGGTTGTGGCAAACTTTGAGGCTATCCCCGTGCATATCGGTGTGACTATTCCGCAACATGCATTCGATTTTCTTCATCTGCCTTCGTTTGCACGGTGCAATGTCACTGACCTGCTGACCGGAAAGGAAGAAATCATCTCGTGGATGCCTGATAAGGCGGTCACGATAGATGTGCCGGCACTGGGCGGGAAGATGCTGAAGCTTTCTTTTTGAATTTATGCGGCAAATGTAGAAGCTGTTTTGAATTTATCGTGCGATGATTTGGGATGAGTTTTTGAGGCATTTTCGCTTCTGTGATGAGGAAGATAGCGGGCTATCTGACGAAGAACAGGAGCGGAAAGGACCAAAAAATCGCCCAAAGCACACACGAAAAAGGATACATCAAGCCAAGAAAAACTTTTTGGAGAAATTCAAAACAGCTTCTAAAATTGCAAAGGTGCAGGAGGAGTGAAGATTTTGCGCCTTTGCAATTCTTATGTAGGGGTGTATGCGATACACTTCTACGAGTCATTGGTTGTTTTTTAACCGTCTGTTGTGAAAAGGAACAATCTCCATAAATGTTATTTAATTTTTAAAAAATCGTCCAATAAGAATAATAATTGGCATAATAACTGCTATTATTAAAGTTTGTATGGCTATTTCTGATATAGAAATATGGTTATTCGATAGATATTGAAATATTGAAGAAAAAATAGACCATAATACTATAAATAGCAAGTAAAATGTGATTTCGTTTTTTCTTATAAATTTTTTGTTGTTCATAATTTCTACGTTTTTAAAGGTTATAGAGATTGTTCCTAATTTTTCATTTAATGTGGCGAAAAGAGGCATAATAAAGTGTTGTGTCTTGGTCCTTTTCGACAATGCAAAATTAGATAACCTTTTTGTGAATGAGGCTGTTACAGGTGTAACAATATCGTAGAAAAGTGTAACATTTGCATTACGTATATGAACATGTGTGGTTGTTTAGGTCTTTTTATTGTTTTAATTTACCCATTTCCGGACAATGTTTTTCAATTTTCCAGCTTCATAATTTTCACCTAATTTGGTTAGAATATCATGTTCTCTACGGTATACTGTTTGTCTGGTTAATTGTAGGAGTTTTCCTCTATCGGTAGCTGAATAGTCGGTCAATAATAGATAACAATAATTTTGTTCACTTGGAGTGAAACAAAATTGGTTGCTATATTGTAGTATGATGTCTTTTTGGTCTAATTCGTTGGCAAGGCTTCTCCAATCTTTTTCGGATAGTGTTTCTTTGGAATGTCCTTTTTGTTTATAATCTATAAGGATATGTTCTATTTTAGTGCGGGTATCTGAATGTTGTATGATTTCTTGTAAAAGAATGTCACGCTGGGCGTTTAAGTTTCTTAACTCTTTTTGTAAAGTTGCTTTTTTGTTAATATCAGATTGTTGGCAGGTGAGTTTATACTGTAATTGTTCGATTTGGATTTCTTTTTGTTTTAATTCTTTTTGAAGGGATTGATAACCCTGGTCCATCCTTTCTTTTTTCGCGTGAAAAAGTTTTATTGTTTCTTTATGTCTTTTTCGTGTAGTATATAACCAAATGGTGCATAAAATGATTCCATAGAATGATGTCTTGAAATATTCTTTGATGTCAAATACAAAAATGCCGCTTAAGAAAGGGGATAATTGATTCCAGCACCATCCGGTGATGGTTAAAGCAAGAGTGGTTATTGCGAGGAAAGTAATGGTGGGATGAGAGATTTTCTTCATAAAATAAGAAGATTGTTAGATGTAATCATAAAATGGAAGAATCTTGCATACGAGTTTTGTGATGTATGCAAGATTCTTCCTTATTTTTCTCAGATCCCGTGTGCGTTCGCTTCTTTGTTGATTTTCTTAATCAATCCCTGCAATACGGCACCCGGTCCGCATTCTACGAATTCGGTAGCTCCGTCGGCAATCATGTTTTGTACGGTCTGTGTCCAGCGTACCGATGCGGTCAATTGGGCTACTAAGTTAGCTTTGATTTCAGCCGGGTCTGTATGCGGTCTGGCATCTACATTCTGGTAGATGGGGCATTTCGGTGCATGGAATTCCGTGGCGTTGATAGCCGCTTCCAGTTCTACTTTAGCCGGGTTCATCAACGGAGAATGGAAAGCACCGCCTACCTTCAGCGGAAGGGCACGTTTCGCTCCGGCTGCTTTCATCAGTTCGCAAGCCTTGTTGATGCCTTCGATAGAACCTGAGATGACGATTTGTCCCGGGCAATTGAAGTTGGCCGCTACACATACTTCGCCCTCCTGGCTTACCTGTGCACAGATTTCTTCCACTTTCTCGTCGGGCAAAGCGATGATAGCCGCCATGGTAGAGGGTTGCATTTCGCAAGCCTTCTGCATCGCCATGGCACGGGCGTAAACCAGTTTCAATCCGTCTTCGAACGACAAGGCTCCGGCAGCTACCAGTGCCGAGAATTCGCCTAATGAGTGTCCGGCGGTCATTTCGGGCTTGAACTCATCGCCTAAACACAATGCCGAGATAACCGAGTGCAGGAATACGGCAGGCTGGGTCACCTTGGTCTGGCGCAAATCTTCGTCAGTGCCGTTGAACATGATATCCGTAATGCGGTATCCTAAGATTTCGTTCGCTTTCTCGAATAATTCTTTCGCCAGTGGAGAGGTCTCGTAAAGGTCTTTTCCCATACCTACGAATTGTGCTCCCTGGCCGGGGAATACAAATGCTTTCATATCGATTGTTTTTTAAGTTAATGTTTGGGACAAAGATAGTGATTTTAATGAAGAATGAAGAAGGAAGAATGAAGAAACAACGTTCGGCGTTAGCCAATTCCGTGCGGAGAGGGAATACATAAGCCAATTCTTCATTCTCAATTCTTCATTCTCAATTCTTCATTTACCCTTAGGGGAACCGGTGCAAAGAAATGGTTCAGCGGTCCGTGCCCTTCTCCGATATGCACGTCTTTTCCCGACAAGATACCTTGATAGACGTATGCCTTGGCTTTCCGGACCGCTTCTTCCAAGGGTTTTCCCAAGGCAAGATACGTGGCAATGGCAGAGGATAGGGTGCATCCGGTGCCGTGCGTGTTGCGGCTTTCGATTTTGGGTGAAGAAAACAGGTGAGGCCGGTCTTCTCCTTTTATATATAGCACGTCGCACATCTCCGCCTCGTTCAGGTGTCCGCCTTTGACCAGGACCGCCTGGCTTCCGAAGGCGAGCAATTCTTTTGCGGCTTTTTCCATGTCGGGTATCGTGGCGATGCGTTTTCCCGTCAGCACTTCCGCTTCGCTCAGATTGGGCGTGATAAGGGTGGCGAGGGGCATCAGCAAGGAGGTCAGTGCCTCGATGGCATCGTCTTCTATGAGCTTGCACCCGCTGGTTGAGACCATGACGGGGTCGAGCACGATGTATTTATAATAAGGTGTAAACCTGTGCAGGGATTCGGCTATGGCACGGATGGTTCCGGCGTCATTCAGCATGCCTATCTTTACGGATATAGGTGGGATATCCGTCATAACCGCTTGGATTTGCCCTTGGATATAGGTGGGAGGCACGGCGTGGATGCCTGTTACTCCGCAGGTGTTCTGTACGGTGATGGCGGTGATGGCGCTTGCCGCATAGGCTCCCAAGGCAGAAATGGTCTTGATGTCTGCCTGTATGCCGGCTCCTCCGCTGCAATCGGAACCGGCGATGGTCAATATGCATGGGTAGTGTTTCATGTCTCTGGTGTCTGGATGATTCAGGTTGCAAAGGTAGGAAATTTCCCGTTATCTTGTTCGGACCTGCTTTAAAACGTCTGTCTGGGTGTGTGATATGTCTTATGCGGTTAGGTATGTTTTATATTCCGCCAGCCGGAACGTATATTCCACGGGCTGGAACGTATGTTCCATGGGCTGGAATGTACGTTCCAGCCCATGGAATATAAAAACAAGACGGCTTTGCCGGGAAATATAGCCTGTTGGGGGGGATAAACAGAGCCGGCTGAAAAGCAGAATGCAAGGAGCCGGAAGCGGTCTTTTACCCTTTTTGTATCTGATACGATAAAGCAATGCATGGTTGTTGTATGATGTACGAAAACTATTTGTTTGAAGAATAATGTTTAATAACATGATAAATAATTTATGTATTTGTGTACAACGTATGCAAAAAGTGTTTATATTTGCAGTGTTCAAAGAAAAATACTCATGGAAAAGCAAACCGGAAATAACCAGATAATAGACGTTCACGTGTCGGTCGACTGCGTGGTGATAGGTTTTGATGGTGAGCAGTTCCGTGTGCTTTTAGTCCGGCAGATCGGCAAGGGTGCAGGGAGTGAATATAACGACATGAAGCTTCCGGGGAGTCTGATTTATGCTGATGAGGATTTGGATGATGCGGCCAAACGGGTGCTTACGGAATTGACGGGTTTGAAGAATATCCGGATGAATCAATTCAAGGCTTACGGTTCGAAAGACCGTACGTCGGATCCACGGGATGTGTTGTGGCTGGAACATTTTCACCGGATAACGGAAAATAAGGTGGGACGGATTGTAACCATTGCCTATTTGTCGTTGTTGAAGATAGACCGCCGTAGCACGAATCTTTCGGCTACTTATGATGCTTGCTGGATGCCGGTATCAGAGGTGAAGGGTTTGGCTTTTGATCATTTGCGTGTCCTCAAAGATGCACTGGTGGTTCTCCGCCATTATGTGGAAAGTTCGCCTTCGGTGATGTTTGACTTGCTTCCCCGTAAATTTACGGCAGCCCAGTTGCGCGTGCTTTATCAGCTGGTGTATGATAAAGAGTTTGATGTGCGTAATTTCCATAAGAAAATCGCTTTGTTGCCGTACGTGGTTCCATTGGAGGAAAAGGAAAAGGGAGTTGCGCATCGTGCCGCACGGTATTATCGTTTTGACAGGAAGATATATAATAAACATAAATAAACGTACTGTACTATGTATTTGTTAGGGTATGATATTGGTAGTTCTTCGGTGAAAGCCAGTTTGGTAAACGCCGGGACAGGTAAATGTGTGGCTTCGGCTTTCTATCCGAAAACGGAAGCGGAAATTATCGCCGTTCATCCGGGATGGGCTGAGCAGAAGCCGGAAATGTGGTGGGCTAACTTGAAGTTGGCTACAGAAGCTATTATGAATGAAAGCGGGGCAAAGAAAGAAGAAATTGCCGCTATCGGCATTTCTTATCAGATGCATGGTTTGGTTTGTGTAGACAAACAGCAGCAAGTGCTTCGTCCGGCTATCATTTGGTGCGATTCGCGTGCTGTTCCTTATGGGGAGAAAGCTTTTCAGACATTGGGCGAAGAGAAGTGTCTTTCGCATTTGCTGAACTCTCCGGGTAACTTTACCGCTTCGAAATTGGCGTGGATTAAGGAGAATGAACCGGATGTCTTCTCGCAGATTTATAAAATCATGCTGCCGGGCGATTACATTGCCATGCGTCTGACTGGTGAAATCTGTACTACCGTTTCTGGTTTGTCGGAAGGTATGTTTTGGGATTTCCAGGCAAACGATGTCGCTCAGTTCCTGCTTGATTATTATGGTTTCGACCGTTCGTTGATAGCTGATATCCGTCCTACTTTTTCCGAACAAGGAAGAGTGACCGCCGTTGCCGCCGCCGAATTAGGATTGAAAGAAGGAACTCCGGTGACCTACCGTGCGGGCGACCAGCCGAATAACGCACTTTCTCTGAATGTTTTCAATCCGGGTGAGATTGCCTCTACCGCAGGTACATCGGGAGTCGTTTATGGTGTAAACGGTTCGGTTAATTACGATCCTCAATCACGTGTGAACACGTTTGCTCATGTAAATCATACGGCAGACCAGACTCGTTTGGGTGTATTGCTTTGCATTAACGGTACGGGTATACTGAATTCATGGGTGAAGCGTACGGTAGTACCCGCAGGTGTTTCGTATGCTGAAATGAACGACCTTGCTGCTCAGGCACCGATTGGGGCAGGTGGTATCAGTATCCTTCCTTTCGGTAACGGAGCGGAACGTATGCTTCAGAATCGGGAAACAGGATGCTCTATCCATGGCATTAACTTTAATCTGCATACGCGCAACCATATCATCCGTGCGGCACAGGAAGGTATTGTCTTCTCGTTTAAGTATGGCATCGACATCATGAGGAATATGGGAATGGATGTACAAAAAATCCATGCCGGGCATGCCAATATGTTCCTTAGCCCGATATTCCGCAATACGCTGGCTGGAGTGACCGGTGCGACTATTGAACTTTATGATACCGATGGTTCGGTAGGTGCAGCAAAAGGTGCAGGTATGGGCGCAGGCATTTATAAGAATAATGATGAGGCGTTTGCTACCTTGGATAAGCTGGCTGTCATCGAACCGGATGCGGCTAATAAATCGGCATACGAAGATGCCTACCAACGTTGGCTGGAATGCATGCATAAGGTAGGTTTTTGAGTTTTTGAGTTCTTTAGTTTTTTAGTTAATGCTTCTTTGGGCATTATGTGTGCATTCGTTGGTATCATCATCGTAGAGACGATGTGCACATCGTCTCTACAGAAGGTGCGAAAACACAAGGAGGCTAAAAACTCACAAACTTAAGAACTCACAAACTTAAAAACTCATAAACTTAAAAACTTAAAAACTCACAAACTCAATACATTAACTTTTAAACAAATAAAACTATGGCAACAAAAGAGTATTTTCCTGGTATTGGTAAAATCAAATTCGAAGGTGTAGAAAGCAAGAACCCGATGGCTTTCCGTTATTATGATCCTGAAAAAGTCGTAATGGGTAAGAAGATGAAAGACTGGTTGAAGTTTTCTATGGCATGGTGGCACACTCTTTGTGCAGAAGGTGGCGACCAGTTCGGTGGTGGAACAAAGAAATTCCCTTGGAAAGGAAATCCTGATAAGGTACAAGCTGCCAAAGACAAGGTGGATGCCGGTTTCGAATTCATGCAGAAAATGGGCATCGAGTATTATTGCTTCCACGATGTAGACCTTTGCGATGAAGCCGATACAATTGAAGAATATGAAGCTAACCTGAAAGAAGTGGTGGCTTATCTGAAGCAGAAACAAGCTGAAACTGGCATCAAACTGTTGTGGGGTACGGCTAATGTATTCGGTCATGCACGTTATATGAACGGTGCTGCTACCAATCCGGACTTTGATGTTGTAGCACGTGCTGGTGTTCAAATCAAGAATGCCATTGATGCAACAATCGAACTCGGCGGTAGTAACTATGTGTTCTGGGGCGGACGTGAAGGCTATATGTCGTTGCTGAACACCGACCAGAAACGTGAAAAAGAACACTTGGCGCAGATGTTGACCATCGCCCGCGACTATGCACGCGCCAAAGGCTTTACCGGTACCTTCTTGATTGAGCCGAAACCGATGGAACCGACCAAGCACCAGTATGACGTGGATACTGAAACCGTAGTAGGTTTCTTGAAGGCCCACAATCTGGACAAGGACTTCAAGGTAAATATCGAAGTAAACCACGCTACCTTGGCCGGCCATACCTTCGAACATGAATTGTGCGTAGCTGTAGACAACGGCATGCTGGGTTCTATCGACGCCAACCGCGGTGATTACCAGAACGGATGGGATACCGACCAGTTCCCGATTGACAACTACGAACTGACCCAGGCCATGATGCAGATTATCCGAAACGGCGGTCTGGGCAACGGCGGTACGAACTTCGACGCCAAGACCCGTCGTAACTCTACCGACTTGGAAGATATCTTCATTGCACACATCGCAGGTATGGATGTAATGGCACGTGCTCTGCTGAGTGCAGCCAAATTGCTGGAAGAATCTCCATACAAGAAGATGCTGGCAGACCGTTACGCTTCGTTCGATGCTGGTAAGGGCAAAGAATTTGAAGAAGGCAAGCTGACGCTGGAAGATGTTGTGGCATACGCCAAGACCGTAGGCGAACCGAAACAGACTAGCGGCAAGCAAGAATTGTATGAAGCTATTGTGAATATGTATTGCTGATAGTTGAATGAAGAATTAAGAATGAAGAGTGAAGAATAGGCGGATGTAACCCCGGTTCTTCATTCTTCGTTCTTCGTTCTTCATTTTTTTTGTTCTTCATTCTTTACCTTATTTGTTTTTATATCATGGATTACGCCGAAAAAGGAAGTAAAACTTATCTTTTTACGATTGTGCTTGTAGCCGTGTTGGGAGGGTTGCTGTTCGGATATGATACAGCAGTCATTTCGGGTGCGGAAAAAGGATTGCAGGCATTCTTCTTGGGAGCGGAAGATTTTGTATATACGGATGGATGGCACGGCTTTACATGTGCCAGCGCGCTCATTGGCTGCATTATCGGCAGTGCTGTTTCTGGTTATATGGCTTCGAATTGGGGCCGGAAAAAATCGTTGATATTTGCCGGTATCATGTTTTTTATTTCTGCATTGGGCTCGATGGTACCTGAATTCTTGTTTTTCGAGCATGGGGTGCCGACTTATCCGTTGCTTATCGCTTTTAATATTTATCGTGTCATAGGAGGAGTAGGGGTAGGGCTTGCTTCTGCAATTTGTCCGATGTACATCGCTGAAGTGGCTCCGTCTAATATCCGAGGTACATTGGTATCGTGGAATCAGTTTGCCATTATTTTTGGTCAGCTGGTCGTATATATGGTGAATTTCTTTATTCTGGGCGATCATACCAATCCTGTTATAGAATCTATCGGTCAGGGCATCAATGCTGTGGCTCCAGGAAGTGATCCGTGGACCATATCTACCGGATGGCGTTATATGTTTGGTAGTGAAGCTGTACCGGCAGGGTTATTTGCCTTACTGATTTGTTTTGTGCCCGAGACTCCGCGTTACCTCGTCATGGCTGGAGAAGATGACAAAGCACTTTCCGTGCTTTGTAAAATCAATGGAAAGACGGAAGGGAATAACATTCTGAACGAGATAAGAAATACCATTACGGAAAAAACCGAGAAAGTATTTACTTACGGTGTACTTGTTATTTTCGTCGGTATTATGTTGAGTGTGTTCCAGCAGGCTGTAGGTATCAATGCTGTGCTTTATTATGCTCCGCGAATTTTTGATGACATGGGTATGGCGAATCCTATGATGCAAACCATTATCATGGGTATTGTCAATATTCTGTTTACGCTTATTGCTATCTTTACGGTTGAAAAATGGGGACGTAAACCCTTGCTTATCACAGGTTCTATCGGGATGGCTATCGGTGCCTTGGGGGTAGCGTTTACTTTCGGACATGCCGGTGTGGAGCTGGTGACGATGTTGAGCATCATGGTTTATAGCGCTTCATTCATGATGTCATGGGGACCTATTTGCTGGGTGCTCATTTCAGAAATATTTCCTAATACGATTCGGGGAGCTGCTGTAGCCATTGCCGTGGCTTTCCAATGGATATTCAATTGGATTGTGAGTGCTTCGTTTGTCCCCATGTTCAATATGCAGACAAGCAATGACCCTGATTTCGGACATTGGTTTACTTATGGTCTTTATGGGGCTATCTGTATTATAGCTGCGCTGTTTGTATGGAGGCTGGTTCCGGAGACCAAGGGAAAGACACTGGAAGATATGAGTAATCTTTGGAAACGGAAACGCTGATTTCGGCTTTTCCGGACAGGAAATAATCTCAAGGAGTTAGAAGTCTTTACATTTTACTTCTAACTCCTTTTGTTTTTTTCAGGTGAAATGCTTTTATGGCATCGTTTCTGTTATGATAAAGAAGGAGCAGTCAGGTTCTTATGTTTGATAACACTTTGCGTTGGAAAAAGAGATAAAAAATTGTTGAATATGGCCTTAATGAAATTAAAATACATATATTTGCAACTGAGATTTAAAATAATAAATTCAGTATGAATTCGAATAACAATCATGTCGTCATTATGGCAGGAGGAGTGGGAAGTCGGTTCTGGCCGATGAGTACTACTGATTTCCCCAAGCAGTTCATTGATGTTTTAGGATGTGGAAAGACGTTGCTTCAGCTTACGGTTGAACGTTTTCGTGATGTGTGCGGAGTGGAAAATATGTGGATTGTCACATCGGCGGCTTATGCAGAGCTGGTGAAAGGACAGCTTCCAGATATTAATCCCGAGCATATTTTATTAGAACCTTGCCGTAGAAATACGGCTCCATGTATAGCGTATGTGAGTTGGAAAATCAAAGCGAAGAATCCCAAGGCAAATATAGTGGTTACTCCGAGTGATCACATAGTGATGGATTTGCGTGAGTTTGTAAGGGTAGTCAATTCTGCTTTGAAGTTTACGGCCGACTCTGATGCCATTGTCACTCTGGGTATGCAGGCTACGCGTCCTGAAACAGGATATGGATATATTGAAGGTGATCTTTCTATGGCATGTCCTTCCAATAAAGAAATCTACCGGGTAGATGCATTCAAGGAAAAACCGGATTTGGAAACGGCCAAACGATACTTACAGCGGAAAAATTATTTCTGGAATGCCGGTATATTCATTTGGAATGTCAGCACCATCGTCAATGCTTTTCGGGTGTACCAGCCTACTATGTCGAACATTTTCGAAGGATTGCTGCCTTATTATTATACAGAGGTGGAACAGGAGAAAATAGACAAGCTTTTCCCTACGTGCGAAAACATTTCTATCGACTATGCCATCATGGAAAAAGCAGAAGAAATTTATGTGTTCCCGGCTTCATTCGGTTGGAGTGACTTGGGTACATGGGGATCGTTGCACGATAACTTGCATAAAGACGCTCATAATAATGTATGCATCGGAGAAAACATTCATTTGCACGAAAGCCGTAATTGCATTGTACATACTACCGAAGAAAAGAAAGTGGTGGTACAAGGACTTGACGGTTACATCGTTGCTGAAAAAAATGACCGTCTGCTGATTTGCCGCTTGAGTGAAGAACAGCGCATCAAGGAATTTGCTGCAGAATAAAAAAACACTACGGATTACACAGATAAAAAATCTGCTTATGAGATTTTATCCGTGTAATCCGCAGTGATGGATTTAGCCTTTCAGAGCGGCAAGGGCTGCCTCGTAATCAGGCTCTTGGGTGATTTCAGGTACCAGTTCGGTATAAACTACTTTGCCTTCCGGATTGATGATAACCACCGCCCGTGCCAGTAGTCCGCACAATACACCGTCAGTCATCAGTACGCCATATTTTTCTCCGAAATCGGACGTATAGCGATAGTCTGATAGTGGAATGACGTTCTCAATGCCTTCTGTCGTACAGAACCGTCCTTGGGCAAAAGGCAGGTCTTTCGAGATTGCCAATACAATGGTATCACTCATTTGGGCTGCCAGTTGGTTGAATTTACGTACCGATGCTGCGCATACTCCTGTATCCATGCTGGGGAAGATGTTCAGCAGGGCATATTTCCCTTTGGTGTCTGCCAGGGTGAAACTACTTAAATCCCCTTTTACCAGTGAAAAATCAGGAGCTTGCGTTCCTGTTTTTACAAATTCACCTGCCAGGGTGACAGGGTTTCCTTGAAATGCTGTTTTTGCCATATTTACTTTGTATATCAATTAAACTTCTATGTAAAGTTAACAAAAGAACCTCGATTTTGGTTGTGCAAGTTTATGCTTTTTGCTATTTTTATGTTTTTCGAATAGTTCTTTTTATTCTCCTTCTACTTTACATTCATGAAAATGCATTTCGTGTTCGGCTTTTTCACGTGGAAAGGCAAAGTAGGTACAGACGGCTTGTGTGCATACTTCGCCTGCTTCATTGGTGAGGGTTGCTTCGATGGTGATAATGTTTCTTCGTTGCTCACGGATGGAAGCGCGGATGGTAAGCAGCTTGTCAGTGGTATGTACTGGTTTCAGGTAACGGGTTTCCATTTTTGAAGTGACGCCTGCGGTTTGTAGTTTACGCATGACGACCCATCCGCATGTTTCGTCGAGCAATAAAGCCTGGATGCCTCCATGCAGTGTGTCCAGCCATCCCTGGTATTTTTCATCAGGTTTCCAGTAACTGACGATACTGTCTCCATCTTCATAAAATTCCATTTTCAGTCCTGAAGGATTTTGCGGAGCACATCCGAAACAGTTATATCCCTTCATGCCTTCCCATGGGTTGATAATTTTTTTCATAACTTTGTCAATTGATGATATAATCTGTGCAGGCGCGGTCTTGTCTGTATCCATTCAGGATTCCGGCAGCAGCCAGGTGGTCGGGGTGAATTGAATAGGCTTTCATATCTTCCAGTGTGTCAAATTCACTTTCCAGGCAGATGTCCCATTTTTCATCCGGATTGATGTTCAGTCCTACAAAGATGTGCCGGATAGTCGGTATGCGGGCCGGTAAGGCTTCGATGGCTTCCTTGAAGCGGTGCATAACGTCTTGTTTTTCGGTTTGTGTCAGTGTCTCTTTCAGCTTGAATAATACAATATGTTTTACCATGATGTAAAAGTTTTAAAATTTATGCTTGTGTCTATTGCTACAAATGTAAGTATTTTCCGGATTAGGGCGATTGTTTCAAGGGGCTTTTTTCATTTCGGATTTATGGATTTTATTTTTCATGGATGTCCTCATTCAGCCAATGTCTCATTCTTGTAAATTCAAGGTATAAAATATGCTGAAAAAACGTTTTTTTGATGCGGGCAGGAGAAAAATGTGTATATTTGTGCAAATTATCCACATCTAAAAACCAGTAAAGCATGATTATCATCGGTATTGCCGGAGGAACAGGCTCCGGAAAAACAACAGTCGTAAAAAGTATAGTCGATAGTTTGCCTGCCAACGAAGTGGCATTATTGCCTTTGGACTCGTATTATAAGGACAGCAGCCATGTACCTGTAGAGGAACGCCAGAACATAAATTTCGACCATCCTGATGCATTCGATTGGGAACTTTTGTCGAAACAGGTGGAGATGCTCCGGCAGGGAAAAGCGATAGAACAGCCGGTTTATTCTTATCTGACTTGTACACGACAACCTGAAACCATTCATATAGAACCGCGTAAAGTGGTGATAATCGAAGGTATTCTGGCATTAAGTGATAAGCGCTTGCGGGATTTGATGGATTTGCGGGTGTTTGTGGATGCAGATTCGGATGAACGGTTGATCCGGGTTATCCAGCGGGACGTGATTGAGCGCGGACGTACAGCCGAAGCCGTGATGGACCGGTATGTAAAGGTGCTGAAACCGATGCATCAGGAGTTTATTGAACCAGCCAAGCAATATGCAGACTTGATTGTTCCACAAGGTGGACACAACTGGAAGGCTATCGAGATACTGAAGCTATATATAGAAAAAATCATTGGCCGATGAAAACAGTTGTTTTCTGGAGTTGGATAGGACTGATATGTTGGCTGTCGGTAGCTTGTAGTGGCAGGCAGTCGGCAGGAGGTGAGGCGAATGTTGATTTGCCTGTCATTAAAGAACGTGGAGAACTGGTGGTGCTTACTGCCAACAGTTCTACTTCCTATTTCAATTATCGGGGCGAACCGATGGGATTTCAATATGAGTTGGCACAGCAGTTCGTGCAGTCGCTGGGATTGAAAATGAAGCTGAAGGTGGTGAACAATCCTTCGGAAATGGTGCGATGCCTGCTGGAAGGTAAAGGCGACCTCATAGCTTATAATCTGGATATTACACAGGCGTGGAAAGACAGTCTGATTTATTGTGGTGAGGAGAATATTACGCATCAGGTCGTAGTACAACGCAGAGGTAGAGATGCAGTGAAAGATGTGACCCAGTTAATTGACAAAGATGTGTATGTAAGTCCCGGAAAGTATTATGAACGTCTGGTTCATTTGAATGAAGAGCTGGGAGGAGGCATACGTATTCATTTGGTAGATGCGGACAGCTTGTCGACCGAGGATTTGATTACGCAGGTGGCTGAAGGTAAGATAGATTATACCGTAGCTACCAATGAAGTGGCAAAGATAAACCGTACATATTATTCTAACTTGGATATCAGGCTGGTGGTCAGTTTCGACCAGCGTGCTTCGTGGGCAGTACGTAAAACATCGCCTTTGCTTGCCCAGGCAGCAGATAAATGGCACAAGGAAAATATCAATTCACCGGAATTCAAGGCAAGTGCACGCCGTTATTTTGAACTTAACAAGCAGCCGGTGCATGGTTCTATCCTCTCGGTGAAGGATGGAAAGATATCGCATTACGACGATTTGTTCCGTAAGTATGCTAAAGAAATCGGATGGGATTGGCGGTTGCTTGCAGCATTGGTTTATACGGAATCGAATTTCAATCCGGATGTAGTGTCGTGGGCCGGTGCTAAAGGACTGATGCAGCTGATGCCTGTTACGGCTCATGCTATGGGGATTCCAAGGGGCAAGGAGCAAGACCCGGAAGAGAGTATCAAAGGAGGGGTAAAGTATATAGCCCAGTTGCAGAATATTTTCCGGAAGGTGGATGACAAGGATGAGCAGGTGAAGTTCGTATTGGCGGCTTACAATGCAGGAGCAGGACACATAACCGACGCCATGGCTTTGGCGAAGAAATATGGAAAATACCCTTATCGGTGGGAGCACCATGTAGACCATTATATTTTGCTGAAGAGCAATGAGGAATATTATCAGGATCCGGTTTGTAAAAACGGTTATTTCCGTGGTACGGAAACTTATAATTTTGTGCGTGATGTAATGGGGCGTGCCGACCTTTACAAAAAGAAAATCAAAAGGTAAACATCATTTGAATTGTTCGATGATTTGGTTTAGTTCATGGATGTTCACAAATCCGCTTTGTCTCCATAGCTGTTTGCCGTTTTTGAATATCATAAGTGTAGGCACAGAGTGTACTGCATAATGCTGGGCTATTTGAGGATTCTTGTCGATGTTTATTTGGATAATCCGGATGGCATCTCCTTGCATTGCTTTCAGTTGTTTCAAGATAGGTGTCATTGCCTTGCAAGGTGTACACCATTCTGCGTAGATGTCTACCAGTACAGGAGTGGATGATGTAACTAAATCTGCAAACGTTTCCATAATCGTAATGCTTTTAGTGGGTCATAGTCTGATTGGGCGAATGTATCTGTTATTATAACATTTCCGGTTCTTGTTTTGTTCGGTAGGAACTGGGGATTTTTTGATAAAGATGAGGCACGGCCCGGAAAGAGAATGTTCTTCTTTCCAAGTCGTGCCTCGTCTTTGTATATAAAAAGGTTTATTTCTTGCTCGGATTGTAACGGGCGTTCAGTCCTTCAACAATTTCATCGGTGATGTTGAATGCGTCGTCTGCATACAGCAGATTGTCGAATCCGGTATTGCTGATGATCAGGCTATATCCTTTGTCTTTGTTATAGATTTTCAGGAATGAATTGATGGAGTCGCGCAATTGCAAACTGTTCTTTTGGTTTTCTGTCTGTAGTTCGTTGGTTAATTTTTCTTGCAGTTCTTGCAATTTCTGCTGTTTTTGGACAATACGTACTCTTTCTTGTTCGGCACGCTCTTGACTTACAAAACCATTGTTTTCCAATTTGCGTTGGAATTCGCGCATATCGTTGTCCAAATCTTTGGCTTTTTCGTTCAAGGTAGTACGGATATTTTCCTCCTTCTGAATCATCTGTTCGTTCAGGTCGTTCCAGAACTTGTATTTAGTCAGCAATGAGTCTATTTCGACGTATGCTATTTTCATACTTCCCGGTACGGTAGCTGTAATTTCCGTCGAGTTTCCATTCTCTGCTTTCTTGTCAGTGCATTGTGTGAACATCAGCGCAAGAGCCAATGCCAAAAATCCATTCAGGACATACTTCATTTTTTTCATCATGTTTTTTTCAGTATCTTAGTTATTAATTGTTTTCCTGTTCTTTTCCGTTAGGCATACGTTCGGCAATGGCATGCGGATTCGTTTGCCTTGCCTCGCGATCTTGCGATTGTACGCACCCGATACCCTTCCTACGCAACGCCTTGTTGCCGCTGACGTGGGTATTAGGGAATCTTCCGTTTTTTGTAAAGAGTATCTTTACAGAGAATAGTGCTATGCTGATAGCAACTATTAACACAGTAAAGAGGATAGTCTTAAGCATTTCTATTAATTTTGTGCTGCAAAGATATACTTTTTGTTATCGAAATTGGATGTTTGTCCTTGAAAAAAGCGGGGAGTATCCTCATTAATTCGTATTTTTAACTTATTTTTACGGAAGTAGAAAAATAAACACTTGATTTATGGAGAAAAAAGATTTGAAACCTGTTATTGTCTTCCAATATTTTGAAGAAGTGTGCCAGGTGCCTCGTCCTTCCAAGAAGGAAGAAAAAATAAGAGCTTATCTGTTGGATTTTGCCCAGAAGCACGGGTTGCATGCCCGGACCGATGATGCTGGAAATGTATTGATAGAGAAGCCGGCTTCGCGGGGCAAGGAGAATTTGAAAACGGTAATTCTCCAGTCGCACATGGATATGGTGTGTGAGAAAAACAAGGATACACAGCATAACTTCGAAACCGACCCGATAGAAACATATATTGACGGGGAATGGTTGAGAGCCAGAGGAACCACGTTGGGAGCCGATAATGGAATCGGAATGGCAGCCGAACTTGCCTTGCTGGCTTCGGATGATGTGGAACACGGACCTGTACAATGCTTGTTTACGGTGGACGAAGAAACAGGACTGACCGGTGCTTTCGCTTTGAAAGAAGGTTTTATGAAAGGGGATATCCTGATAAACCTGGACTCGGAGGATGAAGGGGAGTTATTTATCGGTTGTGCCGGAGGGGCGGGTACAACAGCGGTATTTCCTTGCCCGATGACGCATGCACCCGAAGGATATTTCTTTTTCCGTGTAGTTGTAAAAGGACTTACTGGAGGTCATTCAGGGGATGATATAAATAAGAACCGTGCGAATGCTAACAAATTGTTGAACCGTTACTTGGTGCAACTGATGCGGAAATACGACCTGCGTCTGTGCGAGATAGACGGAGGGAATCTGCATAATGCCATTCCGCGCGAGGCTTATGCTGTATGTGCAGTCCCGATGGAAAACAAGGAGTCGGTGCGTGTGGACCTGAACGTGTATTTGTCGGAAGTGGAAAACGAATATGCCGTAACTGAACCTAATTTGCAGATGGACCTGGAATCGGAAGCACCTCGTGCGGAAGTGATGGAAGTTGCTGACATGAAGCGTTTCTTGCTTTCTATTTATGCTGTGCATAATGGAGTGTATGCTATGAGCCAGGACATTGCAGGATTGGTAGAGACTTCGTCTAACCTGGCTTCGGTGAAACAAGGAAAAGGGGAACTGACAGTGGTGACCAGTCAGCGCAGTTCCATCCTTTCTTCGCGTGAGGATATGTCGATGATGGTAAGTGCAGCATTTTTGCTGGGTGGTGCTTCTGTTTCAACAGGTGACGGATATCCGGGTTGGAAACCCAATCCTTCTTCAGAAATATTGCACATTGCCGTAGAGAGTTACAAGCGCTTGTTTGGAACAGAACCGAAAGTAAAAGCCATTCATGCCGGATTAGAGTGCGGATTGTTTTTGGAGAAGTATCCTTCGTTGGATATGGTATCGTTCGGACCTACTTTGCGTGGCGTGCATTCGCCCGATGAGCGCATGCTGATTCCTACAGTAGATAAGTTCTGGCGTCATCTGCTGGATGTTTTGGCACATATTCCTGCGAAATCTTGATAAAAAATGATTGCACACCCATGGCACAGGCACACGTAAGTTCATATAGGTTTACCGGATGCCGTATCGGCAGGAAAGTAAATAGAATCAGTGGCTTTTTATGTTTGTCTGTGTTAGGTGTGTGCTTTTTCTGTTTGCGGGTCAGTGCACAGGAATCTTTTCGGGTGATGCACTATAATGTAGAGAATTTCTTCGATTGCCGTGATGATTCCTTGAAACAAGACGAAGAATTCTTACCACATGCCGTCCGTGGATGGAACTGGAACCGTTATCATGCAAAGATGAATAAGATAGCCAAGGTGGTGTTGGCTGCTTCGAGTAATCAGGTTCCTGATTTGGTAGGACTGTGTGAGGTGGAAAATGCCTATTGCCTGGATGGACTGACCAGGTATTCGCCTTTGCGTGATGCCGCTTATCGGTATGTGATGACTGATTCGCCTGATGAACGTGGCATTGATGTAGCTTTGCTTTATCAGCCTGCTACGTTCCGGTTGCTTGGTATGCAGTGCATCCGTATTCCTTCTTTCCGTATCGGGCGAAAGCCTACCCGTGACTTGTTGCATGTAAGCGGGCGTGTCATTTCAGGCGATACCCTTGATGTATTTGTTTGTCATTTTCCTTCCCGTTCTGGCGGAACAAGGCAAAGCGAACCATACCGTTTGTTTGTTGCGGATGTATTGCGTCATACGGTCGATTCGTTGCTCTCCGTACGTCAATCCCCTTACCTTATTATAATGGGCGATTTCAATGATGAACCGTCCAGCCGTTCAATATCCCAAGTGCTGGGGGCACAAACGCCAGAAGAGGAGAATGATGTCTCATCTTTTCTTCTTTATAATTTAATGGAGGGAAAAGAACCCGGAACTTATCGTTACCGTGGAGAATGGGGAGTACTCGACCAGTTCATCGTTAATGGCAGTATGCTTCTTCCTTCAGCCTCACTTCATACCGGTACTGCGGAAGCCCATGTGCTTGACTTTCCTTTTTTGCTTGAAGAAGACGAACGATATGGAGGTATTACTCCTTTTCGCACTTACAAGGGGATGAGGTATCAAGGCGGATACAGCGATCATCTGCCCGTATGTCTGGATATCCGAATCAGATACTGATTCCCATAATATAGTCGTTCATATAAAAGCCGTAGCCGATGTGCGTGTCTTCTTCACGTACTTTTTCCATTCCCATGTGTTGGTAAAATCCAAGAGCCGGATTTTCCCGGTTTACGTTCAATTCCATTTGGCAGGGAGCCGGATGCAGTTCCTTGATACCCTTGATGGCCTGTTGGAACAGGAGTTTGCCTAGATGACTTTTTTGGTAATAGGGAATCACATAGATTTTCTGTAAGTGATACAGGTCTTCCCCTTCGGGTTGGATGGATACGTAACCTGCAGGCTCGCATTCTTCGTAGGCAATATAGTAGATGTGCCCTTCTTCTGTCATTTGTTTTTTCAGATTTTCGGGCGAATACATCCAGTCCATCATATAGTCGATTTGTTCCGGAGTCAGGATATCTTTGTAAGTGGCGGGGAAGACCTCTTTTGCCAATTGGTTGATTAAGTGAATGTCTTCGAGTGTAGCTTTTCTGATTGTAAACATTGTTCTTGATTTTTCTTACAAAGTTATTGTTTTTGCTTGAAAAAGAAGAATAAAGACAGGATAAATTCTGTTTCAAAAAGTATGATTGCATACTTTATTTTGTTAAAATAGATAAAATAAAAGTACTATGCAATACAAGGTATTTATATAATACATATATTTGTGCCATACAAAGAAATAAGGAGGAATGACAGATGAATGTTGATAATGTGAAATCTCAAATGCGCAAAGGGATGCTTGAGTATTGCATCTTATTGCTGCTTCATCGGGAGCCTCTGTATGCATCGGATATCATCCAGAACCTGAAAGAAGCAAAACTGATTGTGGTGGAGGGTACTTTGTATCCGTTGCTTACACGCCTGAAAAATGATAATTTGTTGTCGTATGAATGGGTGGAATCCACGCAAGGACCTCCACGGAAATATTATCGCCTCACTTCCGAAGGGGAAGAGTTCTTGAAAGGGCTGGAAACGGCATGGGACGAACTGGCGGCTACGGTAAATCATTTAAGAACGAAACTAATAACCTGTAAAGACAATGAAAAAGACACTGACTGTTAATTTGGGTGGAACCGTTTATCATATAGACGAGGACGCCTATATTTTGCTTGACAATTACTTGAATAATCTTCGCTATCATTTCCGGAAAGAAGAAAGTGCCGACGAGATTGTACGTGATATGGAAATCCGCATTTCGGAGTTGTTTAATGAATACCTTGCCGGAGGCATTCAAGTCATTACCGTCGTGCAAGTGGAAGAGGTTATCGCCCGTATGGGAAAACCTGAAGACCTGAGTCCGGATGAGGAAGAAACGGCCGAGAGAAAGACCGATGAATCATTGCAAGGAGTGCAACGGCGCTTGTTCCGTAATCCGGACGACCGTATTCTGGGCGGTGTACTTTCGGGATTGGCTGCTTATTTCGGCATCGATTCTACTCCTTTACGTATTTTGTTGCTGATATTAGGCTTTATCCTGCTCAGTGTGGGAGGATTTTTCCCGTTGATGTTGGCATATATTATCATGTGGATTATTATTCCCCAGGCACGCACCGCCACCGAGAAACTTCAGATGCGAGGTGAACCCATCAATATGGAGAATATCGGGCGGACAGTGACCGACGGGTTCGAACGGGAAGGCGATAAGATACGTTCTGCCGGGTCTCGTTCGTTGCTGGCACGTTTTTGCGATGCTGTGATACAAGTGGCAGGTTTCCTCATCAAGGTAGTGCTGGTATTGGTTGCCATTTGTTGTGTGCCGGCATTGCTTGTCGGGCTGGCTGTAGCCTTTGCATTGTTGATGGCTGCCACGGGAGTATTGGCAAGTACGCCTGCCCTGCTTTATTATGCATTGCCAGAAGTAGATTGGAGCATGCTGACTACGAGCCCAGCTCCTGTTATCGGGCTCGCAGTCTGTGCACTGTTGGTAATAGGCATTCCCGTAGTCGGTTTGTTGCAGGTTATCTTGCAGAGTTTCAAGGTCTGGCGTCCGATGGCTACGGGAGTCAAGGTGACTCTGATATTGTTATGGATTATAGCGGTAGCAGTAGGTTCATTCTTTGTGTTCCAGCTTCCCTTTGTTATCCATAGTGTCACCGACTGGGTTTGAACTTTGTGCCAGTCTGTATACAGTTTCCTATTGTAGAAAAGTATGACGCTCCATTTCTACTCCACCCGAACGGATGATTACTTCGTATGGCAGGTTGTCACCGTCCGGATGGAATGAGGGGGGCAGTATAAGTTCGGATACTCCGTAAGGTTCCAGGCTTTCTACAGTACCTTGTGCTATGGTTTTATCGTTCAGGCGCACTTCAACTTCAGCTGGTTGTGAGGTAGAAAGTCCGAAGTTTTCCACTTTTACTTTCAGGGTTCCTTGCGAGGAGTCGTATTGTGGGCGGCGTGCCGAGAGAAGGGCAGGAGTATAGTTGACATAGGGCAGGTAGGCATAGCCGAACAGTAACTCACCTTTTGTTGTGTGTCCAATAAGTTTGGGCGCAAATTCGTCGGGAGTGATACCGCTTCCTTTTCCGTCAAAGGTCACTATCAGGTCTTTTCCGTCTTTGCGTGTCTTTACTGGCAGGCAGCCTCGTCCGTAATTGACTTCTGTGTATGCACCGAAGCGGAGGGATTGAATGTCTATGTCTGTTTGAGGATTGAATCCCGATTCGGCCTGTATCCGTACTTCAATACGTCGGGTAGAGTCATCAATGGGTTGGGTGTTGAGTACCGAAAGCAGTATTCCTTTGTTGAGTGGGATACAGATGTTTTTCGATGAATGCCGGTCACCTGGAAGATCATTCCATTTAATGGTATCGATGACTGCAAAATTCATTTGTATGGCTCGTCCGTTGTGGTCTTGGAAAACTTTCGGTCGTTCGTATTTGAACCAATGCTCTATTTCTCCATCACGATGGAAAGATACGCCGGGCATGTAGGCTTCGCCTTGTTCCGTTACCCAGTGTATGCCGTCTTTCGAACGTTGGTAATAGGCTATGCGTCCTAGCCAATCGTTGACAATCAGGTGATACTGTAGGCTGTCTTTCCATACCACTGGGTCTTCGAATTTGCCTTCTACAGCAGGATAGACCCGTTTGCCTGTCAGTTGCCGGTAAGGGGAGATGCCGTCGCGGCTAATCCATACACCTCCACCACGGCATACCATCAGGCGTGAGCCGTCTTGCCGGCGGGCAAAGGTGAGGTTGGACAATCCTTCGATGATTGGTCTGTCGCGTGGGTCGAAATCAAATTTCTGGTAATACCATATCGGGCTATCTTCATTTGTTGCGATGTAGTATCCGTCGATAACATAGACTACGATACGTCCGTCGTCCAGTCGGAAGGCTTCAGGGTTATGCCCTTTCCCGATGGAGTTCTGGATGTGATAGGGACCGGTCAGTTTATCGGAGGTGGCGTGAAAGACGGTCGAATTAGACCAGAACATGTGTCCTTTGGGTGAGTTTTCCGGCCATCCGCATACATATAGATGATACCGTTTGTCGGGAGTCTGGAGGATATTGCCTCCCCAAAAAGAGATGTCTGGCAGTTCGATGCCGTTGTCTGTATATCGGTTCTGCACGCTGTCTGTTCCCCATGTCTGTTTTCCTTGGGTTCCTTCAGGCATGGCAAGGAAGCGGTCCATAAACCGGGCTCCGGGAACCAGTTGTTGCCATTCGGCAGGACGTTCGCGTTCGACGGTTTGTGCATAGGTGCTGGTGCTGCATGCTAGTACAGACAGTCCCAGGAGTATTTTGGTTGCGATGTTTTTCTTCATATTCTTCTGTGTTTGGTTTTAGTATATTAGTTTAAAGTATTCTGTCTTTTCGATATCAGATAATTCTTTCCGGCATGAAAGATTCCGTTGATAATGTTATTGGAACGTGTAAGCAGTTACTTAATACTTAAAAAGGTCATATCAATCACTGCTTTGAGTAATGATACGACCTTTTTTGCTGATTTCATCGACACTGTTTGTGTCGCGGAATTTACGCTGTTTGTATGTATCCAATCGGCTTCTGCATTGGTTTATAAGTCTGTCTTGTCATTGTTTTTCCAGTGCGAAGCCTAGCTGCAGGCCGTCGTATTCGTCCAGCAAGGAATTGGCGGTGCTTACCACCGAATTGGAGGAATTGCTGCTTAAGGCACTGCCTATTGTCTGCATCAGCGACATGACTTTGTCTGCCTTAAAAAGCAGGCTCATCTTCTTGGGAGCCAGTACATTCTGCGAAACGATGGCGTTGAATTTCAATCCCAGTTTTGTCTTCAGCTGCAATTCTTTCGTTTCACTGTCATACGTATAGGTTCCAGATGTGGTACGCCCTTTTACTGTCGAGGTGTAGGTACCATCGGAATTGAAGGTGTATGAACATCCTTCTGTAAAGCCCAGCTTTTCCAGAATGCCAGTCATCTTCTCTTCTACTTTCTTTGACGCTACTTCGCCTCCCGCTTTTGCCAACAGATTGTCACTGGTAAACTTGCAATCGGGTCCCGTATAATTCCACGTGCCTTCTATCGACCACGAAGCAAGGTCGCTTCCTTTTCCTTCCGTTATCGCATTGGCTACTCCGGAAAGAATCGATTTCCAGTCTTGTGCCTTGCCTGTGCTGCAAAATACAAAGCATAAGGCAAACACCAACATTCCTTTTATGAAATTGTTCTTTTTCATTTTGTTCATCCTTTCATTATTCTAGTATGGCAGAAGTCACAGTGTACAGCAAAACGACTCCGTGACTCTGTGATGAAAAGGAAAATCAACAAGCTTTGAAGCTCATATCCAATCCTTTTACCGAATGGGTCAACGCACCTACCGAAATGAAGTCGACACCACATTCGGCATAATCACGAAGAGTATCAAAGGTGATGCCTCCTGATGATTCGATTTCGTAGCGTCCTCCTACCATTTCTACAGCTTTGCGTGTGTCGGCAGGCGTAAAGTTATCCAGCATAATGCGGTCTACACCACCCAAGTCGAGCACTTGTTGCAGTTCGTCGAAGTTCCGTACCTCGATTTCTATCTTCAAATCCTTTCCTTTCTCCTTGCAATATTCTTTCGCACGCAAAATGGCCTTGTCGATTCCTCCAGCGAAATCTACATGGTTGTCTTTCAGCAGAATCATATCGAAGAGACCGATGCGGTGATTCACTCCGCCACCGATTTTTACTGCCATCTTTTCCAGAATGCGCATGCCCGGAGTAGTTTTACGCGTATCCAGTACGCGGGTTTTTGTGCCTTCCAGACGCTCTACGTATTTATGGGTCATTGTAGCGATGCCGCTCATGCGTTGCATGATATTCAGCATCAGACGTTCGGTTTGCAGAAGCGACTGCACTTTTCCCGATACTATCATGGGTACATCTCCCGGTTTCACATGAGCACCGTCCAGAATGAACACTTCCACTTTCAATGTCGGGTCGAAACGGCGGAATACTTCCTTTGCCACTTCAATGCCTGCCAGTATGCCTTCTTCTTTTATCAGCAGCTTCGATTTTCCCATAGCATCGGCTGGAATGCACGATAATGTAGTGTGGTCGCCATCACCTATATCTTCGGCAAACGACAAGTCGATAAGCCGGTCAATCAAATCTTTTACAATTTTCTCGTCCATATTCGTTCTGTTTTTTTATTGTACTATCAAATCGGGGCAAAGGTACGGATTTATTCATACCTTTGCAAAAAGAAAATGTTTAAAACCCGATTAAAGATTATGAAATTTGTACTATTGGTTGTAGGAAAGACAGTAGAGAAACATTACATTTCCGCCATAGGTGATTATGTGCAGCGGATAAAGCATTATATTCCGTTCGACATTGAAGTGATTCCGGAACTGAAGAATACCAAGAGCCTTAGTACCGACCAGCAAAAAGAAAAGGAGGGCGAACTGATACTGAAAGCACTCCAGCCTGGAGACGTGCCAGTCTTGCTTGATGAACACGGCAAGGAGTTCCGCTCGACAGAATTTGCCACTTGGATAGAACGCAAGATGCATTCCGTCAAGCGGTTGGTGTTCATTATCGGAGGTCCGTACGGGTTCTCGCCTGCCGTCTATCAGGCGGCGCAAGAAAAACTTTCACTTTCGAAAATGACTTTTTCGCACCAGATGATACGTCTCATCTTTGTCGAGCAATTATATCGTGCGATGAGCATCCTGAACAACAGTCCGTACCACCACGAATAGATGGACACATATTACTGTTTTTACAAAGTCAAACGGCTGCCCAGTCCGGGACATCCCAGTCCTCCCTCAATCCCATATTGCTAGGACTGCAGTCCTAAGCTTACTAGGACTGGAGTCCTGACCTATCGGGACAGCAATCCTGACTGCACGGGACTTTTTACGCAATCCAATGGCTTTAATTATGCAGTTTGCCGCATCCGGCAACGCAGCCTACTGTATCCGAATATGAATGTCCTTTAGATGTGACCATAATATAAAAGGGAGTTGGAAGGAGTTATGCCTTCGGCAGGAGTTAAAGGCAAATAGTCCTACTATGGCTTCCATGAGTAAAAGCATTGGCTTCTAATTCCTTTTAACTCCTTATTAGGCAAAATGCGGAACTCATATATCCGGATTACCTCTTCATTCCCCGTATCACGTCTTTTATGGCGGCATCTACCCGGTACGACTCTACGATTTTCTGTAATGCCTTGTTGTAAGTGAAGTTGTCCAACGAATTTTGTTGCAGGTATGCCATCGTCTGTTGGGGAAATTTCACGAAGCAGACAGAGAGTGCCCATGCCACTCCCATCCGTACGTAATAGCCTTCGTGACGGATAGCATTATATAAGGAGAGAAGTTCGCCGATGTGCTCCTCGTCGATGAAGAGCTGCATCGCCATCACCACTCCGAAGCGGATTTCATACTCGCCCTCGGCTTGCATCCAAGTCTTCAGGTACTCCCACAGCCGTTCTTTGTTCGTTTCGACGAACCGCTTTCCTCCTCCGAACTTGAACGTGTCGCACACCGACCAGCTGTTGATGTTCCATACAAAACGGGTCACTTGGTGCAGGTACACCTCGATGTCGGCATCGGGACGGATGCAGCCCAATACCATTCCATGCAACATCCGCTCTTCCATATAATAGGTGTCGGCGGTGTCGAGATACGTTTCCCAATCGCTTTTGGCGATGCGTGCCGCCAGTTTCCGCAAGTGGGGCACACGGATACCCAACACATGTTCTACGCCCGGATTCAGGCTTTCGGTAAACTTTTTGTTCCCCTGCTCTGCCAACCGGAGCAGATGCTCTTTGATGGTCAAGCCTTCGAGTCTGTATTCTTCCATATCTTTTGCTTTGTTGTCATATTTCCTGCAAAAATACGCATTGCTATCCCCATAAGTAGGTATTTAACATCTTTTTTTACCTAAAAGTAGGTATTGCCGCTATAAAGTAAGCTCCATACCTTTGCGGTAGTTAAAAATCAACAAAAGATAAAGAGAAATGAAAACAACGAAACTCTTATTCTCGCTCTGCTTGGCGATGCTTGCCCCGCACGCTTTCGCTATAGCAGAGCAGGCAAGTAAAAGCAATGCGGACATAACCGCAGAGAGCGCATCGGAAACGGTTAAGACGGAAAAGAAGAAATCACGCTTTACCATCGGCGGTTATGGTGAGGCGGTGTATAGCCGGAACTTTTATAGCGACAATTATTTGCGCTATGACAGTCCGCAGGATTATAAAGACGATAAACACGGACGTTTTGACCTGCCACATGTTGTCCTGATGTTAGGATATGATTTTGGCAAAGGCTGGTCAATGGGGATGGAAATCGAATTTGAACACGGAGGTACAGAAAGTGCCGTTGAGATAGAAGAACATGAAGGAGGTGAATACGAAACCGAAGTGGAACGTGGAGGTGAAGTTGCTCTCGAACAATTCTGGATCCAGAAATCTTTCTGTCCGGAGTTCAACATTAAATTAGGGCACATGGTCATCCCGGTAGGTGCTACGAATGCCCATCACCTTCCTACCGAATTCTTTGGTGTATATCGTCCGGAAGGTGAAAATACCATTATGCCTTGTACGTGGCATGAAACTGGATTAAGCATTTGGGGACGTGCAGGAGATTGGCGGTATGAAGCTATGTTGCTTCCTGGACTTGACTCTGACCGTTTTAATGATAAGGAATGGATAAAAGGCGGTGCTGGAAGCCCTTACGAATTCAAGATAGCCAACGCTATGGCTGGTGCTGTCCGTGTAGATAATTATTCGGTAAAAGGCCTTCGACTTTCTGTCAGCGGATATGCCGGAAACACATTCAGCAATACACTGAAGAAAGCGACCAATGCCATATACGACAATGTAAAGGGAACAGTATTAATCGGTTCATTTGATTTTCATTACAACGACCATAACTGGGTGGCACGTGGAAATTTCGATTATGGACACTTGTCGGATGCTGCTTTGATAACCCGTTATAACCAAAGTTTCTCCAATGACTCGCCTGCGAAAAAAAGACCTGTAGCTACATCAGCAATTTCTACAGGGGTAGAAGTGGGCTACGACTTATTTGGCTGGCTTGGCAAAAAACAGCAAGAAAAAGGACGCAAATTCTATCTTTTCGGTCGTTATGAATATTATGATTCAATGTATAAAACGGAAGATGCAGTGACTGATTATGAAGAATATGGACGGCAACGCATCGCTTTCGGTGTCAACTACTATCCGATGAAAGACATCGTATTGAAGGGGGAATATTCATTGGGCATCCTGAAAAGCAAATTCAATAACGAACCAGCCGTTTCGTTAGGAGTAGCCTATTCCGGTTTCTTCAATTTGTAAAATCAAAAACAAGATACAAACAAAACACCAATTAAAAAAGTAAGACAATGAAAAAGTATTTGAAATTCCCGCTCTACATGGCATTTACCGCCATGATAGGCATGAGTGTTACCGCTTGTAGTGATGACGATAATCCTGAAAACCCGGAAGAAACCGGAGGGCTTTCCGTTCAGGAGCAAGCGTTGAAAGATGTAATAACCGACTATACGGACAAAACTGTAATACCGACTTACAAAGGCATGGCAGACGCCGCTATGCAACTGCATAGCCTGTGTATTGATATCCGCACCAAAAAAGCGGACGGAACCTTATCTACCGCAGATGTAGAAGCAGCCGGCGAAGCTTGGAAAACCGCACGCGATTATTGGGAAAAAAGCGAAGCCTGGCTGTTCGGCCCAGCCGGAGACTACTATATAGACCCGCACATTGACTCTTGGCCGCTTGATAAGACCGGTATGGACGCTCTGCTAAACAACCCAGCGCAGATGGCACAAATGGATGATGAAGGTGTATACGTAGGTAACTATTTAGGATATGCATTACAAGGATTTCACGCCATCGAATATCTTTTATTCGAATTGACAAATACAAATGCAGACGGCAATGCTACTGCTAATTCTGAAAGTGTAGCTCATAATCTGAATTATACCACCGAGGAATTAAATTATTTGGTTGGTTTAGCCGCTGACTTGCGTAACCAGTGTATTTTGTTGGAAGCATGTTGGGCTGGTACAGAAAATGTAACATCAGAGAAACAACAGATTTTGACTGATACCGAACTGGATAAAGGCATAAACTTTGGTGAACGTATTAAAAATGCGGGTAACGCAGGTAGTGAATACGTAAACTATCTCGATGTAATGTACGACATTATAACCGCAGGTATCCAAAACATAGCAAACGAGGTAGGCAACATTAAAATCGGTAACCCGACAGGTAAGGGTCTTCCTTCAGGAGGTATGGAATACGATCCGAACTATATCGAATCACCTTATAGTTTAAATTCTATCCGCGACTTCTTGGGTAATATCATCAGTATCCGCAATGCTTATCAAGGTTCTCCTTCTGTAGACGGGACTATTCAAGTAGCTACGAATACGCTTAGTGCTTACATTGCTACGCTTGATCCCGACTTAGACAGTCGTGTGAAAGCCGCTATCCAAGATGCATACGATAAAATTTCATTGATGGGTGAACCTTTTGCCTACACTTGTGGGGCTTCTGAATATGATACCATTAATCAAGACGCTATTGACGCTTGTAATGTGATGAATGACATCTTTGATGAAGTGAAAACTTTGCTACAAGCAAACCATTAATACGATTTGCCCTAATACAAAGGCATAGGTGTCCATCTTCGGAAGAATGCCTATGCTTTTTGAACATAACAGACTACTAACTTTATATTACTTTTGGATGATGAAAAAACATTATTATTTAGCTGCATTCTTGTCAATAGGCATGATAACGGCTTGTAGTGACGATGAAGTGAAAACAGACAATCCGTCACCGAATCCAGAACCGTCAGAACTTCCTGATTGGTATTATACAGGTGGAGAATTGGGTACAACATTCAATTCATCTTCTACCGCTTTCGAAGACCCGACTCCTGTAGTAGACGGCGATGCCGACATGACCGCCTCTTTTAACCGAGGAGAACAATTCTTCGAGAAACCTTATACATCTAATTTCTCTGGTATGCGTCACGGTTTGGGACCTGTCTATATCCGCACCTCTTGCCAGCATTGCCATCCGGGATACGGACACGGACAAAGCCAACCTGCCGGTTCTTTTAATACAAACACAATAGGCAACGGTTACTTATTAGTTGTATACAACCCTGCAACCAATGCCTACGTTTCTTGGCTTGCAGGTATGCCGCAGACCCATGCCGTAGCCCCTTTCAAGGCTCCGCTGGACGAAAGCCAGATTATGCTGACCTGGCATGAATATACCGACCAGAACGGGAACAAGTTCCCCGACGGTGAGACCTATTCGTTGCGCTATCCGGAAATAACGATTCCCAAGAGTGCCATTTATGTAGCCAACAAGGGGTATGATGTAGGTACATACGAAGTCCGTCTCGAATCCACCATCGGCATTTACGGTACGGGCTTGCTGGATGCCATTTCGGATGAAGACCTGAAAGCGCAATACGTGCAGGAAGAAAAAGACGGTTATCTGAAGAACGGGCTGAACCCCAACATCTTTGCCAACGGAGACTGGACGGGGCAATATGCCAATACGGCACAGGGAGGTGACGGGACGAAGTATCCTTATCGGTATACGTATGCTCTGAGCCGTGGTCCGTTGCAGGATGCAGCCGGAGCCAACGCTTTCTGGAACATCACCAACGCTACACGTAGCGACCGCCGCTTCCATTACCTGGATGCGGCAGGTACGTATGCCCAGTATTCTTCGGAAGACCCCGAAGTGCAGGCAGGCTTCCGTGACTACATCGAGCAGGCAGACCCCGACAAGAACCATCCCGACTGGCACATCCAGAACGAGGACGGCACGTACAACGAACAGCAGAACATCTACAACTACCTGACTTCGAAAGAGCTGGACGTGGAAGTGTCTGACCAAGACTACATCGACCTCATGGTATGGCATCGTGGGCTTGCCGTACCTGCCGCACGCAACGTGGACGATGAAGAAGTATTGAAAGGCAAGGAACTCTTCGAACAAATCGGTTGTACGTATTGCCACAAGCCCAGCTGGACTACGGGCGATGACGAGATACGCGACCCGGCACGCTTCTTCACAGGAGACAAGGCAAACCAGTTGCCCCGTTATCCGCACCAGAAGATTTGGCCCTATACCGACATGATACAGCACAAGCTGCACATGCAGAACGATATCCGCACGGGCTGGTGCCGCACCACTCCGCTTTGGGGACGAGGCCTGCACCAGCGTTGTACCGGAGCCGAATATGCCGACCGCCTGCACGATTGCCGCGCACGTACCACGCTGGAAGCCATCATGTGGCACGGCACCAGCACCGAGAGCGATGCTTACGAACAAATCGAAGCTTTCCGCAACCTCTCGAAGGAAGACCGTGACGCTATTGTGAAATTCATCGATTCTATTTAAATCAGTAGACTAGGTACTAGGGACTAGGTGACTAGGTATTAAACACCTCGTTTTAAAGACTATTTAAAACCTGGTACCTAGTCACCTAGTACCTAGTCAACTAGTCACCTAATAAAAAACAAATGAAACTGATAAAACGTATTGCTTTCGGAAGCGCAGGATTGCTCGTCTTCATGATGATGACCGCTACCGTTATAGAAAAGATGCAAGGAACCGATACGGCTTGGTCGGTTATCTATGGCTCTCCATTCTTTACCGCATTATGGGGAGTCATGACGGTATGCGCTTTTGTCTACCTGATGAGCCGGAAGCTGCAACGGGATTTTTTTACGTTCCTGCTCCATATTGCTTTTCTAATCATTCTGACGGGAGCATTCGTCACACGTCTTTACGGCAAACAGGGAAACATCCATTTGCGAATGGGTGATGCACCGGTTTCGGCTTTCGTCACTTCCGGACAGAATAAAGAACCGCTTCCTTTCCAAGTGCAACTGCACGATTTCCGCATCGACTATTACAAAGGAAGCTTTGCGCCCATGGACTTTACCAGCTGCATCCGCATCGATGACAACGGAATGCAGGCAGAAGGAGAAGTGTCGATGAACCGGATATTCACCTATCGCCATTACCGTTTCTACCAGTCGGCATACGACAAGGACGGGCAAGGAACTACCCTTGCGGTGTCTTACGACCCGTGGGGCATCGGCATTACCTATACCGGATATGCTTTATTGCTGCTCTCTGTCTTGGGCTTCTTTTTTCAGAAAGACAGCATGTTCCGCCGGCTTCTCCGTCATCCCGCGTTGCGTAATAAAACGGTTCTGTTAGGTATCGCGCTGCTTTCATCCGTCGCTGGCATGGCTTCGGAGCAGCCCAAGCACTTATCCCGTGAGGCGGCATCCGCGGTAGGCAATCTTTACATCTATTACCACGACCGCATCTGTCCCTTGCAGACTTTGGCGAAAGACTTTACCGTAAAGCTTTACGGCAAAACGACCTACAAAGGACTGACCGCCGAACAGGTGTTTACGGGCTGGTTCTTTTATTACGATGACTGGAAAGCCGAGCCTGTCATCCGCATTAAAAGCAAGGAAGTGCAACGCCGGCTGGGTATCGGAGGGGATTATGCTTGCCTGAACGATTTTTTCGGAACGGAAGGGTATAAGCTGAAAGAGAATGGAACGGGCAGTTCCCAATACAAACGTGAATGGAACGAGGCGAACGAGAAGTTCAACCTGATTAGCATGACCGCTACGGGAAGCATCCTGAAAATCTATCCGTGCCGGACGGAGCATAACCGGACAGGTTGGTTCGCTCCCGTAGACGACTTGCCTCAAGACTTGCCCGACGAGCAATGGCTGTTCGTCCGCAAGAGTCTGGGATTGCTGAGTGAACAGGTGATGAAGAAAAACGATGCTGCCATACTCGAACTTACGGGGAAGATACGGAAATACCAACAAAAGACTGCGGGTGAAGTGCTTCCTTCCGATGCCTGTTTCCGGGCGGAAAGGCTATACAACTGTTTGGACTATACCCGGTCTTTGGCGATGGCTTGCCTTACCGTCGGCATTCTTTCCTTTATTTTCTATTGCCGGCGGATGAACCGTCCGGTATGTGGCAAGACCCGTGTGAATGTCTTTTTGCTTGCCGCATTGGGTATCATTGCGGTTTATCTCTTGTCGCTTATCGGCCTGAGGGGATTCGTCAGCGGACACCTCCCGCTGTCGAACGGCTACGAGACGATGCAGTTTCTGGCATTGTGCGCCACCTTGCTCACTTTTATTTTCTACCGCAAGTCCGAAGCCGTCATTGCTTTCGGTTATATGCTGTGCGGGCTGGCGTTGCTGGTGGCGATGCTGGGCGAGGCAAATCCGCCTATTACCCAACTGATGCCGGTATTGGCATCGCCCTTGCTTAGCCTTCATGTGGTGACCATTATGATTGCCTATTCGCTTACCGCATTTATCATGCTGAACGGCATTATGGCAATTGTGTTGCGCTATACTCATAAGGATTATCAGGATGCCGTTGTCCGGCTGCAAGTCATGAGCCGGCTTATTCTTTATCCGGCGGTGTTCTGCCTGGCGCTCGGCATTTTCATCGGTGCCGTATGGGCGAATGTTTCATGGGGGCGTTATTGGGGATGGGACCCGAAAGAGACTTGGGCGCTTATCACCTTATTTATATATTCGGCAGCCTTGCATGCTTCGTCGCTCCCCGCATTCCGTCGGCCTATGTTCTTTCACTGGTTTGCCGTTATCGCGTTTTTGAGCGTACTGATTACTTATTTTGGCGTCAATTTCATCTTAGGCGGCATGCATAGCTATGCTTAAAAAAGAAAGCATCATTTGTTTTTACTTGTCATTCTGTTGAGAATGAAAACAGAGGCTGATGCGTGAGCACCGGCCTCTGTTGCTATAAAAGATTGTCTTGTATGATGGGGATTCAATATCAATATACTTCCACCTTGGCAGCCAGCGACTTGCACTTGTCGCGCAAGGCATCGAGGTCGCCATCCGGTTTGTCGTAGCAAACCACTACGCCCATACGGCGGTTCAGCTTCGTAAACGGTTTGCCGAAGATGCGTAAGTACGTATCGGGTTGTGAGCAGACCAGTTCTTCACCCCGATAACGCGGAGCTTCCTTGCTGGCTATGGGCGAAAGAATGACGGCACTGGCACCGATATGCTCTTGTGTAATGCCTGGGATAGGTAATCCCAGCACAGCGTATAAATGCAATTCAAATTCGTTCAGGTTCTGGGTATTTGCCAAAGTTACCATACCCGTATCGTGCGGACGTGGAGAAAGTTCGGAGAAGTACACGCCGTTTTCGTGACTCAAGAAGAACTCTACGCCCCAAATGCCATAGCCGGTCAATGCTTCGGTTACTTTTGCTGCCATGCGTTGCGCTTCGGCAAGATGTTCGGGAGCGATGTGTGCAGGTTGGAAGCTCTCGCGGTAGTCCCCGCCTTTCTGTACATGTCCGATAGGCGGGCAGAACAGGGTAGGGCCGTTCTTCTGCGTCACCGTGAGCAAGGTGATTTCACTGTCAAACTGGATGAACTCTTCGATTATCAGTTCCTTGATATCGCCCCGGCTTCCTTCGCAACCGTAATGCCATGCGTGTTCCAGGTCTTCCGGACCTTTCGCTACCGACTGGCCTTTGCCCGATGAGGACATCAAGGGTTTGATGACACAGGGGAAACCGATTTTTTCTGCCGCTTCCTTCAATTCGTCGAATGATTTGGCATAGAAATATTTCGCGGTCTTTAATCCTAATTCTTTTGCGGCAAGGTCGCGTATCGCCTTGCGGTTCATCGTAAAGTTTACGGCACGCGCACTGGGCACCACCTGAATGCCTTCTTTCTCCAAATGGTACAACCGTTCGGTACGGATGGCTTCAATCTCAGGCACAATAATGTCCGGATGATATTTTTCAACTACACGGTCGAGCGCATCGCCATCCAGCATATTGAATACTTCACAAGCATCTGCCACCTGCATGGCAGGAGCTCCTGCATACGAATCACACGCAATGATGTACTGTCCCAAACGTTGGGCAGCAATCACAAACTCTTTTCCTAATTCGCCGGAACCCAGCAACAATATTTTCTTCGTCATACGATTAACTTTTTTCTATGTGGACAAAGATAACACAAATTTTGCTTTGCTTGCATGGAAACTATGAAAAAACAGTATCAATTCTTTTCATGGAGTATCCGACTTAGTTATCGCGTCATGCACTTTCTTCTGGTGTGGCTGTCTGGCTTTGAGATGATGTTTCATTATTTTTATCATTTTCATTTTCATCCGGTTCATTTTGTGGCTGTTCGGATTGGGTTTCGTCTGGTTCTGAAAGTTCGTTGTCTACATTTTCTTCTTCCTCTTCTGCTGGTAAATCACGGAATGCCTGCATGTACTCTTTAGGTGTTTGTCCAAACAAATCTTTAAAAGTATTCGAGAAATGAGACAAGTTGCTATAACCTACAGCATAGGCAACATCCGAGATAGACAGTTTCTTCTCTTTCAGCAATTTGGCTGCCTGCTGCATACGGATGTTGCGAATGAAATCGCGTGTAGAAAGATTGGTAAGTTCTTTCAGTTTCCGATACAGATGGACACGGCTTAAACCAATGCTGTTGGCAAGCATTTCTACGCTGAGTGATGGCTCTGCTAAGTTGTCGTTAATGATTTTCATAATGCGGCTCATCAGCATTTCATCGGATGATGGAACTTTTACTTCCTGCATCTTGTCATTTTGTTCTTGAGCTCCGCTGAATTTGTTTTTCAGTAAACGTCGTGTTTCTATCAGATTGGTAATGGTGCTCCGCAACACTTCGATGCTGAAAGGTTTGACGATGTAGCTGTCAGCTCCGGTTTCGATGCCTTCCGCTTGTTCTTCATTCCTTCCTTTGGCTGTAAGCAGAATGATAGGGATGTGGTTGATATTCGTATTCGACCGTACCTTTTTGCACAATGTGATACCATCCATTTCGGGCATCATTACATCGCTGATGAGCAGGTCTACCGGATGGTTTAGCAAGAAATCGTATGCTTCGGATCCGTTGCTGCACGTATCTACTTTGTATTCGTCAGACAGTTCGTTGCATAGATATTCGCGTATTTCTTTTTCATCATCAACTATTAGAACGTGAAGATTGTATTTCGTTTTCGCTTTCTTTGTTCCTGCTTCTGGTTCAGATGTTTCAGAGTCATTCTTTCCGATGTATTGTTTTTCTTTGTTCTGTTTGAAGGTTTTCAGATTAAGATTGTTGTGCGAGATATCCAGTTCTTCCATCTTCAAATGATTACTGCCTTGAGGAATGCGTACGATGAACTTGCTGCCCTGGCAATCAGTGCGATTGCAGGCAGTGATAGTTCCATGGTGAAGTTCTACGAGCGAACGGGTCAGATGAAGTCCTACGCCAGTACCTGCCTGATTGCGGGTAATGTCATTGTTTATCTGATAGAACCGTTCGAAGATACGTTCTATTTGTGCATCATCCAATCCTATGCCTGTATCAGAAACTGTTATCTCAATGTATTTTTTTAGAGGAGCAGGTGCAGCTGCATCTTCTCCTACGGTGAGGGTAATGTCTACACTTCCTCCTTCGGGAGTATATTTGAAGGCATTTGAAAGTAGATTCATCAGTACTTTGTCGAAGTTGTTCAGATCTATCCATGCTTTAAGCCGTTCATCGTTATGATGAAAGGTAAATGTGATGTGTTTGTTTTGTGCCAGATAGCCGAATGTGTTGACGACATCATTGATGAAGCCGACGAGGTCTGTTTCGCGGAATTTCAGACTCATTTGTCCTTTATCTATTTTGCGTATGTCCATCAGTTGGTTTATCAGCCGCAAGATGCGTATCGAGTTACGATAGATCATTAAATAGGTTTTATTTAACTCCGGATTGTCACAGTTGGCTATTAACTTTTCCATCGGATTGATGATGAGTGTAAGCGGTGTGCGTATTTCGTGTGAGATATTGATAAAGAACTGTAGTTTGGCTTCATTGATTTCTTCTGTATGTTTGCGTTCTACCATTTCTTTCCGTTGTTTGAGCTGTGTGCGGGCATAGCCGATAAAGGCAAGCACAATAAGTACAATCAATGCACTATATAACAAGTATGCCCACCATGACTGGAACCAGGGAGGTGTGATGAGAATGCTTATTGTCTTTATGTTCGAATGGTATCCATGGTCGATGGCATAGACTTCGAAGGTATATTTCCCGGAAGCCAAGTTGTTGTAGGTGACAAAGTTGGTTCCGGGTGCAGTCGTTTGCCATTCTTTATCCAGCTCATGGATGCGGTATTTGTAAATAACCTGTCCCGCCTGTGCAAATTGTAAGGTAGAGAACGAAATGCTGAACGTATTGTCGGTATAGTTCAACTTGAAACGGTTGGCATCCGTTACAGCAGTATTGATGATGGGGTGTCCTCCCGATAAGGTGTTGGTGTTGACAGACTGTCCGGACACCTTGAAATCTGTGATGACTACGGGTGGAACAGTACGCTCGTTGATGATTTGTTCAGGTACGAAACTGGTGATTCCGTTGATACCGCCAAAATGGATGGTACCATCGGATGAGTGGAAATAAGAGCCTCGTGTAAATTCGTTGCCTTGCAGTCCGTCTCCAGAGTGATAGACTGTAAAAGTTTGCGTTTTTTGGTCAAGCCGGTTGATGCCGTTGAATGTACTTACCCATATATTTCCCAGTTTATCTTCGCAAATGCCGCATATGATGTTGTTACTGAGTCCTTCTTGTTGGGAATAACGTTTCAGTTTTTTGTTTTTTTTATCGAATTTGTACAGTCCCTTTGAGGTACCTGCCCAAATGTTTCCCATATGGTCTTCTGTAAGGGTATATCCGATACATCCTTGCAGGATATAGTTCTTTTGTGTGAAGTTTATGAAACTTTTAGTTTTAGGGTTGAAACAAGTCACTCCTTTGAAGTGTCCAATCCAAACCAGTCCTTCACTGTCGCAATAGAGGCTGTTAATCCAATTGTTTGGCAATTCGTCATAACTATGTGCAGATGTACTCTTTTCTGTTGACTTGTACTGTGTGAACTGTTTTGTTTCTTTATGATAGACAAACAGTCCGTTGCCGTATGAACTGAAGTACAGGTGCCGGTCGTGGTCTTCGGTAATGGCAAATACCCGCTCGTTATATAGTTCGGGTATGAAAGTGCATGAATTCATGCTTGGATTTAGTTGGGCAACGCCTTTTGTATAGGAGCCTAACCATATCGTATTGTCCGAGTCTTGGAATATGCTCAGTATGGTATTTGCTACGCTATGCGGTCCTTTGTCCGGTGTCAGGTGTTGGAGCGTATGAAAATGGTTGTCCAGGATGTATAGTCCGTCGTTGTCGGTCCCGACAAGCAAATTCTTTTTATTGTCTTGGAATATCGACATGACGCATTGTTTGCCGAAAGGACTTCCGTGCATGGATTTGAATCCATGGTATTGGAATGGATTATGTCTCATCGGGATGAAAGCTACTCCCTGCTGGAATAATCCTAACCATAGGTCATTGTTACGGTCAAAAAGGATGGTATGTATCTTTTTGTTTTTCAGATTGAACTGTGTATCCTCTAATTCTTTGTCTGTTATTTCATGTTTTTCCGTCGTATATACTTTCAGTCCTTCTCCATCAGTACCGATATAAAGTTGTCCGTTGGCATAAGTCAGAGCTTTTACGGGCAGGTTGTATCTGTCTTGATAGGGAATTTGTCTGAATTTCCGGGTCGAGTTGTTATAAATATTCAGTCCGCCGGTCAGAGTGCCGATATAAATATTTCCGTACGGGTCTTTAGCCAGGCTGGATATATTATTTTCGCTGATAAGAGGAGTCTTGAATGTCTTTATGGTTTCTTTGATTATATTGTAACAGATAAGTCCATCATTTTCTGCGCCAATCCATAAGTTGCCTTTCCCGTCATCCAGTATTGTGCTCAGATGCCGGAATCCTAATTGGTTGATGGCCATGATGCATTCTCCCTGTTCTTTTTCGGGATGAATACGGAATAAACCTTCTCCTGAAGTCGATGCCCATAAAGTGCCTTCTCGGTCTTCGATGATGTGGGTTACATCTGTATAAATCTGTCGTTCTTCTTTATATAGCGGTATGTTTGTGAAAGAATCGGTGTTCCGGTTGTATTTTACCAGTCCTCCCATAGTGCCTACCCAGATATTTCCTTTGCTGTCTTCGAAAGTCAGATGCACGTAGTCATTATTTAGCGAGGTAGTATCATTGTCCTGATGTCTGTAGGTGTTGAATTTGTTTCCGTCAAAACGGTTGAGTCCATATTCTGTTGATATCCAAATAAACCCGCTTCTGTCTTGATAGATGTCGTTGATAAGGCTACTCGATATTTGATTATCAGTTGAATAGAGAACGGAAATTTGCGCAAAAGCTTCCGCTACAACAAAACAGTAAAACAAACCGGTATATAGAATCTTTTTTAGCATAAGTAGAAATGATAGTCATAATGAATGATAGCCAGTGGATTGTGTGCATTGGAAATTACTTTCCTCCGCTGGCTGTCATCTGTTCATTTGAGTTGTTATAAAACTTTAACCTGAATCTTGTGCAGAGAGTCGATGTCCGATGTTCCTCCATATAGAAGTTCGTAATTTCCTTCTACCAGATTCATCGCATTGGTTTGAGTATCGAACCATAAGAAATTGTCATCTGAAAGCGTCAAGACAACTTCTTTGGTTTCACCTTTCGGAATATATACACGTTGAAATGCGCGTAGGGTATGCGAAGGAGCATCGGTGTCTCCCGGACGGCGCAGGTATATTTGTACCACTTCTTCTCCGTCTTTATTCCCATTGTTGGTGACAGGGACAGTCAGTTTCAAAGTATTGCCTTTGCTGAATGTCGGACTGCTTATCCGTGCTTTCCCATAAACGAACTGAGTATAGCTAAGTCCATGTCCGAAACAAAACAACGGAGCTTCGGTCATATAACGGTAGGTACGTCCTTTCATCGAATAATCTTCGAAGTCGGGCAGTTGCTCTGTACGGGTATAGAACGTTATCGGTAATTTGCCCGAAGGGTTATATTCGCCTAGCAGGACATCGGCAATGGCTGTTCCTCCGGCTTGTCCTGGATACCAAGCCTGAAGGATACCGTCACAGATTTCACTTTCAGGAGCAAGCCCCATTGCAGAGCCTGAAAAATTGATGAAAACAATAGGTTTGCCAAGCTTTTTCAATTCTCGGATCATTTGTCTTTGGATGGCAGGCAGTTCGATGGTGGTACGGTCTCCACCTTTGAAACCTTCTACATTGACCGGCATTTCTTCTCCTTCCAAAGTGGGAGAGATACCACCGGCAAAGACAATTACATCGGCATTTTTCACTTTTTCTACTGATGCCTGCAGGTTTACAGGGATATTTCGGCCCATATCGAAATCCAGCTGAGCCGCACGGTCTTTGCTGTTGAAGATGAAATCAATTCGGATATCGTATGATTTTCCTGCTTCAGCTTTTAGGGTATAAAGATTGGCATTATTTTGAAGATATTTGCCTGAGGCTACTTCTTTGCCGTTGACCGACAAGCGTATGATGCCTTGTGTCTGGAAATGAAAACCTATATTTTCTGTCTTGTCTGCTGTGAATACGGATTCATAGCGTGCCGAAAAATCGGTAATGTTTACTCCCGGTGCAAATACAGTTGCACCTAAAGTCGTAAAATGGAACGGAGTAGTGGTTTGTACTATTGCCGCAGGAGTTCCTTCCTGTCGGATGTTGTTCCAATAAGTAGATTTGAATCCTTGTTTTCCTTGTAGGGAGCATTGGCTGAATACGCTTTCCAGTGTAACAGAAGTTGTACGGTCGCAGCCGGCATCGTAAATCAGTTGTTCAGCGGGAAGACGTTTCTTCATTGCTTCATATAAGGTCTCTGTATGGGAAGGGTAACCGTTGTAATTGCCCCAGTGCATGACTGAATCTGCTGCATTGGGACCGATAAGGGCAATTTTCAAGTCTTTTTTTAAAGGTAAGACATTATTCCGGTTTTGGAGCAATACAAGGCTTTCACGTGCTATTTGTAAGGCCAATGCTTTGTGCTTTTCACTGTCGACAACCGAATAAGGAATACTGTCCCAACATACATTCTGGTCCATTTCTCCCAATTCGAAACGGGCTTTCAGCAAGCGTTTTACAGAAGTATTTATCTGTTCTTCACTGATGAGTCCGGAACGGACGGCATCAGGTAAAGAGGCATAATTGTTCCCACATTCCAGGTCTGTGCCACTTAATACGGCTCCAGCACTGGCGTGTGCTTTATCGGGATGTGTTTCATGGTCGCCTTTGCGCCAAAAGTCGCTGATGGCTCCACAGTCGGATACAATGATTCCCTGGTATCCCCATTCATTCCGTAGAATTTGGGTTAGCAGACGGTTGTTTCCGCAGCAGGGTTCGCCTTCCAACCGGTTATAGGCACACATCACCTCTTTGACATGGGCTTTTTGTACCAAATCTTTGAAAGCGGGCAGATAGGTTTCCCATAAGTCGCGCGGGGATATGTTTTCTGCATTGAATTCATGCCGGTTCCATTCTGGTCCGGAATGTACGGCAAAGTGTTTGGCACAGGCGTGCAGCTTGTTATATTTTGCGTTCTCAGGACCCTGTAAGCCTCTCACTACAGCCATTCCCATTTGTGAAGTAAGATAAGGATCTTCTCCATAAGTTTCTTGTCCGCGTCCCCAGCGTGGGTCTCTGAATATGTTGACGTTTGGAGTCCAAAAAGTCAATCCTTGGTAACGTTTCAGCTCTCCCTGTTCTCGTGCTTTTACATATTTGGCCCGCGCTTCATCCGATATGGCAGTAAAGACTTGGTATAACAGATTGTCGTCAAATGAAGCTGCCATGCCGATGGCTTGAGGAAAAACGGTGGCTGTGCCTGCCCGTCCCACTCCATGTAAAGCTTCATTCCACCAGTCATAAGCCTTAATGCCCAAGCGCGGAATGGCGGGTGAGGCATTTTGCATCAAAGCGACTTTTTCTTCCAGTGTCAGCCGGGTGACAAGATCGGTTGCCCGTTGTTCGGCTGTTAATGTCTGGTCCTGATAAGGATATTTTTGCCCCATTATGGGAAGTGCGGCGATAAATGTTGCCATGCACACCCATTGTTTCATTTTGTTTTTCATGTTTTCAAATAGCATTAAATATTACACTAACCCTTTGTTGTTATTAATGAAAAATGAAGAATAAAGGAATGTGTCGTACAGCCTCATTCTTTGGTTCTTATTTTTCATTGAGTAGTTTCTCTTTCAAGAATTGTCCCGTATATGAAGCCCCGCATGCCGCCACTTCTTCTGGTGTACCGCATACTACAATGTTTCCTCCCTGTTCTCCTCCTTCCGGTCCCAGGTCGATGATATAGTCGGCACATTTGATTACATCCATGTTGTGTTCGATGATAACCACGGTGTGTCCTCGTTCTATCAGTGCGTCAAAAGCTTCCAGTAATTTCTTGATGTCGTGAAAATGCAGTCCGGTAGTAGGCTCGTCAAATACGAAAATGGTGGGTTGCGATTTTTCTATGCTTAAGAAATAAGCAAGTTTTACACGCTGGTTCTCTCCTCCGGATAATGTGGAGGAAGATTGTCCCAATTTGATGTATCCGAGTCCTACATCCTGAAGAGGAAGCAGTTTCTTGACAATCTTTTTTTGTCCGTGTGTATCAAAGAATTCAATGGCTTGGTTGACTGTCATTTCCAGCACCTCATAGATATTCTTTCCTTCATAATATACTTCCAGTATTTCTTTTTTGAATCTTTTTCCGTGACATGATTCGCATTCCAATACCAAATCAGCCATAAACTGCATTTCGACGGTGACGGTACCTTCACCTTTACATTCCTCGCAGCGTCCGCCGTCGGTATTGAAGGAGAAGTAACCGGCTGTATATCCCATTTGCTTGGCAAGAGGTTGGTCGGCAAATAGTTTTCGTATTTCATCGTATGCCTTCACATAGGTGACAGGATTGCTGCGCGATGATTTGCCTATAGGGTTCTGGTCTACAAATTCTATGTCGTTGACCATTGATGTGTCACCCCCCAATGATACGAATTCGCCAGGGCGTTCGCTTATTTCACTGTATTCCCGTTTCAAGGCTTTATAGAAAATGTCGCGCACCAGCGTACTTTTACCAGAACCGCTGACCCCTGTTACTACCGTCATGACATTGAGCGGAAAACGGACATCAATCCCTTTCAGGTTATTTTCACGTGCTCCTTTTATTTCGATGTAATTGTTCCAGGCGCGATGTTGCAAGGGGCGTTCGATGGTTTCTTCACCCAACAGATACCTTACGGTATAACTTTTGCTTCCACGTTTCAGGTCTTTCAGGTCACCTGAATAAACGATTTCGCCTCCCAGCCGTCCGGCTTTCGGACCTATGTCGATGATATAGTCGGCTGCACGGATGATTTCTTCATCGTGTTCTACGACCACTACGGTGTTGCCTAATTGTTGGAGTTGGCGTAACACTTTAATCAGCTTTGCTGTGTCACGGCTGTGTAGTCCGATACTTGGTTCGTCTAGGATATAGAGCGAGCCTACCAGACTGCTTCCTAGCGAAGTGGCAAGGTTGATACGCTGGCTTTCTCCTCCCGAAAGCGAGTTGCTCAGGCGGTTTAAAGTGAGATAGCCTAGTCCTACGTCTTCCAGAAATGTCAGGCGGCTGTTGATTTCGCTCAACAGTCTTTTGGCTATCTGTGTATCGTGGTCGTTTAGCTTCAGGTTCCGGAAGAATTCTTTCAGCTTGCTGACAGGCATTTCCACTAGATCGGCAATGTTATATCCCCCTACCTTTACGTAAAGGGCTTCTTTCTTCAGTCGGCTTCCGTGGCATTCGGGGCAAGTGGTTTTTCCCCGATAGCGGGCAAGCATTACGCGGTATTGGATTTTGTATTGATTCTCTTCCAGCATGCTGAAGAAAGAGTCAATGCATACTTTGTCCCGCGGACCATGCCACAGATAGTCTTTCTGTGCTTGAGTCAGTTCATAGTAGGGAGCAAATATGGGAAAATCGTGTTCTGGGGCTTCCCGTAAGAATGCTTGCAGCCATTCACTCATTTTTTCCCCTCGCCAGCACATCACAGCTCCATCATATACGCTCAATGAGCGGTTGGGAATGACCAAGCGTTCATCAATTCCAATGATTTTACCGAACCCTTCGCATGTCGGACAGGCCCCTAGTGGAGAGTTGAAAGAAAACATCTGGTCACTTGGTTCCTCAAACTTGATGCCGTCTGCTTCGAATTTGGTACTGAAGCGGTACAGGCTGGTCGAACCGTCGGGTTGATAGAAACGGAGCAAGCATGCACCGTCGCCTTCGTACATAGCCGTTTCGGCAGAGTCGGTCAGGCGGCTGATGGCATCTTTGCTGTTGTCACAGCTCATACGGTCTACCAGCAGGTAAACCGTATCTTTGGGATTATACTGGTATTCTTCGATACGTATGGTCTTTCCGTTCACTTCCAGACGGGTGAATCCTTCTTTCATATCTGTCTCTATTTGCTCTGCCATATTGCGCCCTTCTCGGGGAAGAATGGGGGTAAGTACTGTATAGCGTGTACCCTGAGGATACGAGAGCATACAGTTCACGATATCTTCTGGACTATCCTTTTTCACCAGTTGTCCGCTTATGGGCGAATAGGTTTTTCCGATGCGGGCAAAAAGCAGGCGTAAATATTCATAAATCTCAGTAGAGGTCCCTACTGTAGAGCGCGGGTTGCGGCTGATGACTTTCTGTTCGATGGCAATGGCGGGAGGAATACCTTTGATAAAATCACATTCCGGTTTGCTCATCCGCCCTAAGAATTGGCGGGCGTATGCAGAAAGGCTTTCCACGTAACGGCGTTGTCCTTCGGCATATAACGTGTCGAAGGCAAGTGAGGACTTGCCCGACCCCGACAAACCGGTAATGACTACCAGCTTGTTGCGTGGGATGTTAACGTCGATGTTTTTCAGGTTATTCACCCTGGCGCCTTTGATGGATATGTAGTTGGTTTCAGACATGCTAATGATTTCGTAAGTTTATCTGGACAAAATTAGGTAAAATCTATGAAATAATTGCAAGAAACGTACAGATTTGAGTAAGAAACTATTTTTGAATCAAGATAGTGGTACGTTTATTCTGTTTTATTTAAGAAGTAACTTTAAAGTTAAAGCAAATGACATCAATTAAAATCAAACTTATGGTTTCTGGGAAAGGTATGGAAGGCAGTCTGGTGTATCAAGTGATTCATAATCGTATCGTCCGTCAGATAGATAGTGGTTATAAGGTGTGGATTTCCGAGTGGGATGAACTGGCGGAAATGGTGGTGTTGGAAAAGGCAGATTCAGCCAGAAGAAGGTTGTTGTTGGCTGTTGCCCGTCGTATAAAGACAGACCGGGAGCAGTTGTTTCAGATTGTGGCCAGTCTTGACCGGCAAGGCATTTATACTACCGATGATGTGCTGGTTCGGTTTCGTGCTTGGGAATACGCCGGTTCTTTTGAAAGATTTATGGAAGAGGTCATCGTGCATCTGAAAGAGTTGGGCAAGGTACGCACTTCGGAAACATATACGATGGCATACCGTAATTTTATGTGTTTCAGGAAAGGAGTCGATATCCGGCTGGATGAAATCGATTCGGATTTGATGGAGTTGTATGAAAGCCATTTAAAAGGCAGGGGATTATCATTGAATACCGTTTCTTTCTATATGCGTATTTTGCGTGCCACTTATAACCGGGCTGTAGCGAAAGGGCTGGCCAGGCAGTGTTATCCTTTCCGGTATGTTTATACGGGAGTGGAAAAGACTTTGAAGCGTGCATTGCCTTTGAAGTTTATAAAATGTATCAAACAATTGGATTTGTCACTTCATCCGTCTTTGGATTTTGCCCGCGATATGTTTTTGTTTAGCTTTTATACGCGTGGCATGTCTTTTGTCGATATTGCTTATCTGAAAAAGAAAGATTTGCAGAATGGTGTCTTGACATATCGGCGGCGGAAAACCGGGCAACTGCTTTTCATCAAATGGGAAAGATGTATGCAGGAAATTGTAGACAAGTATACTTTGCCATATTCAGATTATCTTTTGCCGATAATCAAGGAAAAGGCGGACGAGCGAAAACAGTATCAAAATGCGCTTCATGCGGTAAATCATAACCTGAAAAAGGTTTCTTTACAGGCGTGCCTTCCCATCAGGCTTACCATGTACGTAGCCCGCCATTCTTGGGCAAGTGTTGCCAAAAGCAAGCATATTCCTCTTGCTGTAATCAGTGAAGGGATGGGACATAGTTCTGAAAACACAACGCAAATCTATTTGGCTTCGCTGGACAATGCAGTTATTGACCATGCAAACCGGTTGATATTAAAAGATTTGTGAATGGGTATCTGATTGAATGGATGTTCGTTCTCTTGTTAAGAGACAGATAAAATTAGAGATATTATTATGTGTAAAGTTTTGTTTGGGTTCATCGGAAGTAAGGAATCATCCTCTTTCGAGCTTGAAGGAGGATGCCAATCAGAACATATTTAGATAGAGGTATCGATGTCACTGTATAGTTCAGATACTCTTTCTAATGCCAGGGGCAAGTAGAGAACGGATTGAAGACCGACCTGTCAATCCGGAAGGGAGAATTTATGCCTTCAGCAAACGGTACAATCGTTACATGGTGCTATCTTTTTGTTCATCATACCAAGGTGGAACGGGTGAACGAAAAGTTGAAAGAAAGGTTTAACACGTTTATACACAAGAGCATTGTGTATAAGCAAGTCAAGAATCGTGTAAAAAAGGAAGAACGTCCTACCATTTCAGGCTTGCTTTTTGTACAAGGCGACAATTGTGACATCCAACGTATGTTGCACGAAATCGATCCGGCTCTTTATCTGATGAACGATTGTTCTACTCATCGGACGGCAGTCATTCCCGACCGTGTCATGCAGGCTTTCATTCAGGTATCTCAAATGGATGAGAACCGTATCCGTTTTATGCCTCATGCTTTAAGTTATTATTCTACAGGTCATCCGTTGGTCCGGGTTACATCGGGAGTTCTGAGCGGTTTCGAAGGATATATAGTCCGCATGTCGCGCGACAAGTGCCTGGTTACTTCTGTAGGCGATATTACCGTAGCTATCGGTGGCATCCATAAAGAGACATTCGAGAATATAGAGACTTATCTGCGGTTGCGCAGGGAAGAGCAGAAGCTGGGTGGTTTTTCTGCAGACGATGAGGTTTTAAGTTGGCAGAAAGAATTGGAATCCTGTTTCTTTCATCCGGAAAATCAGTTGGACGTAGTGGCGATAGCTGGAAGATTGCACCAGTGGATTGCTGAAACCCATAATTGGATGCAGGAAAAGCGTTATGCTGATATTGCTGAGATGGCTTGTCTTTTGTTGGAGAAAACAGGTGCCTGTCTGTTGTCCATCGATGCTGGTTTGCATGTGGGCGGTTCAAAAGATTTGTTGTCAGTGTGTCGTGATGCCGAGCAGATGTTGTCAGTATTGGCTGCTGATGCCGGTGTTTCTGCAGAGTTGAAACAATACATTTTTTCCCAAAAACAGTCGTTGGCTGTCCGATATCCTTTCTTGTCACTTCAGGTTTAAGTGTTTATGTTGATATGGATTGCTTTTATAGCTATACAGCTCGGTCTGGTTATCGGGATTGGGATATATTTTTTTATTCGACGCTATCAGTCATATTCACGTTTAGAGCAGGAGTTTATTGATTCTCAGAAAGAAGAAATGCCTGAAGATGCTCCTTGGGCAGCGAAGGTAGAAAGTGATGACCAGAGAGATAGAGAATTGTTCGAACGTCTCCATCGTACGATTGTGGAACGTCAATTGTTTCTCGACCCTAATTTTTCCAGAGATACTTTTATGGAGTTAGGTTTGCTGAACCGGAATAAGGCAGCAAGACTCTTGAAGCTGTATGCCGGAACCAATTTGAGCGGATATATTAATGCCTTGCGCCTGGAATATGCCGAGAAACTGATTCAGGAGCATCCCGAGCTTCAGATTAAGGTGGTTGCATTAGAGTCCGGATTTAGCAATGTACGTACTTTCTACCGGCTTTTTTGGGAAAAAAATGGCGTGACTCCTTCCGAATACAAAGAAAAACTATGAGATTACAGATTGCCGGTTTTATCGTAGAAGTGAATTGCGATGAAAGAGTGGTGGGGCAGATGCCCAATTACCTTCCTTTTATTGCTTCCGAAACCGAACAGGGTGATGTGTTATGCCGCATAGATGTCGGGTGTACATTGCCTGACGAAACAACTGTACCCGACATTGTCCAGTATATAGACGGTAAGGAATTGAGTATTTGGTTACGTTCCGGATATTGCAGTGTCTCACTGAAGTTCCATAACGGAGCGTTTCTTTATCGTCTGCGTGCCGACCGTAACTGGACGTACATACAAACCGACTGGGTGCCTGGAAATCCGGATTCTCTTTGGGTATTGAACGATTTTATCATGATTGCTTTTATATACAGTGCAGCTTTTCATCATACAGTGTTGGTTCATGCTTCCAGTGTGGTGGTTTCAGGCGAAGGATGTGCCTTTGTCGGTCCCTCAGGAGTCGGCAAAAGCACCCATTCCCGTTTGTGGCTGCAATATATTCCAGGAGCTTGGTTGCTGAACGACGACCAGCCTGTACTTCGGTATATGCCCGATGGCAGGGTTTGTATTTATGGTTCCCCGTGGAGTGGGAAAACCCCTTGTTACGAGAATGCGAAAGCTCGGTTGCGCAGGCTGTATTTCATGAAGCAGGCTTCTTCCAACCGTTTGCTTCCTCTTGACGGGGTTCAGGTTTTTCAGAAGCTGATGGTTGCTACGTCGTTGATAGGGCGGGATACATTCAGTTTTTCTGCTATCAGTGAAACATTGGCAAAGATTGCCGGAGTTGTCTGTGGATATGTGTTGGAAAACCGTCCCGAGCGGGAGGCTGCTTTACTCAGTTACGAGGTCTTTGTAGAAGACTAAGAAGCTGTTTTGAATTTCTCCAAAAAGTTTTTCTTGGCTTGATGT
>ERZ779645.105-NODE-105-length-50410-cov-13.127376_pt1 | contig 50410 bp, 46 predicted proteins | sample MGYA00511103_ERZ779645 | MGnify/ENA primary metagenome ERZ779645 (study PRJEB29588, sample SAMEA2158521) | human gut metagenome | biome: human gut; feature: human-associated habitat; material: faeces | place: Denmark | collected 2008/2010 ...
GTTATCACTTCGTTCAGGAGTTAAAGGCCAATAGCCTTGCTTCTGAAACCGGCGCCAAAAAGCATTGGCATCTAACTCCCAGCGGGCGATAACTTCCTATAACTCCCTTTTAACTCCTGATTGTATAAATGTACGCAACGTCCTTCTTTGATTCATTCAAAAACTGTTTCCGTTTTTTTCAATCCGTGTAATCTGTGGTGAAAAACACTCACGCTTCCTCTTCTTCGTGCAGAATAAACCGCTCGATTTCTTCAACAGACCCGCAGGCGAATCTTTTCAGCAGCTTGCCTTCACGCAGGTAATAGATAGTGTCGCACACCTCGTGCAAGGCATCCAGCCGGTGCGAAGATACGATGACGGTTTTCCATTGTGCTTTCAGGTTGCGTATCAGTTGCTTCATCTGGATACATCCTTTCAGGTCAATGCCATTGAACGGTTCATCCAGGATATAAAGGTCGGGGCCTTGCAGACAGACCGCCATAAAGCCTAACTTCTTTTGCATTCCTGTGGAATATTCGGAAGCATAGCGGCCGAGAGGAAGACGGAACATTTTTGTATTCAAGTAATCTATTTGCTTCCGGTTGACCTTCTTCCCGTATGCCCGCAGGCAAAACTCGATGTATTCGTATCCCGTCACCAGCGGATAAAAGAAATTATCGGCTGGCAAATAACCTACCGTCACCCACTCGCCTTTCCGAATCATGCCTTCATACGAAGCCATCCCCGTCAGGCAACGGAACAAAGTTGTCTTTCCTGATCCATTGTCCCCTACCAGTCCATACACTTTTCCCCAGTCGCAAACCAGCGAAACATCATCGAGCACTTTTGCGCGCCCGAACGACTTTGACATATTCTCCACACGTATTATTTCCATATAGCTTTCCATTTTATCCATACCGCATACGAAAGTATTCCCACGACCGTCAATTCTACCAGACAGCCCACCCAGGCGAAACAAGTCCATGCAAACAAAGGAATACATACGACAAGCTGCATCACCGCAATACCGACAGTTACCGGACAAACCCAACGGAACAACGCCATGCTTTGCAGATAGAGAATACCCGATGTCAGGCAGGAAAAGAAAAACAGTACGTCTTCTGCCCGGAACCCTCCGGCAAGGCACATCATCCCGAAAGGCAGGAACAGCACCGATGCATTCCAGCTATTCGCTTTCCATAATTCCCTCTGCAGGATATGATAACTCTTGAACTTCTGCAACAGATGTGCATCGGGTATGTAGCTGTAGGCACCCGACTGGATAATGCCCCAAACCAACATGCCCACCTTTGCCACCCGTACATTGCCGTTCAGACATCCCAATGCCGACATACCTATTACAATAAGGTATAGCCAGCTCATGCGACGGAACATCCGGAGATATTCCATATTGCCGGCATACAGGAATCCGAACCTTATGGGGGTTATCCGGAAACGGACAGGAGGCACGAAAGGCAACAGGCAAATCCCCAACGGCATGCACAAAGCTATCAGCCATTCGCCCCGTATCCCTGCTATTACGGCAAAAGGCAGGCTTAGCAAAAGGTATTCGTAGCAGAAGAAAACCGACACATTATCGGTAAACCTGCGCAAAAATTCCCTGTCCTTCCTTGCCTGGTGATAAGCGCCTATCACCAGCAGGCAGGCAACCGGAAGCATCCAGCCTGTCTTTACCTTACACAATATCGCTACGGCAAGGACGAGCAGCCCAACCAGCAACACGCTCCGCACAATGCCCAATTCCTTCAGCAACCTGCCTCCGCTCTGCAGGCGTAACCTGACATAATATCCAAACATACCTCTGTGCCCGTTCAGCATTTTTCGTAATGATACAACTTACTGAATACTATTGTTTCATAGACTTATCTTCTTTAAAAACAGTTCTTATCTTCTTGCAGAATCCGAGGAGTTTCCCAACACCTGTTTCAACCACGGATATCCCCAAATGATTGCCATATAGACTATACCAATGAATAGAAGTGAACCGAGTGCCGCTCCCAATTCATACCTCCATTCATAAGTGTTCCAAACTACCTGACCATCAACAAGCCATTGTTTCAGGGGACGATAACCACATCTGACAAACAGATATACCCACGCAAAGATGACCAACATCTGCATACGATTCACATGCTTAGCTTTCATATTTCTCATTTAAGCTTTACTGACGCAAAAGTAAGCATCTGTTCTCACACACTATGTTATCGCAATGTTATTTTTAGGTTAACGAGAATTGGCTGGAGGTGCTGGTTGCTGATTTGCATCACTTGCCAAACCTCTCTACATAACAATCTGGAAATTTATAGCAAAGAATATACGGATTGCCACAACTTTTTCGTATCTTTCCGTGTTGATAATATATAAACCCTTTAAAAACAAACATCATGAAACATGCAATGCCTCAGCTTCCCTACACGATGGAAGCACTGGCTCCACTGATGAGCCAAGAAACTTTAGAATACCATTATGGCAAGCACCTGCAAACCTACGTGGACAACCTGAACAAACTGATAGCTGGAACGCCCTTCGAGGACATGAGTCTGGAAGACACTATCTGCAAAGCCGACGGAGGCATTTTCAACAATGCCGCACAAGCTTGGAACCATACATTCTTTTTCGAAACACTGACCGCACAACCTCAAGACATACCTGCCTCGGTGGCAGATAAACTGGCAAAGGACTTCGGGTCGGTAGAAGCATTCAGACAAGAGTTTACCCAAAAAGCTACCACTCTCTTCGGTTCGGGATGGGTATGGCTGGCAGAAGATGCCGGCAAGAAACTTTGCATCCTTTCCGAACCGAACGCAGGCAATCCGCTGACCCGAGGCATGAAGCCCATCCTTACCATTGATGTATGGGAACATGCTTACTACATCGACTATCGTAACCGACGGGCTGCATACATCGAAGCATTCTGGAAACTGATAGACTGGACAAAAGTTGCTGCACGCTTCTAAAACAACCTCTAAAATCGAAACACTGATTTGCGCCGATTCATGCGGATTGATTCTTTCATGGAAAATCCACACGAACCGGCGTTTTTCCACTATCTTCTGTTTTTCCGCCTCGTTTTTTATTTTTTATTAAAAACACTTGCCTTTATACTCCCTTCTTTGATTTATTTGTTACTTTTGTCGCCGAAATTTCATTAAAAGCAAGAAATATGAACACTACACTCTTACTCCTGGGCATCGGTATGCAAGAACTGATTGTCATCGTATTGATTCTGTTGCTGTTTTTCGGCGGAAGGAAGATTCCTGAACTGATGAAAGGACTGGGTAAAGGCGTGAAAAGCTTTAAAGACGGTGTAAACGGGCTGGAAGAAGACTTAAAGGCAGACACAAAGAAAGACGAAAACACCCAACCGAATACCGATAAAGACAAATGATGAAAGAGAAAGGGGATAGCACAAAAACGAACGATGCATCGAACATGACTTTTTGGGATCACGTAGATGAATTGCGGAAAGTGCTATTCCGCATCATCATCGTGACGGGAGTGCTCATGCTTGCCGCCTTCTGCTTCAAAGACGAACTGTTCAGCATCATCCTTGCACCCAAAGAGAATGACTTCATTGTCTACCAATGGTTCGACCGTATCGGAAACGCCTTACACATTCTGGGATTATCCGTCCCAGATTTTCATATACAGCTTATCAATACCAAACTTTCGGGGCAATTTCTTACCCACATGAGCGTATCGCTCTATGCAGGCATTGTGCTGGCTTCGCCTTACATACTTTATCAACTGTTCCGTTTTGTCTCGCCTGCCCTTTATGCCAACGAACGACGTTATTCCCTACGCGTAGTAATGTGGGGCTACATACTGTTCCTGCTAGGCGTACTGTTCAGTTATTTTCTGGTATTTCCTTTTACTTTCCGCTTCCTTGCCCTTTATCAGGTCAGTGCGGAAGTAGAAAATGCGATTCTGCTCAGTTCATACATAGACACTCTGACTATGCTGAGCCTGATGCTGGGCATCACGTTCGAAATTCCCATCCTTGCCTGGCTTTTCGCCAAACTGGGATTTCTTACATCTACTTTCATGCGTACTTACCGCAAACATGCCATTATCATTGCACTGGTCATATCTGCCATCATTACGCCTACATCGGATGCCATTACCCTGATATTGGTAGCTGCCCCGATGTCCCTACTCTACGAAGCCAGCATCTTTATCGTGAAGCGGACTAATAAGTGACAGAGACACTCCGGATCAAGTGCGTATTCTGGCTTAAGAAGAGCGGCCCTGAACAGTTTGTTGTACTTGGGAATTATTCCTTACCAGCTTTTTCCGCTTCTTCCATCTTACGGGTGACAAACTTCAGCTTCAGGTTTGCTTCGTTCTGTTCTTTACGGATTTGTTCCATTGCCGAAAGAATACGCGCCAAGTCACTAATAGCCGCTATAGCCTTCACATCATCGGTACGCATCGTAGTTGTATAATTTCGGTCACCGATAAATTCCAGCCGGAAACGGCGTTTGTCTTGATTGGCAACGATAAAGGCGGCTACCCCCCCGTCATCCTTTCCTACCCGATAGTCGGCTTTCTCGATTGGACGTCCCAAATCGGTCGTCTCATAACTGTCGGGCGAAGGAGCAGTCTGGGCAAACAGGTCACCATCTGTGCTCACTTTTACTGCCGTATGGTGTATGCTTCTACCGGCACAATAAATCGAGGTAAGCAACATCTCGCCCAGCTCGTTCACCTGAGCCCGTAAGAACGAACGCCCGATGTTCTTCTCTACCACTTGTGTAGGATAAAAATAATTGCCGGTCTCCTGATAGGCAGTATCCTTCTCAAGCACGAAACGGTCTTTTATCGAATCAAGCGCAGCTTGCTTCACCTGCATCATACTATCCAGGTAAGCCAGCGTCTTGCGCTGTTCGTGCAGGTCGACCTGCTGCATCAGGCGGACACCTGCTTTACGCACATCCACAGCCTTGGGATAAAGCGTGCGGATACTGTCTATCTGCAGTTTGGCAAGGTTGTAGTTTCCGGAGGCAAACGATAACTCAGCCCGCTGAAACAATTCTCCTGCACGTTTCGAATCATTGTTGCACCCCGCAAGGAACATCACCAGGCACACAGCCGCTACCATCATCTTTTTCATACGCATCAGTTTTTAATATCCGAACACAGAGACAGGCAAATGCAAAAACATTGTAAATAAAACGTCCGGCATCGCCTTTTCACTTGAAATACAAAGGAAATTTTCCAGAGAGTCGTATCTCCGTGTTCATTTTTTATCATTATCAATCTCCTTTCATGAAACAAAAATACAATTTAATCGGTTCATATTCGGTAAAGCTCCCCTATTTTTTGTAATTTTGCACGCTATTTACGAGTTTTGAACACAAAAAACGAAACGAAAATCAACTAAGAATGAATCTGAAGGAACATTTTACCAACAAAATATTCAACTTGATTTCCGAAACCGCCGATGAACTGGGATTGGAATGTTACGTAGTAGGAGGCTACGTACGCGACATTTTCCTCAACCGGACTTCGAAAGACATTGACGTAGTAGTAGTAGGAAGCGGCATCGAGGCCGCCGAAGCCTTGGGCAAAAAACTGGGACGCAAGGCACACGTATCGGTATTCCGTAACTTCGGCACCGCACAAGTAAAATACTTCGATACCGAAGTGGAGTTTGTAGGGGCACGGAAAGAATCATACAGTCATGACAGCCGCAAACCCGTAGTAGAAAACGGTACACTGGAAGATGACCAAAACCGCCGTGACTTTACCATCAATGCCATGGCGGTCTGTCTGAACCAGGCGCGATACGGAGAACTGGTAGACCCTTTTGACGGGCTGAAAGACTTGAAAGAACGGATTATCCGCACACCGCTCGACCCGGATATCACGTTCAGCGATGACCCATTGCGTATGATGCGCTGCATCCGGTTTGCTACCCAACTGAATTTTTACATCGATGAAGAAACATTCAATGCCCTGGAACGCAACCGCGAACGCATCAAAATCATTTCGTACGAACGTATCAAAGACGAGCTGAACAAAATCTTGCTTTCACCCATACCGTCGAAAGGATTCGTCGACTTGGACCGCTGTGGCCTGCTGGAACTGATATTTCCCGAACTGACAGCTCTACAAGGTGTAGAGGTGCGGAACGGACGTGGACATAAAGATAACTTCTACCACACCCTGGAGGTGGTGGACAATATTTCCAAGGTTTCGGATAATCTTTGGTTGCGTTGGGCAACCCTATTGCATGACATCGGCAAGCCACGCACTAAACGTTGGGACCCACGTCTGGGATGGACGTTCCACAACCATAACTACATAGGAGAAAAGATGGTACCTGAAATCTTCCGTCGCCTGAAACTCCCGATGAACGAAAAGATGAAGTATGTACAGAAGCTGGTAGGACTGCACATGCGTCCCATTGTGATAGCCGATGATGTTGTGACCGACTCTGCCGTGCGCCGCTTACTCTTCGAAGCAGGTAATGATATCGATGACCTGATGGCATTGTGTGAAGCCGACATCACTTCGAAAAATGAAGCCCGTAAACAACGCTTCTTGGACAATTTCAAATTAGTACGTCAAAAATTGAAGGATTTGGAAGAAAAAGACCGCATCCGTAATTTCCAGCCGCCGGTAGACGGAGAGGAAATCATGCAGATATTCGCCCTACATCCTTGCCGTGAAATAGGTGATCTGAAGAGTGCCATCAAAGATGCCATCCTTGACGGCCTCATCCCTAACGAACACGATGCAGCTTTCCGTTTCATGCTGAAGAAAGCTGAGGAAATGGGGCTGAAGCCAGTAAATTTACCCAATAACAACCTCATATAAAATACACATATAATATAGGATTCCCATTCGCCTGCAAATTGAATGGGAATCCTTTTATGAACCTGAGTTATCCAACATATTGTCCCTTTTGTTCTATCCATTGTCCACTATCTTACTTACCTTTGCCCTTATTATACTATATTAATGATAGAAATGAAAGAAGTAAATCCGAAAGAAACGACCCGTGCATACGCATTTGAAATGTGGATAGATGCCCCCATGCCCATGCTCACCTTTTTCAAGACCATAGATGTAACCCGCCTTGCCCGGATAAGCAAACGGACTGGATTAAAGTTCAATATGCTGATGTGCTGGTGCATCGGACGGGCAGCACGCCATATCAAAGAGTTCTATATGCTTCCGGTCGGTAAAAAATTGATAGAATATGACAACCTTGCCGTTTGTGCCGTTGTGGCTAATAGAGAAGGAGAAATAAGTTCCTGCGACATTCCTTTTTCTAATGACCTGAAACAATTCAATGAAGATTACCTGCGGCTGACCAGGCAAGTTGCTGAAAGCTGTCAGAATCATGACTTGACGGATTGCATGGTGATTGGCACATCTGCCCTTGTGCAATATGAAATAGACGGAGCGGTAGGTATGTACAGCGGAGTGTTCAATAATCCGTTTCTGATTTGGGGCAAATACAAACGGCATTTATGGAAACTGAAACTGACTGTTTCTTTCCAGTTTCATCATACCCAGATGGACGGCGCGCATGCTTCGTGTTTTTTGGAGAATCTGCAAAAAGAAATCAACTGTCTGGTGGTATAATCAACAACAAATGTTATCTTTGCGGAACTAATGCCAGTCAGGAGTTAAACGTAGTTAAGTTTCACAGGAGTTATCACTTCGTTCGGGAGTTAAAGGCCAATAGCCTTGCTTCTGAAAACGGCGCAAAAGGTATTGGCATCTAACTCCCAGCCCGCACCGACGGGCGATAACTACCTATAACTCCCTTTTAACTCCTGATTGGCATTTTTTATAAATCTGCGTAATCTGTGGTGAAAAGCAAAGTCATCCGCAACGCGAAGAACCACAAGTCTTGCAAATCAGGCAACCTTCCTGATAAACCAAAGTCTCATTGCCGCAATTCGGGCATTTCACGCCTTTGGCTTCCGTGCCGTCGAGCACATATTTCTTTAATGCACGCGACACACCGTTCTTCCACGTATTGATATTCTCACTATCGAGCTGGAGCGAATTGACCAACTTGATCACCTGTTCGATAGGCATCCGGTAGCGCAACACGCCTGAAATCAGTTTCGCATAATTCCAATACTCCTTGTTGAAGCGCTCGGACAATCCTTCAATCGTCATCTTATACCCACGCTTGTTCTCGAACTGGAAATCATAACGCTTCACGCCGTTCTCGTCATAATTCTTGATGATGCGGCCGCGGACTACCGATTTCGGCAATACAATGCCCTCGTCATCATCTTGCAGACCGGTAAATATTTCGTAAGGATAACCGTCGAGCAGACCGACGAACGCCACCCATTTCTCCTTGTTGTTCTGGAAACGCACCACATCGGCTTCGAGCACACGCGGGCGGACTTCCGTTACCTGAGGAGGCTTGCAATGGCATTCTTCCTCTTTCTTGTCGTCTTTCTTCTTGGCAGAAAGCAACACGCCTGCACGCGAACCGTCGCGGTACACCGTACATCCCTTGCAGCCCGACCGCCATGCCTCTACATACAGACGGTTCACCAACTCTTCGTCTACGTTGTTCGGCAAATTGATGGTCACGCTAATCGAATGGTCCACCCATTTCTGGATGCGTCCCTGCATCTTGACCTTCATCAGCCAGTCCACGTCGTTCGAAGTCGCTTTATAATAAGGAGATTTCGCCACCAGGTCGTCAATTTCCTCTTGCGTGTAATGCTTGTCAGGGTCATAACCGTTCACCTTCATCCACGTCAGGAACTTGTGATGGAACACCAGGTATTCCTCGAAAGCGTCTCCCGTTTCGTCCACAAAGTCGATGCGCACGTTCTCGTCATTCGGATTCACCTTGCGCCGGCGCTTGTAAACCGGCATAAACACCGGCTCAATGCCCGAAGTGGTCTGCGTCATCAGGCTGGTGGTCCCCGTAGGGGCAATGGTCAGGCACGCGATGTTACGCCGGCCGTACTTCTTCATCTCCTCATAAAGCCCGGGGTCGGCTTCACGCAAGCGGTTCACGAACGGATTGTCCTTCTCGCGTTCCGTATCGTAAATCTCGAACGCGCCACGTTCCTTTGCCATAACAACCGAAGAACGGTATGCCTCCAGCGCAATGGTTTTCTGCACCCGCTCGGCAAACTCGGTCGCCTCTTCCGTCCCGTAACGCAATCCCAAAGCCGCCAGCATGTCGCCTTCGGCAGTGATGCCCACGCCCGTACGGCGTCCCATGCCCGACTTGCGGTAAATCTTTTCCCACAAATGGCGCTCCGTACCTTTCACTTCTTCGCTTTCGGGGTCGGAATCTATCTTTTCCATGATTTTCTCTATCTTTTCCAGCTCCAGGTCGATGATGTCGTCCATGATGCGCTGTGCCAAAGCCACGTGCTTCTTGAACAAATCGAAATCGAAATAAGCCTCCGGAGTAAACGGATTGACCACATACGAATACAGGTTGATGGCAAGCAGACGGCAAGAATCGTACGGGCACAGAGGGATTTCGCCGCACGGGTTGGTAGACACGGTGCGGAAACCCAAGTCGGCATAACAATCGGGCACCGACTCGCGGAGAATCGTGTCCCAGAACAACACGCCCGGCTCTGCCGACTTCCACGCGTTGTGCACGATTTTCTTCCACAAAGCCGAAGCGTCAATCTCTTTCTTCACCATCGGATGAGGCGAACCGATAGGGAACTGCTGCACATACGGGCGGTTTTCCACGGCAGCTTCCATAAACTCATCGTCCAGCTTCACCGACACATTGGCTCCCGTAACCTTTCCTTCGGTCATCTTGGCATCGATGAAAGCTTCCGAGTCGGGATGCTTGATAGATACCGTCATCATCAGCGCCCCGCGGCGTCCGTCTTGCGCCACCTCGCGCGTAGAGTTGGAATAACGCTCCATAAATGGCACCAGCCCGGTAGAAGTCAACGCCGAGTTCTTTACCGGCGAACCTTTCGGGCGGATGTGCGACAGGTCGTGCCCTACACCTCCGCGGCGCTTCATCAGCTGCACCTGCTCCTCGTCGATGCGGATGATGGCTCCATACGAATCGGCAGCTCCGTCCAGCCCGATTACGAAGCAGTTCGACAAGGACGCGATCTGATAATTGTTTCCGATGCCCGTCATCGGGCTTCCCTGCGGAATGATGTACTTGAAATGATCAAACAGGCGGAACAGCTCTTCTGCGCTCAACCCATTCGGATACTTGGCTTCGATACGTGCCACTTCATTCGCGATACGCCAATGCATATCTTCGGGAGATTTCTCGTAAATATTGCCGAAAGAATCCTTTACGGCATACTTGTTCACCCACACGCGGGCGGCAAGCTCGTCTCCCTTGAAATAATCCAACGAGGCATTATATGCTTCGTCGTAACTGAACGTCTGATTTTCCACGATTAATGAGTATTTTGATTAAAATCTATCGTCTTTCATAAGGTGGTACAAAGCTAAAGATGTTTTTCCAATCTGCAAAACAAAAAAGAAAGTTTTCCAAAACAAAATCTTAACAAACTGATTCACATAACTTTATTAACGCACAAGCATCTTGTAAGTTTTCTTTTTGGGAGAACTATAGTTTTAACATAGTTTATCTAACAAAGAAATCAAGACAAGCTACACACGCAAGAAAACCACCTTGTCCGGCTCGTCCGCACACACGATTACTTTGCAAAAATATTCCCATTAATATAGACAAAGAAGCCCACACTCGCGCCAATGCTTCTACGTGACCGGCACAACGCGACTATCTTCCTTCATGTCCGCATATAATTGAAATGGCTTATGCACATATATGCATGAATCATCCTTGCAATCTCGCAGATTCATACAGCATAACCACTCATGACTTTTTCCGGAATGACCTCATTTCATATAAAGAACAAGCTCTTCCGGTATTGGACGTTTCAAAAGAAAATGCTACCTTTGCAACGATAGCACTCAGTTACAACATCACTAAAACAAAAGGTATCAATGCGGCAATAATATGAATACATACAAGCTCCTCCCTTACGGCATATCAGACTTCCGGCGGATCCGGAAAGAAAATTATTATTATGTAGACAAAAGTGCCTATATCCAACGCATGGAAGATGTGGCGAGTTTCCTGTTCCTTATCCGCCCGCGCCGTTTCGGGAAAAGCCTTTTCCTGTCCATGCTCCGCTATTATTACGACATCAACGAAAAAGAAAATTTCAGAGAACTGTTTAAAGGGCTTTGGGTAGCAGACCATCCTACCCAATGGCAAGGCAAATTTCAAGTGCTGCACTTAGACTTCTCGCAAGTCGGAGGAAATGCAGATGCACTCCCTTTGAATTTCAACCGCTACTTCGGAGTGCGGTTAGACGATTTTGCAGAACGTTATGCCGCCTATTATCCCGCCGACTTTGTAGAAAGAATAAGAGGAGCGCAAGACGCAAACACCAAGTTCGCCCTTATCATTGCAGCAGCCAGCGCACGCAACCATAAACTGTATCTGATAGTAGACGAATACGACAATTTCACCAATACCATACTGAACGAAGAAGGTGAAGCCATTTATCATGCCATAACCCACGCCAGCGGCTTTTACCGTGATGTATTCAAGAAATTTAAAGGCAACTTCGACCGTATCCTGATGCTGGGAGTCAGCCCCGTGGCCTTAGATGACGTGACCAGCGGTTACAACATCGCCACCAGCATCACGATGGATGCCCGCTTCAACCGGATGTTAGGGTTCAGCGAAACAGACGTGCGCGAAATGATCCGTTACTACCAGTCTGCGGGTACATTAAAAGCCGATGAAGAACATCTGATAGCAGAAATGAAACTCTGGTACGACGGATATTGCTTTTCAGAAGAGGTAGTCTATACAGACCCGAAGATGTTTAACTGCGATATGGTTACTTATTATTTGAATTACTATATCCAACACGGATGTGCCCCTAAAAAAATGGTAGACCGCAACACGTGTACTGATTACACGAAATTGGACAAGCTGATTAAGTTAGACCAGTTAGACGGTGATCGCAAAGGCGTATTATTGGAAGTGGCAGAAAAGGGAACAACTACCGGCATCGTAGCCAATTCATTCCCGGCATCCCGACTGACCGACCCGGAAATATTCAAGAGCCTGTTATTCTATTACGGCATGCTGACCATCACGGGAACTTACGGAATCGAGCAAGAACTGGGCATCCCGAACAACAACGTACGGAAGCAATATTACGATTTCTTATTGAACGAATACAAAAAGGTACACCCGATAAACCTTTCTCCGTTGCTTCGCAGCTATACCGACGCAGCTTTCAAAGGGAATTGGCATCCCATGCTGGAACATATTTTCAAAGCATATCATGACACCACAGCCATCCGCAGCCTGATAGAAGGTGAACGGAACTTGCAAGGTTTTATGAATGCTTACCTCAGCTTGAACCCTTACTACCTGACCGCCCCCGAAGTGGAATTGAATCACGGTTATTGCGATTTCTTCCTCATGCCCGACCTGGTACGTTGGCCCATGGTAAAGCACAGCTATATTTTAGAATTGAAATACCTGCCTGCCACAGCTACCGATGAGAGAGCGGAAGCACAGCAGACGGAAGCCATAAAGCAAGTGAAAGACTACGCTTCCGGTCCCAAAGTGCAAACACTCATCCAAGGAACCACATTGCATCTTATCGTTGCCCAAATCAAAGGATACGACTTAATAGGACTGGAAGAAGTGGAACGGGAATAAAATATGGGCGATGCCTGCAGTATGGTCATACGAAATTCAGGAAATATTCCTCTTGAACTTTCAGGACCATATAATAATATTTGTCTTTCTTCATTGCTTCTTATATTTACGTTGGAAATCTGCTATAAACTTTTTTAACCGTTCATCCATCCCCGTTTCCACATCAGAGAATTGGAAGTTTCCCGGAACCGCATAAACATAATAATCCTGATAATTACCACATTCCGACAGTGTCTGGAGCCGCACTGCATAGTCGTTTGAAAAAGTCATCATTTCGTAAGCTGCTTTCACATAGCGGTCAGCTCTTGGCAATTTTCCCGGTCCTTCACTGCCATTGAACAAATGTTCCAAGGTTCCACTTTCTACAGGAGCGCAACCAAGAATATCGTAGCAATCTTTATGCAGCAGCAACAAGACCTGACAATCTCCATAACCGAACCTCGGTGCACAAATTCCACCTTTCGTTTCTTTAATCATCCATATCAAGTCCGGGCTCTTATAACCCGAAGCAGCTTTCTTTTTCAAATCCGACCAATAACCTTCCCTACCTTCCTGTGTATTGCCGATGTACAAAGGATCATAGTTCGTATAACTGTCAGCACGTTCCGCAAGTCCCAGTTGCTTTTCCAACTCATGTATCTCCCTGTTCATCTCCTCCCGTTTTTTCTCTTCTGCTTTTTGCTCTTTAATCTTTTTGGGTGTTTTACTATAAATCCATTTACCTATATGATACATGGCAATAAACGGACTGCAAATCACTAATCCGCCGATGATGGCCCCAAAAAGGAGATCATCTTTATCTATTTTCATTGTTATCGTTTTTATCATTCTTTTCCCTTTCTATCGTTTCCCATATGCCTTTATACACCGGATAAGCCAACAATTGGAATACAGGCAACGTGCGTCTGCTTCCACAACGTTTGCAAGGCATCGGAACGGAATAGGCCATTGCACCGTATTCCACATCCGGTGCCATAAAGACTTTCTTGCACTTGGTGCAAATGAATATTGTTTTTCCTCGTACCATAGTTATTGTTTTTTAAGAAAGTGTTTCTCCTATTCTTTCAGCCGCCTGCAAGCAGCCTGTGCCTTCACATGCCCCTGCTTAGCCGCCTCCTCATACCAGCGGACAGCTTTTTGCAAGTCCGGCTGGGTGCCTTCGCCCTGCTCATACATGCACCCCAGTGCATACTGCGCCTCGGCTACATGAGCGGTGCGTGCCGCAATCCCGTAACATTGAAAAGCTTCCTCCAAGTTCCGTTCTCCTTCCTTGCCTTCCTCATACAGCTTGCCCAAGTCGTACCACATTTCCCGATGCCCCTGTGCGATACACTTTCTGTACCACTCCTTTAAAGCGGAAACTTCCGGATGCGCTAACCCTTCATCCAACAGACGTTTCGCCTCCTTATATGCCTTTTCACTTCCCGCTTTCCAAGCGTTCAAGTAGCATTCCCAAGCTTTTAAGAAGTCTTGTTCCATCCCCTTGCCTGCCTCATAAAGCGATGCCAACCTTTGCCAGGCTTCTGCCGGTTTTTGTTGGGCTGCCTGCTGATAGAAAACGAAAGCCTCCTGATAATCTCGTTCCTTTCCGGTGCTTTCATAGAGTCTGCCCAAGTGCAGTTGTGCTTTTACATACCCGTGCTTCGCCGCTTCCTTATACCAACGGACGGCTTCGTGCAAGTCTGGTTGTACACCTTCGCCTTGCTCATACATGCAGCCCAAAGCATATTCGCTTTCCACACAACCGGACACAATCGCTTTTTGGTGCCACTCAAACGCTTTTTCAAAATCCTTCTCAACTGAGTTGCCTATGCGATACATGTTTCCCAAGTAACACATCGCTTCCGGTAAGCCCTGCCCGACCGCTTTGCTTATCCATTGGTAAACCGTTCCCTCCGCATACGACGTGCAACAAAAAGGTGGTTCTTCCAGATATTTATCATATTTATACCTGTAACGCATGCGATCTAACATTGCGCCCACCTGATACTGCGCCTGTGCATGTCCCCGTTTAGCTGCTTTCATAAACCAATAAAAGGCGACTTTAGAATTACGCATACTCCATGCCTCTCCGTTCAGAAACATCATCCCGGTGCGGTATTGCTCATCGGCCGTACCGTCTATGTCCGGCCTCCCTATACGTTTCCAAATACTCTCATAGATTGAATAATAGCACAATTGTTTCTCCAACGGCTTGTTCGGATTCAATTTATCTGAATGAAAAGGATCCTGCTCCATCGGCATGGTGCGTATGCTCCCACACCGTTCACAAGGCATCGGAACGGAATAGACCATTGCATCATATTCCACATCCGGTGCCCAAAAAACTTTCTTACACTCAGTGCAAATAAATAATGCTATTCCTCGTATCATAATTATTCCGTTATTCATATTTCCCTTCAAAAGTCCCTCTTGAGCCGCCTAAAGAGGCACTTTGGCAAGCCAAAAAGGGACTTTAGAAAGACAAATAGCTTGATTTCAATTCACCTCTTTCTATTTGGATACTTCACTCAAATTGCCAAGTTCCGATCCATAGGACATTGTCATGACTTCCTTAAAGCGATTATTCACAACATATCTATAATAGCGTTAAACGTGATACCCCCTATTTTATTCCACGTTTCAATGCTTTTTTAGCCTGATCAGGTTCGCGATATAACCAATCTAAAGTGATGAAAGCACCTATAGGTTTCATTTTATATGCCTGTATTAGAACTGTATATGAGTAATCTCCTACTTCAAGATATGGTTCTATGCCTTTGTCAAGCCATTCAGAAAAAGCATTGGCTACGGCGGGAGCAAATTTCTCAATCTTTTCCATTGTACTTTCTATCATAAAGTCGGGATACCCTTCTTTTGCTAATATTTCTTTTATTACTGATTTATCCATAATAACTTTCGTTTAAGTGATTGCTGTTTATCAAACCATTAGTCATTACATTCTCCGCGAACTCATTGGCATCTTTTTCGACAGGTTGATTTTCGTAAGCTTCAAAATCCCATATCGGAAGAATGTAATTGGTGATATTAATATTCCATGATTCTCGAGTTTTATCATCCACCGAGACAGACTTAGGATTATCTATCGCCCGATGCTGAAAAGCATGTCGCGACTCATGGAGTATCGTATCCAACAAAGAAGTACAATCTGCATCTTCCAAATATTTGGAGTTCAAGCTAATTGTATCAGAACTCTTGCTGTATGAACCCAGCTCATAGGGAGGTTTATTCACAAATTCCAGTTCAGCACAAATTCCCATTGAATGCTTAACGTCATCATAAAAACCGTTTACTATGTTCAGCCTTTCTTCTAAACTTCCTTCAGCATACTTGGAGTTCAGCCCTTCATCGAAAAAGTTCGCAACAATATCAGTGCATTCTTTTTCCATGACTTCCACCTCAACGAATGGCTTTACACCATCCAGCGTTGAGTGTCGTTCAAATAAACGTCCGATGTCCAACATACCACATTATATCAATCGATTTGGCCGCTCAACAATATCCCAATAACCGCCGCTCATCATGAACTCTTTTCTTTGAGCAGAGAAATCCAATCCTTGGGCAGCGAACTGTGACATTATATTCATTCTCCGCTCCGGATTGTTGAACAAATTAACAGAATTAGCTACCGGATCGAAACTGTTAATCTCAAACACGCTACCTTTTCTTATGATACAGTCCGGTGTTAAAAACATATCAGACCTTGCTGTAAGTATAAACGTACTCATAACATCAATGATTTATGTTTTCTTTTTGTATTTCTTCATATCGCGCCTGCCAATACTTTTGACGTTCATCACGGAACACAGTTCTGTCTATTTCGGAGTCTTTTGTCTTATCGTGCAAAACGCCATCATAAGTTTTGTGCTCCGTATCTGTCAGTTCTGCCAAAGGACTATCCGCCTTCTGTCCGATATGGTGCAGATTTATTTGCTTTCCATCCGGTCCATAAGGTGCTTTCCCTTCTTTGATAAGATCCAAGTTAGTTTTATCTTTCCATCGCTCAGCAACATCATCACCATATAGCGAACGCATACGCTCAATTCTATCTTCGGGAATCTTTTGCGTCCAGTCAATATCTTGCCTTTCCAGATTTCCATTGACTTCCTTCAGATTAGCATCGATGTATACTTGAGCCTCATCTACGTTCTTGATGTTGTCAACAATCTCATCCGACCAGCCGGTTTCCGCTTTTATTCGTGCTCTGTCTTCTACACTCAAACCTTCATCAGCCCGCTGCTCAATCGATTCGTTCAGTTTCTCATCCGGAAGGCTGTTGTAGCCTTCCAGATTTTTTTCTATCTCATTAGGGGCTTCCATAGTGCCGACCTCCAACGATCTATTCAATTCTTGATCAGGTATCGTCACTTCGTTTGCCGACAATTTGTCTAATGGCGTTATACCGGCAAGCCCTTCGTTAAATTCAAAACCGTTTATCATAACAACTTTCTTTTATGTTGTAGCCAAGCACTATAAAGTTTTTTATGCAATTCATCCACCAATGAGTAATCACGCATCAGACATTGTTCAATTACGTTGCATAACTCGGTTGTCACCTCCGTTTTTTCGGCAACGATTTGCTCCAATCCATAAGTCAATTCATCAAAAGTCTGCGTATGTTTGGTAAGCCGGCGTACAGCTGTTCGGGCATCCATTATGTCAGTGACGATTCTGGACAGTTTCTCAAACTGGGCGTCTTTCCACAAGGAGATTTCTCCACACTCATCATATTCTTGCAAAGCCTCGAAGATGTTCAGCTTGACAAACGTAGATAAAGCCAGTTTATCTACATTATCCACAATGCAGTCTTTGTTAAACTCAACTGTGCCGGATATTCTGCCTTTTAGCAAAAATTTCAAGATGTTCTTCTTGGTTTCTTTTTCTTCTACACAAGCGGGAATTTCGTTCTTGAACTCGTATTTCAAACGATTTCCTTCATATCTGTCTATTTGGCACAAGACTGGTTCTTCCCAATCATTCTGATACACGACAGCTACTCCGGTAGGTAGTTTAGCGATTTCATCGATTTGATGATCTTTCATGGCTGCCGATTTGCCTGCAATTCTTCGGTCAGTTTCCTCCGGTAGGCGCATGATGATTTTGGTATTGGTGTTTCGGATAGCCGAAATGTCAACTGCTCCGGGCGATTGATCCACAATTATGAATCCTTCTCCATAGGTGCGCATCTCAGCAATTGAGTTTGCAATCATTTCTACAGACTTACCTGCCACATTGCTGCCTTCCATGCTTTGCTCCTGAGAGCATCTTTTCAGGATGTTATGAGCTTCCTCCAAAATGGTGACATGGCGCAACTCGCTGTTAGCTCCAATACCGCTATTAGACCGATATTCATTAAGCCGCATGATCAGAATGCCCATTATCAGGGCTTTTGTCTCTTGTGACCCTATGCGACTGATGTCCACAATGACATTCTCATCGAAGAGTTTGACATCACCAATCTCCTGTCCGGAGAAAATTTCACCGTTTATTCCGTTTGCCAATGATTTTACTCGTGTTACCAAAGAGCCTTTATAGTTGCTCTTCACTTCTTCGGAATAGGCTGAAGTGTTGATTACCCACTCCAGTTCTTGTATCAAGTCGGCAAAAGTGGGGAAGAGATGTTCCGAATACTTGTTGGTTGACTTGAGTAAATCCCATCCACAATCTTCATACGCATTCAAAACAGCTTCTTTCAGCACTGCAGGCATAGCCGCATACATCGGCCAGCAAACATTGAAGATTTCAATCAGTCGGTCTGCATGTTCTAACACGTGGACGCCTTTGACAAACTTAAACGGATTAATCTTGAGCAGATTAGACGTCAACGGATTTGTGCCATAAATATATTCAGTTCCAAATACATTCTTATACTCACCCTTGGCAGGTTCGATGATAAGAAATTTGGCTCCTGTCTTTCGGATGGAATCTATCAGCTTATACACAGTCTCGCTCTTGCCGCATCCGGTCGATCCGGTTACAAATGTATGTTGTGTAAGACTTTTAGTGTCCAACCATACCCGATTTTCTGAGCGTACAATACCTTGGTCGAATATGGCACCCAAGTCAAACTTATGACTACTATTCCTAACCCCAAGCCGAACAACCTCTTTGCCCAAAGATACATGCTCAACAACAGGCAAACCGGGTACCGACTTACGAGGCAACCCCAACATCATGGCCAGTTCTTTGCTGCTCAATAAAGATGTCGGCAAAACCGGCATCATGCCATTATCTCCACTTAGGTATCCAAACAAAGGATGCTCCATACACTTCACGTATGCAGCCAGCTCCTTGCTCGATGCCTTTTGGCTACTTTTATCATCATACCATGTGTTGATGGCAGAAACTTCAACTCCAGATTGTTCTCCCTGCATAATGGAGCGGAATATGGTTGCACCCGTTTCTGCCGTAGCCCTGTCGTTCTCGAACGAAAGGAAATAAGCACCTGTTGACCACAATCCGGTACTTTCGCACAGCGCAATCCGCTCCAATTGTTGGTCTATTCGTTTCAGAATTTCCTGTATCTGTTTATTCTGAATCGTAATTGTGAAATTCTTGGATGAACCAATGGTTGCGGTTTTACTAATTGATGTAGAGTCACTTTTCGTATTAGTTTCTCCTACCGTTTGACTTTCGTTTTTTGTGTTGGTCTCGCTATGTCCTGTAGTCTCTGATTGGTTTTCACTACTGGCATCAGAAGATGAATTGGTGATTTGTTTTCCTTTGACCATACTACCAATGGCAAGTCCTCCACCGACAGCCATCATCGCTGCACCGACAGGAGCTCCCACTCCGGTCGCAGTTAAAATAGCACCGGCATATACTAAAGGACTGGATAGCCCGCCCAACTTGCTCCAAACATTTTGTTCGGATTCACTTTTCCCTTCAGTATGAGTTCGGGAGGTTCCGCTTGTAGATGATTCTGATGTGGTATATGAAGTACTGGTTCCTTCAGTCTCGCTCAAAGAATTAGCAATTGATTCACCTTTAGTTCGCGTAAGGGCATTAGCCAAAGACTCATTCGTGGAATATGCCAATTGCTGGGTTGCCATTGTTGCCAATTCCGTATAAATCATCTCGTATCCTTTACGCAGGTTTGCAATTTCCTGTACAGGCGTGTTTGACGCAAGAATAACCGCAGTATATTCTTTTCCTTGCATGGCAGTGGCAAATTTCTCGATGCCCTGTACAAAACTTGCATTTGTGTATTCTCCTTTGCTGTTCTTGTAGGCAGGAATTAAGGAACACGTACTAATGCTGCTGGCTGTGGCCATTCTGTCCAGGAGCAAATCTTGTTGCGCACAAGAAGCTCCCGGTCTTATGTAGGAGAGATCGGTCAGCTGCGCACCGGGAAATTGTCCCATGAGCGCATTATAAAACGTATCGGCCACCGAACTCATCTCACGCTTCTCATCATTGCACTTCACACCTAAATAGAAATCGGTATGATCCTTGTGGCCATCTACAATCATGAATATCGAACTGTCTGTATAGGTCATGGCACTGACAACGCTGATGAACTTTTCTGTTGCATATTCATCTTTCTCATAGGCCATTTTGTTCACCTTATACAGAATAATTCCATCTTCCATGTGTTGACCCTCTGCCGGAATTATCTGCATGTCCGACAATTTGGTCAAATAGTTCTTCAGCACAATATCGTCCACCACCCGCAAAGCATTTATCGAACGTTGCTTGTATGCTTGCAATTCATTAAACACTTCCATCGGCTGAGTTGATACCGGCAGCGTATTGGGATTATTCACATCCGTAGACGGAAAACCGGATGGATTCTTTTCCGGAGAAGCGGTTTCTTCGCTTTTAAGAATCTCTACATTCTTAGGATTATCATATATAGTACTCATTTTCTGTTATTTTTAAGATATAATACACCGCCAATCACCACACCGGCCAGACCTAATGTGGTTACAGCCATTTTAGAAATACAGATGCCCGTAACAGCAACAGTTATTCCGGCTATTGCTACTCCGGCATACACACCTTTATGCTGACCCGCACTATGCTCTAAGGTGTCTTGATCGGAAGCAGTCCGAAGTTTTTCTTTTTCTTCTTGATCTAATCTTTCTGCTTTGTCTTTCAAAACATATTGAGCCATCTTGACAAACAGTGTCAGTTTTTCCCGTGAGAAGTTCTTGCTCAAATCATACTTCAAGTTGTGGAGCAGATCTTTTGTCCATTCGGACTCGTCCTGTGCGTACGGGGTACCGTTATCGGTCTCGTACAAGTCGGGAAGATGTTCTTCCGCATATGCCAGCATTTCCTTGAAACTATTGCCTCTGGGATCAATCAACATCTCGTCTGCAAGAGCCTGACGAACCCCAAAGAGGTCATTGCTTTCTACCGTCTTAGTAAACTTAGTTCTCATAGTGCTTAAAATTTTTTACGAGGTTATTAATTCGTCCTTTTATCTTCTTTAACTGATTTTGAGCCTTACGCCTAATCTCTTCTGACTTGAACTTTTGGGCATCTTTAGTTGCATCCAAGTCATTCAGTTTTTGCTCGAAAACCTTATCGGTTTTCTCCGGTTCTTTTTCTACTTTGTCTTTCAAAACATATTGAGCCATCTTGACAAACAGTGTCAGTTTCTCCCGCGAGAAGTTCTTGCTTAAATCATACTTCAAGTTGTGAAGCAGATCTTTTGTCCATTCAGACTCATTCTGCGTGTACACGGCACCGTTATCAGTCTCGTACAAGTCGGGAAGATGTTGTTCCGCATATGCCAGCATTTCCTTGAAGCCATTGCCTCTTGGAGCAATCAACATCTCGTCTGCAAGAGCCTGACGAACCCCAAAGAGATTATTGTTTTCTACCGTCTTGGCAAACTTAGTCCTCATAGTGGTTAAAATCTTACGAGGTTATTGATTCGTTCTTGTATATTCTCCAACCATCTGAGATTTTGTTCTTTACGTCTAATCTCTTCCGACTTGAGTCTTTGGGCATCCTTAGTTGCATCCAAGTCATTTAGTTTTTGTTCAAGCACCGCATCGATTTTCTCTAATTCTCTTCGAAGAGTTTCTTTCAGACGCTTGGATTCTTCGTTTAGATAATCATGCAACTTCTTTCCATTCTCTTCAAGATCCTTTCTCAATGGGGTGAAGTATTCATAGCTCACATCTCTCATATTTACATAGTCAACATATTTGTCTATGCGTTTATCTCTGTAGGCAGTTTCATAAGTATGGTCCTTTATTTTACCAAAAGAAATGATATGGCCAATCTTTCTGAAAAAGCCGCCTTCCACTCGCTTCTGATAAGCCTCACGCACCATATAGCTTTCATCTTGAGTCTCTGTATTTTCTTTCATGATTTGCGATAAGTCAGAAAGCGAAGCAGAAACCAGGCTCAATGGATTAACATTCACCGACAAAGTATTCACCTGTAAGTTCAATGCCGACAAATATTTCTCATACTCTTTCATAATCTCATTCACCGCATTTTTATATGTCTGGGTGAATATTTTTTCCACATCAATCTTAAACTGAATGAATAAAGCTTCCCGTGTACGCTCCAAATTTTCACATAGGGCATAAGCCTCTTCCTTGGGAACTTTTTCATCATTAGTTTGAAGAATATCGTCTATGTTGAAAATAATTCCTTTGATACATTCATCTATCGCGTTTTCCGATTGGGCTGTCAGATCTATGTTATCGATTGTTTTTGAAAAGCTTTGTGCGTCTTTTGCAGTCCTGATATTCTTTCTGATTTCATCAATCTGCTTTTCCAGTTCAGCCTTCGCATTTTTATCGGCTCTAATCGCTTCTTCCAAATGAGCAACTGCCGCAACTTCATTGAGCTTCTCATTAAATGCCTCAACCAAATCCCGAACTTTCATTGTCCGGGCATATTTATTGACATAAAGACTGATTGCCTGTTCCACCGATACGATACCCGTATGAATTTCAACAAGATCGTCATCCGACGCATTTTCTTTCATTTTTTCTATTATGGACTGGGATATTCGAGGCAAATGGGAATACTGATAATAATTCTCAAAGTGCAAAACTGGATATTTGACTGTTTTCTTTTTAAAAACAGGCCATACATCAGCATCATCGTCGTCTATTCGTTTATCCAATGCTGCGGCAGCTGAAACAGGGAATATATTTGGATTGAATATTTTACGTTCTTCCAAACTGTTCTTGACATTATTCAGCGCATTATTTATGCAATCCAATCCTTCATCTTTAGGTTTGAACGCATCCATTTTATTGACTACAAAGATGAAACGTTCGCGCGCTTGTTTGCCTCCGCTCTCCATGTTCTTACAAATGTAATCAAGGAAGATTTTTTCATCATTGATGCCTAATTGTTGCCCATTCATCACATATAGCACCATAGATTTATCAGAATCGGCAAGCATACGATATGTCATCTCTTCATGTCGTTTATCACGAGAGTTATTTGGTCCCGGAGTATCAACCAGAACAAGTTTCATTCCAACAGACTGAACAAAAGGAATCCTACCTTTCAACTCCACAGTAGACACTTTGGGGTCTGCATTCAATTTTTTCATGTCGCTAAGATTAACTTTATCTATCTTAGATACGATATTACCCGATTTATCAAATGCAACAGCAGAGAAATCCTTTTGATCTGTACCTGTATCTACAATTCGCACAATCGTAGCCGTCGTTGCTTCATTTGCTGCAGGCATTAATTGCTGCCCTAGCAAGGCATTTATCAACGTAGACTTGCCTGAACTCATAGTTGCTACCACATTTATGTCAAAGAAAGCATTTTCAGCCTTCTCAAAAGCTTTAACAATTTTCTTATTGCGCAGCTCTTCGATAGGCCCCTGTTGGATTTCATTAAAGATGGCTTTTACTTCTTTCTCAACATCGGAGATGTCAGCCTTCTTTATAAAATTATAAGAGACCTTCATTGGTTTATTGAAAGATTCAAAAGCTATCGTTACATCTTCGTAATCAGCTTGTGTGCCGATGAATGTAATTTCAAAGTTATTATCACGATATTCATTACAAAGGATTTCAGGCAGACGATCCACCCAATCCTGAAGTCTGAGATTACCAACATTAAGCTGGCTATTAGCTTTGGGCGGTTGCCCATCAATTGTTACTTCAGTAGTAACCAAATACGGATTGTACTTAATGCTAACTTTTTTCATTGCTGTATAAATTTATATATTGTTTTTTCTAATAAAGTTATTCCTGTTTTATCCAATAATGAATAAGAGGACTCGCCTTTGTATGAACCTAGATCAAAGAAATCTTTCGAAAATTTTTTCTCTAATAGTTCAAACTCATCCTTTTCATCATCATCTAAATATTCGTACCCCAGTTTGTCCAGTAATCCGGTATGGGCAGAAGTTGGTATGACTATAGGGGAGCAATCGCCCCATTCCATCAAATCTTTGCTGAAGCGACTCAGCGTTTCAGATATAGAATCTTCGGATGGTTTAAATCTATCCAACTGATTCACTGCATATATAATAGGTCTCCGCCCCTTTTCTATAAGGAACTGCACCAATCTCTTCTCATCAGTCGTTCCTAGATATTGGCAGTTTGCCACATATATAATAACATCATAATCCCCTTTCTCTACGGTCTGCATAGTCAAGTTCCCATGTTGCAGATTCTCACTATTATTAACACCTGGCGTATCAATTAAACAGACATTGGATAATGAGAGGAATGAGTTGAAATGCAAGCCCGCATATTGCCAGTCTTTACCACGCATGCTTTCCACTTGCTCATTATAAACCAAAGTCTTGTCGTCAGCATACACAGAAATGCCATCAGGCTGAGGCTTGTTGAACAAATAAGATAGTCTATTTGTGCAAGCTGTGGTCTTGGCTTTGTTCAGCCGATAGCCTGCCAACGCATTGATCAGTGTTGATTTCCCGGCACTGACATTAGCCACCACAAGGACTTTCTTCAATGGTTTATGGATGAAACTTCTATTATTGTTTCGATGCGATTGAAGTGCTTCGGGTATTTTGGAACTTGGAGAGTCATGTTTAAAGTATTCATTCACAACTTCCAATGCATCTTTTGTAAAGGCAGTGACTATCTTCTCTTTAAGAATAGCATAAAGCGTCTCAAGCAAGTTCTCGCCTGTAGCGTCTGCATATCCTTCCGTAAGATAAAAGCTATCGAAAAAGAATTCGTACTGCATCCGGAAAAAGTGCCAGCCATTTCGTTTTAAAGAAAGAGCCTTCCTGATTGCTTTTTCATCCGTTTTAAATGCATCCGGCATTTTCTGTCCGCAAACAGAGATGCACCATTCATCATAAAAAAACGACATAACAGGATTGCCACCAGAGATTGTGTATAACACAGCTCCCAAGCCACGAAGATAACTAACCCTATGTGCAGCAGTCAGCAATGACACAGGATGAGTAGAGATCCGGCAGATCCTCGAAAGTATTATGTTTTCCTTACCCTTCATAGGATTGGTTAAATTTGATACAAGTTCTATTCATATTATCAATCTTTACAATTCTGCATCCAGAAGTTTCTTTTCTTGATCCAACTGTTGTGATGCGACTTCCAGTTTATTTCCTAATGTCTGAAATAACCAGGCTATGAGATATTCATCATCTTTAAATCCACCCGGCAGAAAGTCGGGAATCAAGTCTATGGGAGACACGACATAAATAGCGACTGCTATTATGACGACAAGCGTATTGTCTTTATAGTCATGATAGCCTTTCACCAGCAAGAACCTCAAATAATCTACTAATTGAGTCAACTGATTCCGCACATTCTTCAGTCCATCCTTATTCATATACACACTCAGGCTGTCTGATAGATTGCTCAGCTTTTCAGGTGATTTCAAACAAGTCTGTCCCTTTCCGCCCAATCACTACTCTTGAACTTTTCGATTACAGTCTCCTTATCGAGCTTTATCATATTGTTCTCCTTATACGCCTATAAGCCCTCCGAATTCAGCATTAGATTTAATACAAAAGTAAAGGCGTGAGGACTTGTCTGCTATTCACTGAAAAACAGGCATCGCCAAACGCCTTACCAGAAATGAATATAAACAGTACTTCCACGCCGTCTTGGTATGTACAGATACAGCATGGGCTGTACACGGACATATGCAAAACAGATGAGCGTCATGTTCTTTCATCCTTCTGGTTTGAAATTGGCGATTTCGTTTTTCAGGACGAAAGCAAAAAAACGCTTTCTATATGTAAGTCCGGCCATTTCTCCGGCCAGACACTACAAAGATATGTTTTTTACTCGAACATGACGCTCTTTTCTTGGAGTTTTTTACCTTTACATCATCAAGTTATTGCAATATTACAGCTATTTCACCACTAAAAAGGGAAATAAAATACGGACGCTTATTCGTACGGAAACATAGCCGGACTGATATTATAAAAGCCAGGCTATCCAATACCCCTCCAAAAGTAATATATACTGCATCGCCTGATGAATATATACTGCATCGCCTGATGAATATATACTGCATCTGCCTATGAATATATACTGCATCGGGCGATGCAGTATATATTACTTTGTCAACCCATAGCATCGTATCGGATACCGTTCTCTATTTCCCAATCGGACTCTCACGAACCGCAATCGTAATCTAATTTATATTTCATGACTTTTTCCCCTTTCTGGAGAAGATATTCCCTCCCCTTCTTATACGCCTATAAGCCCTCCGAATTCAGCATTAGATTTAACACAAAAGTAAAGGCGTGAGGACTTGTCTGCTATCCATCAAGAAACAGGCATCGCCAAACGCCTTACCCAGAAATGAATATAAACAGTACTCCCACGCCGTCTTGGTATGTACAGATACAGCACAGGCTGTACACAGACATATACAAAACAGATGAGCGTCATGTTCCTTTCATCCGTCTGAGTCTGAATTTTGGCGATTTCGTTTCTTAGGACGAAAGCAAAAAACGCTTTCCATAAATGTGAGCCATTTCTCCAGCCCGCATCATGCAAATATACATTTTTTGCCGGACATGACGCTCTTTTTCGGGAGTTTTTTTACCTTTACATCCGATTGATACAAAATTACGGTTTTCCCGTTTACTCCTTATATTATATAAGGACGGATTTCGGCAGGTGCCGGCGTTTTGTATCAAAACCGGCTTAAATTGATACGGATATGAACGAGAAACGAAAGATATTGCAATGCCTCATCGAAAACCGGGCTTTCGCGCCTTCGGCTTCCGCACTCGCCAAAGACTTAGGATACGAAAGCAACAAGGCGACCCTTTATCGGATTATGAGGGATGAAACGAAAGACAGTACGGTGGACGACGTGTGGGACAAGCTCCTGGAAGAGCACTGCCTCACGGAAAGGCACTTGCATAACTTAGCGCGTATCTTTGAAGGGGCCGCTTATTTCAGCGACTTGATTCTGCCCGAAATGGACCGAAAACATCCGAAGTGGCTTCGATACTTGCTGCTCATGCTGACCGATGATGATTACGAAGCTTGTTCTCCGGAATTCCAGCAAGAAACTGCCCCGATACTGAAAGACCTGAAAGCGGACGAACCGGACGTGTATTGGGGCATCGTGACGGTGATTTATATACGATGCCGAAATATCGACCCTTATAAGGAAAACCCCCAACGCACTTTCTGCCTGCTGATAGACGAATTGGACAGTATGTTATCCTACTGGTACCCGGAAAGGACGGACGCGCATGAAATTTCTTTCAATCTGAAAGAACTGACAAAAGCATCGAACTTGTGGAAAATCATCGAAAACTGTACCATCTTGTTCCGACGCTATACGGAAGCGGATTTCAGCAGCTATGCCAGTCAAAGCATGATGTTATTCGGTTGGGATGCAAAAAGCTTTTGGCGCATACCCGGGCACCCTTACCTACAAGGCAGCCAAGTATGGGTACTGGTAGAGCATAGTTTCGGGCGTGCCACAAACGGGTGCTACATCGTATTGTGCCTGGAAGCAGGAAAAGACATCTGCACATTCGTACTGAAAGACGCATTGGTGTTTTGCTTTTGGTCGGTAGATAAAGAAGACGACCCGCTCATCCTTCAAGCTTGCCGGGGAACTGGAGCACATAGAGAATGGTGTTTTTATGCCTACGGATATGATGAAGAAACACATACACTCTATCTGGAAGCCAATCCTGCAACAGGTAATCTATTCGGGCTTCCTGAAGCCATGAAACAGATAAATCTGGAAAAACCGAAAGACAAAGAAGAAAAAGTGTGGGCAAGAATCATGAACAAATGGGATAAAGAACAAGGAAATTCCATCTTCGAACAAGCCAAAGCGTTGTTTGCAGGCAGAATTGACCTGAAAGACACCTACCAGCTGGAAGATGTCAGCATCAGCCGGACTTGCCTGAAGCTCTTCATCAGGCACAATGGGGACAGCCGCACGTACCAATTGCCCATAGAGGCATACGACTTTCTTCAAAAAATCAACCCTACGCAACAAGTGTTGATAGTGAGGCATACAGACGACCAAGACATCTACGTAGAATGGCCCGAAATGGGCTATGGCATCAAGTTGTCCGAGTTCGACACACATTAAGCCACAAGAGATATTATCAAATCCGGCGTAACGAACATTGGCACATTAGCACATTAACACATTAGCACATTGGCACATTAGCACATTAGCACATTAACACATTAACACATTAACACATTAGCACATTAACACATTAGCACATTGGCACATTGTTTATTTGCTCATTTTATATTACCTTTGCTCAAACCAAAAACCAAAAACAAATTATGGATTCTATCAAAAACAGACGTACGATACGCAAGTATAAGCAACAGGACATCCCTGCCGACTTGCTGAACGGATTGCTGGAAGAAGCTTTCCGTGCCCCAACAATGGGTAACATGCAGTTGTATAGCGTCATTATCACACGTGACCCGGCAATGAAAGAACGGCTGGCACCCGCACATTTCCACCAGCCAATGCTGGCAGAGGCTCCCGTGGTGCTGACCTTCTGCGCCGACTTCAACCGCTTTGTGAAGTGGTGTCGCCAGCGCAAGGCAGAACCAGGTTACGACAACCTGCTCTCGTTCATGAATGCCAGCATCGATGCCATCATGCTTACACAGAACTTCTGCACACTTGCAGAAGCCGCCGGACTGGGCACCTGTTTCCTGGGCACCACGATTTATAATCCCGACCAAATCATCGAAGTCCTGAACCTGCCCGAACGGGTCATTCCGCTTGCTACCATCACCGTGGGCTATCCCGATGAATGTCCTCCCCAGACCGACCGTCTGCCTTTGGAAGGCATCGTTCACGAAGAGCAATATCACGACTATTCGCCCGAGGACATCGACCGTATCTATGCCTACAAGGAGTCACTGCCCGAGAACAAGCATTTCGTGGAAATCAACCATACCGAAACGCTGGCACAGATTTTCACCGACATCCGCTACACGAAAGAAGGAAACGAGGCAATGTCGAAAGTGCTGAAAGAAACTCTACGCAAGCAGAAGTTTGAGGAATGATGAACTTTTTTAAATGAAGAATGAAGAATCGCTTCGCCACATGGGATTCTTCATTCTTCATTCCTCCAGCTTTGCCTTGATGCGTTCTAGCAGATAAATACAACCTTGCATCTTCGGATTTTCGTAGCATTGGTCTGCTTGCAGAAACAACCTGTGCAATGTTTCTTTCAGGTCTGAGATATATGTAGCCTTGTCCAATTGCAAACTCTTAGGAAGCTCCTTGCTATCGAACCAATGTTCCAGTTCCTGAATTTCTTCTTTCGTATACAAATTGTTAGAATCTTTCATCTTGTCTTTATAATTGAATTAAACTAATCAGAAGGGATAGCCTACAGCAAAGTGGAAAGCAAAATCACGCTTGAAATCAGGTGAAACAATCGGATAACGGTCTTTGCCCGTATACATCGGATTGATGGCTTTCATACCACCGTCGAAACGCAGGATTAGAAAATCGAGGTCAAAACGAATGCCCAAACCATATGCTACTGCCAATTGCTTATAAAAACGGTTGAACTTGAAAACGCCTTCGGTCTGTGTGCCTTGGGTACGAATATTCCACACATTACCGGCATCGATAAATGCCGCACCATTCAATTTCCAGAACAAATAGGTACGATACTCGATGTTAAGGTCAAGCTTGATATCACCCGTATGATTGACATAATCGATGGTATTCCCGTCTCCCCGGTACGAACCGGGTCCCAGCGTACGCACTCTCCAGCCACGCACACTATTGGCTCCACCCGAGAAATAAAGCTTTTCGAAAGGCAGGCTTCTCGAATTGCCATACGGGCAAGCTATGCCCAATCCAGCATGAAATACCAACGAGTTCCGGTCGTCTATCACAAAATTCTTCGCAAAATCGATATCCATCTTCACATACTGGGCAAAATCGATGTTTGCCAGCTGATAAGCATCGCCGTATTTCGGTTTCTTATGCACCAGACGCGAAAATCCATAAAGCAGATTGCCCGACTCTTCAATATTGAAACGGATGGAATACGAATTGCTCTTGGCAGCCTTCATCGCATTTCCTCCTGCACTGTTGTATGTATAAGTATACCCCATCCGCACGATAAAAAGGTCTTCATAACTATGCCGCAACAAAGGATTGACCTGGTCCATACGGTCAAGATAATCATTGAAAGCACCGGAAATGTAAGGCATGTAAACATAGTTGATGTCGAGCACATCAAACCGGTGCGTAGCTTTTCCCCTACGCGACCACCGATAACTCCAAGCAGCAGAAGCCAACGTCCGTTCGAACTCCGGACGTACCTGTGAATTGAACTTCACACTGACCTCTGAGGTTGCCCGGACACGCCGTTTGAAGTCGGATGACAAAAAAGGAAACATAAATTCGGGGAAATTGATGCTGCTCTCCACGCCATACTCCACATAATTGCTGTTGGCATACCCCTCCAGTCCGCTTACCGCTTCGTACGCACCACGCAATTTCAAGGTAAACGTTTCCGAGCCTTTAAACAAGTTGCGGTGGATAAATGAAGCCGAAGCGGCTGCTCCTAAATCACCAGCCGAATTGGTACCTTCTATTTCGAATGAAAGGGCTTTGTTTTTGTTCTTAGACAAAAAGATATATGCATCCACACGGGCAGAATCGCCGGGCAACCGTACTTCATCGAAACGGATATTGGAATATTTCAATACTGACAGCCTCGCCAGCGAAGAATAAGTGTCCTGTACATTACGGCTGCAATACAAATCCCCCGGATGTAAATGATTATAATCGGTTACGACCCGCGGACGTAAAAAAGGTCTGTCTTTATAAAAAAGCCCGACTCCACCGGAAGATATCGAATCGAGCCCGCGCAAAGCATCCTCTGACAATTCTGCAAAATCTACCCCCAGCACATAACGCACATTACGCAATGTGTACTGCCTATGGGGTTGAGGCGCATCATCCTTTGTACGGCGGTAAGGCAATAATCTCATTGTCAAACCTACCCGATGCGTATTCAGCATCGTATCCGCCTGATAAGTTATGAAATCTTTATTGAAACGGTAATACCCACGGTCCTGCAAGTATTGGGTAATACGCTGACGCTCCTCATCCAGTACGTTTACATCGAAACGCATTCCCTCGTACAGACGGGTATGAGTAGAATCTTCTGCCAGATAAGCGGCTATTTTCGAATCGGAAATGTCATAAGTCAGACGCTCTACAACGTACGGTTGTCCCGAATGAATCGAATAATACACTTTCATCCGGTTGCCCGAAGGCACCTCGTCCATATCTACAGTAGCTCCCATATATCCCATATTCTGTACGGCTTTTTCCATTTCCTCACGGGTTTCCCGAGCAGCCTCACGGTCATATATGACGGGAGCCTCACCTATCTTGCGCCAAAAACGATTCAGCCATTTTGTAGAATCCAGCCCTGAAGCACTATAAATATACATGGGAAGCTTGACAATACTGAACCATTTGGCATTAGAGGTCTGACGGACATAAAGATTCATCTGCGACGACTTAATCTCTTTATTATCCGACTCTATTTTAACATCATCCAACAAATAGCTCCCCTCTGGAATAAACTTGCTCACTGAACAGCCTGCCAGCAACATAACAGCAAGCATCAGGAATACGTTTATCAGAACCTTTTTTTTCATATACTACTCAGAGGGAATGCAAATTTATCCGCAAAGATAGGGATTTATTGAAAATATCTTCTTAGCTTTGCCCGTAAATATTTGTTATTTGTGCGAATCAGGAGTTAAAGTGGTCATGCTTCGCAAGAATTATCACTATGCCCGGTAGTTAAAAGCCCGTGATTCAGCTTTATGAAACAAGCATACAAGTATCGGCTGCTAACTTCCAACCCCAAATGTGAACAATACCACCTTTTCTGACTCCCCTTGTGATTCCTGACAGGTGTCATTTTAAACGAAAACGTATGCTCAGCAAAAACAAAATCAAATACATCCACTCGCTGGAACAGAAAAAGAACCGGAAAGAAGAACAAGCCTTCATCGCCGAAGGACCGAAACTGGTAGGCGACCTGCTGGGGCATTTTACATGCCGGCTGATAGTAGGCACCGACGAATGGCTAAACCAACACCCCTACATCCAAGCTTCCGAAATCATTGTGGTAAAGAGAGATGAACTATCTCGTATCAGCCTGCAGAAAACCCCTCAGGAAGTACTGGCTATCTTCGAACAACCGCCACATAAAGTAGAAGCAGATGCAGCCAGACACTCACTCTGCCTGGCACTGGACGATGTTCAAGATCCCGGAAATGTAGGAACAATAGCACGGGTGGCAGACTGGTTCGGCATCGAACATATATTCTGCTCGCGAGGCACGGCTGACATCTATAACCCCAAAACCGTACAGGCTACGATGGGAGCCATCGCACGCGTAAAATTCCATTACTGTGACCTGGCCGCATTTATCACAGAACAGGCCAAGGCAGACGTTCCCCTCTTCGGTACATTCCTGAACGGAAATAACATATACGAAGAAGCTTTAGATAGCAAAGGCATCATCATAATGGGCAACGAGGGCAATGGCATCAGCCCGGACATAGCCGAAGTTATCAACCACCGCTTGTTCATCCCAAACTATCCGCCTGAAAGAGCCACCAGCGAATCACTGAATGTAGCCATAGCCACAGCTATCGTCTGCGCTGAATTCAGGAGAAGAAAATAAACAAGCCATACTATACCATATGCGGTATCAACGAACATAAGTGATACGACTGACTTACTTATGTGAAACACCCAAGTCACTTATGTGAAACGGTCCACTCACTTATGTTCATCAAAAGGCATACTTGAACAAATGCACAAATTAATGACGTGTGGAGTAGAAAATACAAAAATCTGCAAGCGGAAAAACCACTTACAGATTTCTGTGATTCCGGAGCGATTCGAACGCTCGACCCACGCCTTAGAAGGGCGTTGCTCTATCCAGCTGAGCTACGGAACCCCGTTTCTTAATTGCGAGTGCAAAGGTACGACATTCATTTGAAATATGCAACCCTTTTACAAAGAAATATCTTTAAAAAGGAAATTTCATATCTCACCGATGCAAACTTGCTTCGATTTCCTCTACTTCGCTCTTGAATGCCTTGTCCACTTCCACCTGGTCTTTAATGATTTTGCAAGCATGAAGCACGGTAGCATGGTCTTTGTTTCCTATCATCTGGCCAATCTTGCCAGATGAAACATCGGTATGCTTTTTTGCCAGATACATTGCAAGCTGGCGTACCTGCACCACCTCACGCTTGCGGGTCTTGGTATGGATAGCAGAAGTATCTATCTGATAATGCTTGCACACCTTCTCTATAATATCATTGACTGTAAGCGGTTTCACTTCGGCACAACGCACAGCTTTCTGCACAATATGCTGTGCCAGTTCCAAGTTGATTTCCCGTTTCAACTGGATAGAATATACTAACAAAGAATTGACAATTCCTTCCAGTTCGCGTACACTCTCGTTTACATTTTCGGCTATATAGCAAATCACAGATTCAGGTATTGTAAGACCGTCGCGACGGATTTTACTACGCAAGATGTTCTTGCGCAACTCAATATCCGGCTTTTCCAGTTCGGCAATCAGTCCCCACTTGAAACGTGTCAACAAGCGGTCTTCCATCCCCTGCAACATCACCGGTGCACGGTCGGACGTAAGAATAAGCTGCTTCCCGTTCTGATGCAGATGGTTGAATATATGGAAAAACGTGTTCTGTGTCTTGGTCATTCCGGCAAATTCTTGAATATCATCAATAATCAGCACATCAATAGTCTGGTAAAAACTGATGAAATCATTAAAATGATTGGTACGAACCGAATCGGTGTACTGCACCTGAAACAAGTGTGCAGACACATAAAGCACACGCTTCTCCGGATACAATTCCTTGATACGCGTACCGATAGCATTAATCAAATGCGTTTTTCCTACCCCTGAAGGTCCGTACAAGAACAACGGATTGAAAGTACGTGCCGGATTCTGAGCCACCGTCTCAGCCACTGTGCGCGAAAACTCATTGCTGGTACCCTTGATAAAGTTTTCAAAATTATAGTTAGGATTCAAATGTGGGTCTAAATCCTGAACTACAGGAGCCTGCAACAATGTAGGAGCCTTATTCCCATCATGTATGGGCTTCTGAGGAGACAAAGCGCCCGAGCGTTCTGTCCCTTTCATATCAATGGCTATGTGATTCGTTTTGTCGGTCAAAATGGAATACATCAACTCCGTACCCTCACCTATCTCTTTATAGATGGCGGCACGCAAGAGTTCCACGTATTTTTCTTCCAGATACTCATAGAAGAAAGGGCTCGGAACTCCAATAGTCAAAGCTTTCCCTTCGTATTTGACAGGCACGATGGGTTCAAACCAAGTAGTAAAGGCTGTCGTATTAACGTTGTCACGAATAAAGTCAAGACAACGTTGCCACAATACAATAGCCTGATTGTTTTCAATCATATTTGTCCTCTCTATATTTTTAAGCTATACTTCTACGGAACAAAGTTCGGAATCTATTTCTATAAAAACAAATGCCTTTTCGCTTGCTTTTTACAAGGCTTTTATAATATATTGGTTTTCAACCGCTTGTTTTACACACTTCTGAAACATATATTTCCAAGCATTTGTAAAATTGCAAAGGTTTGTTTTTCAATGCATTATTTATCTATTTCTCAAAGCGCACAAAGACTAATCCTTCTTTATTCACAACTTGAATATCAAAGGATTAGTCATTACTTATTTCGACTTCAGGCGTCGGATGTTATTTAGACAATTTCTATATAAGCATATTTAGAAGCTGTTTTGAATTTCTCCAAAAAGTTTTTCTTGGCTTGATGTATCTGTTTTCGTGTGTGCTTTGGGCGATTTTTTGGTCCTTTTCGCTCCTGTTCTTCGTCAGATAGCCCGCTATCTTCCTCATCACAGAAGCGAAAATGCCTCAAAAACTCATCCCAAATCATCGCACGATAAATTCAAAACAGCTTCTTATTTGTCTTTTTTCCCGAATAACGAGAAATGAACATAGCGTTTCGGATGTGTTTCCAGATCTTTCAACAAACTGGCCGCATTGGTCGCCGTTGCATTCAGATTCTGATATAAAGATGAATCATTCATCAGCAACCCGAGCGTATTGTCTTTCCGGTTCAATTTGTCTGTCAACATACGGACATTAGCCAATGTGGAATCTACTTTCAAGATTGTGGAAGCGTAATCCACACCTTTCAAATTACCGCTGATGACCTTTAGATTGGCTGTAATGTCATTGACGTTTCCCATCACCTGAGGCACATCGGTACTCATCAACTTGTTCAGCTGCTCACTGGTCGCATTCAAGGAGGCGGTCAACTGTTCGGCATTGTGCAACGTCTGGGCCAATGCCGGATCTGCCAACAGCTTGTTCAATGACCCCAAAATGGAATCCATTTTCGGCATCATCTGTTGCAGCTTCGGAAGCAAGTCCTGTTCAGCAGCTCCCATAAGTCCGTTGTTTGCCGAACCTGGAAGCGTATCTCCTTCATTATAATAGGTAGTATTCTGCAAGTCAAGCAGCAGATTCATCTTTACGGTACCCAACATTTCCGTCACCAGTTCAGCTCGGCTTCCCTTGGGTATTTTCATGTGTTCATCCAACTCAATGCCTACAAGCACATGGCCAGGCTTTGCGTAATTGTACTGAATGTCACGCACGATACCAATCTTAAAGCCATTGGCAAACACCGGACTCGACTGAGGAAGTCCGTTTACATTTTCAAACTCTACCAGGTAATAACTCTCGGGCTTAAACATATTGATGCCCTTCAAGTATTTGATGCCGCAAAACAAGATGACCAGTGCAGCAATCCCCGCCAGTCCTATTTTAAATTCTTTTCTCATATATGCTTGTCTTTTTGTTTTAATTATCTGTTTCGTTTAAATTCCCGGATAGCCTGATTGACATTCATTTTCTCACCATTCTTGAATGCTATGATGAAAGCATCCTTGAATTTTGCATCTACTTTCGTCCGCTTCAGGCGTAGTATCTGATTATAATCAACCGTCTCTCCATAAGTATACTTGTATAATCCTTTTTCTTTATACCGTCCTACAGGACTTAATCCTTTAAACAAGCGGCTCTTTGCTGGCAAGATCCGGTCGGAAGTCAATATCTGAATCTTAAAGACCGGTCTGTCTTCCACTCCGTCTTTCCTTGCCTGTTCTGTCTGAATGCCTGAATCTTCCTTTTCTTCTTCTGACACGGTTGAAACAGGAACATCTCCGCCCACACCAGCCGCCGGAGTCTTATGCTCTTGCTTATACCTCAAGAATGCCTGATAAATACTTTGGGCCAAAGCCGAGCTGCCTTTGTCGGACAACAAGTATTGCTCTTCGGCGGCATTGGTAATATATCCCAGTTCTATCAAGACGCTGGGCATTGTGGTTTCGCGCAACACCAGAAAGCCAGCCTGATGCACCCCCTTATCTATACGTCGTGCACTTTGGCGGAACTGTTTCTGAACCAATTGGGCAAAATTCACACTTTGTGCCATATACTTATCTTGAAGGAACTCGAAAATAATGTAACTCTCAGACGAATTGGGATTAAACCCGGCATAACGCTGTTTATAATCATCTTCTATCAAGATGACAGAGTTTTCTTTCTTTGCCACTTCCAGATTATCCTCCGTTCGGTGAAGTCCCAACGTATAGGTCTCCGTACCGCTCACCCTGCTGTTACGTGAAGCAACAGAATTGGTGTGGATGGAAATAAACAAGTCCGCCTTGGCAGCATTGGCAATGTCGGCACGTCTATGCAACGGCACAAATACATCTTTCTTGCGCGTATAAACCACCTTCGTATCACCACACTGCTCTTCTATCAACCTGCCTAATTTCAATGCGACATTCAGATTGATGTTCTTTTCTCGCCCACGTCTTCCCACAGCCCCCGGATCATTACCTCCATGTCCCGCATCTATAACTACGGTAAACGATTTGTCCGTAACTTCAGAAGCCGTTGCTACGAAAGACAGCAAGAAACAGCATATACATAATATGTTAAATCTATACTTTCCCATGTTTCCAGTCTGGTGCAAAGGTAATAGTTTTTTGTGGGTTTCTTCCTTTAGCCAGACAAGATTTCTTTATTTTAATGGAGAAAGCCTATAAAAACAGAAAAAAGGGCAACCATTTTAACGTTTTTCGTTATTTTTGCATCCTAAACTAAACGTAGGAAACACCATGCTACAATTTATCAAGAACTGGACGTTGCCTTTGGCCATGCTGGCAGGAGTCATAGGATATTTCTGCTTTGCCATGTTCGATTTCCTGCATCCACTCAAACCTTTCGTGAAGTTTCTAGTGGTCTGGCTTACTCCGCTGCTGATTTTTGCCCAACTGCTCCTTACGTTCTGCAAGATAGAAGTCAAAGACCTATCTCCGCGGCGATGGACCTGCATCTTGTTGCTTATCCAACTGATTTCCTGTCTGGCAGTAGCAGGAGTATTGCTCTGCATTCCTTTCAGCTCCGTATGGCGTATCTCACTTGAAGGAGCAATGGTCTGCCTCATCTGCCCCACTGCTACGGCTGCTGCAGTCATCACCAACAAACTAGGCGGAAGTGCCGCATCGCTTACCACTTATACATTGGCTTCCAATCTTCTGGCAGCCATAGTTGTCCCTTTGGTCTTTCCTCTGGTGGAACCTTCCGACATTCCGTTCGGCGAATCATTCATGCGGATACTAGGGAAAGTATTCCCTTTGCTGCTTTTTCCTTTCTTCATCGCGGTGTTGTTGCGACGTTATGCCCCACCTGTCCATCAATTTCTGGTAGGACTTAAGGACATGGCATTCTATCTTTGGGGAATATCCCTGACCATCGTAATGGGACAAACCACCCAATCTGTGATAGAAGGAAACACTTCCATAGCCGAAGAATGTATTATCGCTGCTCTGGCACTAGTCATCTGCTGCCTCCAGTTTTGGGGAGGAAAAAGCATCGGAGGAAAATACCACGACCGCATCAGTGGCGGACAGGCATTGGGACAAAAGAACACGGTGCTTGCCATTTGGATGGCAGCCACCTATCTGAACCCGCTTACAACCATCGCTCCAGGAAGCTACGTGGTGTGGCAAAATACCATCAACAGCTGGCAGCTTTGGAAGAAAAGAAAATCAGAAGAACGAATCACCAAACACAAACCATCAACGCTAAATACCTAAGGATATGAAAGAACAATATTGGAAGTATTCACTCATCATCATGATTGTAGGCTTGGGAATTCTATTATTCCGCCAGGCGCAGCCTTTCATGAACGGCATCTTGGGCGCATTCACCCTCTACCTGCTATTGCGCGGCTTCTCAAACTGGCTGAAAAAGAAAATCAAGCCTTTGGCCTCTGTATGGATTATCACAATTGGAACAACCCTGTTCATCCTGATACCACTTTCACTTTTCAGCTGGGCACTGGTCAATCAGATATCTAACCTACATTTCGATACTGCCGATATCATCCGCCCCGCCCAACAAATGATAAGCATCATCGAGGAAAAGACAGGGTTTGACGTATTGTCCGAAAAAAATCTGTCATTCATCATCAGCCAAGTGTCTTCTATCGGCCATTCCATCATGACTGGGGTAAGCGACCTGATAGTAAACCTTGCCGTAGCCATCATGCTCCTGTTTTTCATGTTATGGGAAGGAGACAAAATGGAGCAATTCATTTCCGAACTGCTTCCTTTCGAAGAAAACAACAAGCGCGAAGTGCTCCAGAAAATCCAGCTCATTGTCCGCTCCAATGCCATCGGAATCCCTCTCCTAGCCATCATTCAAGGATTTATCTCATTGTTCGGCTATTTGCTTTGCCATGCACCGAACCCGGTTCTAACGGCAATGCTTACCGGTTTCGCCTCCATCGTCCCTCTGGTAGGAACGGCTCTGGTATGGGTTCCGGTCACCGCTTATTTCTTCATCATCGGCGATTGGGTACACGGACTGATACTACTTGCCTACGGAGGCATCATCATCTCACAATGCGATAATCTCATCCGGTTCATCCTGCAAAAGAAAATGGCAAACATCCATCCGCTGATTACAATCTTCGGCGTGGTGGCAGGACTTCCCATCTTCGGCTTTATGGGCATCATTTTCGGACCGTTGCTGGTATCACTCTTCCTACTGTTCCTCGACATGTTCCGAAAAGAATACCTTACGAACAATTGACAATGGACAACTAATAACAGATATCAGTAACTCAAAAACTTAAAAACTCAAAAACTTAAAAACTCATGAAACTGAGACATTATGTATGGGCAGCCTTCGCGCTTGCCACCCTGCCGGCAATGGCAGAAGAGAAAGATGGATACAAGTTCAACACCGTAGTCCAGCAAAAGACGACCCCCGTAAAAGACCAGGCAATAAGCGGTACATGCTGGTGCTTCGCCACCACCTCGTTCATCGAATCGGAACTGCTGCGCCAAGGCAAAGGAGAATATGATCTCTCAGAAATGTTCATCGTGCGCCAGAAATACCTGAATCAGATGGCCGACAACTTCCTGCGCCACGGCAAGGGTAACGTAGGGCAAGGAAGCATCACCACCAGTTGGATGACTGCATTCAACCAAGTAGGTATCGTGCCCGAAGAAGTCTATACAGGCATTAACTACGACTCACCGGTACACAACCACTCCGAACTTGCCGGATACGTGGAAGCCCTCTCTGCAGAAGCAGTCAAACAAAGCAAGAACAGCCCCCAATACCAGCAGCTTGCCAATAGCCTGTTCGATATCTACTTCGGCAAACTCCCCGAAAAATTCACGTATAAAGGCAAAGAATACACCCCTGAAAGCTTTGCAGAAAGTCTGGACATCGACACCGACGACTATATCCCGCTCACCAGCTTCACCCACAAGCCCTATTACAAAGCATTCGAAGTGGAAATCCCCGACAACTGGGAGCACCAACGCATGTACAACCTTCCTCTGGATGAACTGATAAGCACAATGAACACGGCATTGGAAAACGGATACACCCTGTGCTGGGACGGTGACGTAAGCGAACCTGGGTTCTCGTTCAACAACGGAGTGGCAATCAATCCCGACGTAGAGAATGCCGACCTGTATAAAGACAGCGACCGTGCACGCTGGGGACAACTGAGCACAAAAGACCGGCTTGCCGAAGTATTCCATTTTAAGCGTCCGTATCCGGAAGTGAACGTCACTCCCGAAATCCGCCAGCAAGGCTACGAATCTGGGAAAACCACCGATGATCACCTGATGCACATCACCGGTATCGCAACCGACCAAAACGGCACCCGCTACTACATCACCAAGAACTCATGGGCAGCCGACGGGAACCGTTTCGGAGGATACCTGAACATGTCGGAAAGCTATGTCCGTGCCAAAACCATCTACATCCTGGTCCACAAAGATGCCCTCTCCCAAGAACTGAAGAAAAAGCTGGGGATATGATAACTATACCATATCATCGCCTGCCTTGGCAAAGGTGACACGGATGGTTTTATGGAACGGAATGAAGCGCGACACGATGGCTATCACCAGCGTCACGATGAACAGCCACCCCAGAATGTCCTTCAACGCCAGCAGCAGGCTTTGTTGCTGGAGCGTGGCATAAAGTGAAGAAGTCGCCATCTGTGCCGCTTCGGCATAACCGTGTCCTTGCCCTATTCCGCTGCTCAACGATTGGGAGAACCGCGATGCCGCCAGCGGGTCTGCCATCGTCAGGGTTTCCGATAACGAATGCATGTACTTTTGCTGCAGGTGGTAAAGCACGTTGCTGTAAAACGAAGTTGCCATAATCGGCGCCAGCACCGAACGGCTCAGTATCAGGAAAAAAGCATTCGAGAGCAGGAATTTCGGATTCAGGTCCTCTACCGAGAACAAGGCAAACGCGATAATCACAACCAGCATTCCCAGCCCACGGATAAACACGGGGAAAAACAGCATCTCATACGTGCTTTCCGGCGAAACCGTAAAATACAATATACCGAAAAACAGGGCAAAGCATGCCATGCCTCCGGCTATGAGGAAGCGGAAACGCCACCGTTGCCACCTGAACCACCAGAAGCAGATGAACGCCCCCAGCACATATCCCGGCAGCATCCATATATATAAAAGGTACGTACGCGCGGAATCCACTTGCAAGATGGAAGTCATATAGTTGGTGAGCAACGTGGTAGACGTGCTGAAAAACATCACCAGCATCATGTAGAGATATCCCACGATGGCTTTGGGCTGATACAAGGGAGCCAGATTGACGAAGGGCTTTTCGGCATGCGCCTGCAACCAAATGAAAAAGGCAATCAGTATGGGGCCGATAACCAGGTAGGCGCGAATCTTGAAAGAGGCCATCCAGTCGAGCATCTTCCCATAATCCGCCACGTACATCAGCATCAGCACCCCTACAGCCGCCACCAGCATTTCGCGCAGATGCAGTTCTTCGATCGGCAATCCCGTCCTGTCCTTGTCTTGCCGGAAGCAAATGATTACCGTCAGGACGCTCAGCAGCATCAGTGCCATTTCGAAATAATACATATACTTCCAGTCGTAATGGTATGCCAGTTCTGCCGTAAGCACCATCGAAAGCTGTCCGAACCCGAACACCAGCGGATAGAAATACGAGTAAAACTCGCTGCGTACATCCTTCGGGCTGAAGATGAATTTCACGATACGGATGAACCACAACATCATGAACCCCTTCAGGAAGCCGATGACAAAGCTTGCCACAATCAGGATATCCGCATTCTGTGAGCGGGCGCAAATCCAGCTCAGAAAGAACTGCAGGACAAGGTCGGCAAGCAGCAAAGGCTTCGCCGGAAAGGCAGAAAGCACTTTCGGTACAATGGGATAGCCGATTGCCATCCCTGCCGACGCGGCATAATAAGCCATCGTGATGTCCTCGGTATTCGTGCCCAGCGTATTCGACACCTCGAGCATGCTGCCCGTATAAGCGCCGTTGACCATCAATACCGGCAATATCACGATGAAAAGAGCAGCCACCGCCAGCCAGTCGGGCACCCACCTCCGCACGGGAAGTCCCAAACTCCTTACATCCATCATTTCCGCAAAGCCTCCGTCTCTACCATCATTCCGGCACGCAGATGCCGCATGTCGTCATCCGACGCGTCTTTCAAGTCGATGCGCACCGGAATGCGTTGCTGCACCTTTACGAAGTTTCCTGCCGAATTATCGGTCGGCACCAGCGAATACTTCGATCCGGTGGCTTCCGATATGGCCGTCACTTCTCCCCGGAACACCCTGCCCGGCAAGGCATCTACCTTGATGCGTACGGGCTGTCCGATGTAAATATGCATAATCTGAGTCTCCTTGTAGTTGGCGGTCACCCACTTGTCATCCCCTCTTACCAGATACGAAATGGTCTGTCCCGCCTGCACATATTGCCCCGGTTCCAGTGTGCGCCTGCCCATATACCCGTCGTAGGGGGCTATCAGTATCGTGTACGACAGGTTCAGCCTTGCCAGGTCGAGGTCTGCCTCCATGCGCAGGATGGTGGCCTCGGCGCTTACGGTCCGCTTGCTGGTTTCGGTATATTGCGACTGGGCGGCACGTTTTTGCTCCAGCAAAGCCTGATAGCGTGCTTGGGCTGCCTCGTACGATGCCTTTGCCTGCTCGAACTGCTGCTGGGGGATGGATTCTTCTTTCAATAACCGCTGGAAACGGTGATAGTCTTGTTCCAGTTGCCACAAGCGTGCCTTTGCCTCGGCAATGTTGGCGTCTTGCACCGCAATGTTGGCGTGCGAGGTTTCAATGCCCGAATGCAGGACATCTTGTGCTCCCCGTGCATCCAGCAAAGCCGCTTCGGCCTCTTTTACCCGAATCAGGTATTCGCTATTGTCCAGTACCAGCAACGTATCGCCTTTGTGCACATATTGGTGTTCCCTGAAACGCACTTCCTTGATATAGCCCGATGCCCGGACATTCAACGGAGCCACATACTGGTCGATAAAGGCATCGTTGGTTACCTCATAATTGAAATAACGCCAAAAATAAGTGGCGGTCCACCATAGTCCGGAACCGGCAAGGACGATGCACACCACGTTCAATATCCGGTTCCGCATACGTAACTTTCTCAGTCTTTCTCGTTTTATTCTTAGTTCTCCCATGATTTTTCGTTTTATTTCACAATCTTCCGCAGGCTCTTTCCAGTTGAAAATAAGTATAGATGACCTGCGTGCGTGCCGATGTAAGTTGCAGTTCCGCATTCAACCTCACCGCATTGGCATCCAGCAAGTCGGTCAGTATCGCCAGCTGGTTCAGATACCGGTTCTGCATAATGCGATAGTTCTCTTCCGCCTGGTGCACGGAAAGTTTCAAGGCATCTACCTGGCGCAAAGCTTCCCGGTGGCGGAGAAATGCCGTGCGTACCGTTACGCGCACCTGTTGCTTTTTCTGTTCTTCGGCATTCAGGTTCATCTGCACGGCAAACTTGCTTTCCTTCACCCGGTGATTGTTCTTATACAATGACGAGAGGGGATAAGAGACTGACAATCCGAAATTCCACGCATTGTTATACATGTCCGCCATTGTGCGCGACACGGGGCGTGCCAACGTATTCGAGGCATAAAGCGAAATGCTGGGCAAAGCTTCGGCCTTGGTCAGGCGAACCTCGTTTTTGGCTATTTCGGTCTGCTTGCGCAACAATTGCATGGCAGGGTCGTTCAGGTACGCCTCTTCTACGTAAGCGTCATACTCCTGCAATGCCACCGAACGCCGGAGCAAGGACGTATCGGGCAAAAGCATGCGGTTCTCGTCCAGTCCCAGCAAGATGTCGAGCTGTTGCGAAACCAGCGCCAGGCTGTTCTCGGTTTCGGTCAGCGACAGGCGGTCGTTCGTGAGCTGCATTTCACTGCGCAACACGTCGTTGTTCGTAATCAGGCCTTCCTTCTTCATCTGGCGGATATCTTTCAACCGAAGCTCTGATTCCTCGATGTTCCGCATCAGCACCTCGCGCTGCTTGTACAGGCTGAACAGGCTCATATACTGTTCCAGCAGTTCAAGCTTCACGTCGGCACGGTCGGAGGCGGAACGAAGTGCGGCGGCATGGGTCTGCAGGTCTGCCCTCCGGATGGCGTAGCGGATTCTTCCGCCTTCGTAAAGCGGCTGGGTAAAATCTATCGCATAGTTCTGCGACCAGTCGGGCGTGTCGGGACGCACGGCATCCGACAAACCGCGCTGGAATACCACTGGCTGCCCTACGACACCCCCGCGCAAGCCTATCTGCAAATCGGGCAAGCGCGAAGTGCGGGCAGTCTTGCCACGTTCGTATGCCATAGCCTCGTCCAAGGCATCTGCCTGAAGGCGCAAGCTATTCTCCACACCCAAGCGGAACAGTTCATCTACCGTCAGGAACAACGAGTCGGCAGGCTGGTCCTCTTTTATTCCTTCCTTTTCTGCTGCCTGCACATCTATGAAGGCAAGGGCGCAAACGCCCCAGAGCAACAGGCTAAACTTTTTCCAACACATCGCCGGTAAGTTTTAAATCAGCTGACATCGACTCTACCTTCTCCAGCCCTATGGCAATGCCGGCAGACTCGTAAATAGCATCCAGTGCAATGCTGATGCGCTTGTAAAACAAGCTCCCTTCTTCGCTCAGGAAGACCTGCTTGTTCCGGCGGTCGGAAGGGCTTTCCAGCCGGTACACATAATTCTTTTTCTCCAGATTCATTATCAGGTTCGACAATGCGGCTTTTCCTTTGGCAATACGTTCTGCCAGCACCTGCTGGGAGATGCCTTGTTCTTCCCACAAACACCGCAATACCTGAAGCATCTCGAATGTAATCCCTGCTTCTGTCTTTTTCAGAGCCCGTTGCACAGCACGCCTGAAGGTCATCCGCGTACGAAACAACTGCAACATCAGCTCCCTGAATGCAGCACTTTCTTTTTCCATAAAAACAATCTTTATCCTTTTCGGGGCGCAAAGATACGCATTCTTCTCGAATTAGTCAAATAGTTGACTAAATAAATCAAAAGCTATTCACCACACTCTCATTAAGAACAAACAAGTCTTTCATTGACTAGAGAATCATTCTTTTTGCACATAATAATGCAGGAAACACCACTTGGGGAACTTTGTAACCCCCTTTCAACTCCCTTATTGGCATCAATAATAAATGTGCATGACTTACTTTACCAACCTGCCAAACGCACTTTATGCGTAGGAGCCGGAAATGCTTTATCGATGTCATGCAGGTCTTCTTCCGTCAAGGATATGTCGAGGCTTCGGGCATTCTCCTCCACATGGGCGATGCTGCTTGCTTTGGGAATAGCGATGACATTCTGTGTACGCATTACCCACGCCAGCATGATTTGTGTGGAAGTGGCATTATGCCTGCGGGCAATCTCTATCAGCGTCTTGTGGTTGCGCAACCGTCCTTCGCCCAGCGGCGTGTAGGCCATGACGGGAATACCGTGCTGCTCGCTCCACGGGATAAGGTCGTATTCGATGCCCCTGTCTTTTAGGTTGTAGAGCACCTGATTGGCGGCGCAGTCCTTTCCGTGTGGTAAAGAAAGAATATGTTCCATATCGTCCACATCCAAATTACTCATGCCCCATTGCCGGATCTTTCCTTCCTGCTGCAATTCCACCAAAGCACGGACGGTTTCGGAGAACGGATAACGCCCTATCCAATGCAGTAAGTAAAGGTCGATGTAATCCGTGCCGAGCCGCTGGAGACTCCGTTCGCAAGCCCGCTTTGTTCCCTCGTAGCTGGCATTGCTTGGCAATACCTTGCTGACGATGAACGCCTGTTCGCGGCAACCGCGCACGGCTTCGCCTACGAGGTCTTCCGTGCCGTACATTTCGGCGGTATCTATTAATGTCAGCCCCAAGTCAATGCCCCGGCGCAGGGCTTGTATTTCTTCGTTGCGCCTGCGCCCCATCTGGTAGGTGCCTTGTCCGAGCGGGCAGACTTGCTGCCCGTTTCGGAAAGTGACATGTTTATCCATATCGCTCATCATTTCAGGTTCTCGCGGTAGAACGCCTCTATCTTGTCGAACGGTATCTTGTCGAAGTTGTCGTAGAGGTCGGTGTGGTTGGCGCCGGGGATAATCAGCAGTTCCTTGTTGTCGCCGGTCAGCTTCTTGTAGGTGTCCTCGCTGAAGTAGCGCGAATGAGCCTTCTCCCCGTGGACAAGCAGTACGGCACTGCGGATTTCGCCTGCGTAGGACAATATCGGCATGTTCAGAAACGAGAGTGTTGAGGTCTTGTTCCATCCGCCGTTGGAGTTAAGCGAACGCTTGTGGTAGCCACGTTCCGTCTTGTAGTAGGCGAAGTAGTCCTTCAGGAATTGCGGAGCATCGTCGGGCACCACATCGGGCAGGCCTCCGGCAAGCTCATACGAGCCGTTGCGATAGTCTGCTGTACGTTGTGCATTCAGTTGGCGGCGCAGTTCGTGACGTGCGTCGGCATTATCGGCGGCATCGAAATAGCCGTTGGCATTGACACGGCTCATGTCGTACATGGTGGCGGCAACGGTGGCCTTGATGCGGGTATCGATGGCTGCGGCATTGACTGCCATGCCACCCCAACCGCAGATGCCGAGAATACCTATCTGTTCCGGGTTCACATCGTCACGGGTAGAGAGATAGTCCACTGCTGCACAGAAGTCCTCGGTATTGATGTCGGGTGATGCTACATAACGGGGCTGACCGCCGCTCTCGCCTGTGAACGACGGGTCGAAGGCTATTGTGAGAAAGCCGCGCTTAGCCAGTTCCTGTGCATACAGTCCGGATGCCTGTTCCTTAACAGCTCCGAACGGACCGCAGACAGCTATGGCAGGCAATTTGCCCGTTGCACCTTTAGGCACATACAGGTCGGCGGCAAGCGTGATGCCGTAACGGTTGTGGAACGTGATTTTACTGTGATTCACTTCGTCACTCAGAGGGAACACCTTGTCCCATTCTTGCGTTAAATTCAATTTTTCTTCCATAATGTTATTCGTATTAAGTTGATTTTCTTGTGCCATGAGGCTGCCCGTGCCGCAGAGGCAGGCGAGCAAAGCCGTGCAGATTGATTTCATTGCTGTTGTTTTCATATTCTTCTGTTGTTTAGATTATCAATACCAGTCATGTTTCTCGTTCCGGTCGAGTGCGTCAATGCGTGCCATTTCTTCCGGTGTCAGTTCGAAGTCGAACACGGAGATGTTCTCTTTCTGGTGGTCGGGATTGCTCGAACCGGGGATGATCGCCACGCCGTGCTGCAAGTCCCAGCGCAAGATGACTTGTGCAGGAGACTTGCTGTGCGCTTCGGCTATCTCCTTGAGGGTTTCGTTGCTGAACATCGCCTTTGTATAGCCTCTGCCGCCGAAGGGATACCACCCCTCTATGACAATGCCGTTGCGGTGCATAAATTCCCTCACCTCTTTCTCCTGATAGTAAGGATGAATCTCGTTCTGCGTCATCACGGGCTTGATGCTCACTTTCGGCAGGAACTCCGTCATCTCCTTTATATAATAGTTGGACACGCCAAGCGAGCGTATCTTGCCTGCGGCCACGGCTCGCTCCATTGCTTTGTAGGCTTCCACGTCATTGTCGCCCGGATGGTGCAGCAGCATCAAGTCCACATAGCCAATGTTAAGTCTTGCAAGAGAGGCTTCGATGGCTTCCTCCGCGTGGCCGAACTCGTTGGGATAAAGCTTGGTGCAGATGAAGAACTCCTCACGGGGCACTCCAGAGCGGCGTATCGCTTCGCCCACTTCCTCCTCGTTTCCGTAGAACGTGGCGGTGTCGAACTTGCGGTAGCCCAACTTGATGGCGGAGAGTATGGCGTTGATGCACTCGTCCCCGTGCAGGCTGTATGTTCCCAAGCCGAGTATGGGCATGGTGTAGCCGCTGCTGAGCGTGATGACGGGCGGCTTGCCGTTCTCGCCCGTGGTCAGGTCAAACAAGCCTTCGCCGCTTACCACGGTATCATTTGCGTTCACATCGCTGCCACCAGTAATCTCATTTTCCGTCGTCTGCTGATGCGTTCCGTCCGTGCCGCAGGCGTTTGCTGACAAAGCCATGCAACACAGCATCGTGAAGAATAACAGTTTTCGTTTCATCATATCCTAATCGTTTGATTTCTTATTACGATACAAAGATACGCCGAAAAAGCTGCCGCATAATTGCTGTGAGGCTCAAATAGTATTGGTGAAAAGGTCAATTTGCAAAGTGTATATTTGTCGTAACTGCACAAAAAATCCCGCAACGCGAGGACATCGTTGCGGGATTTTTTACAGGTATAGGATTATTCGCTATAGCCCACCATCCTCATTATCTTCGGGCACCTGCGTCTCATCGCTTTCCTTGCCCAGCCATTCCATGAAGGTGATGCCTTCGTCGGCAATCAGTGCGCGGGTGTAGCCGCCGCTCATGTTGCGGGTGCGGTCGGGCGTGAACTGCACACGCAGGCCAGTAATCTGGTCACTGCTCACTTCCTCTTTCGTAGCAATGCCGTTGCCTGCCGAAACGGTGGTGTAGCGGAACCAGCCCAGTCCTTCAAAATGCACGGCACGGCTTTCTTTCATGAAATCCGCCATAATGTTGGGCAGGGCACGGAGCACGGCGTGAGTGTCGGCGGGCGACACGGTTGATTCACGTGCGATGCGGTTGGCAAGTTCCTGCGTCTCCACAGGTTTGCCCACGGTGACGCTGCGGGGATACCACAGGTCGTTGATTGATTGCTTGCTTTACTCGTTTCCAGAATATCATACAAACCTCCTTTCTTGTGTCTTTCGTCCTTCCTTATCAAACGCCTTTGCAACCGATTGACTGACAAGCGGTTGTCTTTTGTCCCCGACGAGCACCCCTTTTGTCCCCGACGAGGAGGTCGTGTGTTCCTGACGGGAAATCGGGGTGTCTGCGGGCAGGTTGTCGCTTAGATAATTCTTGACAGAAAGGCGGGTTAAACTTAAAATTGTTTTGCCTTTACCTGTTTCGTTTCTCACCACTTCACCGGTTCATTCAGAATCACGCCATCGGTTGCGTCTTCTGCCGTGAAGGTGTTGCCCCGATACTGCACGCAGAGCATTACGAGCGGAGTTGTCCCGTTGTTGCGTACGCTGCGCTTACCGTCGGGAGACACGCGCACCACGCTGCCTTCTTCAACGGGGAACACTTGCCCGTCCACTTGGAATTCACCCTTTCCCGCAAGGAAGAAATAAAGTTCCTCATGGTTCTTGTGGGTATGGAGGAATCCCGTTTCCGTTCCCGGCTGGAACATCTGGAAGGAGAACTCGCTGCCCGTTGCTTGAAGTGCCGCGCCTCCAAACACCTTTCCCGGAATCTTCACTTCGGGCGAAAGCTCTATCACATAGTCACTCAGTTCACTCAGTTTGCCAACGCTTATTGCGCTGAAGTTTTCGGCTGCTGCCACGTTCTTAATTTCTTTCATTTCTGTAATTTTTTTATAAGGTTTATAATTTGATGGTTTCCCCGTCTTCCGGGATAAGCAGGCGAGACATATCGACACCGTGATGCAGTGCCTCGTTACGCAGGATGGCGCGAGTGGTCTGCCCGTGATCCGTAGCATCCATGTGGACGGCTATCAGCTTGATGTGTACAGGCAGTTCATCAAGCATTTGCATTACCTCGGCTTCATCGGGGATGATGCAGCCGTCTACCTTGGAGAACTCCGGGAAGACCGCTCCGCCGCTGTTCACCACGATATAGTCGGGCTTGAATCGCTCCACCGTTTCGCGGATGCAGGCTTCCCATTTGCAATCGCCCATGATATAGACCGTAGGAAAGCCCTCTGCCTTCAGAACATAGCCCGACACAGGTCCCATTATCTCGCCAATCTTGCCGAAACCGTGATGGCCGCTCACACGATGAATGGCCATATCCTCCACTGTCGTCTTGTCTTCGATTACCTCCACCCGGGTAAAGCCGTCCTGCTCCACCGTCGCCTTGTCTTGCGGCTGAACATAATAACGGATGTCTTTAGGCAGATGTTGTTTCACGGTTTCATCGTAGTGGTCGGGATGAATATGGGTCTGCAACACCATGTCCAGCCCTTCGGTTATTTCACTGACGGGCATGGTCAGATGTACACGTGGGGTCTTATACACGCCGATTGCCGACTGCATGCTTCCCTTATCAGCAAAGAACGGGTCGACAAGGATGTTATGCCCTGCATAATTGATTCTTAAGGTGGCATTGCGCACCAATCGGATAGTTGTTGTTTCCATTATCTTCTATGTTTTATAGTCAAAAAGAAATGGTTTGCGAATTAGACAAACGGAATTTAAGAGTCAGAA
>ERZ779645.133-NODE-133-length-45694-cov-6.540174_pt1 | contig 45694 bp, 73 predicted proteins | sample MGYA00511103_ERZ779645 | MGnify/ENA primary metagenome ERZ779645 (study PRJEB29588, sample SAMEA2158521) | human gut metagenome | biome: human gut; feature: human-associated habitat; material: faeces | place: Denmark | collected 2008/2010 ...
CTGAATAAAAAGGGGCGATAACTATGAGCGTCAACGAACCGTTGTATAACTTTGCGCGGGCATTCGCAGACCGCGGTTCAAACACTGTAACTGTCAAGGTTAACGGAAATGTAATAGGTACTCTTAGTATGTCATGGAGCACTACAAAGGCAGGTTCAAAGGGCCACTATTGGGGAAACACAAAATCTAGTGCAGCAGCTAATACGTGGGCTTATAGTATCGAACAAGGTGCCACGATAGAGCTTACCAGCAGCGGCGGAACAAAGTTTAGCAGCTGCGCCCTACAGGTAACGCTTGGAAACTAAATCAATCAGAAAGGATGTTAGACACATGGAATATTACTCTAATGTTGTCAAGGCTATGATAGCGCGCAGCAATGCACGGGCGGCAGACATTGCCGACAAAATACAGGCCCGCGCTTATTATCAATTTCAATACGTTCCGCCAGCAGGACCACTGCCCGGCTGGTCAATGGAACAGCAGACAGAGGACGCTATAAATGAGATAGGCAACATCGCCTATTCGTCGAACGAGATAGCAAGGGAAGCGCGAGAGATTGCGCAGCAGGCTTACAACGCAGCGCAGGCAGCTATAGAAATGGCCACTAATGCCATAACAGCTGCGCAGAACGCACAGCAAAAAGCGGATACTGCGCTTAATACTGCTAACACGGCAGTGACTAAAGCTGATAACGCACAGGCCAGTGCCGACGCTGCACAAAAGGCGGCCGACGCTGCACAAAAATCAGCGAACGACGCACAAACCGCTGCTGACAACGCGCAGTCTACAGCTGATACTGCCATTGAAAACGCTTCACAGGCACTATCAGCGGCTAACGAGGCTAAAGCTTCTGCCGATCAGTCTAACCAGCGATTAGACGTCTTGGAGCCTATAGTTGATACACTGCGCTGGTACGAAAACATTTCGGATAATATCGACTTCAATACACGCGTAGAACTGGAAAGGGCGTTCCTTCAAGGCACGGCCAACACTAACGGCCCTGTTGCGGGTCCGGGCTGGCTGGATGTTGACGACGATTATAATGAAACTTATATCCGACAGAGGTTTATCGCACAGGCTGACGGCGTATGTTATGTCCGTTTCGGCACCATTGTACCCGACAGTAGCCCTATCGAGGTAAGCAGCTGGACAGGCTGGGTAAAATATGCGCTTGCCAGCGAATTGACTTCTGCGGTCGAAACGATTAATAACAGTATCACATCAATCAACGGAAAAATCACCACTATCAAGGGTGATATAACAAGCATTGAAGGAGATATCACAGAACTGCAAGGAAGCCTTGGCAGCGCCGAGGGCAATATTACGGCCGTAACAAATGCGCTGGACGCGCACAAGGCCGACTACGATAACCCCCATAAAGTAACTGCCGCACAGCTGGGACTAGCAACGGTTTATAAATATAATGGGTCCGTTGAAACATACGCCGACCTGCCGACCAGCGGGCAGCAAGTAGGCGACGTTTACAACGTCAAGCAAGCAGACCCCGACCACAACATAGAGGCAGGCGACAACGTGGCATGGGACGGAACCACGTGGGATATCTTGGCTGGTGATACCGACCTTAGCGGCTATGCACAGCTTAATTCGGCTAACACTTTTACAGCAATGAACGCTTTTCGTGCTAACATTGCAGTTTCTAACGGTACAGCGAGCGGAACGGGCGGGACTATTAGTTTTGGAATTTCTCCAACTGGTGAAACTGTTCAGGCAAAAATAAGCACCGATACATTAGGTGGATTGTTTTATAATACTAGTACCAATCAGCCGCACGTATTCAGAGTCGGTAATAATTTTAATAGTTTCGTAATAAGAGATAACGGAACAACAATGTCGTTTTCTAATAATAATAATATCTTTGCAAATGTTACTGACGCTTCAGGCGTCGCTAACTGGCTGGGTAACGCAAAAACAGCGACCAAGCTTGCCGCTGCCCGTACTATCAACGGTGTACCGTTCGACGGGACGCAGGACATCACGATAGAAGCTGGACAAGGTATATTCTTGCCCCTGACAGGTGGAACGGTTACAGGACCGATTTACTTACCGTCTGCTACTCCCACTACCGACACGCAGGCAGTCACCAAAAAGTATGTTGATGACAGCGTGGCCGGGGCTGGTGGCGGCGACGTCACGGCGGCTGGGAACAACAACTTCACCGGCGTAAACACGTTCAATAATTCTACCAACTTTAAAAACTACATAGCTGTAGCATTCGGCGAAGGCAGTTCGGCGTCGGGTGCTATCAATTTAGGCCGCATGTCTGGCAGCACCGTGCAGGGCGCAAGTCTAACTGGTGTATCAACTGGCCAGCTTAATTTGACGGCGGGAACCGGGAAGAATGTAGTTCTTCAAAGCAGAGAAGCACAAACCGCTGTAGACATAGCCGAATTCGCAACGAATCAAGCTACTATCTATCCGGACACATTGCAGATAGGAAGCAACTCAATGGCAGAATCGGTGGGTATCAAAAGAAGCGCGTCAGGTACTTACACCATTACGCTTTTTGACAAGCTTGTTAACGTCGCCCGGTTTAATGGTACTACCCATGAGGCGTCCTTTGACGCAAACGACGTGACTATTAACAGCGGCAAAAGCTCAACTTTCGCGATAAAAAATGCTGACCAGACCATACTGGACTATGACGGAATAGCAATGCACTTGAGGACAGGAGACTCTAACATCGGTTTAGAGTTAGGTTCGGGTACTAGCGGGTGGAATTTACAGTGTCCCGCTAACACAAACGACGTAAGAGTTGCACGGCAGTTGTACGTGGGCAGTCAAGGCGGCACTGGCAACGGCGTTATCCGCGCAGCTAACACAGAAAACTGCCTGTACTTCTGCGGTACGGCCGAGAATACTTACTACTCAACGCCGAATACCGGGAATATCATAAGTTACCAACCAGCAGCAAACGTCTATCTGATAAACACATCCATAAATAACGCTGCAAGTCTTACCATGAATTTTTCAAACATGAGCTTCCACGCCACTGTAGGCAGTGTGCCGTACATGTGTAAAACTTTAACTTTCTGGTTTGCAACCGGCGCAACTGCACCAACTGTTACATGGAAGTTCCCAAGCGGTGCAGCGGTTTACTACCCGAAGGGCGTAGCTCCGTCACTAACAGCAAACGCCAGCAATATCATTAATGTAGTCGCTATCGTTGATGATACGGATAGCTTTAGTATCCAAGTCTGTGACGTGGCAGCGTTGCCATATAGCGGCTAAAAGGAGAGTGAGAATATGAAGTACACAAGAACAGTATACGTTTATAAGGGAGAGCAGTATAAAACTATCACCGAGATACGCCGTTTGCCGGACTTGATGAATACCTCTATCCCGAATAACCCGACGGATGAACAACTTGCAGCGCTGGGCGTAACGCGCGAGGAAGTAATGGTGTCACTGGCAGAAGCGAAAAGTATCAAGCTTAACGAGCTGTACGGGATTTATGAGCTCCTGCGTGATAAGCCAACGAAGTACAAGCAGGGCGACAGGACATTTTACTTCGACCGCACGGCCGCGGATATTAACAAATTCAATTCGGCCTATAGCGTAGCTCAAATAAAAGGAGAGCAGGGCTTTGGGGTCAAGGACGAAGAAGGTAACAGTGTATGGGTGATGTTGTCGAAGTCCGACTTTGAAAGCGTACTGCTTATTAGCAGCAACGAGCAGACGGAAGCATATAACACCTTCTATGCGCTGCGTAACAAGGTGGAAACGGCCGAAACGGTCAAAGACGTTATAGCGATTGTTTGGCCAAACATCTGGCCAGAAAGCAAATAAAGAAAAAGCCCCGAAATTCGGGGCTTTTTTTATGTAAAGGCGAAATAAAAGTGTTGACAATACACAGAGGGGGGTATATAATATAGGCATAGAACATAGAAAGGAGTGATTACGTGCAAGTAAAAAGCGATATAATTCAGGGCGTTATAAACCGAGCTAAAACAGCAGTTAGAAACTTCGGGGAGAACGCACAAGTTGAGCTTCCGGCCGAACTGGTCAAAAACATCTGCCAGAACTTGAACGCCGAACGGTATCGACTGGCCAAGCTCAACAAGAAGTATTCAGCTTTAAAACAGCAAGTAAAAAAATGAGGTGAAAAGATGTTAGGTAAGTATATCAATCAATTTATGGCCGACAACGAGCTATCAGTCAACGAAGAATTTTTTATAGAGAACATGGATGGGAATAGGGTACTAATCGGCTGTGCTGACCGTTACAAGATAGAAGACGTTGACGGCGGAATATTAACAGCTGCCGTAATGAACGAAAAAGATAAACCGCCTGCTATGCTTTTAGAAGCTGCGCTTATCGACCTGTTACGGGAAAACTACTTAGTTAAAAAGAAGCCTTTTTATCCAGTAGTCGGAGAATATTATTACTACATCAGTCCGAGCGGCAATGTAATATACACAAACTTTACTGGATGTGCAGAGGACCTTTTGCTATGTAAATACATCGGCGTTTACAAAACCGAAGAAGCGGCGAGAAAAAATGTTTCACGGTGCCTAAAGCTTTGGGAAGAAGTCAAAAGAAAATGAAGCTTAAAGATATAAAACTTAAAACGTGCCCTTTCTGTGACGGTGAAGGGGTGCTTATCCACAGCAAGCCGGACGATGGCTATATTTATTCAGAAGGCGTCCATGCGTTTGTAAAATGCAAAGAATGTGACGCATGTGGACCCATGCCGGACGTTGAGTATAACCATGCTGCAAGCGGAAATCCGGGCAGACTGAAAGCAATCAATAAAGCTATTGAGCTGGCCGTAAAGGGCTGGAATCGTAGAGATGGGAGTAAGGCGAATGGGTAAAGAATACAGCTATCTTAGTAACAGCTATATGTCCAGCTTAATCAATGAAATAAATAAACATGCCAAATATGGCTGGCGGCTTATAAATGTTTTTCACGACGGCTGTGAATTTATAGCCGTTTTTGAGCGGGGATAAAAAGAAGGGAGAGATATAACGATGTCACCAGATGAAAGAATCAAGGAGCTAAAGAAGCAAGGGTACATTTCCGGCGTTATGGCCGGGAAAAGGATTAGTGAGCGTATGCAAGTTATTCCGGACTTATGCGCCTATAACTGGCAGAAGCTTTATCAACACTTGATGGACAACGCTAAAAACTATGTGTTAGCCGAGCCAGTAGACGTATATGGTACTTTACGCTGGTACTACAATGAAAACGACCTGTTAAACTGGATTGTTATCAACCTTAATAACAGTTACTGGTTGAAACGTCATTTCTTAAAGAAAGAGGCCGAGAAATGCTAAAAACGGGCGATATCATTTACAAAGTTACATTAGAAGGGTATGATATCCCTTGTGTAGTGGTCAAAAAATATAAAGTTGGACAACGCCTATCAAAAATAGATGGGACAGAGGGCGGCGGATATTTACTAAAACTTGCAGTTCGTGCGGACCAATATTTATATTTAGGCGACTATATAGAAGATAGCGAACAAACATTTGTAAATTTAGGAATACGGCCTTACAGCGACACGTATATTTTAGATGATGATTGTGAAGTCCTTGAACAACGTCTTCATGAAATTACTAATATAAAGGTGGAAGAAAAATGATTGACTATGAAAAACTGTTAGACGCTTTGCAAACTATTCAGAATGAATGTGCTAAATACAAATGCTGTACAGATTGCCCATTCTTCGTTCAGAGTGAAGATATCAACTGCGGCATTCTCTCTAGGAATCCTGTCAACTGGAAGTTGAATAAAGTCCACGTTATAAGGTTGATTAATCAATGAAGACTATCTGAAAGGATGATGAAAAATGGAAATCAAAATCAAGTTATTACCGGGCGGGAAAATGCCGACCAAAGGAACAGCAGGAGCGGCAGCGTTTGACTGCTATGCAAGAGAAGATATTGATGTAGAGGATTTCCCCAGACTAATTGGGCTAGGCTTTGCGTTGGAGCTGCCCCCCGGTTATCACGCTAAAATATTTCCCCGTAGCAGTACGGGCTTAAAAACTAACCTTAGGCAGCCGAATAGTTGCGGGATTATTGATAGCGATTATAGAGGAGAAGTAAAAGCTATGTATGAAAGTAAATTAAATGCTTCGTATGAGGGTGGCTGTGGGTGCACAGTTCAACACATCAAAGCAGGCGACCGTATAGCACAAATGCTCATTGAGCGTAACGTAGATGTTGAATTCGTGGTAGTGGACGAGCTTTCAGAGACCGACAGGGGAGCTGGCGGCTTCGGAAGTACCGGAGTGAGATAAATAGGATGTGTTTATATTGATTGAGTACGTAAAAGTTAAACATGACGAAGAATGTTATATTTGCCATTCAAGGGAGAATGTAAAAACGCTTCGAGTGGCTGCCGACGGTAGTAATGCCGCAAATACCATTGCTTTCTGCGATAAATGCGCAGGAGCAGTTAGCCGTGTGTTAAATACTCCAATGACTTTTGAAAGGTCATTGGACGGTGAAGTTGTATGCCCGCATTGCAGAACGATTATCGGTTTTGACGATGATATAGGATATTTTTACGACGATACTTTTTACTGTGAGTTTTGCGGCCAACGGCTGAAAAGAGGGATAAAATGAAAAAAGCGTTTATCTGCCCGCATTGCAAAGAAGCCGCAGGCTGGCGTGAAGAAACTCCTATACATAGGCATTATTCAGCATTTTTTGATAAAGACGGGATTTTTTTCGACGAGTACTATTCGGACAATATAAGTTATGATTATAAATTAACTACCATATGTTTTTGAGTATAAAGTAGAAGCCGAAAACAGGGCGCTGGCAGAAGTTAAAGCAAAAGAACTCTATAAAGACTATAAAAACAGCAATGATTTTTTCACTCCTTCGGATGTATCACATGTAAAAGACACTTTTAAAATTGTACCCGCTGTATTGGTTGATATAAGAGAGGCACTGAGCAAAGAGTGCGCACAAAAGGAAGGTAAGTAGTATGACTAACTTGGACAAAATACGTACAATGCCCCCGGAAGAATTGGGGGCATTTTTATCAAACCTAGTAGCCATAGAGGATTGTTTTGAATGTCCTATACGCGACGTTTGTAACGAGCGTATGGTAAACCCCAACAACGAGGCATTTCATACATGTGAACTGTCGTTTTATCACTGGCTGCAACGGGAGTATAAGCCGGGATACTTTGAAAACCAATAGGAGAGTAGCGCCATGATTACCGCAGAAAGCAAAGCAAAGTTATTTGAAAAAACCTACGACGCCTATTTGCTAGCGCAATCCGTGACGCGCGTCTATGGCATTGAAAGCCCCCCCGGTAAAAGCGCAATGAAAAAGCTGCGCGCAGAGATGAAAGCCTGTAGCGATAGGGACCTGCTGGATGAATACTTAGACTATCAGAACCGGGAGAATAAGCGGATAGAATCTATCTGGGGAGAGTGGTAAGCAGCTGGACAGGCTGGGCGATTGATTAGGCACTTTCTTAATACGTTCGAGCCTGACATAACCGTGAATCGCTTTAGAAAGCGCTGTAAGGAACTACAAAAAGACCTTCGAGAAGATGTGCCGCACAAGGTACTATATAGCAGCAGGGGTACACGGTATTACTGGTTACAGGAAAACGTGCTATCCTTTCTGCGTAACCGAATTAATGTAAAATCGATTGATAAGTGAAAATGACATAAATAAAACGCCTCGAATTCGAGGCGTTTTATTATTTCTTTATTTCTTCCGACCCAATGGCCGACCTATACCCGGTTGGCGGCAGTCATCACAGTATGTATACATTCGCTTCCCGTCCGGTCCTTGGCGGTGATTAGAAACTGACCAGCCAGAATCACGGGCAAAGGTTATCAGTTTTCCCATAGTAGTGAATTTCGTCGTAAGTAATTTACCACAGTTTTCACAAACGCAACCAGCTATAAACACTTAAATCACTCCTTATTTATTCGATAATGCTTTATTCCGGCAAGACATGCAAAGCGCCTTACCTGTCTTTTCTACTGATATCCTGCGCACAGTTTGCGATATCTCAACGCCACAATTTAAGCACATATACGGACTAGGCGCGCTTCTGACATTTACAGCGCCAGAATTGCCGTCAGAAGGTTGCGAAACGTTCCGCACTTGTGATTGCCCTTGTGGGGACGGTTGGACGCTTCTAGGGGTAGCCTGTGCGTTCTGTACAGGCTTTTTAGTATATTGTACAGGTGCTTGTGCCGCTTCCGGGTGCTGTTGGAGATAAGACGTTTTTAAACTGGCCGGATAGAAGAAACGGCCGGATCCGTTGGCGTCCAGAATAACCAGTTCTGTAATCTCTCTATCTTCGTTATAGGCGATATGCCCAACGTGGAAGCTTACCCCAAACGCGATTTTGATTTTTTTACCGTCTATAGACGCTTCGTTCTGGGCCAAGTTAAATGTGATATTCGGCGCTGTATAAAGTTCTCGACCTGAGCCCCAATTTACAGCGGCCCTCTTGAAGCAGTCAGACGCACGGCCTTTTTCTGCCTGATAGTTGGACGCTACGCCTACGTCTTCCTTGCAGACCCAACATTTTTTGTCGTGGTCCCATACCTCAATCGAACAGAAAAGCTCGTTGTTTATCAGCGTGTGTTTGCGCTGCCAGTTCATCGGCCCGAACATTGCGTCAAGGTACTTCATATCAACACGGGCGTTTTTATAAAGCAGCAGCCGACATTTGACGTATGAGCTGTTGTTATAGTTCATCTCCCGCAAGTCGTCGATACGTACATCTATATCGCTGGCTTTCAACAGCGGGAACTTGATTTCATCAGTCATAACAATCACCTACCCTTTATTTGATATTTTAAGTTCGATACCGTGATGATAGTAAGCCTCTTTAATCGCCATTGCGTAAACGTCTGGCGGTGGGGAATCCTGCCCCGCTATGCCGTATTCTTCACACAGCTGACGGAATGTGCAGCCTATCTTTTCATTCATCACAAGCGCAACAAACTTATGGAGCGAGTTTACAACGTAGACTTCATTAGGTCCGTAAGGCTTTTTGTTTTTGTCCATGTGTCGAAGACATACTAACATCAGAACACCCCCAACACTAGAATCAATACAAACAGCCAGAATTCAGGTTCATATACACGCCTTGGATTTAATATGAAAAACACTACATCGGCCAAAGCGTCAATCACACGCCAGAACGGCCGAGCGATAAAACTATCATAGGCCACGCACAACAAGCCTATCCATATCCATTTTTTACTTACTTTATTCAAATTATTCACCTGCCTTTGATATGATTATACAACTTTAGTACCAAATAATCAAGAGGGGGTATAAAATAAATTTTAAAATATAACCCCGACCGACAAGCAGCCGAGGTCATACCGGAGGAAGAATGAAAAAATGAAGGGAGAGAGGCAGACAAGTTAGCTACCGTTATTAATATAACACATAAAAAGAAAAGCGCCATTCTCCGAGTACGAACCAGAGATGGCGCTTTCCCCGTCTGGAACACCGCTTTATACTACCCTTGTTCTGGGTCCCTGTATCAAAGCGCAGACTAATTGAAGAACGATATATTTATTAGGAGTTGCACAAGTAAAGTTTAAACCCAAACCGGGACTGTGTCAACATAATTTTTTCGTACATGAGAAAAGCAGCGAAAAAACGCGAAAAACGGAGTAAAACAGAGATTAGCGGAGATTTCGGGAGCTGGGGGGGAAGAGATGCGCTAAAATTTAAGATTGACGCTTCCGGCGGCAGCGACTATAATCAAAGAAGGCAAAAAAAATAGAAGCCGTTTTAAAATGCTCGCTAGACATTTAAAACTTCAAACCGTTTAAAACTTCAAACTGTGACTTCAAACTGTGACTTCAAACTGTGACTTCATAAGGCCAGTGTATACCGGTTTATGACTTCTACAACTACATGAACTCGATTTTAAAAAATCTGAATCATGGAGCCTACTTTAGTTTTTCCCAAAACAGGGCCGGTTTAAGCTTCTGTAACTATTCTATCAATATCGACATACATTGTCAACAATTATATAAAAGCAAATGGCGACTTTATCTAAAACTAAATAACAGAAACCGCTTTAACAGCGACTAGGCGTACACAGACCTAGTATAAAAAACTGTTGGTCCTGCAATGTGCCAAGTATATAAAATCATTGCCCCGCATGTATGAGCGCAGATATAAGTACATGTGCTGTATAGGTTATGATAAAGGGCCTATACAGGCGAGACGGCAAAGGCCTATCGTGGTACCGTGTGCAGCGGTTAGGGAGCCATACCCTATAAAATGCACGGCTGGCGGCTACGGGTGCGAAAGCACGGGGGAAAAGCACAGAGCTAGGACGTAGAGGTGTGATGATGTGCAGTATTTGCCAAAACCTATACAGCGACGGCGGGGACTACCTGTTTTTACTTTATAGAAAATCCCTTATTTACGCGATTAAGACATACTATATACTTGTCTTTTTCGTGGTAAGGGGTTTCTATGCCTACCAGCTCAAACAGGGACATCAAAAACCATCAAAGCCTGTGGACAAATGCACTATAGTGTATTAATATATACTTATGTAGATACACGCAAGGAGAGTGCAAAAGATGAATCAAGAGAGAAAATATGAAGATACTTTCAAAGTCCTGCCCAAATGGACAGCAGGCAGAAAGTTACTACTAAAGAAGCTGGAAGCAGCTACACCGCTTAATCGGTTTATAATTAAGAAGATTTACAGCGAATACAGCAAAAAAGGTCTCTGGCCTGCTGAACTTGCACGACGTTCCGGTGTTAGATATGGTACGCTGTCCAAGTTTGAAGTAGGCAGAACGGAAACTTTATCAATGAAAAATATCACTAAAGTTGCTAACGGCTTGGGCATGACTGTTTCAGAGTTTTTCGAGGGACTGGAAGACGAGCCTGGCTATAGCGAATATATCGACAGGGAGAAAAATTCAAAATAAAAGTGTTGACAATGTATACAGGGGGGTATATAATATAGACATAGAAAGGGGGAACAATAGACGAGACCCAACAGAAGAATAATAATACAGAAGGCACGAAAAATATTAAGCTGTGATATAGCGGCTGCTATATTTATCCTGTATGGAATATGGCTTGTATATTTATTAGTAAGGTGGATTGAATGAAGAAAAAAGAGATGTTTTTGTTAGTTTGTCTGGCAATTATTATGCTGGCAGCAGCCGCAGCTGTTATCTCTTTTGGGTGGAGTTACGGCGGGGCACTGGCAGAGGCTATTGTTGAGCGCGACATATGGCGTTCAGGTATGATTGTGAGGTGATGTAAAGTTGCCAATGATAAAACAGTATGACTACGTAAACGCTTACTGCGTGAGCGTGGCCAACCGTGAAGACCTAGAAAGTGTAGTAACATTCGCTTACAACTACAGCGAGGCCAGAGCACTGGCGAAAAAGTTTTTTAAAGAGCGTGACAAAACTGTTGGATATTCCCTTCTGCGAGCGCAGAAAATAATTAGTGACGTTCCGAAAAATCTTAATGGCAAGTTGTGCGCTAGTAAGGATGATGAAGGATATCCGCTTTTAGAAAAAAACGGTTACGCTTTTGAGTAATCAGTTAGGGGGTCAGGAAATGAAAGGATTGGACTATTTAAGAATGTCGTTCGGCAATGTTGACGCTAAACTTCCACCGCTCAAGGAAGTAAAGCCGCAACATCCGCTTGGCAAGTTTAGCGACTATGAAGACGCTTTAGACGAACTTTGGATAAATGTTTTGGCAAAGCTTACGCCGGAGCAGCGGGAAATCATTTTCCGGCGTTGCAGCCGTAATCTTAGAAGCTGGGAAAAGATGAAACACTTACATGCTTTTTTCGGAGTTGGCGGCTTTCACCGCTTCTATATTAAAGACTATGTAGGCGGCGCTGCAATGCTGCTTACCGGTGGCGGCTTATTAATCTGGTGGATAATTGACAGGTTTAAGATGAAAAAGAAACTCCAAGAATACAATTTAGACATTGTTATTCAAGCGTTGGACGACAAAGGTTATATCTAAAAATTGAAAGAGGTGTAGGCTTGTGATTATTACAAGAGAAAATATCAAGGAAGAAGTTTCAAATTTAAACGATGAAATTTTAAATTTAGAGAAAAAATATGGGGTCAACATTATTGTACTGGCACAAGTTGAAAGTTTGGACACAGAAGAAACAAGTAGCTATTTAGTCATGGCTAACCGGTTAAGTCTCAACAGGTGTGTTAATAGCGTTGTTCAATTAGCGTGTTCGGCACAGGAAGGCTTTGACATTAAACCAGAGATGTTTTTTGCAGAAGCAATCAAAAGAACAGTAACTAATGAAAGGGCTTTTTATGATGAAGAAGTCCCCCCCGAAAATGCGGGTGAGACTTTTAAGAAATTGCTGGTAAAAGAGGTTGCGAAAAATGAGCATTAATGAGACCAGACGGGAAGCGATAATCAATAAGCTTAAAGAGCTTGAAGAATTTTTAGAACCGGAAGGCGCGCATTTTGTTCTACATCTCTTTACCAGTAAAGACGTCACAGAGGAAAGCTACAGTATGTACAACAATTGCAGTTTGAAAATTCTGGCCATGTCTCAAGCGAGAATTGAAAACTATATTGAACAGCTTGGTAAGATATCGCTAAAACGCCATAAGGAAAACGTGGAAATGATGAAGCTTGTGGATAAATTAATTAAAAGCATACAATCTGGCAAAAAACTGTCCACAGAGCTAAAAGGCGACATGATAGAACTATTGAAGGCTTTAAAGGCCGAACGAAAAGACGCAGGCAGCAAGAAAAATTTATATAACTAATTAGGGAAGTGTATAGCAGGCCACACAAGTGGCCTGCCTTGCTGCAAGAAAGGGGAATAAAAATGACTACTACCAACAGGACCAGCAGAACCAGAAGAAAGAGAAACACCGGAACATTAAATGTCAAGATAAACGCCTGCCAAGAGTGCGGGAACAAAAAGCCCCGGCTTAAAGTTGACAAGAAATTTTTCATCCAGTGTGAAAGCTGTGGCAAGGTTTTATATGGCAGCGTACAAGATGGCATATTGGAGCTTGTTAAAAAGTGGAATGCGAGAAATAGCGGGAAATGATTAATGTCAGGAAGGTTAAGGCAGCAGGTTTATGTGATTGCTGTGATAAGAAAAAGGCAGCATATGAAGTGTATTGCCGCATATCTTTAGGAAGTTTTTTTATCCCAAGCAGCTACAAAAATAGTCAGATATACCTATGTGAACCATGCCAAAAAAAGCTTTCAGAAAAAATCGCTAAACAGCTACAGAATGAAGGTGATTGAGTGTTTAATGAAGAAAGAATGGTTGCAGACGGTACTATATTATTTGCCGTTTACGACGAGGACGACCCGGAGAAAAAGCCCATATTAAAGCTGGATAGTAAGAAGACAGCTAAGGTTATAACAGCGTTACTTAACGCCGATAGGGAACAGAAAAGCAAATTCTCGCTGGCGTGTATGGACGCTGCTACTAGACTTGATTGTTGTCCAGCTTGTGAAAGTAAGGACGTAGAAAGAGTTATGTATACATGTTATCCACCTATTATTGATTTAAGGTGTAAAAAATGCGGGTGGCGGTCAAGGTAATTTGCAAATTGCATTTTTTGCAAATTGCAATTTCTGTCGCTAGTCCTCTGCGAATTGTTTTTGCACAGCTCCCTACGATATAATAAATAAAAAGAATCGTAGGGGGCTTTAACATGGCTGAAACGTGGAATAATATAAGATATGTTCTAGACAGATTTTTTAAGGTCGATATATGGGCATATGCCGTAGTGATATGGACTTTGGGCAACGAGATTTTCGGGCCGAATTTTTGGGGCGTCGTTATATTAGCGCAGCTGATGATAGTCTTTGATACCATACTTAAATGGGTGTACTTGAGTAAAAAGTATATCCATGACACGTATCAGCCGAACGACCCGCTAGAAAACATCAGTCTGCGAAAAGCGATTTGTTATTTTTTCAAAAGCGAAACATGGCAGAAAGGCTACCTAGAAAGCCGGTGCTTTAGCCGCATACTTGAAAAAATGCTGCTTTACAATGCAACAATCATAGTAGCCTTTTATGCCGCCAAAGTCATACCGCCCATACACGCATTAGGTATAAATCTAGTCGCTTCCGACATTCTGCCGGGAAGCGTGTCAATAGTTATTTTTATGGTCGAAATGACCAGTATCAACGAGAATCTAGTTGAGCTGGGCTATAGCAGCATAGCTAACGCAGTCAAGCGTGTGCTTGACTATATGTTGGATAGAGTGTTTCCGAAAAGGGGGAATTGATATGCAGATAAGCCGCGAAGATTGCAAGCTGGTAACGCTGACAGACATTGCAGCAGAAGCTAGAGCGTGTTCAGCGCATACCATAACTGGACACTGGACAGCTGGCAGATACAAACAGTATTTCAATGATTATCACCTACTGATAAATGATGACGGCGAAATATTAATGCCGAATGGCGTTACATTAGATAGCGTACTTGCGCATACCTACGGCCGCAACACCGGAAACATAGGGGTATCAATGTGCTGCTGTCTGGACGCTATCATTTACCGGGACGGCAGCGTCAATTTTGGCAGTGTGCCGCCAACGTTCGCACAGATTGACGCCATGGCAAAAATCGTTGCCGTTATTACCAAATGCGCGCCAAAAATGGCCCCATTCGGCGTGACTGCGAACACCTTCCGGACGCATAGCGAATGGGCCGAAATGGACGGATACGGCCTGTATAGCGGCGACGCTGATATGCGCTGGGACCTGATAAAGCTGGAAGACCTTGGGGCGGACGAATACACGAAGCCCGGCGGCGACGTGATCCGCGGCAAAGCTATCTGGCATACCTTCAATAACTCCGACGTCTATAACCTCTTGCAACCGTGATGAAGAAGAAGGGTGTGTATAACTTGTGGATAGTGTGGATAAAAAAGGCTTTAAGGACTATCTGTATTCTGCTTTGCCTTATCTGCTCACTGCCGCAGTCGGCTTCTGCGTCGGCGCCTACGTCACCGGATGGCGGACGGGTGATAACGATAACGCAGGAAGAATTGACGAGCTTACAGCAGATATTCAGCGAATTGAGCAGCAGCAATCAGCTATCGCAGAAACGTTACAGCGAGCTGTTGGCGCTATCGAACGAGCTGAACAGCATAGTGCAAGCATTGCAGAAGGAATCAGCGAGCTTAAAGACCGAGCTGGAAACATCCAAGCAGGAGCAGCAGAAGGCGTTGGAGCAGCAGAAAGAGACGGCAAGCTTATTGAACAAGGCCAACGAATCATTGCAGAAGTACAACGCCGAAATGAAGAAGCAGCAGCGGCGGCTAAAAGCTGAAAGAAATATTGCTATTGGCGTGGCCACGGCGGCCGTTATCATGGCGGCCTGTAAATAAAATCAAAAAGGAGAATGAAAAAACATGAAAGCATTATCTGTAGAGAACTACCAGACTACCCAAAAAGAAAGCCTGAAAGCTCAAAGCTTGGCTGAATGGTCCGTAAATGCCTGCATGAATTCGGCGGTAACTATCCTTACCAAACCCGACCGGATAACGGCAGAGGAATTAATCAAAGCGCGTGATATGCTGGACAAAGCTATCTTGGCAGCCGTAGAACGTGACGCACTGGCCAAAATCAATTATAAAATCGCTACCATGATTGTAGATATGCCAGATGAACAGGCTCCAGAACAAGCAGCCGAAATATCTGTTGGCCCGGAATGTGTAGAAGAAGCAGGAGAAGAACCCGTAAAAGAGTGCGAATAATCTAAAGCCCCGGACTTCCGGGGCTTTTTTATGTAAAGTCGAAATAAAACTGTTGACAATATACAGAGGGGGGTGTATAATAAAAGCATAGAAAGGGTGTGAGCTATGGCAAGAAAAACAACAGTATATTTCTACGAAGGGGGCAAAAAGCGAATTATGACAAACGTGTATAAGAAAGAGTTTTACGTTGGCGGCGAAAAAATCAAAGTTGGCATTTTAAGCACTAATCCAGATGAAACATGGCTTATTAATGAGCTGGATAACATTTTGTGCGAAAAATGCGAGAATATCAACGGTCAACTGATATTGAATAATGAGTTCTTTTCTTTGGCGGTCCGCAAAGTTAAGGAGATTTTAAACTATCAGAACGAAAAAGCAGATAACGAAGAAAACCCGGTGTATTACAAATTTTACAGAGACGGGTACAATGGTGCGATATGGATGGTGTGACAACAGTTATAGTATCTGTGATATTATCCGCACTGGCGGCACTCGTCACGTGCGTATTACTGGCCAAATTTGATGTCAATGGGCGCATGGCCGCCCGAAAAAACGGCGGCCAGCAATCTAAAGCCGTCGGGCAAAAGCGGGAACGCTATATATTATACATTCCCCGTAAAGGGTACTTTTGTTTCATCGAAGAAGATAACCGCCCGACGTTCGTCTTGTCGCGCCGCGACGGCATGATAGAACATTTTGAAAACATGAAAGAGGCAATGCTGATTGTCAGCAGGCTTAAAGCGAAACGATATCAGATTTTAGACGTCAAAGGTAACGTGGTAAAGAAAGGTGGATAACATGGCGGCAGAACCTTTTATCTTATGGGGCGTATCTATAACCGTAAGCATAGCCGCTGCTGTGCTTTACTATAAAGTCAGGGGGCGTTAAAATGCTTACGTTTCTTACCGAAAGGCATATCTGCGTTTATAAGCGCGATATAGATAATGCCTTGGGAAAGTACAGAAAATATATGGTAGGCGAACCGGAGCTGATGAACGGCGCCATAAATGAATTTGTAAATGCACGTTTTTTTATACAGGCATTCCTTGACCTTGGCGAAATTATGGCGGTAGTTTACTATAGGCCTATCGAGCGTTTTAGCCCGTGGACGCCGTGGGACGTCACTGTCTGGGATAAGAACATGAAAATTGTTGCCGGGACAAGCTGCCTTCCTGCCGCCGCCGAAGTAGAGCGGTTTTTGACGGATGCCATAAAAAAATACGGAAGAAGGGTAAACTATGGAGATAAGCGAAAAAGACATTGAGTATTTAAAATACATGGAGCGGACAGACTTGTTTTATCGCGCCATGCCAAAAGATATAACGGACGAGAAAAATCTTATCTATGGCCAGCTGGTACAGTTTGGCAAAAAACTGTATATTGTAAACTACGAAGACTGGAAAAGGCGAGGGGCGACACCCTTCGGAAGTCCTGCCGGGGCAATGGGTATATACTTTGGCGAGTACGCCATTGAAGTAGACCCGCTGACAGTCCAAAGATATACAGGCGTCTATGCAAAGAACTTAAATTCTGCGCGCATTCCGCTGTTTGTCGGAGACTATATAACCCAAAATATCGAAGGGGAAACATGCTTGTTTCGCATTGAGCTAGATTTATTTGAAGGCGTTTTCAAAGCGGCGGCAAAAGTGCGTCTGCCGCTCCCGCGCAAAGAAATCGAAGATGTACTAATCATCGGTAACTACTGGGACGACTATGATAAATGGGAGCGTAGGCTATGGACAGGCGCAAAATGATATATGCTGAATTAAACGGCATTCGTGACGGCAAGAGCTACGGCGTATTTTACAGGTATCTACACAGGCGACTGTGGAACTGGATCGCCGACACGCACGGACGGAAGTATAAAAAGGACTGGCCAATGGACGATTAATGGCGGCATAGTACCGATGGCTGAAAGTTACTGCTTTGCCTGTGCTGCCACGGATTCATGCAGTAACTGCCCGATTGATTGGAATTATAGGGATGTAGAAGCCATGCTTCCGGATATGCCACAGTGCTATAAAAAACCTAAATTTAGTTTCAACACTTGTGGCTCATGGATTGCGGCTTATACATATACTGCCGGGACATATGACCTTAACCCCGGCTACAGCGAACGTATCGCCAGAGCTATAGCCGAAGCACCGATAAAAACCAGCTATCGCGGGCGCATACTCGAATACGATAGCGACTATCTATCATTGAAAGGAACGTTATAAATTGCGGAATTGTTTGGACTGTTTTAGATTACATAGACATGAAGGAGTAGTTTTCTGCCCGTTTTTGGGCCTGTCAGAGTGCATTTTTGGGGCGCATAACATCCCGGCGGACTGCATAAAGCCAAAGCAGGCAGCGTCGGCAGCCCCCCCGCCAACAATACAGACGTGCCCGGTTGTTGAGCAGGACAATGAAAGAAATTACAACGAGTTCAGGGAGCTTGAAAAAAATCCAGAGTATAAGCCATTTAAAATGCGTACTATATACCCTTGGCGGGAATTGCATGACGAAATATTTAATCTTATTCGGGCAGGCATGACTTATAAAGATGTTGCCGCCAAAGTGGGAGTACCGCCAGAGAACCTGAATGGCTACGTTTCCCGGTATAAAGTAAGAAGCTGATAGAAAAAGCACTGTGAGGATTTCTCACAGTGCTTTTGTTTCACGTGAAACATTGCCCGTCAGTCGAGCACGTTTTTATGTCGCTTGAACTTGTTGTACACGTCCCATATGATACTATCTTCGTCATTTTCGACGACTGAAAGAACGAGAACAGAAAACGGATTATCGTTTGTATAGCGCTTATGAATAGTAGTAGTGATGATTTGGCTATCGTTAACGAACGCTACGCCTTCTGCGCTATCTGTGATAGCCTTGTACAGGTTATCGTTGTCAGGTTTAACTATGGGGTAAGCTGCGCGCTGGTCGACCAGCTCCCGAAACTTTTTTGTTCTGGACGCAGGCACGGACAGGAAGCAATATAAATCAGCCCGAAGCGGCGTTTTCTCTTTGAAGAAACCTGCCTTGCTGCATTCTTCTTGTATGCGCAGGGAGCAATATTGGCGGTAGGCCTGCATTTTGTTACTGTAGCGGCCAATACGTCGGCCGCCGTTAGTCCAAAACTGCGCCGCCCTTTCCTGCGGCATGGCGTTGCCGCCGAGAACGATATAAACACAATCGGAATTTTTTAGTTGTTTCATTTGTGGAAACCTTCTTTTTTTAGTATTCTTCTTCCAGTTCTTTTAGAGCCTGCGGATTAAGCTGGATTTCTTTTTCTAGTAAGTGGTCAACGGTTACGTTAAAAACGCGGGCCAGCAGCATAATATAATAGACGTTGGTTTTTAAAAGTGACCTTTCCCCGCGTTCGTAGCGATCAAGTGTCGTGGGACTGATACCGGTCAAGTCATTTAGTTCCGTGCGGCTATAGCCGTATAACTCCCGGTAAAAGGCTATAACGCTGCGGCACTTGGTCAGGCGTTTCGGCTCAATGGTGATATCATATTCCAGCAGCATTTCGGGGATATCATCAACATTGTTGTCCGTTATGGTTAGTGTGCAATCTCGACGGTTGGTGATAGTCACCAGAACGTTATAGCTGTTATTTGATACGTTCAGGCGGTTAGAATGGGGAATAAATGTAAGCTGCTCATTAACGCGATTCATCAGGCGGGGTATAGGCATATACAGGGTATCAACTAATGAGTGCGCGAATTCGCTTGCTTCGGCAAAGTCCTTGCAGGTGTAGAGCTTGTATACCATACTTCCGGCAGGACGATTAGTAACTACGACGCTGCACCTTGACCCAACATTCAGCAGATAAGCCCTACAGGGCGGGAAATCCGCCTTTCTGACGCCTTTTATAACGTCGGCGCAGGTGTTATACCCTATGCAAGCTGAAAAGTCTGATATGGCGGCTAATTGGTCCGCTATAGTCTGGCTATCGGATAGACCGAGCAGGTCGCGCAATTCTCCCGGCTCATATGTTTTACAGTTCATTTTTATCCCCCCCGGTGCTATCTTCTTCGAGGCCCTTGAACGGATTGAACGAAAAAGCTATCTGGCAGCGGTTTACCTGCGTGTAATCGTCGAGAAACTTCATTTTCCAGCCGAGATACAGGCGGACCCGGAACCAAGGGCAGTATTGCTTGCAGTAGTAGAAGGACCACGGGGCGAGAAAGCCGGGAACATAGCTAAACCATTGTTCGTTGTTTAGTTCCTTGATTTTTCGCAACACTTTAACCTTTGAAAAGTCTACCGCCCGGCCGGTGACATAGTAGCCAAAACCGTAGGCATTGTTGCGCATAAGCCACAGCAGGCGGCAGAAATAGCGCTGCACACGTTCTTTTGTGGTGAAGTCGTTATACCAGAGCTGTACGAAGCCGGGACGCATATAGCCGTCGCCTTTCATTTCGTAATGATAAATATAATGACTGTCGAAGTCATAACGCAGGAACTTCGGGACGACTTCGAGCACCTGCCAGCGGATATCAAGGGGATTATCATAAGTTTGCCATAGCTTGAACACTTTAGGCAGCTGCCCTTTTTCGTCAGCAAAAATGACGACAAACCAGTTAGTTAAATAGCATAATACGGTAAAAATCAGGTCAAGGCACACATACAAAAGCCAACTCATTACAAACACCGCCTTTTAAAAGTTATATAACAACATTATAACATGTATAGTTAGAATATTCTTAATATCTACTCTTGTGTTATAATAGACTAAATAGACAGATGTTTCACGTGAAACAATAAAGTGGGGTGAAGATGTTGAGAAAGAAAAAAGAAACGCAGCAGATAACGCCGGAAGCAATAGCGGCCGAGCTGGAAAAAGTAAACCTTGACGCTTCGACTCCGGAAGAAGAAAACAACTTCTGGGAAAAATATGAGGAGCAGCAAGAAAAGATAGAAAAGCAGCATAGGGGGCGCGTACGTGTCTCCCAAGAGGATACCAAAAAAGGCGGCTCACCTAAAGAGGATATAGCGACGGTAACCAAAATCAGACCGGGGTACGTGCGCGTAGCGTCCGACCAAGAAAAGAAATTCTGCCGTGAGTACATGAAGACCTTCAATGCGAAAAAAAGCGCGCTGGCGGCAGGCTACGGCGATACCTACGCGGCTAAACGGGCGTATATGATACTGCGGCGCCCGTGGGTACAGACGTATCTTAATGAGCTTCGCGAAAAAATCGAAACGGAAGAAATCGCCGATGCAAACGAGACCTTGTTAAATCTTACCAGACAAATGCGCGGCGAGCTTGTCGAGACTATCGAGACACTAAACTATGCCGCCAGAGGTCAAGGACCAGATAAAAAATACGTTTTAATAGGTAAGACCGTGCAGCGCCTTAGCTTGCACAGAGCAGGCACGGAAGGAATGGCCAGATATCATAAGCTGTTTAATGAAAAGGCTGTGAACGTCAATATCACGCCGCAGATAGTCGTTGATATTCCGGGGGCGCTTCCGGCGGCAGAGAGCGTACCTATCCAGCCGACCATGAGCGAGGAAGAAATGGAGCGCAGAGCTGCGGAACTGGCAGAGCAAATGGGAGTGACGGGAGAAGATGAATTATCAGAACCAGAACCAGACACCGGAGACAAGGCTTAAACAGATAAAGCTGACTGACTGTATAGGTCCTGCGTTTTATGGCCTGTACCACGCAGTAATGCAGCACACATATACATATTACTGGCTATGCGGCGGCCGTGGCAGTTTCAAGTCGTCGTTTACCGCCATAGTGGCCATACTGCTGCTCATAAATAACCCTGCGGCGCATGTAGCTGTTATCCGGAAAAGAGATAACACGCTCCGAAAAACTGTCTATGAGCAAATGCTGTGGGCTATAGAAAAGCTGGGACTTACTGAATTTTTCTTTGCCCGACTATCGCCGCTTGAAATCATCTATAAGCCCACCAGCCAGAAGATTAACTTTTTCGGACTTAGCGACAGCAACACCTTGAAGTCGATTAAGACATCCAATGGCTACTATTCCGTGCTATGGTTTGAAGAACTGGCAGAATATGACGGCATGGAAGAAGTAGACAATGCCCGTTTATCGTTCATGCGTGGCGGAGATAAATTCTGGGTGTTCTATACCTACAACCCGCCGCAGTCGTTAAGCAGCTGGGTAAACGTCGAGACGCAGAAAAAGACCCCTGAAAAGATAGTACACAAGAGTAACTACCTGTATGGCCCGGCCGAATGGGTAGGGCCGATGATAGTAACGGAAGCAGAAACGCTGCGTAAGTTTTCACCCCGCAGGTGGCGGCATGTGTTTTTAGGCGACGTTACCGGGACTGGCGGCGAGGTATTTAATAACTTGGTCCTGCGTGAGATAACGGACGAAGAAATTAAGAGCTTTGGCAATATCAAACGCGGCCTTGACTTTGGTTTTGCTAATGACCCGCTGGCGTACATGACGGGCAACCTAGACGTTGCGCGGCGAACGTTATACATATACAACGAATACTATCAAGTACAATGTCCACTGTGGACGCTTGCAGACCACATAAGAGAAGAAAACCCAGGAAATGAGCTTATAATATCAGATGTAGAGCCCCGAAGCGTTCACACGCTTAGAAGTTATGGTATAAATGTGAGGCCGGCCAAAAAGGGACCCGGAAGCCGTGAGGCCGGATATGACTATTTAAGCAAGGAGCTGCTGCGGATAGTCATAGACCCTAACCGCTGCCCGAATGCTGCCCGTGAGTTTGCTAACTATGAGCTGAAAAAAGACAAAAACGGGAACTTTATAGCAACGTATCCTGACGGCAATGACCATACTATAGACGCTGTAAACTATTTATGCCAAAACAAGGGCGCTTTGCGAATTTCATAAACAGGGGGTAAACAAAGTGAAAAAGAAGCAGTTTAAACCGCTTAATATCCGCAGTACGGAGCTTTTAAACCGAAGCAGAGTAATTAGTCCCACGTCTGTAAATGAGACGCACAGAAAGGCGCTGAACGTCATTAATAGCGGCAATAACAATAACATCTTTATTGAACCGCGACTGGAAGACGTACAGACCATGTTCGGTATCCCGGAAACAATGGGTGCGCCGGACGCAAAGGCACAAGCCGCCAACGATGAAGCTATAAGCGCTTGCCACAGCTTGATACTTCACACCATGCGGGTGTTGGGTGATAACGTTTATCCGCAGTTTCTTGGCTATGGCTACTTAACGGCGCTGACGCAAAACCCGCTTATTCGGACAGGCGTAGAAATGATTGCGTCTGAAATGACTGAAAAAGGCTGGAAGCTTACCACGGAAAAAGAAGAAAGCCGGGAGAAGATTAAATTTCTTGAGTCGGAATTAAACCGCCTGAACGTTAAAGATATGTTCTACAAGGCCATATGCAATAACGGCTATATGGGCGGTTGTCTTGTGGGAATGAACTACGAAGGAGAGCGCCCCGAAGACTTAGTGAACGCGATACCGCTTACCGCCGATGGCCTTCTTGGCAAGAAAATCAAAGGCCTGCGCCTGCTGGAAGCCTTCAATATCTCGCCGGGGGAATATGATTCTACTAACCCAATGAGCCAGAATTACTACAATCCGCAGACATGGTTTGTCATGGGCGTACCTATTCACCGCAGCAGGGTATTATACTTTTCGCAAAACGAGCTGCCTACGCTGTTAAAACCTGCTTATAACTTTTTCGGTATTCCACTTGCGCAAACCGTGTTAGACGTAGTTTCTCACTTTACCGAGTGCCGGGAAGCAGAATCACGTTTGCTTACTAAATTCAGTTTGACCATATTCAAAACCAACCTCAACGCACAAATTCTATCCGGTGCTGATTGGGCGTCGATAGACCGCCGTTTAAATCACTTTGCCAAAAACAGGAACAATGACGGTGTGCTCCTTATCGACAAAGAAGAAGAAGAAGTAGATGTAAAGATTACAGCTTTATCGGGTGTGCGTGAAATCGTATCACAGGCGATGGAGTTTGTGGCGGCAATGTTTCAGGAACCAGCAACTAAATTGTGGGGCATTGCGCCGCAGGGTATGAACGCTACTGGAGAAAGCGACCTTGAAAACCATTACAAGCACATCAGCAGCCAGCAGGAAAGGCAGATTAGAAAGCCGCTTGAACGGTTGGTAAAGATACTGCAACTCATTGAATACGGCGAAATTGATGAAAGTATCGGCGTCGAATTTAACCCACTCTCTGAAAAGAGCGAGGAAGTAATGGCTACACTTCGACGCACTCAAGCCGAAACTGATAACCTCTATATAGCTATGGGAGCATTGGCACCAGAGGAAGTACGCGAGGAGCTTAAAACGCGTGATAATAGCCCTTACAACCATTTTATGGCTAACTTTGATGTAGAAGATACAGAAGAACCAAGCGCAGACTATAGCGAGATGATAGAGCTGTTAAAAAACGTCACGCCGCCAGAGAAGAGCAGTCAGGGGTGAGTAAATGGCCAGACGCAGAAGGACCAGACGAGGGCAGACCTTCCTGCCGCCACACGTCTTTAATGCAGGCATACAGCAAAGCTATGCCCGCGAGATACGCCGCATTATCCGCCCCATGATGAAAACAGCTATCCCCTATGTCCTAAAGAATTACAAAAAGTTTCTCAAGGGCGACCAGCTGGCGTATGATATCACCATTGAGGGGCAAGAGGTAAACCTTGACGAGCTTCTGGCGGTACTGCGGCGGAAATTCCACCAGTACATTATGGACTTCAACCGGGAGCGGGCAGAGCGGGCGGCCATACGCTTTATCAACAAGATTGATAAAACCAACAGGGCGGCTTTAATGGCGGAACTAAAAAGGGTAGGCGTGGCGATTAAATTCACGGTAACACCTGCTTATGAGCGTATACTTGAGGAAGCCGCTGAACGGAACGTAAACCTTATTAGGACCATTGCCCCGTCTTTTTTTGATAAAATCATTAAAAGCGTATACGAAAGCGCCAAGCGTGGCCGGGATATGGCAAGCCTTTATCAAACACTGCTAGACATTGAAGGTGTTACAGAGCGTAAGGCGCAGCTGATTGCAATGGACCAGACGAACAAGGCCACGCAGGAGCTAGAACTTGCCCAATCCCGGGAGCTGGGTATAAAAACTGGTACATGGGTACATATTCCGGGCGAGAAAACGAGCCGTAAATCACATGAGGAAATGGACGGTAAAGAATTCGACTTGGACGAGGGATTGTTTGACTATGAGGTAGGCAAAAACGTGAAACCGGGCGAGCTTCCCTACTGCCGCTGCACTTACAGACCAAACATCAGCGAACTGCTCGAAACCTAGTAAATACGTACTACAGGACTTTGAATAGACACTTTTCTGCTATAATAAGGGAGAAAAGTATTGAATTTACACGTACTGTAGCAAACAGCAAATGTAGATTTGGGGTGGACCCACCCCCGGGGATAGGATTTACACCGTTTAAGCTGTGTGCATAATTTGCAGATAAAATGCCGTGAAAAGCCGTATAAATACCTCAAAATTATTCATGCAAGTTAAGAGGTGATAAAGTGGAAAAAGATAACAATTTGACCTTCGACGCTGCCCCGTCAGCCCGAAGGATAGACGATAACGGATATCTGCACGTATCAGCCTGCCCGATATCCAAAGCCTGTATCAATCCTTATTATGGCCGGGAGATACCCGGAGCCGCCGAATTGGGACTTAACCCCACGGGGATATACTACGGATACCGTGACCCGGACGAGCTGGCCAAAGCGGCCGAGACTTTCAACGGCCTGCCGCTGTTGCTTGAACATCACTTCGACAGCGCAGACGAGCCGCAGAAAGAGCACCGAGTAGGAGCTACCGGGACCGATACCACGTTTGACGCTCCGTATCTGCGCAATACTATATCAGTGCAGGACGCCGACGCCATCGGAAAAATCGAGCGTGGAGAGTTCAAAGAGCTTTCATGCAGCTACCGTTACACGCCTGACTTCACACCGGGCGAGGTTGACGGCGTCGCATATGACTTTATAATGAGAGATATAAAGGGTAATCACGTTGCCCTTGTGCCACGTGGCCGAGCTGGTTCTGACGTGGCTGTTGCCGATAGTATGCCCGCTGGGCTAGCTATAAACAATACCCCGAAAGGAGAGTTACAAGAAATGGCAAAATTTAGAATTACCGAGCCAGTGCAGCGCTTTAAACAACGCCGCGCAAAAGCTTTGCACTCTGTTCTTGCAGCTGACGCTGACTTAGGCATTGAAAAGAGCGAAACCGAACTAGGTAACCTGCTCAAAGCAATCCAAGTAGTGGAAGCGCAAGTTGAGGGCGGATATTCTCCCCGCGATGTTGGTGTAGACATCGACGAAAACGCAACCGTTGACGAAATCACCGACAAGCTTTTCCCCGGCTTGGAAGCTGCCGCTAAAGACAAAATCCGCGCTTTCCTGCTTAGCTTGAAAGGCACCAAAGCAGAGGACGAAGCCGCCGAAGCTGTAACCAAACCAGCCGCCAAAGACGATGAAGGCAAAATGACCTTTGCAGAAGGCGTCAAATATGGTGAAGAACTTGAAAAGAAACACGGCGAACGCGAAAAGCTGGATCAAGAACATGAAAGCGAAGGCATGAAAAAAGCCTTGGGTGAAGACGACGAACTTTCTGAAAAAATGAAAGACCCTGCTTTCAGGGCAGCGTTTGAAATGGGCGTTAAATACGGCGAGAAACGTATCGACCGCGACCACGAACGCGAGGGCGAAGAAAAATACTTGGCCGAAGACGCACTGCCTAGCATTTTGGCGGCAGAACGTAAAAAAATTGAAGCAAGTTTCCGCGAACGCAATGATGCCGCTGAAACCTGTCAAGCATTCTTAGGCCGCAAAGTAGACCCGCTGGCTTATGATAGCGCAGATGATATCTATGCTGCTGCACTCAAAGCAGAAGGCTTCAATGTTTCCGAGTATTCGCCTACCGCCTATAAAGGCATGGTTGACGCACTGCGCAGAAGCAAACAAACGGAAAAATGGGGCGCTGGCCGCGTTGCTATGGATTCCGCAGTCTCCGTACCAGACTACCTGCAAGGCTTAAATAAAATCAGCGTTCGATAAGAAAGGAGCGTAAAAAAATGGCGTTTCAAAAAACTGTAAAAACTTACCCCGGAATTGGTATTCCGGGCGCATATGCAGCTATTAACCCTATCGTATCTACCGCCAAAGGCTATGTTGCTAGCGCTGCCTGCAACATCGGCGGTTTCGTATGGGCTGACGAGACCAAAGCAGGCTGCGTTAAACCTACCGGCAATGACCGTCCTCTGGGCTTTGCAGTGCGCGAAATTACCAACCCGCTTGGAATTGACGTAGAAGCATCTAACGTTGTTCCGGTTGGCTATCCTGTATCTGTAGAGGTAAAAGGCGACTTCTTTGCCGTTACCCTTACCGATGCAACTGTCGGCCAGAAAGTTTTTGCCGTACGGGAAAACGGTACTATCAAAACCGCCGATGCAGAAAAAACCTTTGAAGATGCCGTAGAAACTGACTTTGAAGTAATTCAAGCCGGTTCTGCTAACGACGTAATCATCATCTCAAACTGGCGTGGGGCTGGGGTCTAATGGCCTGTAAGTACAAAAAAGAAAGGGGAACAGTAAAATGCCAATGAACATTGACCAACAAGTAGCACTTATGCGCGAAAAAGGTTTCGTTTTTGACGACCACTATAAAATTCGTGGCATTATGGCTAACGACGCCGATATTGAGCGTTTGGCATACGATGCCGCAATGGTAACCGAACCGAACAGCGGTGTACCTGTAGAATTTACTTCTTATCTTGACCCGCGTGTTATTGAGATTCTGACCGGACCTTGCAACTCCCGCGAGATTTTCGCAGAGGTTAAAAAAGGCGACTGGACTACATCTTATGCACGTTTTGAAGTCGACGAAATCACCGGAGCTGTAGAAGCTTACACCGACTACGGCAACGCCGGAATGGCTGACGTCAATCCGACCTATCCGGTCCGTCAACAATACGTATTTCAAACCAACATCCGCTATGGCGACCGTGAACTAGACTATGCAGCTAAAGCACGTTTGCAATTAGCAGCACGTAAACAACGCGCCGCAGCTACCACTATCGACATTGCTCAAAACAAATACAATTTGCTGGGCGTCGAAGACATGGAAATCTACGGCCTGCTGAACGAGCCTAACCTTCCGGCTGCTATCCTGCCGGGAATTGGTGCAGGCGGCAACACTTGGAAGCTCAAAACTACTAAAGAAATTTACGCAGACTATCTGTTGTTGTTCCAGTACTTGGCTAAAAATTCTTTAGGCCATATCCGCAACGACAGCGATTTGATTCTTGTAACTTCTCCTTCCGCTGCTGTTGAGCTGGGTAAAGCAACCGACTTCAATGTATCCGTTATGGACATGATTAAACGCTATACCCCGAATATTAAATTCGCTCAACTGCCGGAACTGGAAAACAAGTCTAGCAGCACAGTATTACTTATCTGCCGCAGCATTAACGGCGAGCCTACTGGCGAATTCGGATTCTCTGAAAAAATGCGTGCAATGCGCTTAGTGCCCGAAACTTCCAGCTTTAAACAGAAATTCGTTGGCACGTCCTACGGCTGCATTTTATACAGACCGTTTGCCGTTGCTACAATGACTGGTGTATAATCTAGGGTAAAGGGAGATAAGAAAAATGGCGAGACTGACGAAGAAACAAACCGAAGCTGCTAAAGCAGCAGAGGTAGCTACCAAAACACAAGAAACCTTAGCAGCAGAAGCGGCGGCAGAGGTCGCCGCCGAAGCTGTGAAAGCCACGGAAGAAGCAGCAGAGCCTACACCGTATGAAGCGGCGCTCAAAGAAGCCGAAAAGCAGGCAGAAGAAGCAGCCAAAGCAGCGGAAGCAAAGAAGGTCAAAGCGCAGGCTATCAATAGCGCTAACCGCGCTGTTATTGATACCACTGATACCGTGACCTTATGCCTTAACTATCCGCAGGACTTGGAACTTGCTATCCCGACTTCTAAAGGCATTATTGAACGCATTATCCTTAACGGGAACAATGCCTACTTACGGGGCAAGGAAAAGGGCATTAACCCTGTCGGCGCTTATGGCGTAACTCCTAACGTCCCCCGTGCAGCTTGGGAATGGTTCTGCAAAAACTATCCGGAATTTTGGCTAGTCAAAGAACATTTACTGTTCTGCGCTACTAAAGACGACAAGTATAGCGTCGAAGCAGAAACAGACGAGCGCAAAGCGCTTAGAAATGGCTTTGAGCCTGCCGCCAAAATGGCAGGGCCAGAAGGCAGAGAAGGTTCAGTTACCCCGGTAGAATAAGGGGGATACTACTATGTCTAGAGAAGACAACATTGTTGAGTTCAACCTCGAAGACTTTAAAACAAAGTATCCGTTTATCACTTTGCCGGACGCGCAAATCGAAAACAATTTCGATACCGCCACTTATTTAATCAACAATGGTCCCGCCTCGGCAGTCCAAGACTACGACGAGCGGGCAAAGCTCCTTGAACTGATGACCTGTCATTTATCCGAGTTGCAAATGCGCGGCCCGCTGGCAGTAGGCAACGTGGCAAGTGCGACGGAAGGTAAAGTGTCCGTTTCGTATGCCGTGCTGGCTAAACCCAACTGGTACACGCAGACGCAATGCGGCTTCCTTCTTTGGCAGCTTATGCAAAAATATATCAGCGGGGGCCGTTGGTACAATGGGCTTTCATGTTGAGTTAAAAGCTGGCGGCGGTAGCGGGGAACTGCTGGGCAACTTTAAAAGAGTTGTCGGCCAGCTGGCAAAGCAAAACCCGCAGCTGGAAATAGGCTTTCCAGAGGGGTCAACGTACCCGGACGGGAAAAGTGTAGCGTACATCGCTTACATTCAAAATGTAGGCCTTGGCGGCGTTCCTGAACGGCCTTTTATGCAAAAGACCGTCGAGGAAAAAAGTAAGGACTGGCTGGGCTTCCTTGAAAGAATTTTCAAGGGGCACATCATCGAACAAGACATATATGTTCGAGCCTTGCGGGCACTTGGACCGTCAGCGCGTACCGATTTGCAAATGACTATTCGCAACTGGCCGCCGGGAGAGCCACGGCTTAACAAGCCTGCTACGATAGCGGCTAAACGGCGGAAGATGAAGAACGGGAAGTCTTTAGGGGTAAGTAACCCGGAACGGGCACTTATTGATACTTCGACAATGATTAATGCTGTTAGCTGGCAGATTGCCAACGAAAAATAAAGGGGAGACTAGCAGATGTTAGGGATGAATTTACATGCTATAGTGAGAGGTTCAATAACGTCGGTACACCCGGACGAGACAGTTACTCTTTATCAGTCTGACGGGCAGGCTGTGGCGTATGGGAGAGTGACGCCGTACTATAAAGAGCCAATCACGATTGCAGCGCAGATTCAGCCGAACGCTGAAAACTCCCTTGACCATAGCGAAAACGTGCCCGATATGCCGCATACAGAGCAGATGTTTGTTGACAGTAGTCAGCCGTTGCCTGTAGATGGTATATCGCGGGTGCCGCTATGTAGGACAGGTGATATCATCCAGCGCGAAGATGGGACCTACTGGCACATCTCCAAAGTGCTTGAAGACTGGTCAGCTCATGCAGGGTGGGCGAATTTTGAAATCACCCAACTTGTGACGCCGCCGGTACTACAAACACGGCCAGCGCCGGAGCCAGAGCCTGACCCGGAAGAACCCGACGAAGGCGAGGGAAACTAAATGCCTGTATCTGATGTAGAAAAAAAAATAAACGTCGCAGTTACCGAGTTTCTGTTAAAGTACATGCGGCCGACGCTTGACCCGCAGCGCGTGTTTGAGGGTAACCAGAACAACATGGCGCTACCCGGCGATGAACGGGAGCACACATTGTTTTACTTGAGCCAGACGCGCCGTATAGGGACAAACACAGGTGAAAGCCAAGTTACCCCGGAAGGTAATGTTATCACGGCCACTTTACGGGAATACGTTGTAACTGTTGATTTTTGCGACACCGATATCGACCGTTCACGGAGCAGGGCCGAAGGACTAGAAACCTTGAGCCGTAGCGCCTATGCGGCCGATTTTTTTCATAATAACTATGACATTGGCCTGCTGTACGCTGAAAACATGGTGTATCTGCCTTACGTAGACGACACTAATCAGTTTATCAACCGCTTCCAAGTCAAACTGCACCTGTCTATGTGGTCAACATATTCTATCGAAGTCGAATACTTCGAGCGGGCAAGTGTGACAAGGCTGGAAAATGTTGACGTACATCACCCGCCAACAAACTAATTAAAGGGGGTATCTAATAAATGGCTATTCCTGCAAGTAGACTTGTAAACATCACGCCGCGCGTTATTTCTTCTGGTTCCACAGAGTTAGAACTTGCTGGCGTTCTGCTTACTAAAAACGCTATCATGCCATATCCGCTGCTTATGGGCTTTACTGGCCAGCAGGCAGTAGGCGAATACTTCGGCTATGACAGCGACGAGTATCGTCTTGCGGTTATTTACTTCTTAGGCTTCACGAACAGCAGCAAGAAACCTAACACGCTTTATTTCTTCCGCCGTGCGGATAAAGCTATCGCAGGCGCCTTAATAGGCAGCCAAGCACTGGGAGTAACCGACCTGCAAAAAATCACAGAGGGCGGTTTTACTATCTCTGTAGACGGTACGCCGATAACTGTTACCGGGCTGAACTTTTCCAGTGCTAAAACTCAAAGCGATATCGCAGGTTTGATTCAGGCAAAGGTAACCGGCACAACGGTTACTTTCAACACCAACCAGAAAAATTATCGCATTGTCTCCGGTACTACGGGCAATGATTCCAGCGTGACCTATGCGACCGATGGAAGCAACGTAGAAGCTTTGGGAACAGACGTAGCCACTGCTTTAGGCCTTACTGCCGCTGCTGGTGCTGTGGTAAGTCAAGGTACTGCGGCAATGACACCTACCCAAACTATGAATGCTGCGATTAAACAGTCTGAAAACTGGGTAAGCTTCACCACTGTATACCAAGCAAGCACAGCAGAAGCCTTAGAACTGGCAGCGTGGAGCAACAGCAATTTGAACAAGTTCCTTTACTGTGCATATAGCATGGACGCTGGGCAAATTGCTGGCGGTGATTCTTCGTTGCCCGGACAGCTGGTATTCAACGACTATGAGGGCACTATTAATACATATGATAACGGCGAGGTATCTGTGTTTATCATGGGCTGCGCGGCTTCTATCGACTGGAACCGTGAACAGGGTGCTATCTCTTGGGCGTTCAAGACACAGAGCGGACTTGCTCCGACCTGCACCGATGACCAGACACAGGCAAGCCTGCTGGACAACAAAGTCAACTTCTACGGTCGTTATGCGTCCAGAAGTGAGCAGTTCAACATCTTCTACAATGGCGCTATGAGTGGCGGCAGCTATGGCTTCGTTGATGTTTACATCAATATGATTTGGCTGCAAAACGTTATGCAGACTGCCTGCCTGAACGGTATGCAGCAAACTCAACGCCTGCCGTATGTAGACCGTGGCTATACCATGATTAAAGCATGGCTGACAGACCCGATTAACAGGGCGCTCACAAATGGCGTTATCGACCCCGGTGTTAAACTGTCCGAAGCGCAAAAAGCACAGCTGTATCAAGAAGCTGGCGAGGATATCAGTACCGAGCTGTATACTAACGGCTTTGTCATTAGGGTAACTGACCCGGCGCCGGAAGTAAGGGCAACCAGAGGAACGCCAAACATTTCTGTATGGTACACCTACGGCGGCAGCGTCAATAAAATTGAATTCCCGCTTACAGCGGTAGTATAAAGGGGGAAACTAGACTATGAGCAGCAACATCACATCTGCTAACGCTACGGCGGTTATGATTATTAATGACCTTTTCCCCGTCGGCTTTGCTGTTGAGGGATTCGCCACCGACCAAGCAATCAACCAAGACGAGGAAACTCTGGCCGTTACCAGAATGGGCGTCGATGGCAAGTTGAGCGCTGGTTACACTCCGTCTAAAAAGACGGTGCATATCACTATTGAACCGTCTAGCCCGTCACTGCCGTATTTTCAAGCGCTGATTGCAGCGTCTGAAAATCAAATGACACCCTTCGAGGTCAGTTTGATTATCAACATCAAGTCTATGCCCAAGACATACACTTATGTCAACGGCTATCTGACCACGGCAAAGAGACTGCCGGACTTAAAACAGGTATTAGACCCTGTGACTTTCGCGTTCGACTTTGAAAAATGTATCTAATGGAGCTATAAGGGAGAAGAAAAATGAGAAAAACAATTACTGTTATGGTGAGAGATGAAAGACAAGGGCGCGACCTTCAATTTGAGATTACGCAATTTTCCGCCAAGAAGCAAGAGCGCTGGCTTATGCGGGCATTATCCCTCTTGCTTCACGGCGGCTTTGCTACTTCTATCAAAGTCCCCGACGGGAAACCTATCACCGAATTAAAACTAGAAGACTTAGACTTTGGCAGTATAATTACATCACTTGGAAAGCTTGACGTAGACGACGCGGAAAAAGTGCTTGACGATTTGCTCGCCTGCTGCTCCTATGTGCCGACAAGCGGCGTCAAAACACCCTGCACACCCGAACTGGTAGACGGATTTATTGAAGACTTCCGGGTATTGTGGAAGCTGCGCGTTGAAGTGTTTAAATTAAATTTTGATTTTTTTCTAGCCGCCGGCCAGTCCCCGACGAATACGACGGGCAAGCTGGCCGATATAGTTTTCTCAAAAAATACGTAAACGTATCTAACATGACCGCGCTTGTGATATCACAGCGCTTTGCGACCCTCAAAGAGCTTGAAACCTACTACAGCTATGAGGACCTGCTGGACATGTGCGAGATAATCTATATCAACAACATTAACGAAAACCTGATGTATAAGGACATGGAGAAAAAAGCCAAGTCCAAGAATTGAAGTAAAGGCGGTATGTTATGGCTACTATAATTGATTCGCTTCTTATAGCTGTAAAAATGGACAATACTGACCTAGATAAAGGACTAAAGCAGGCTGAAAGCAAAGTTAGCAGCTTTGCCGACCGGATAAAGTTAGGCGCGATTGCAAAACTGGGAGCCTTTGCTTCCGTTGGTTTTGTAATGTCGCAGGTTAAAAACCTGACGGCCGTTGCGGATGAACTTGGCAAGATAGCTGACCGCATAGGCGCAGACGTGCCGAAGCTGCAATCATGGGCCACGGCGTCTAAACTTGCTGGCGGCAGCGTTGAGGCGTTCTATGGCACGGCCGAACGATTAGGCAGTGAGTTACAAAGAATTGCCGTGACCGGAAAGAGCCGTCTGCTGCCTTTTTTTGAAAGCATGGGCGTTGCTACCCTTGACGCCACCGGGAAAGCCCGTGACGTGTTCGACGTATTGACCGACGTCGCCGGAGCTGTCGAGGGCATGGACAGGCAAACCTCTGCCGGTATATTAAAACGCTTGCAGCTGGATGAGGGCACTATAGGCCTGTTACAAATGGGCAAAAAGGGAATGCAGGACCTCATTAGGTACGAGCGAGAACTTGGCGTATTTCAAAAAGAAGACACCGTTATTGCCGCCAACTATAATGACGCTATGGACAGACTTACCAGAACTATGAACATGTCTTTCCTGTCTGTAATGCGGCTGTTTGCGCCAGTTCTGACAGAAGCGGCCAAAGCAATGACTTCTGCCTTTGCCTTTATCCAGAAACACAGTCTTGCTTTTGAAATCGCGCTGGCCGGTATAGCACTGGTCATTGGCGCCTTAGTCCTGCCGTCTCTGTGGAGCTTGTTTGTAGCGATTATGACTAATCCTATAACGTGGATTATAGCCGCCATTGTCGGGCTTATCCTGATACTAGAGGATTTATACGTCTACGCCAAGGGCGGCAAGAGCCGGTTTGAGGACCTATGGAAGACGCTAGGCACGGGCGAGGAAGTAATGGCGGCTATTCAAGGCGCATGGGACTTCTTGAAGGCTGCTGCTCAAATAGCTTGGGAAATTCTGAAATATATCCTTAAAGATTTAGGTATAAGAGTTTTAGAGTTACTGCGTTTTATAGCCATGCTGGGCGTGGGAGCGATGAATGTGTTTAAAGCCATAGGCGGTTTTATCAACGACTACTTTATTACGCCGCTTGAAAACGCCTGGAACACTCTGAAAAAGATTATTGATAACTTGCCCTCTCTGGACGGCGTTAAAGACTTTCTTGGCGGCCGATATGAGCAGTTCTTTACACCTATCACGCCGCAGCTGGCAGGTGCCGGAGCTGGCGGCAGTAAGACGCTTGAAATCGGCAAGATTGATATTCACACCCAAGCAACCAACGCAGACGGCATAGCCGCCGACATTGGTAAAGGCATTAATAAAAACAGCGGCCTGTACTGGGGTACTGCCACCGGGACAAGGGGGAACGACTAATGACAGTTAAGATACTTGACTTTCTAAAAAACGAATGGTCAAACTGGCTGCTTGCGGATACCCGCGGTACTACCTTAACTGACTTTTCGACCTTTCTTGGCTGGCGGCTTAAAGGCGACAGCAATGTTACCTACGACCCGGTAGAAAAAGGCTACTTTGTCGCCTATAATAAAACAATTATGCCGTTTGAGGGTACGGTTACGCTGGCCAAGTCCAGCAAAAGCCCTGCCGACTTGCAGAAGGTGCTTGACACGCTGGAAGCGTTGCGGACCAGCACAGAGACGTTTTCAATCGTCACGCCGCTGCGCGAATACAAAAACCTGAACTTGTTGAGTTATGAGTATAAATTTGAAGAAAACGGCGCTACAAGCCAGCTTATCGTAGACCTTGCTTTAATTGAAGTCCGCGAGGTTGAAAGCAGCTACTCTGATGTTGTGGTAAGCTCCGGGGGCGGTGCGATTACTACCAGCGACGCCGAAAATCCTAGTGACACGTCGACGCAGAACACGGGCAGCAAGAACACCGAAGACGGTAACGACGAGCTGACAAGTACGCTTTATGACATTGGGGCTATTGTAAAATCATGGTAAGGCGGTGGAGATATGGCGCTTAATGCTAATCCCGACAACAGCAGATACAAGGTTATTCCGCTTTCTGCTATACCCGACCAGAAATTCAGCGTTACTCTTGGCGGTCAGATATGTCAGATAAGGCTGTACTGGCGTTATGGGTGGCTGTTTGCCGATATTGATGTTGGTACTGATATAGTCTGCCGTGGCGCTATATGCATGAGTAGCCAGTGGATTATACAGCAGCCAAAAGTAAATTTTAACGGCAATCTGATGTTTGTCGACGCAAACGGCCACGGCAGTCAGATTGAGCTGGAAAAGATAGGTACACGCTACAAGCTGGTTTACATTCCAGAAAGTGAGATTGCATAAATGGGCAGCTTTACGCAAAAATCAATCAGGACGACTATCACACTTCGGCAGGGGACGTTTGCAGGCGGGAACAATACTATCACCATTGAGGGACTGGCCACCGGGGCGACGATTGTTAAACCGGGCGGCGACGACAAAACGACGCTTGATTTATGGATAGCAGGGCTGCCGCCGGACATTATGGCCAGTGCCACTACTTTAGGCTTTATGCCACAGCAGTCACAGAAGAATTTAATTCTTGTCGAAGTCGGCCCCAATGGCGGGAATATGGTTAAATGCTTTGAGGGCGAGTTTACACTTGCATGGGCGGACTACACAGGCACACCTGATGTTAAGTTTCGCGTCAGCGCGGCCAGCGGGATTTATGCCGCCCTGCTGCCTTCTAAACCGACAGGAATAAAGGGCCGGGCGGACGTTACATCACTGTTCCAGCAGTTCGCCACAGAAGCAGAGTACGTTTATCAAAATCAGGGCGTATCTGGCCAGATATCGAATACCACGATAAACGGCAGCCCGATTCAGAAGATATACAAGCTGGCCAGAATGATTGACTGCGAGGTATTCATTGAAAACGGCACAGTTACGACTATTCCAAGCGGGGCGAACAAGACGGGCAACGCCGTTGTCATCTCTGCCGAAACTGGCGGCCGCGGCTACCCGTCTTTCACGCAGGACGGCTTAGAATGGTCGTCTATCTTTGATAACAACATCGACATCGGCGGCCTGATAGACGTGCGCAGCGAGGTGCCCAAAGCGTCGGGAATTTGGAAGGTAACGAAGGTTACGCACAACCTCGAAGCTTATACCAGCGCTACAGCGGCATGGAACAGCACTTTTTCAGCCGTATTCGTTCAGAACAATCAGTATAGCTAGAGAGGTGAGGAGACATGCCAACTACGCCAGTTAAGCAGCAGCGTAACCCGACCGCGGTACAGTCGACCCGGACGCCCTATTCCGGGAATTCGGAATATAATCAGCTGGACTACTTTATCCGGTCTTTTATGGGCGGCAACCTTTACACGGCACTCCCGGTTATCGTAAAGGCCGTTGAGGCGGGCGGAATTGCCCCCACAGGGCGCGTTGACGTCCTGCCCTTAACTTGTTCTATGGACGCGGAAAACAACGTCATACAGCCAGCGCAGATGTACAGCCTGCCGTATCTGCGCATTCAGGGCGGCGCGGCGGCAGTGATTTGCGACCCGGTTGTTGGAGATATCGGCCTTGCAGTATTCGCCAAGCAGGATGTGTCGAATGTCGATGTAGGTATCACCGAGCCGGTGCAGCCGGGTACATTCCGGATGTTCGATATCTCTGATGGCTTTTACGTCGGCGGCTTCCTGAACAAAACGCCAAGCTGCTACATCCAAGTCTTGCCGGACGGCAATATCAATATCACAGGACCGTCACAAGTCACTGTGAACACGGCTAACACCTTGATAAATAGTAATACTACCATTACGGGTAATTTGACCGTACAGGGCAATATCAAGGCACAGCAGCGTCTTGACGTAACAACGGGTGCTTCTATCGCTGGTATCGAATTCGGTACGCACCGACACACCGGCGTAGATACAGGGCCCGGAACCTCTGGTGGTCCAGTTTAAACTGTGTGCATAATTTGCAAGTAAAAGTCCAGGAAATTGCGCATAAATACCTCAAAATTATCTATGTAAATGAAATGGTAAAAATGGCCTATTTTGAAATCTCGAAAACTTCAAATGTCAAAATGGGCTGTTTTTGGTATAATGGAGACATGATAGACATATTTTTTATAACAGCTGCGGCTGTAGTGATTTACGGTATCGCCTATCTACTGGAAACAGAAACCTTTAAAAAGTAAAGCAATCTGCCGAATATCTTTAAAATCGGGCGATATTTGAAGATATCTAGAGATAATGGGCGATTTTGAGTTGTAAAGCGATAATTGACAACTGGGAGTGGTGAATGTGTTTAAGATTAAATACGTCGGCTGGTGCCATGCCTGCAAGTATTACGGTCCAGAGGGCGGCTTTATTTGCGGGTGCTGCAATGTCAAAGGCACATGTGACAGGCCGAGCGAATACGTGGAGCGGCGCGACGATGATTAACAGATGAAAGGAGCAGCGAAACCATGTTTAACAGGCGGCTTTTGTGCAACGGAGTCGGGGGGGTAATACTCCCGTTCCCGGTGAAATGAAAGGCGACTTGACCATTGCTAACGGTATTGCAGGCGTTCAAATATGGGGGTATTCGGCTTACCACGATGTCGGTGACCTAAAACCGCACGAATTTAGATATAGCGGTAGTCCGGCCACGTTTAACGTAACTGCCCTGTATGTCGATGAAATGTACATTGGGACAGTTTTATTGGATTGGCCGCTTACCCCGCAGCCGGGAAGCATAAAAATAACCCTCAACGGAGAAATAAGCTTTACGCTGCCTTTCCGCAATAATGCGGAAAACAATAGCGCATATGGCGGCTTTACCTCTAACGAAATAGCCAGCTGGTTTGTAGACCACAATCATCAGTTAGTAGACTGCGTAATGGAATTTGTATAGGAGTGATAACGCTATGTTTAACCGCAGATTGTTCGCTATAACAGGCGGGGGGGGAAGTGCCTGTACCCGTAGACGTTCCGCAAGCGTCATTTGTGCCTATCCGTAATCAATGGGTGGGCAATAATACGGAGTATAACCCGACTTTTGAGATACCCGAAAACGTTACTAGACTTGGGCTGTACTGGCACCCCGTGCAAACAGCACGGGAAGACAACTGCAGACTATATCGCCAAGTAGTAGCGGTATCTGCTGGGCAACGGTACAGGGTAGACTATTTTAACTGGTCAACCAACGCTACCAGTGCGAGAGGGACGCTGCGCCTGACCAACGTCGACAACGGTAGGACGCTTGACACTGCGGGCGCGGTTATAACGTTCAATCATTATATCTGGGAGCAGACAATGCGGACGCGCGTGTTCTTTTTCCCCTGCAAGGTGCTGTACTGCGGCTATAACGTCGAGATTGAAAAGCTGCCTATAACGGCCAACATAGCCTAGAGAGGGGAGAAACCATGTTAAATAGACGATTGTTAGTTTATACATCTGGGGGGGGAAGTGGCCCGGCAAGTTTTGTGATAACCGTTATCGACTATGATACAAAGCAACCTGTAGCAAACGCTATGGTAAGCTTGTACGACGAATTCAACGCCTTTATAGCGAACCTCGGTTTTACAGACAACTCGGGGGTAATAATGTTTGCAGATTTTACGCTGTCGCCCGGCGGCTACTGGTTTCAAGCCGGCGCTGCAGGCTATATGATAAACAGAGTTTCGTATACGGTTTTGAGTGAAGCGCCGATTAATGACCAGCTAGAAATTGAAATCGTCAAAAGCTCCACGCTGCCAACAGACTAAACCAGATACAGGGCGATTGCCCTGTATTTTTTTGAAATATTTCAAGAAAACTGTTGACAATATACAGAGGGGGGTATATAATATAGTCAAGAGGTAAGGGAAACACCTCAAAAGAAGGGAGTGCTGTGATGCTAAAATTTAAAAAGGGCGGTTATGCCCGTCACGATAGCGGCACGGTTTACAAAGTGAAAGACATTTTCCCTAACAAATATAACCCGCAGGTATTGTTGGTAAGCCTTGTAACCAGGAAGCGAACTTATACGCGGGTAATTCAAACCGACAAACTGGGCAACGAGTTTGCCCAATATGGGACAGGCTACGACATGGACAGGAGTTTTTCTTCTATCATTGTTCCGATGAATTAATGTACAGCAGGGCAGAAGCCCTGCTCCTGTTATTACTCAAACTGGTTGTTTCCGTTTTGGAAATGGCCAGAGATAAAAGGAAAGAGGAAAGAATGTTGAAACTTATGACCCGGAAGGAGATTAAGCATGGACAAATTGCAGGAATTAGCAGCACTGGTTTTTATAACACCGCTGTACGTCATAGCCACGGTAGCCATAGGGGCGCTGTATGTCATGGCGGCCGTCAAGGCCTTCCAGTTTATTAAGAAGAAGCTGGGAAAGTCAGAAGACGAAGACGCACGGGAATATAACCAGCGTCGGCAGAATTTATACATCTACATCCCGAAGCGGGGATATATTAGAGACCTTAACCATGATTGCACTGAACTACTATATACAGACAAAGAACACGAAGCTAAAGTTTTTATGTACATTGACGGTATTCGTGGAGTTTTAAGTTACATGAAGCTTGTTAAAAACGCAGGTGTAACGCTGCCAGATTATTACATCGTTACTAATGGAGTCAAAGAAGAAGTTGCGAAAATTCATTTTTGAGTTTTAAGCCGTTTAACTTTTTGACAAGGGTTTAAACTATAGCACGACTGTAATAAAACCCGTCAGGGGTCAACGTAGGAGCTGTGAGGTGATGAAAATGATACCAGTTTCGTTTTTATTGGTGCTGGTTAGTCAGATATTTTTAACGACAGTTATAGTCCGTTATGACCATATGGAAAATACGAAGCACAGTTACTAATCTTTGCGGCGCAATGCTGCTTTATCTGGTATCAGATAGCAATGTTTGAATCAGCCAGCCGGAAAAAGTAATCCTGCTGCGTGTGGTATAATTATCTAAACCAACACGCAAAGGAGCTGATACTATGAAAGAGTTTTTTAACCTTCTGAAAGCTAACGGTATGATTATGAATTTAGTGTTCTTCATGGCCGTGGCTTTTATGCTGGGTGCCGCTGCTGGCGTTGCAACTGCAAAATGACAAAACAAAAAGACTGCCAACGTTCGGCAGTCTTTTTGTTTTAGGGTCAGGATGGAATAAATATATTAAAAAAGGTGTAGGTAGAAGAGAGCTTATGCTCATATATATTATACCTCTTCATCAGAAAAATGGCAACAAAAAAGCAGCCTTGCGGCCGCCTTTTTGTTTTCTTAATCGCGTCACTGATTTCAGAAAGGTGATGTATTTTGATTGCAATATCATTATACCAAATGTGTGATATAATGTAAACAATAAAAATAGAAAAGCGCCTGACTAATCAGGCGCCTTCCAGCTGTGGCAAGCCACAAAACAAACACAGTTCTTTTCGCCCCGTGTCGTCGAGATAAGAAGTTGTTGTAGTACCGCATTCATTATAACAAAATTAAAACCAGAAATCAATGAACCCGTGAAAAATTTTCACGACTTGAAAGCGGCGCCGCCAGTTCGGGCCGCCACTATCGCAGAAAGAGAGGTTTTGACAAATGGCACAACTAGGACTTTACGGCGGGTCAGTCACCGCCGGGGCCACAGACGGCGCGCTGCTGTCAACGGCGAATCCGCTAAAGTATGCAGGGGAAAAAGGCGCACTTGGAGACCCGGTAGCGTATGCCCTGCGCTGCCCGAACGGAGAACACGCCTATGATATAGCTATTAGCGTGGCGGGTACTAATCCGGATTGGGTGACGCTGTCGCCCGACAATATAGTGTGGCGTGAAGCTATCACTATTCCGCAGGTAGGAGACATCAACACACTTTTCTATGTGAAAATCAACATACCGGAAGGCGCGGAATATAGCCAGACTATACTTAACACGCTGCTTATTAAATACCTCGAAACAACTACAACAATTTAGGGAGAGTGCAGAAATGGAGAAACTATATCATCTGGCCAAGAAGTTCAAGGCGTATCAATTCGACGGGGATTTGAAAAACTCCGATGGGTACTACTGCCCCGAATGGGTGCAGCAGGCGTTTGAACGTGACGAGCTGTTTTTCATCGGTCCAGAGCTTTACCTTGACCACTTCGAGAACTGCGGCCTAGAGCTGGAAAGAACGCATATCAGAGTTGGCGACTATATCACGCTGGATACGGAAAACATGAGAATTGACGCGTTCAGTCCGGCGCAGTTTAATCGTTTTTTTGAGGCGGTGAATATCAATGATTAAACCGGAGCTGCTGGAGTATATCGACGAGCTTAAAGCGTATATCACAGCTGACGGCGGCATTGATGTATTCAAGCTGAAAGAAACGTTTTATCACGATAACCCGGAAAAGGCGGGGAAAAAGTTAAAGCTCGACCATTACTATATTAAAACCAAAAACGGCCGAGAATACTATATCACCAATCCGCCGGAAGACTTTATCAATTTTTGCAAAAACAGCTAGGCGGTGATGGTATGAACGATGAAAAGACGCTTGAGTTTACATTCGAGCAGCTGGCCCCGGCCGTGTTGGGTCCCTTCCGCTTCGAGGGCATTCAAAGCTCAATCGACAACGAAAACACGTACACGCTTGAAATTGAAGTATTGGAACCGCCAAGACCGGAGCCAGTCCCGCCAGTAGTAACAGAACCTATCATTGTCAGCGGTCAGTATGAGGAAGTGCTCAACCCTTACGCGAATACCGACCCTATCGCTTATACGCTGTACCTCAATAACGCATGGGATGTTGCTGTCGACAACGCCGGGAACATCGCCACTACGTCGGGTGACTATGCCGTCGCTCAAAATGCCGCTAACGCCTGCCGCCTGTTCTACGAAGACGCGCCACTTGATATGACGCGCGGCATTCCGTACTTTGACATCACGCTTGGCAAAAAGTCTTCTGTATCAGCGTCGGTACTTAGAAGCCGGATAAAAGATATTGTCAGCGAAATATACGGCGTGACGGATGTAGAAGTTGCCATAGACTATGACAACGAGGGTCGCATAGATGGCGGTGAAGTGCAGATAACGACGCTTAACAGTAAGAATGTCACTATACAGATTTAACAGAAAGGAGCTGCGATAAATGGCAATAACATTTAACCCGGACACTGGCATTGGAGTAGAAGACACGGCAACTATTCGGGCGCGGCTGGTTGAGCAATGGCAGAAAGCCTTTGCCGTTGACCCGACAAAACCTCTGCTTAACACCGAAACCGAAACCCCGGCCGGGCAGCTTATCGACGGTCAGGCAATCCTGATAAATCAGAAAGACAGCGCGCTGCTCACGCTGGCCAACCAGCTAAACCCAAAAACGGCGGCAGGCGTTTTTCAGGACGCACTGGCAAACATTTACTTTCTGACACGGCACGTCGCCCAACCGACTTACGTCACAGGGAACATCAAGGGTGCGTATGGTACTATAATACCCTATGGCGCGCTGGTGCAGGACGTGAACGGGTACACGTTTCTAAACACCACAGTCACTACGATTGATGAAAACGGCACAGCTACGGCGGTTTTCCGCTGCACACAGTATGGACCTATCGAAGTAGGCCCGAACACGCTTACAAAAATCATCACTGCGGTACCGGGCTGGGACAGTGTAACAAACGACGCTTCTGGCGTTACCGGCAGAAACAACGAGACGCAGGCCGAATTTGAGCAGCGGCGGGCTGAAAGCGTATCGAAAAACGCGCATGGCACAGCGTCGGCAGTACAAGGAGCGGTTAGCAACCTTGACGGCGTTGTTGCCTGTGAGGTAGTCGAAAACCGGGGCGATAACTTCATCACCAAAATGGGAGTATCTTTATCGCCGCATAGCCTGTATATTAGCGTATATGGCGGCGAGCCGGAAGACATCGGCAACGCTATACATCAAAAGATAGACGGCGGCTGCGGAACGAACGGCAACACTAAAGTCGATGTTATCGACCCAACGACGCAGGCCGAGAATACGTACTACTACCAGATACCCGAAACTATCAACATGGGTATATACGTTACTATCAGGAAAACGTTATCCCTGCCTTCAGATTATGAAAGCTTGATAAAAAAGGCCGTGCTGGCCAACTTCAACGGCGAGACTATCGACTATAGCCGCGTCAAGATGGCACAAGTTTTGTACGCCAGCCGCTTTTATAAAAGCGTAATCCAGACGGGTGTAAATGATTTTGTGGGAGTGGAGCTTCAATATCCTGTCGGCGGCAGCCGTGTAGATAGTATTGAAATCCCTGCGGATGAAATCCCGGTTTTGTCCGAGGATAACATAACCGTCGTTGCGCTGCTGGACGCTTAGGGGGTCAGAACATGGATTTTCGAGGCAATGAAGACGTAAGGGCCTGCGATAACATACGCGAGGAAAAGCAGCCGTATCTGCTTTCGCAGTATTCTGCAAGTCCTACCATTTACCAGATACTAGCCGACTTCCGGGAAAACATTGACCCCACGCCGGATATCTGGACCTTTTACGACAACGTATTTAACATTGCGACGGCGCAGGGCGTAGGGCTGGACATATGGGGCGCTATCATAGGCATGGACCGTACTATATATGACCAGTCAACCAGCACAAAGATAACACTTGATGATGAAGGATATAGGAAGCTGCTTTATTATAAAGCACTGGCGAACATCACAGACGCCAGCTTGTATACACTGAATTACATGATAAATCAGCTGTTTCCTGACTACAGTGTTACGGTTTTAAATGTCCTCGTCGAAAAGCAAACCGAAGATGGGATGTATTACAATTCGTACCCAATGCACGTCAGATTTCTTTTCAAGTCGTATCTGTCAGATGAAGACCTAGCTATATTCAAAGTTGGTGGCCCGCTGTGCGTAGGTGCTGGCGTCGGCTGGGATTTGGTAATGATAGATACATCGAACGTATTCGGCTTTGACGGCAGCGGATTACAGCCATTCAACTGTGGCGTATTTATGCCTGACGGCGGAATATTCGTTCCGGACGATGAAGAAACCATATCAGATTGAATGTTTCACGTGAAACATTAGATTGCGTCACTAGATTTTAAAAAGGGGCACAGACGGCGCGGCGTGGCCGCTACAGATGGCTTTATAACTTCACAAAGTTATGATAACACATCTATAACGGCGTACGTCAACGGCCTACAAGTCATGCATACGGCAGGCCGTAGTAAATACGGCCAAGGTGCTTGCTCTATCTCTTTTCCAGTCCCTAAAGGGGCGTCATGGAGCGTTAGCGGTGCTAGTTTTGTAAGATGGTTGCCACTTTCTGAATAAAAAGGGGCGATAACTATGAGCGTCAACGAACCGTTGTATAACTTTGCACGGGCATTCGCAGACCAAGGTACTAAAAACATCATCCCGGACAATAACAACGAAGCGTCCGGACTTGCAAGTCTTATCAACGGCTTTCCGGCCATAACACAGGTAAAACCTGAAATGGGCGGTATCCCACCGCAAAGAGCAGACTTTAACGGCATTCTATACATGCTTTCTGCCTTCTGCTTGTGGGCGCAGTCTGGTGGCCAGTACACCTATAAAAACAACTTGCAGTACAACATTAACTGTATGGTTTTACACAAAAACGTTTTCTATGTCTGTTTGAAGGAGAACGGGCCAGACACGACAGCGGGCATAAAAGAGCCGGGCACGGACGGCGCGACGTGGCAAACCCTGCTCGAATTCATCGGTTCGCTGACGATGGACGAAGTGCAGGACGCTATAGACACGTCTATAGGGGAGATACCCAAACCGAAGCCGGTCAGCATGGGAGCTTATTCAACTGTAGGCAGCAGCGGCGTGGCCGCTACAGATGGCTTTATAACTTCACAAAGTTATGATAACACATCTATAACGGCGTACGTCAACGGCCTACAAGTCATGCATACGGCAGGCCGTAGTAAATACGGCCAAGGTGCTTGCTCTATCTCTTTTCCAGTCCCTAAAGGGGCGTCATGGAGCGTTAGCGGTGCTAGTTTTGTAAGATGGTTGCCACTTTCTGAATAAAAAGGGGCGATAACTATGAGCGTCAACGAACCGTTGTATAACTTTGC